>Ga0210386_10003150_pt1 | contig 13893 bp, 12 predicted proteins | sample IncBWH32OmetaG_FD_160091 | JGI IMG/M metagenome (GOLD analysis project Ga0210386, IMG submission 160091) | Forest soil microbial communities from Barre Woods Harvard Forest LTER site, Petersham, Massachusetts, United States - Inc-BW-H-32-O ... | reverse complement strand
GGCGCTCAAAGACGTCGTTCAGAAGGGCATCAACCTCCTGCTCGAACGCCCCCTAGTGCAGGAACTGTGGAGCAAGGCCAATCAGATCACCCACGCCGAGTTCGTGCGCTTGATCGAGAACAAAGGCAATGTCGTGAAGCTGCCCGGCGGCGGGGCGGTCGTGCTCGACCTGCGCCCGATGCTCGGCGAAGTCGCGCAAAAGGTGGGCGCGCCTTCGAGCCTGGTCGAAAAGATCCCGCCGAAAGTCGCCCAGCTGCGGATCGTGACCTCCAAGCAGCTCAACACGATGCAGCAGGCGGTCAACCTGCTGCGCAGCCTCGCGCTCGTGCTGCCGCTGCTGGTGTTCGCGCTGTTCGCGCTCGCCGTATACCTGGCACGCGGACGGCGCCGTCAAACGCTGATCGAGGTGGGTGCGGCATTCATCGCGGCTGGACTCGTGGTCGTGGTCGCACGCGGGATCATCGGCACGAAGGTGGTGAACTCGCTCGCCACAACCGAAGCGGTCAGGCCGGCCGCTCAAGCGGCGTGGTCGATCGGCACGAGCGTGCTCGCCGACGTGGCGTGGTCGACCGTGCTGATCGGCATTCCGCTGATCCTCGCCGGCCTGCTCGCCGGACCGACGCACGCAGCCACACATCTGCGCCGGCTGATGGCTCCTTACCTGCGCGACCGCCCGGACATCACTTTCGGTGCCGTGGCTTTGCTCCTGTTGCTGCTGTTCGCATGGGGCCCGATCGTGGCCACTAAAACGCTCACCGGAATCCTGATAATCATCGTGCTGGTCGTGTTCGGCACCGAGATGCTCCGGCGCCAGACCGCCAAGGAATTCCCCGGCGCGCACACGAAGGCCTTCTTGGCCGGCACGGCGCATGGTGGCCCAGGCCCGGGTGCGCCGGGCTCCCCTCCACAGGCATCACCGGCCTCCGGCACGCAGCACCACCAACAGGGCCCCACGCCACCGACCCAGCCCGAAACGGCCCCCCCTGAGCAATCCACACACGAGGATCCGGGGTCGGGTACATGAACCGCCCGACCAGACAGCGAACAAAGGTTGTCCCATGAGCGACGCCGAGACAGTCAAGCGACGCGAAGCCGAAGGCAAGGACGCGCGGGCGCATACACCGCGCTCCAGTCACGCCGAATGGAAAGCGCCGAAGAACCGCCAGGACCCCGTGGCAATCCTCCAGGACCAGGCCGAGAGTCGCGTGCCCGAGCTCGTGCCGATCCGCTATGGGCGCATGCTCGTCTCGCCCTTCACCTTCTATCGTGGCGCCGCGGCGATCATGGCAGCCGACCTCGCCCAGACCCCCGTCTCGGGCCTGCGGGCGCAGCTGTGCGGAGACGCCCACCTGTCCAACTTCGGCATCTTCGCCTCGCCCGAGCGCGAGATGCTGTTCGACATCAACGACTTCGACGAGACCCTGCCTGGGCCTTGGGAGTGGGACGTCAAGCGCCTCACAGCCAGCCTGTGCGTGGCCGGACGCGACCGCAACTTGAGCAGACAGGAGATCGCCGACATCCTGGTGTGGACCGTGCAGGCTTATAGGCTGTCGATGCGGGGCTTTGCCCAGATGAGCAATCTGGACGTGTGGTATGCGAGCCTGAACGCCGCGGACGTCCTGGACGTGGTGCGCGCACAGCGGATCGTCAAGGGCAAGCGCCTGCAACAGATGGAAAAGCGCTTGGGCAAGGCGCGTGCGAAGAACAGCACGCGCGCGGTCCTCAAGCTCACCGAAGCGGTGGACGGGCAGCTGCGCTTCGTCAGCGAACCGCCTCTGATCGTGCCGGTGCAAGAGCTGCTGGGGCAAGCCGAGAGCGAGGAGCTGCGCAAGCGCCTGGAGGAGATGCTCGCCGATTATCGCTCGAGCCTCAGCGACGAGTACGGCGTGCTGCTGGGCGACTACACCTTCCAGAGCATCGCGCGCAAGGTCGTGGGCGTCGGCAGTGTCGGCACGCGCGCGTGGGTGCTGCTGTTCATGGGGCGCGACGAGCAGGACCCACTCGTCCTCCAGGCCAAGGAAGCTCAAGCTTCGGTGCTCGAGCCCTACGCGGGCGCCTCCCAGTACGCAAACCACGGCCAGCGCGTGGTGGAGGGCCAGCGTCTGATGCAGGCCTCCGGCGACATCCTTCTAGGCTGGTTGCCGGCCACGGGTATCGACGATGTGACGCGCGACTTCTATGTGCGTCAACTATGGGACGGCAAGCTGAGCATCGAGATCGAGACGATGGATCATCGGATGCTGCGCTCCTATGGCGCGTTGTGCGGGTGGACACTCGCACGCGCCCACGCGCGTACGGGCGACCGCATCGCGATCGCCTCATATCTGGGTGCCGGCGGCGTCTTCGACCAGGCGATCGTGGACTTCTCAGAGGCCTATGCCGACCAGAACGAACGCGACTACGACGCGCTCCTACAGGCGGTAAAGTCGGGGCAAGTGCAGGCCGAGAATGCATAAGCATCGCACCCGGCGCGAGCGCAAGACAGACTGACCCACTCGCGCCAATCGAGATTTGCACGGGCGGATCCCATATACACATCAAGGAGCTTTTGCGATGACCGACTCAACGCAGCTGATTACCGGCGTCGATTTCGTCGCCGTCTCCACCAAAGATCTCCCTAAAGCTGTCGAGTTCTACGGCGAGAAGCTTGGCCTGGAGCGCTCGGTTTACCTGGAAGAGCGCAACTATGCCGAGTTCGAGACGGGCAACCTGACCTTGAGCGTCCTCGACGCCGAGAAGATGGGCATGGAGCACAGCGTGCGCGGGCACGAGGTCGCGCTGCACGTAGACGACGTCGCGGCCGCGCGCGCGACGCTCGAAGAGCAAGGCGTGCAATTTCGTGGCGATACGTTCGACACCGGGGTGTGCCACATGGCGCTGTTCAACGACCCCGACGGCAACCCCCTGATGTTGCACCACCGCTACGCGCCGCCCCCGCCACGCTCCTAGCGCGCCCACGACGCTCTCAAACCGCGGGCCGACCCCGACCACGGCCGCAACCCCGCCACCAACGGCGGCCCCACCCGGCCACTGACTGAGCCAAACCGGGCGATCCGTCCGGGCGATGACGCAGGATGCCGGGCTCTTGTCTGGAGCCTCCGTGACATCCCTGCGCGCCTGGCAGCGCGACGCGCTTGAGCGTCTCCACGGCTGGCAAGACGGTCCCTTCCTGATCTCGGCGGCGCCCGGGGCCGGCAAGACGCGCCCCGCGCTCGAGCTGGCCCGACGGATGCTCTCCGCCGGCGAGGTCAGCCGTGTGGCGGTGCTGTGCCCGACGACGCCGCTCACGCGCCAGTGGGCCGCGGCCGGGGCGCAGCTCGGCGTGCAGCTACAGCCCGACGCCCCCGGTCCGCTACCGCCGCGCGACTTCCACGGCGTGGCCGTGACCTACGCGCGCGTGGCCTCCGATCCGAAGGCATGGCGGGCGAAGGTCGCGCCGGACACGCTGGTGATCGTGGACGAGGCCCACCACCTCGGCGAGGATCTGGCCTGGGGAACCGGCTTTCAAACGGCCTTCGCGGCAGCCCCCCGCTGGCTGTTGCTGTCGGGCACGCCGTTTCGCTCCGACGCAACGCCGATCCCCGGCGTCAGCTACGACGCCGAAGGGGTCGCCGAACCGGACGTGTCATACACCTACGCCCAAGCGGTGGCGGAGGGCATCTGCAGGCCCGTAGCATTCGTGACCTTCGACGGCACGCTCTCCTGGCGCAGCGGCGAGGACGTGATCGAGTCGTCATTCGAGACAGTGCTCACCGCGCGCGAGGCCAGCCGCCGCTATCGCACGGCGATCTCCACAGAGCTGCCTGACGGTCTGCCTCGCATCCTGCACGAGGCCGACGCGAAGCTGAGCGAGTTGCGCGCGGAGGGGCACCGCGACGCGGGCGGCCTGGCGGTCGCGGCGGACGCCACTCATGCACGCAAGATCGCCAAGCTGCTTGGCGATGCCACCGGCAAGGCACCGGTGGTGGTGTTGCATACCGAGGCACGCGCCACGCAGAAGCTCGCCGCCTTCAGAGAGTCGCGTGAGCCGTGGATCGTCGCGGTCAACATGGTCTCCGAGGGCGTGGACATTCCCCGCCTGCGCGTCGGCGTGTATGCGACGGCGGCGAAGACGCCGATGATCTTCAGGCAGATCGTCGGGCGCTTCGTGCGCACGATTTCCGGCCGCCCACCGGAGCCGAGCTGGGTCTATCTGCCCGCCGAGCCGGTGCTGCGCGCGCACGCGGCGCAAGTGGAGAGCGAGCTGCGCCACGCGCTGCGTGAGCGCGAGCAGGACGAAGGCCTGGAAGAGCCACGCGAGCGTCGCGCGAGCGAACCAACGCCCGCGCTCGAGTTCGTGCCGTTGAGCGCGGATGTAGTGCCGCAGATGACGCTGTTCGGCCCCGCTCCCACAGCCGCCGCCGCCAAGGCCCCCAAGTCTCCACCGCCACCGACCCCGCCGACACCGCTCGCGGCATTCGAGCGCAGGACCCATCTGCGCGAGGAACGCCGCCGCCTGGTGGCCGACCTCGCCGCACGCAGCACCAGCAGCCATCGCGAGGTCAACGCCTGGATCAATCGCGAGGTGGGCGTGACACGCGTCGAGTCGGCGAGCATCGAGCAGCTGCAGCGCTCGGTCGAGAAGCTCGTGAGCGCTCTCACCCGGCAAAGCCGTCGCGCCGCCTCAGGCTGAGCCTGACCGCCGGGTCGCTTCACTCAGGCTGAGCATGAGCAGCCCACGAGCAGACCGTTGCACGAGAGCACGTGCCATGTCTCTCGTGATGTGCGATAGTTAAGTGAATGCTTAACCAATACGCCGCTCCGCTCGACCTCACCTTCCACGCCTTGGCAGACCCCACGCGACGCGCGATGGTGGACCGCTTGACGCTTGGCTCGGCCTCGGTCAGCGAGCTCGCGGAGCCGCTTGCCATGTCACTGCCGGCCGTCGTCCAGCACCTGCACGTACTGGAGGCAAGCGGCCTGGTCCGCTCTGAAAAGGTCGGGCGCGTGCGCACATGCCACGTAGAGCCGAAGGCGCTTGGCGGAGCTGAGGATTGGATCGCACAGCGACGCAAGAGCTGGGAGCAGCGCCTGGACCGGCTCGGCGAGTACCTGGCCGAGCACCCCGAGCAACCACGAAAAGGGAGCAAGTCATGAATACACCGCAAGAGCGATCTGCTCTCCATGCCACCTTCACGATCGAGCGCACATACGAGGCGAGACCTGCGCACGTCTTCAAAGCATGGGCCGAGCCCACCGCCAAGGCCAGCTGGTTTGGACCCAAGGACCTTCCGCATGAGAGTCGCGAGTTCGACTTCGAGGTCGGCGGTCACGAGCGTTTCGCGGTCGAGACACCAGACGGCTCGGTCTACCTCTTCGACAGCCTCTATCGAGACATCGTGGAGGGCGAGAGGATCGTCTATACGTATGACATGTATCGAGGCGAGGCGCGCATCTCGGTCTCCCTCGCCACGGTCGAGTTCGAGGCAGTCGGCGCTGCGACGAAGCTGAGCTTTACCGAGCAGGGGGTCTTTCTCGACGGTCTCGATACACCGGCCGAGCGTGAACATGGAACCGCGGTCTTGCTCGATAGCCTGGGTGAGGCACTACGAAAGGAGACTTTGTGACTATGCCCACACACGACGAGCAAAGCAGTACCCACGCGACCGAGCGCTCGCGCTGGATAGCGCTGTACGTGCTGTGTGTCGGCGTTCTGATGATCGTGCTCGACGTGACCGTCGTCAACGTCGCGTTGCCCTCGATCCAGGAAGAACTGCACTTCTCCACCTCGAGCCTCGCCTGGGTCGTCAACGCCTACCTGATCGCCTTCGGCGGGCTGCTGCTGCTGGCCGGGCGCTTTGGCGATCTGCTGGGGCGCAGCCGCATCTTCCTACTCGGCGTGGGCCTGTTCACGCTGGCCTCCTTGATGTGCGGCCTGGCCTGGACACAGACGTTGCTGGTCTGCGCACGCTTCGTACAGGGCATTGCCGGCGCAATGACATCCGCGGTCGTCCTGGGCATGATCGTGACGATGTTCCCCAGTCCTCGCGACCAGGCCAAGGCGATCGGCGTATACGCCTTCGTCGCCTCCGCGGGAGGGTCTGTCGGGCTGCTGGCCGGCGGCGTGCTCACGCAGGCGCTCGACTGGCATTGGATCTTCTTCGTGAACGTCCCGATCGGGATCGCGACAATCCTCTTCGCCCGGCGCCTGCTCGACAAAGACGAGGGGATCGGCTTCGGTGAGGGCGCTGACATTCCCGGTGCGGTTCTGATCACAAGCGCCTTGATGCTCAGCGTCTACACGATCGTCTCGCCCGCGGCCGAAGACGGCTGGGGCGCTGGGACCACCCTGGCCCTGGGCGCGCTCTCGCTCGCACTGCTCGCGGCCTTCGTCGCGCGCGAGGCAACGGCTAGCAACCCGCTCGTGCCACTGCGCATCTTCCGCTCGCGCAACGTCAGCGGCGCAAACCTGATCCAGGTGTTCTCCGTTGCGGGGATGTTCGGAATGTTCTTCCTGGGTGCGCTCTACATGCGCAAGGTGCTCGGCTACGACGCGCTGGAGATCGGGCTGGCATTCCTGCCGGTGACAATCACGATGGGCTCGATGTCGATTCGCTTCTCAGAGCCCTTGATCACGCGCTTCGGCGCGCGTGCGCTGCTGCCTCCGGGCTTGGCCATGATCGCGGCGGCACTCGCGCTGCTCGCCCTCACCCCCGTCCACGCGAGCTACGTGACCGGCCTGTTGCCCTCGATGCTGCTGCTAGGCACGGGCGCAGGCGTGTGCTTCCCGGCGCTGATGGGCGTCGCGATGTCCGGTGCCACGCCCAGCGACGCCGGGCTCGCCTCTGGCCTCGTCAACACGACCGCCCAGGTCGGCGGCGCGCTCGGGCTCGCCGTGCTGGCCACGCTCTCGACATCGCATACGAACAAGCTGCTCGCTCAAGGGCAGTCGCAGGCGGCGGCGCTCACCAGTGGCTATCAGCTTGCCTTCTGGATCGCCGCCGGACTCGTGGTAATGGGCATCGCGGTCGCGGTCACGGTGCTGCGTCCACAAGCGGTGCCTAGCGCGGAGGTGCAAGCCGATGATGCCCAGGCGCAGGCCGTGGGAGAGGGAGCAGCCGGCGAGCCCGCATATTCCGAGGTGGCATAGGCGATTGCTATAGTTGCCCGATCCAGCCGGGGTCGATCGGCCTCGATTCAAACGCAGTGTCAGCGCTCGTAGCCTTTGCTCATAGCAATCTCCGCGTTCGCAGCACGCGAAAACACGGAGGAAGAGCAACATGGCTACAGGAACCGTCAAGTGGTTCAGCGACGACAAGGGCTTTGGCTTCATCACGCCCGACGATCAGTCCAAGGACCTGTTCGTCCATCACTCGGGGATTGCCGGCGACGGCTACCGCTCCCTGGCCGAGGGCGCGAAGGTCACCTATGACGCCGAGGCCGGCGACAAGGGGCCCAAGGCAGTAAACGTCCAGCTGGCCTAACGGTCATCTGCAGCTGAGCTTGGGCTGGAGCCGCGGTTTCTCACCGGCAGGCTCTCAGCCCAGGCCAGCAGCGCCCAGCCCGCCCCGCCCCGCCGCCTGCCCGCCGACCGTCTTACCGCTCTCTCGCCGGCGTCACCCTTTGAAACAGTCCAGGCGCCTCACAAATCCGCGGCTAGCAGCTCCATCAACAGCCCGTCGCGCCATTCTTCTGCCCCGATGCGACGCTCGTAGCTGCGCATCACTCCCACCGGCCTGAAGCCAACCTTTTCATAGGAGCGGATCGCCGCCTTGTTGTCCTTGCCCGGGTCGATCGTGACACGGTGATGACCTCGCTCATCGATCAGCTGACGCACGACGCGCCTGACCGCCTCGGTGCCAAGACCCTGTCCGTGCAGGACGGGATCGAGGAACAGGTCGATCGAGGCGTGCCTGTATTTGGGCGTCCGCTCCTCGTAGAACTGGATCATCCCGGCGACGGCGCCGTCCACCTCGATCGTCAAGCGCGTCGACTCGGGCTCGTCGCTCCAAGGGAAGCCATCGTCGGGCACATCCCACCAGAGCGCCACCTCCGGCGTCTCGTGGATGCGCAACAGCTCGGCCTCGTCCCCCTTGGCCAGCGGGCGCAGGACCATCCGCGACTCGTTGACCATGCGCGCTAATCCACGACGGTGGGCACTCGGAGAATCACGTGCGGCTCAGACAGCGACCAGCTCCGGAGCAGCGACTTCGGTTCCCGTATTGGAGAACTCCATCACCCCGTCGGCAACCGATCCGAAGCGCAGGTTGACGATGTCCAGCGGGTAATTCTGGTGCAGCTTCCACGGCGCCTTGGAGCCCTGCTTGGGGAACTGGTCGATCGAGCGCAGCACATAGCCGGAGGAGAAATCGATGAACGGGCGCTCGGACACGCGCGGGTCGCGGTTGTGCGGTGTGCACTGACGAAAGCCACCCTCGTCCATGTGGCCCAGCAGACGGCAGACGTACTCGCAGGTGAGATCGCACTTGAGCGTCCACGAAGCGTTGGTGTAACCGACCGAGAAAGCCATGTTCGGTACGCCGCTGAGCATCATGCCCTTGTAGCTCATCGTGTCGGCGAGCGTCACATCTTGATCGTCTACAGAGAACTGCATGCCGCCCAAAGCCACGAGGTTCAGACCTGTGGCGGTGACGACCACGTCGGCCTCCAACTCGGCGCCGGAGACGAGCTTGATGCCCGTCTCTGTGAACCGCTCGATGCGGTCGGTGACCACTGACGCACGGCCGGCGCTGATCGACTCGAACAGATCGCCGTTCGGCACCAGACACAGGCGCTGGTCCCATGGGTTGTAGCTGGGATTGAAGTGAGTGTCGATGTCATAGCCCGCGGGCAACTGGCGTTCCAGGCCCTTGCGCAGGAGCGCCTTCATCGCCTGCGGGCGCCGGCGCGAGAGCTGGAAGCTTGCCATCGTCATCAGCACGTTCTTCCAGCGCATGATCGGATAGGAGGCCTTGGCCGGCAGGAAGCGACGCAGCAGCTTGGCCACTGGGTCTTCGGCGGGCAGGGAGACGATGTAGGTCGGCGAGCGCTGCAGCATCGTCACGTGCGCGGCGCTCCCGGCCATCGAGGGCACGAGCGTCACGGCGGTCGCGCCGCTGCCGATCACCACGACGCGCTTGCCCGCGTAGTCGATGTCCTCATCCCAATGCTGCGGGTGCACGATCCGCCCAGCGAACTGCTCGCTGTCGCGAAACTCGGGCGTATAGCCTTCGTCGTAGCGGTAGTAGCCGCTGCACAGAAACAGGAAATTGCAGCTGATGCGCACGCTCTCCCCCTCGCCGTGCTCGGCCTCGACTGTCCAGCGTGCATCCTCGCTCGACCACTCGGCGCGCAGCACACGATGGTTGAAGCGGATCTTCTCGTCGATGCCGTTGTCGGCCGCGGTCTGGCGCACGTAGTCGAGGATCGACGAGCCGTCGGCGATCGACTTGGCCTCAGTCCACGGCCGGAAGGAGTAGCCAAGCGTGTACATGTCCGAGTCCGAGCGAATACCGGGATATTTGAAGAGATCCCAAGTGCCGCCGCTGCGCTCGCGCGCCTCGAGGATCGCGTAGCTCTTGCCCGGACAGTTCTCTTGCAAGTGGCAGGCGGCGCCGATCCCCGAGAGGCCAGCGCCGACGATCAGAACGTCTACATGTTCCTGCGAGTTCATTGAAGAAGGCATTCGTCGAGCTTACAGGGCTCGCGTGCTCTGCTCCGGGAGGCGCATAGCTTGGGTGTGTTGTCTGGTCGGCGCATGCGCCGACCAGCGGGGACGCACCTGTGCGTCCCCGGACAGCGCCGCATGCGGCGCTGTCTTGCGACCGGCACATGTGCCGGTCGGCCGGCCGCGCATGCGCGGCCGGGACCATGGCGCATGCGCCATGGTCCACCACACACGGCTGATCGTTTGGCTGATTGTCTAGAAGCGACTGGACGATCTTGGGCGCAGGTCCATATGCGAGACAAGCGCCGAAAGCGACACTGAAAGCCCATCCCGCAGTTTGCGCATAAAGCGAGAGCAAGCGATGCGAACCCGGACTCCCCAGATCGTGGCCCTTGGCGGCGGCGGCTTCTCGATGGAGAAAGACAGCACGCTGCTGGACGACTATATCCTCGCCTTGACCAAGGCCCGCAGGCCGCGAGTCTGCTTTCTGCCAACCGCCTCGGGCGACGCCGACCACTATGTTGTGCGCTTCTACCGGCGCTTCTCGGCGCTGTGCGAGGCTAGTCACATCTCGATGTTCCGCCGCGACCAGGGCGGGCGCGGCGTCGAGGATGACCTGGCCTCCCACCTGCTTGCTCAAGATTTGATCTATGTCGGCGGCGGTAACGTGGTGAGCATGCTCGGGGTTTGGCGCGCACACGGTCTGGATGAGGTTCTGCGCGAGGCGTGGCAGCGCGGGATCGTGCTCTGCGGCCCCTCGGCGGGCTCGCTGTGCTGGTTCGCCGAGGCGCTCAGCGCGTTTCACGGCCCGCCCAGGCGCGTCGGCGGTCTAGGGCTGCTCCCTTACTCCAACTGCGTGCACTACGACGCCGAGCCGGCACGCCGCGCCGAGTACCACGCACTCGTGGGCGAGGGCATGCGCGCCGGGTACGCCGCCGACGACGGAGTGGCGCTTCACTTCAAGGGGACCAAGCTCGACCGCGTCGTCAGCTCGCGCGAGCGCGGGGGCGCCTTTCACGTGCGACGCAGCGCCGGCCAGGTAAGAGAGACGGCGCTCGAGGTCTCCTACCTTGGCAAGCGCGGTAACCCGAGCAAACGCGGCGGCGGCAGAGCGAGCGACGCCGCCAAGCAACCAAGCCTGCCCGCCACCAGAGCCGTGGCGCTCGCGTGAGCGCACCTCTGCAGGGGGATCGGCGGCTGATCCTCGCGATGGGTGGCGGTGGCTTCACGATGGAGCCCGCCAACCCGCTGCTCGACGACTATGTCCTCACGCTCACGCAGGCCAAGGAGCCACGCGTCCTGTTCTTGCCGACCGCATCGGGCGACACCACCACCCAGATCAACGCTTTCTACGCGCGCTTTGGCGGGCGCGCGTGCGCGCCAAGCCACGTTTCGCTGTTTCGGCTCGGAGACCTCGAGCGACCGCTGGAGGAGATCGTGCTCGAACAGGACATCGTCTATGTCGGCGGCGGCTCGATGCGCAACCTACTGGCGATCTGGAGCGCGCACGGACTCGACAAGCTGCTCACGCGAGCCTGGCGTCGTGGCACTGTGCTGGCCGGGATCAGCGCCGGCGCGATGTGCTGGTTCGAGGGCGGCGTGACCTGCTCGAGCGGCGCCCCCGAGCCGCTCGCGGGCCTGGGCCTGCTGAAAGGCTCGCTCACCGTCCACGCCGACGGCGAGCCCGAACGCTTGCCGGTATGGCTGAACAGCGTGCGCGTGGGCGCGCTGCCGGGAGGCTGGGCGGCCGACGACGGCGTCGGCCTCCTGTTTCGCGGACGAAGCCTGGAGCGGGTAGTCAGCTCGCGCCCGGGCGCCGGCGCGCAGCGCGTTGACGCGATCGCTGGCGAGCTCGTGCGCCATCGCGTAGAGCCGGAGCTGCTTGGTAGCGACGAGTCGGCCATCCAGCCGCTGCTCGACGACGACGTCCGCGAACTGCGTCAAGTCCAGCGCCTGCGGCGCGAGATGACGGGCGAAGCACAGCGCTTCGACGACGCGTAGTTGGCAAACGCGCCCCCGTTAGACGCCGACCCGAATCCAAAGCTGCCTGGACGACCCGTGCCGCCTCGACGACCCGTGCCGCCTGGACGACCCGTGCCGCCTCGACGACTCGTAATAGTGCTGTCAGAGGCCGATACAGCCCAAATGGTGCTCCTCGTCTACAACCCCCTTTCTCGGATCTGGCATTTCCAGGAGTTCCAGGCTCCGATGTCGAAGTCACAGCGATGGCCGGCGAAGATGCAAGCGCGGCGAAGCCGTCGCCGGCGGACGACCGAGCCCTTCCTCCTGTCTTGCTTGCGCTCACGCTCACGACGGGTCTGATCGACGCCGCCAGCTATCTCGGCCTCGGACATGTCTTCACGGCGAACATGACCGGCAATGTCGTACTGCTCGGCTTCGGCTTGGCACATGCCGGTGGACTACCGGTCGTCGCCCCCCTGATCTCACTCAGCGCCTTTCTCCTCGGCGCGGGGATCGGTGGGCAACTTGGCATCGGCGTAGCCGAGAGACACGAGCGTGTGCTCCTAATCGGGGTCGGTAGCGAGGTAGCGTCGCTGGCGCTCGCGGCGATCCTTGCCTACGCGATGAATGTCAAGGTCGACTCGGGTAGTGCCTACGCGATCATCGCCCTGGTCGCGGTGGCGATGGGTATGCGCAACGCGATCGTGCGCAAGCTGGCGGTACCCGATCTGACAACGACCGTTCTCACGCTCACGCTCACCGGTATTGCCGCCGACACCACCGGAGGAGCCGCGCGAAAGACCCCGTCGCTGCGACGGCTGTCAGCTGTGACGGCAATGCTCCTCGGGGCGTTCGTCGGAGCTCTGCTCGAGAAGCAAAGCCTCAGCTTGCCGCTCGCCCTCGCCGCCGGGGCGGCCGCGTTGAGCCTCGGCGCCTACGCAGCGAACCGCGGCCGCGGACATGTCAAGCCGTCGATCTAGAGTGAAGCGTGTTCAGCAGATATGAGTTTGCGGGAATCCGAGGCTTGCGGCCCACCGCAGCGGATGGCTCACGGTCTCTGGCCGGCGAGCTCGACACAGAGCTGCTCCAGCAGCTGATGAACCTCTGGAACCTGGTGCGTCGTCTGGTCGGCCAATATCGTGCGAAGCTCGTCGCGACGAGCACTCAGCAGCTGGTCGGCCATCGCGAGACCCGCCGCCGTAAGCCGCGCCTCGCCATCCCCTTCGACCACGAGTCCCCGTTCGCGTAGCTCTCGTTCGACCGCCACGACACGCTCGCCCTCGATCGCCTGCTTTCGAGCCATTTCGCGCGTCCCGTCGATCCCATAGCTGTCGAATCGTGCCAGCGCCCAAATGGCTCCCGTGCTCAACTCGACGCTGGCACGAGCTCCCACCCTCTCGTTGAACGCACGCCGATCCTCGCGGCTGACGAGCACACTGAGCGCACGGTCGAGTTCGGCAAGCGAGCTCGGGCTCTTCGGCGCCGCCAGCGCGTCATCGAGCCCTTGACTTGTCGAGGCGGTCGCGCGCAATGGTCGCTCGCGCAAGCGCAGGCTGAGCAGGAATCCCAGCGCGCCCACCCCCGCCGCAACAAGGAAAACCGGTCGCAGCGCATGCACATAGGCATTCTCATAGGCAAGCCTGGCCGCGGGCGGCAGGCTCCCCACCTGGGCGCCGGTGAGACGCGCACCGCCTGCAACCTGGACTCCGAGCGCGCCGCCGATCACGTCGTGCAGCTCGGTGCGCAGACGGCTCGAGAAGATCGTGCCGAAGACGGCCGCGCCGATCGAGCCGCCGATGCCGCGCGCGAGCGTGACACCCGAGGTCGCGGCGCCGAGCACCGAATAATCGACGGCATTCTGCACGGCGAGCACCAGTACCTGCATCACCATCCCGAGGCCAAGGCCGAGCACCAGCAGGTACAAGTCAGCCGCGGCCGAGCTCGTACCGACATCCAGGCGTGAGAGCAACAGCAACCCAACCGTCATAGTCGCCGTGCCGGCGATCGGGAACAGTCTGTAGTGCCCAGTGCTCGAGATCACCCGCCCGGAGACAACCGAGGTGAGCACCAGTCCGCCCATCAACGGGACCAACCGCAGACCCGCCCCGGTCGGGCTCGAATGGAACACCGTCTGGAAGAACAGCGGCAGGAAAGTCACCGAGCCGAACAGCGCGAAGCCGACTATCAGCGAGAGCAGTCCGGCGATGCGGAAGACCTCGTCGCGCAACACGGGGATCGGCAGGACCGGCTCGCGCGCGCGTCTCTCGATCGTCAGGAACACACCG
>Ga0210386_10003146_pt1 | contig 13904 bp, 12 predicted proteins | sample IncBWH32OmetaG_FD_160091 | JGI IMG/M metagenome (GOLD analysis project Ga0210386, IMG submission 160091) | Forest soil microbial communities from Barre Woods Harvard Forest LTER site, Petersham, Massachusetts, United States - Inc-BW-H-32-O ... | reverse complement strand
CGATCTACAACAATACCGGACTGATCGGGGAACAGGATGGCGACATCTATGTCAGCCTCGACCAGGGCCATCGTCCCACCGCAGGCTATGTCAAGGAATTGCGTGTCCGCCTGGCGCATGATTTTCCCGGCACGACATTCTCCTTCCCGCCCGCGGACATCGTCAGCCAGATCCTCAATTTCGGCGTTCCCGCGCCCATCGACGTGCAAATCGTCGGACCGCGGGCGGCCCAGTCCCTGGCATTCGGCCAGGGCCTGCTCAGGCAACTGCGTCAGGTTCCGGGCCTGGTCGATGTCCGGATGCAGCAATCGGACGCCTATCCCGAACTCGACATCGACGCCGACCGTTCGCGGATGGCGCAATATGGCCTGACCGAGAAGGACGTGACCGGCGCCATGGCCACGGCCCTGGCCGGCACCAGCACCACTGCGCCAAACTTCTGGGTCGATCCCAAAAGCGGCGTCGCCTATCCGATCGTGGCGCAGGCGCCGGAATACCGGGTCGACACGCTTGCATCCGTCGAAAATCTTCCTGTCACCCCGGCAAGCGGCGGCCAGTCGCAGGTTTTGGGCGCGCTGGGAAAAATCAGCCGGACCGGGGTGCCCGCCGTGGTCACTCATTACAACGTGCTGCCGTCGGTGGACATTTATGCCGCCACCCGGGACCGGGACCTGGCGGCGGTGGCCAAGGACGTGCAGGGCCTGATCGCGAACAGCAAAACCGCCCTGCCCAAGGGAGACACGGTTGTCCTGCGCGGCCAGGTCTCGACCATGAACCTCGCCTTCACCAATCTCTATTTCGGCATCGCGGGCGCGATCGTGCTGGTCTACCTGCTGATCGTAGTCAATTTTCAGTCCTGGCTTGATCCCTTCATCATCGTGACGGCACTTCCGGCAGCCCTGGCCGGCATCGCATGGTCCCTGTTCACGACGGGCACGCCCCTTTCGGTGCCGGCCCTGACCGGCGCCATGATGTGCATGGGTGTCGCCACGGCGAATTCGATCCTGGTGGTCAGCTTCGCGCGGGAGCGGCTGAATGAAAGCGGCGACCCGATCAGGTCCGCGATCGAGGCCGGCATGGTCCGTTGCCGGCCCGTGCTGATGACGGCATCGGCGATGATCATCGGCATGGTGCCCATGGCGCTCGGCCTAGGCGAAGGCGGCGAGCAGAATGCGCCACTGGGACGCGCAGTGATCGGCGGCCTGATATTCGCCACTGTCGCGACCCTGATGTTCGTGCCGGTGGTCTTCAGCATCATCCATGAACGCGTGCTGGCGTATAGGCGCCGGCAGAAGCCGAACACGGGAGAAGCCCATGCCTGACAAATCATCGACACCGCCGCAAGCCGAAGTTCTGGACCAGCGTGGCACCAGGAGGCTCAAGCTGACCATTTTCGCGGGCGCGATTCTTTTCGCGGGCATCGCGGCCATCGGACTGGCCGGCCGGTTTGCCCATGCGGGCGAGACCAGAGCCTGGACGAAGAAACAGGCGATCCCGGAGGTGCAATTGATCACCTTGCATGCCGCCAATGGCGGGAATGTTTCCCTGCCGGGGCAGGCACAGGCCTTTTACACCGCGACCATCAATGCCCAGGTTACGGGCTATGTGCAGCGCTGGTATTCCGACATCGGCGCGGCCGTGAAATCAGGACAGGTGCTGGCGCAGATCGATCCCCGCCCCTATCAGGCCGCGCTCGATCAGGCCAAAGGCCAGCTGGCGCGCGACAACGCCAACCTCATCGAAGCCCAGCTCGACCTTCAGCGCTATCAGTATCTGGTGAAGCAGAATGCGATCTCGGCGCAGCAATTCACCACCCAGCAGGCAACCGTCGGTGCCGATCAGGGGATGGTCCAGACCGACACGGCCGCGGTGGAGACAGCCCAGATCAATCTCAACTACACGCACATCGTCGCGCCCTTTGACGGCGTGGTGACCAGCCGTTCCGTGGACGTGGGACAGCTTGTCACCGCCGGCACCGCCGCGACAACGCCGCTTTTCACCGTGACCGACCAGAGCAAGCTTCGCATCTATGTCCAGGTTCCGCAGAGTTATTCCAATTTGATCAAGTCTGGCATGACCGCGCATTTCACGGTGCCGGAACACCCTGGCCAAGCCTTTTCCGCCCAGCTTGCGGCGAGCGCCGACGCGATCGTGTCGCAAAGCGGAACGCAACTGGTGCAGTTCCAGATCGACAATTCCGGCCACCTGCTGAAACCTGGAGAATATGCGACCGTGAATTTCGGCATCGCCACCGGTGCCCGGGGTGTGCGCGTGCCTGTCACTGCATTAATGTTCCGGGATCGGGGCATGTACGTTGCAAGTATTGGAAAGGACAGCAGGGTCGCGATGCGGCGCGTCCATATCGACACGGATTTCGGCACGGCGGTGAATGTGAACATTGGCCTGAAGGATGGAGACAAGGTCATCGACAATCCGCCAGACTCGCTTCGCGCAGGGGACTTGGTGACGACGGCTGGAACAACCGGCGCATCTTAAAAGCGCACGCGGTCGCGCACCATTCCAGACGCCGTTCGGCGGCTGGACTTTCATCAGGGTCACTCAATAACTCGAATTCGCAGGAGCCGATCTTGGCGTGGACGCGGCCGCACTCGGCCTTTGAAGGCGCGCAGCTGGATTTACCGCCATGAAGTCCATGCCTCTGGTATTCATGTCTTCCACATGGATTTTGTCACCCAGCACCGTTCGCTGCTCCTTTGCCGGATTATAGCGGACCAGGCGCACGCCCTGCCCTGCCGGCTGCCCACTCTTCGCAAAATTCACGAGCATGTCCGACATCTCGTCGGAGAGTTCACGGTCGTAGGCGGTCCAATTGCGCGTGACATGAATCATGTTGAGCGTATTTTGGTTCTGCAGCCAATATTCAATGTCGGTTGTGTGATAGACGCCCCGAACCTGGGGATTGTCGGCAATCTCAACGCCGGGAACGAACGGCTCCTGGCGGTCAAAACGATACATATAGGCGGGCTGATGGCCGGTCGTGGACTGCAGCCTTGCCCAGTCTCTGTTCCCCAGTCCAAGACCCGCTTGCGTACTCGCAATCCCGGCCTGCTCCTTCGCGTCTGCGTCGTTCGTGGCAGGATAGGCCGCCAGAAATTCGCCGGCCTTGTCGCCATACATCGCGGCCGCCGCTGTCTTGAACTCGGCCAAAGTCTGGGCCTTCGCCACCGCAATATCCGTTCCCAGGTCGTTGGTCGTCGATCCGACAATGATTGGAACGTCATTCTGTTTTCCGGCCTCGAAAATGGCTTGCGGGAGCCCTGGCAGGAAATAGCCATCGACGATCGGTCCGGTGCGAACGCCGGTGGCCTGTGCGATGGCGACGACTTTGTCCGGCGATAAGGCCCGCATCTCATCGAGTGATGCCGCCCTCATCGCCGATTGAAGCTTGAGCCCCTCCGCCTCGCCTTCCGCCAGCGCCGGCATCCGGCTTGGAGCGACCGTTGCACCACTCCATCCCACCGCTTTTTGGAACAATCCTTTTGCCAGGGGGCTCGCCTGGAGGTCGTTCACGGCCATGGACCCGGCCGACTCCCCGAGGATGGTGACATTGCCGGGATCGCCACCGAACGCCGCGATATTGCGCTTTACCCATTTGAGGCCGGCTATCTGGTCCAACAATCCCCAATTGCCGGACGCTGCGTGTCCGGATTCCTTGGTGGCTTCGGGATGTGCCATGAATCCGAACACCCCGACGCGGTAATTGATGGCGACGTAGATAACGCCCTTCTTCACGATATTCTGCCCGCCATAGATGGGCATGCTGGCGGAGCCTTGTGTGAAGCCGCCGCCATAAATCCACACGATCACGGGAAGTTTCTGGCCCGGCCGGGCTGGTTCCCAAATATTCAGATGGAGGCAGTCCTCGGCTGCGTCCTCGTCGGTGAAGTAGTGGTCGATGTTGTTGTTCCGCAACCCCTGCACGCACTCCGCGGGCATCTTATTTGCAGTGTAAATTCCAGCCCAACTCGTGACCGGCTGCGGCTCCCTCCAGCGATATTGGCGGATTGGCGGCGCGGCGAATGGAATGCCGAAATAGGCTTTGACGCCGCTGGCCAACAGCGTGCCCGAGACTTTGCCGGTGGCTATGGTCACCGGATCTCCGGGGATGGGGTTGGTCACGGCCAAGCGGCCCTCCGGCGCGACTGCAGGATCGGCAAAAGGCCCTGGCGCTGCAAAGGCCGGCCCGCATGTCAATGTCGCCAGCGCCGCGCCAATGGTGGCCTCGAGAACGTTATGTGGGACTTTCATTGTCGTTTTCCCTTCTCGGCATATAGACTTTAGCACGCCTTTTGATTGCGGCCCTCATGGCAATGAGCAACAGCAACCGATCCGGTACGCGTGTCATGCGCAATGTCGCATTGGCAGTGACCGTCCTGCTGCCATCGATGTATGGGGCAATGGCGGCCCCTGTCAGCGACCCCGCGCCGGGCACCAGCCCGTCCGACGATCCGGCACAGGCGAACTGGCATGGGGGCCACAGAGGTGGCGGCAGGGGTCAGGGGGGCGAAGGCGGAAACGGGGACGGCAGCGTTGTCATTGGTCTGCCCTATCCGTCCGAGCCAGATGGTCCGTATCCTTATCCGCCCGGGCCGTATCCCCGGTCCAATCCCGGCCAACCTTCCGGCGCCCATTCCCTCGGAGCCGAAAATGCCACCCAGCCGCCGCCATGGCCCGTCTGGTACTATTGCGATCAGCCCGGCGGCTACTACCCTTATGTGAAGGTTTGCGGCCACGATTGGCAAAGACTGCCCATCATGCCGCCGCCGCCCGGCTCTGCTCCTCCCATCGCCGAGGCAAGTTGGGAACGTTGCGACGATCCGGATGGGTACTTTCCCTATGTCGCACAGTGCCGGCAGCAATGGGTGGCAATCGGCGCATCCATCCCCGTTCCGGGAGACTATCCCGATGGAATAGCGGTGATCGGGCAATGGTACTATTGTGAAGATGCGAAGGACTATCTGCCTTACGTTGGAAGCTGCCCACACGTTTGGCGGACGGTTCCGGCAGTGCCACCGCCAAATGTTCAGTCTACGGTCAAATCAAAGGCGGGCGGCTGACCAGCGTCGGTCCAGCATTGCATCTTCGTCAAAATAGGAGGAAATTTAGCCTTAAGCCCGGGTCACCCTCATTACGGCCTTGGCTATAACAATAATATAGGGAGGGAAGCATGAATGAGATCTCTGCTGCGGCAAGAGCGCTTGCCGTCATTCTGTCAATCGCATCTGCTTTCGTATCTGTTCCGTTGATGGCCCCCATACTTCTGGTATTTGGTGGCATTGCAGCGATCAAGAACAATTCAGAGAAGAACTCCAGAAACTTTCTCATGACACTTGTTCTGATACTCGGCGCCAAGACACTCGAGACCATACCGGGGATCGGGCCTTACCTGGCGACCATCTTTGGGTCATTGGGCATCGCCTTTGTCGGTGCTTCATTTGTCGCCATCGTCGTCACGCTCGCCTACCGCATCAAAAGGGATTGGGTAAAAGAGCCTTCTCACAAATTGGCCTGATGGCCGTTTTGTAGGAACGGTATCGAGGGGCTATCGTGTTGCCGCGGCATCCGACGGCCAGCCGGGCCGGACGATGACAAGGAAGATTTGCACCTGGGTCGGGATTGTGGCGGCAAGCGTCGCCACAATCTCCCGTCAAGCCTGAGGGACGCCTTCCGCCCGGCCCATTGAGCGCCAAAGCGTCTTAGGGAGATTGCGACGCCATATAGGCGGCGACATTGATGATGTCCGCATCCGAAAGCTTGCCGACAATCTCCTTCATTTTGCCCAGCGCGGCGCCTTTGCGGACACCGCCGCGCATGTCCGCCAACTGCCGGATCAGGTAATAGGCGCTGCGGCCCGCAATGCGTGGCGCGTCCTCGTGGCCCCTATAGTCGTCGCCATGGCATGAGCCGCAGGTTCGCATTTGGCCATGATTGCCCATGGCCACGATGCGACCCTTGGCCAGCGAACCCGCCGGCACAAAATCAACAAAGCCGACATGGTCGTTGCGCAGTTCGACCTCTTCGCTTTCGGCCACCTCGTAGATCATGTCGGGCGGCACCGGAATGGTTTTAGTGCCTTTATCGAGGAAGCGGGCTCCGCCGGCACCGACATGGTTGGCAGGCGCATTGCCGGTTTCCACAACCCTTATCCATTTCTGCTGCTGCTTGGGAATGTTTGCATAATAGGCGGCGGCGGCGCGCAATTCCGGCTCGCTGATATCCAGTGCCATCTCGATCATGTTGGGAGCGCGGATATTCTTGCGCTCGCCGTCGCGAAAGGCATGCATCTGTTCAATGATGTAAGCCACCGTCAGGCCTGAAATGCTGGCCGACTCGGGGTGCCCGTTGCCGTTGGGAAGATGGCACAAGGTGCAGGCAAATACGTGGGGCGTACGGCCATGCGCAACGATCTGGGGCAGTGGCGCATGTTCCTTGGGAAACCAGTCCGGTGGACCGAAGGCGTCGCCGACCTGACGCATGGTCAGTTTCACGGACGGATCCGCACCTTGTGCCGTGAAGGTTGCAGCCGGATCGGGACGCGGCAGGTTGGCGGGCGCCACCGGATAGGCCCAAGCGAAGGCGGCCGGGGGCGCCGCCATCTGGGGCGTGAGATCGCGCGCGGTCGTGCCCGCCGCAAAGGCGCCGGCGGGATGCGCCGCCGGCTGGCCGGCTTGCTGCGCCTGCGCGCTGGAGGCGAGAAGCGGTACGAACGCGACCAGGATGAATGGAATTTTTCTCACAATGTCCCCGCCCTGTTTGTATTGTGGGAAACATAGGCAGCAAATCACGAAAAATGGAAGTGGGCCTAAGCGGGCCCGATGCTGCAGTTGGTACAAGGATACCCGCCGGATAATCATAAACGCACCCGGGAGACGCAAAATGCCGTACCTTCGCAAAAGGGACTTTCTTGCCGCATCGGCTGGCATCGCGGCCGGCTTGGGCCGTTTCGCTGCATCTGCACAAACAGAACACGAAAAAGCGGCCCCGATTCATGCCGAGCACGGCGATCGCCGCATCCCGCACCGCCGGGCCAAGACAACGGTTCTCTTCAAGACACCCAGTGCCAATGCGGGCTGGCCGAACGCCTTGGCCCTGGCTCCGGAAGGCCTGTGGGTGGGGGAGCAGAGGCATGATGGAAGGCCGGAAGCCGCCTGGCTGATGGACTGGAATGGCAAGCTTCTGAAGACGGTGATGACCCAGTCAAAAGATACAAGCGGAATGGCGTATGGAGACGGCTATATCTGGATGGGGGCCAACACCGACAAGGTGAACGGGTTCTTCCAGACTGACATGAATTCCAAGCTTGTCGCGGTGCATCAAATACCCCTCGGGCCAAAGGATAACGGCGGCAGCACACATGGAGCGTTCTGGAAGGACGGAAAGATCTGGATCGTGGCCAATCGCTTGCGCGCGATCTTGCGCGTCGACGCCAAGACTTGGGAGCCGGAGTATCAGATTCCGATAAATCTTCCTCCTGATCGCCCGCGGTTCCATGGCATCGCATGGGACAATGGCGCCATCTGGATAGTGGTCGGAAACGACAGCAAGAGCTATGAGGAAGGCCGGCCTGGATTAGTCAAGCTTGATGGCACGAGCGGAGAGATCCTCGAGATCATCGACTTTTTGCCCGGCTCTTGCGATCCGCACGGGCTCACCATGCACAATGGGGTTCTCATCAGTTGTGATGCCGGAGAGCATCCCGGCTGGCCGGTAAGCACCAATACCGTGGAAATCTCCCATTCCAGGAGTGAAGGCAACAGCCCCTATGGCGGTTCCATTTTCAGAATCGATCTTGTCTAAAACTTGCCAGAACGCACGCCAATTTGCAGGACGCCATGATGAGCCAGGAAGCAGAAAAGGTCACAGTCAAGACGCTGTGGCCCACAGTCGTGATGCGATCCAGCTTCGTGGACAGTCTCGAAGAGATGAAAGGCGAGATTTATCGCCTGGCCGCCGCCTCCAGTGGCGTCAAAAAATCAAATTACGGCGGTTGGCAGAGTGATGTGCGCTTGCATGAAAGCGCGGTGTTCGCGCCCTTGCGCAATCAGGTGGGGGCTATCTGCAGTCGCGTGTTTCAGGTCAAGGGCGCCAGAATTCACCAGATGTGGGCCTGCATCAACAAAAAGCATGACCAGAATTTGATTCATTCTCATACCAACAATTACGATTTATCCGGGGTGTACTATTTGGCGGTCCCCAGGGACTCCGGCGAGATTGTTTTCAGGGATCCCCGGCCGGGAGCAAACAACGCACCCAATCGATTGTTCAAGGATGATGGCGACAGCGAGCATTTCGCGCCAGCCGGCGGCTTGATCCTGATGTTCCCGTCGTACCTGGAACATTTCGTATTGCCAAACAGAAGTGATGGCGACCGGATATCCATGAGCTTCAATTTGACGTTGGAACGATAATATCTTGCGCCTCGCCTTGGAGGGCGTGCTTCAACCACCGAATCCGGCGCAGATCATTTCGGGCTGGGATTAACCAAGCCACGGTTTCCCGCAATGGCGATCACCGCGACGATCACCAGGCCCGTCGCCACGAGGCGCACACCGGCGCTGACGCCGAAGGTGTTGAGCATGGTGAGCAGCAGGATGAGGAACAACGAAGCGCCCCAAATGCCCGGCACACTGGGCTTGCCGCCCGCCACCGAAGTACCACCTATGACGACGACCGCAATGGAAGACAAAAGATATTCGTTGCCGAGATCGACATTGGCACCACGGAAATAACCCGCCAACAACGCGCCATCCAGGCCGCCCAACATCCCGCACAGGCCGTAGGTGATGAGGCGTGTCCGCTCGAGCGCGAGGCCGGCAAATTGCGCGGCACGCGGGTTCTGGCCAACCGCCATCAGCGAGCGGCCATAAATCGTGCGTCTCAGCGCGATGCCAAAACCGGCGGAGAGCAGCATAGCCAGAATGGCGCAAACCGGGATGCCACCAATCTGCAGGCTCACAAAATCGGCAAAGCCGTCCGGCGGCTTAATCTGAAGCCCGCGGCCATAGGCGATGTCTATCGACTGGACGACGAAACTCGAAGACAGGGTGGCGACGATCGGGGGAATGCCCAGCGCGCGGATCAGCAGATAATTGGCGACGCCGATGGCAAGGCCGCAGCCCAGCGCCGCCAGCAGCCCGATTCCGACCAGGGAGTCGCTGCCGTTCATCACCGTCATGGACACCGCGCTCGCCAGCCCGATATTGGCGGGCAGTGACAGATCGACATTTCCCGGTCCCAGTGTGATGACGATCATCTGGCCCAGACCGACCACGATCGTGAACACGGCCAGGGCAAGGGCGGTGGTGATCATGCCGCCCGCCCCCGCCCCGCCGGTGAAGGAAACGGCCAGGACAAAGACAAGGACGGCACCCAAAAACGACCAGGCCCAGGGTCTCGACAGACGCGCAGCCAGGGCCTTCATGTTCTGGCCGCCTGGCGCCCGATCCTGGTGCGCGCCGCAAGTACGACGATCAGAATGATGCCGTTGGCGCCGACCTGCCAATCCGGCGGGATATCGAGGAAGGTGAGAAGCGGCGAGGCGGCAAGCGTCAAGGTCAGGGCGCCAATGACCGCTCCAACCGGCGAGACAATTCCGCCGACAAATTCCCCGCCGCCCAAGATCGCGCCTGCAATCGACAGCAAGGTATATCCATTGCCGACATTGGCGTCCGCAGAGGTCGTGACGCCCAGTAGCGCCAGCCCCGAGAGGACGCCGAACAGTCCGGCAGCCGCGAACAGCCCGGCCTTCAGCACCGGCAGCGGCCAGCCTGCGCGCGCGATCGCCGCGGCATTGCCGCCTGTGCCGCGCAGAACCGCGCCATAGGAGGTTCGCATCACGATGAACCAGGCCACTATCGCGATCACCAGGGACGCGACAACGGGAAAAGGCAGCACCGGCGATTTGACATTCATCAAGGATAGAAGCCAGTCGGGCGCACTGCCGCCGGGCTTCGGCAGGACCAGAACCGCCAACCCCTGCCAGACAAAGCTCATGCCCAGGGTTACCACGATGGAGGGCAATCCGCGCCATTGAATGAGCCAGCCCAGCAACGCGTAAATCCCGATCGAGACGGCCAACACCAGAATTCCGACCAGCGGGTTTTCGACCAGCCAGGTCGCGCCGACGCAGGCGACAAAACTCACAAAGGGCCCGATGGACAAATCAAGGTCGTTGCCGGTAATGACGAACATCTGCGCCACGGTGGCCAGCACGATGGGCACTGCCAGGTTGAGCATCAGGGTGAAGCCGAGATAGCTGATGGCGCGGGGATTGAGCCAGGCGATTGCCGCCAGAACCAGGACCAGCGACAGCGCCGGCAACAGATCGCGGAGGAGACGCACGGACAGGAAACGGCCCATCTCAGCCCGCCTCCTGGAATGAAGAGTGGATCACCTTCTCCTCGGTGATGTCCTCGCGCGCAAGATCGGCGACGATCGCGCCGTTGCGAAACACATAGACGCGGTCGCAGTGCATCAGTTCGTCGGTCTCGGTCGTGTACCAAAGGAAGGTGCGGCCGGTCGCCGCCTCCCTCCCGATCAACTCATAAACCTGCTCTCGGGTCGCGACGTCGACGCCGCGCGTCGGATCATCCAGCAATATAATGCGTGCCGGCGATGCAAGGGCGCGCGCAAACAGTGCCTTTTGCTGGTTGCCGCCCGACAGGGTCAGGATGTTGTTGGCCATATCTTGGGTGCGGATGGCAATGCGGTCGCGCCACGATGCGGCCAGCGCGCGCTCCCGGTCAGGCGACAGAAGCAACCCCCGCCGCAGCTGGGCGAGCGAACCGACGCCGATATTCTCGGCGATGGACATCATCGGAAAGACGCCGTCATTCTGCCGGTCGCCGGCAACCATGGCAGCGGCTGCTTGCACGTCGATATCGGACGTCCGCCGCCCGGCCGCGGCAAATATCCTGCGCAACAATTGCGTCTGGCCATGACCGGCGAGGCCGGCAAGGCCGATGACTTCGCCTTCGCGCGCGATCAGCTCGGCACCCGGCTTGCCGCCTGCCGGGCGAGCCCGGACCAGTACCGGGGCGGCGCTTGCAGTCGCGATCCGGGCGGCGCCGGCCGCACCGTGCGCGCCGCCCATGGCCTCTACAAGCTTGTCGCGATCGAAGACCTCGGCGCGGCCCCCGGCGATGATCTTGCCGTCCCGCATGACAACAATACGGTCACTGTAATCGAGAATTTCATGCAGCAGATGGGAAATGAACACAAAGCTCATGCCGGCGGCTGTCGCGCGGCGGATGTGGGCGAGCAGTTGCCGGGAGGTGTGCGCATCAAGCGATGATGTGGGCTCGTCCAGAATGACCAGGCGCGCGGGCACGTCGGTCACCGTGAATGCCCGTGCAACCTCGGCCATCTGGCGCCGGCCGATGGAAAGATCCTGCACAAGATCGGACGAACCAATGTCGTGGCCGGGAAAAATCTCATCCAGCTTGCCGGCGATCAGGTTTGCGGCCCTGCGGCGCCAGCCGAAACCCCGCAATGCGGAATGATAGATGCGGGTGTTTTCCGCCACGGTAAGATTGGGGCAGAGCGAAAGCTCCTGGAACACGCAACGGATGCCCAGCCGCATCGCCCGGCCGGCAGAAAAGTCCTGTTGCAATTCACCCGCGGCCAGGACCTGACCGCGGCTCGGTGCGCTGGTACCGGCCAGTATGTGCATCAAAGTGGATTTGCCGGCGCCATTATGACCGACCAGCCCGATGCATTCGCCCGCGGCAATCTCGAGATCCACGCCCGCAATTGCACGAACTGCGCCGAACGCCTTCTCGACGCTTCTCAGGCTGACAATCGGGGCGCCCGCCATCACTTCATATTGGCTTTGATGGCCGCCAGCGCGTCGGCCTGGCTATATTCCTTGCTGGCGACGCCGCCTTTGGGAATGGTTTTCAGGGCCGCCTCGAAATTGTCCTGGGTGAAAGCGAGATCAGGCACGATCACGTCGTGGGGCATCTTCTTGTTGCCATCCAAAACCTGCTGCGCCACCCAAAAGGCAAGCGTCGAAATGCCCGGCGCGATGGAAGCAGACCAGGTCGCATAGCCATCCTTGGTTTTCTGTTCCTGCCACCAGGAAAGCTCGTCCTGCCGGTTGCCCATGATGATGGTGGGGCGCGGCTTGTGTGCCGCGGCGAAGGCCTGGGCCGCGCCATAACCGTCGCCACCCTGATCGACAACGCCCACAACCGGAGGCAGCGACGGCAGCACTGTTGCCACAGCCTTCTGGGTCGTCGTCTGGTCCCAGTCGCCGGCGACGGAGCTGACAATCTTGAAGTTGGGGTGCGCCTTTACGCCCGCCATGATCCCGGCATGAATGGTGTCGTCGATGGAAGTCCCCGCCAGGCCGCGAACTTCCAGCAGATTCCCGCCCTTGGGCTGGAGCTTCGCCATCTGCGCGATTTCTTCCGCCCCCATCGCCTTGTAATCAATGACGACGCGATAGGCGCAAGGCGCCGTTACGATGCCGTCGAACGAGACCACGACTATGCCGGCGGCGCAGGCCTGGTTTATGGCGCCGTTCAATGCGGTCGGCGAGGCGGCATTGACGACAATCGCGTCATAGCCTTTCAGGATAAGGTTCTGGATCTGCGCCGCCTGGGTCGGCACCTCCTTGTCCGCCGTGGTGAAGATGTCGGCGGCGGCAATGACATGGTCCGCGACAGCTTTTTTGGCGACGATGCCGTAGCTTTTCAACATCGCCTGGCGCCAGCTGTTGCCGGCATAATTGTTGGAAAAGGCGATCTTCTTGGTGTGGGTGTCGGCCAGGGCCGGTACGGCGGCACATACCATGCTGACGGCAAGCAGCGGAGTCGCAAATTTCATCGGGAGTTCCTAGATCGTGTCGTATGGCTTGACGGTATAGCCTTCGAAGTTCGCCTCCATCTGCGACCAGACTTGGGTGTGAAGATCCGTCGCCACCCATTTTTGCTGCAATGCCTGGTGTTCGAAGGCGATGGCCAACACATATTCGCCACCCTCCCGGGGCTTAAGCAACTGCACGGAATTGAACCCGGGCTGTGCCGATATCGCCGCCTTGAACGGGCCGGCAAATACGGTTTGGGCAGCCTCTTCGCGGCCCGGTTTGATTTTGATCGCGACATGCAACACAAACACTTGATCCTCCTAGCGCGGTCCGGTGCGAATCCGGTTCTCTTCGGTGAGCATATAGGCCTTCTTGGTCTCGAAATCCCTGGCGATGCCGATGACCATGAATTCCAGCGCCGTCTTGCCGGTGGCGGCGAAAGCGCGAGACTCACCCAACGCCGCCGGTACCGCGTCACCGGCGTGAATCTCGGCACTCTCCCCACCGATGGTGGCGGTGCCATCACCACTCATCACATAATAAACTTCCGCCATGTCGGGCTTGGTGTTGGGACCGGCCGTCACACCAGGCGGCAGCACCAGATGATCGACATAAGACCAGGTGGTGTAAAAGGTGCTGGGGTCAAGCGCGCGATGATACATCGCCGTGCCCGTGCCGCCCTCGAAGTTGGGCATCGGCTTGTCCAGCGACTTGTCCAGGTTCATGTGGATGAACTGGGGCAGTGCGTCCTTGGGGGCTCCCACCCGCCCGTCGTCGAGGTTCCAGGCGTCGTAGAAATGCGGCAGCAGGCCAACATTGATGTTCATCCATTGCACCGGCTTGTCCGACTGGTTGGTGATGGCATGGCTGTGGCCCAACCGTGCCACGGCACCGGCGGGGCCTTTCAGCACGGCGGTGCGGCTGTCGATGCTGTATTCGGCCTCGCCGTCCAGAATGACGAACATCTCTTCGCAGTAATTGTGGAAATGCTCGCCGATGCCGCCGCCCGGCGGCAACACGCCGCGATGCAGGAAGAACAGGTTGACCCCGAGATTGAACTTGGCCGTCCTGCCGC
>Ga0210386_10003143_pt1 | contig 13906 bp, 12 predicted proteins | sample IncBWH32OmetaG_FD_160091 | JGI IMG/M metagenome (GOLD analysis project Ga0210386, IMG submission 160091) | Forest soil microbial communities from Barre Woods Harvard Forest LTER site, Petersham, Massachusetts, United States - Inc-BW-H-32-O ... | reverse complement strand
GCCAACCACACCACCGAGACGACGGTGCCGATCGGCACCATGTATAAAGGTCTCGACGTCTGGCAGTGCCCGCCGAACGGACCCGGCATCACCATGCTGGTGATGCTGAATATCCTGTCGCATTTCGATCTGACGAAATTCGCCCCCTTAAGCGTCGAACGTTTTCATCTTGAAGCAGAGGCGGCGCGTATCGCCTACATGATGCGCGAGCAGCGTGTCGGCGATCCGGCCTTCGCCAATGTTGACGTTGCCGGCATCCTGAAGAGTTACGCGGACGAATATGTCGCCAAGATCCGCATGGACCGAATGCTGGATCTGCCGAAGGTGTCGCCGCCGATGAATCCGTCGACGGTTTACATCACGGTGGTGGACAAGGACCGCAACGTCTGCTCGTTCATCAACTCGGTCGCCCATTCCTGGGCGTCTGCGATCGTTTCGAACAAGACTGGCATTCTTTTCCAAAATCGCGGTGCCGGTTTCCGCGTCGAGCCCGGCCATCCGAACTGCATCGCGCCTGGCAAGAGACCGCTGCATACCATCATGCCGGCGCTCGCCACCAAGGGTGGCCGCGCGGTGATGCCGTACGGTGTCATGGGTGGCCAATACCAGCCGGTCGGCCAGACCCACGTGCTGACTAATATTCTCGACTATGGATGCGACGTGCAGGAGGCGATCGATATGCCGCGCGGCCTGCATTATGAAGGTGTCTATCAGCTCGAGGACGGCGTGCCTGCCGAAATCGTCGCGGGTCTGCAAAAGCTCGGACACCAGACCACCAAGGTCATCCCGCCGCTCGGTGGCGGTCAGGCGATCTGGATCGATTGGGAGAAGGGGACGCTGACCGGCGGCTCCGACCCCCGCAAGGACGGCTGCGCGCTCGGATATTAGAGATCGGAGCCGTACTGGTTTCACCGGGAACGTTAAGATAGATACTCGCCCGATCATTCAAGTCCGATCGCTCAAGAAGGTACGCCACCATGCAACGTTTTCCGCACACAATATTTTCCACCTTCGCCGCTATTGCGTTGACTGTCGTGACCGCCTCAGTGGTCTCGATGCCGACCGCAGCGATGGCGCAAACCGCAGGAAAAGCCATGACAACAGCTTCAGGATTGCAGATCATCGACAGCACGGTCGGCACGGGTGCGACGCCAAAACCCGGGCAGATCTGCGTGATGCATTATACCGGCTGGCTCTATGAGGACGGCAAAAAGGGCAAGAAATTCGACTCGTCGGTTGATCGCAACGAACCGTTCGAATTTCCGATTGGACAGCGCAAGGTGATTGCCGGTTGGGACGAGGGCGTGGCTTCGATGAAGGTCGGAGGCAAGCGCACACTGATCATTCCGCCCGCACTTGGCTATGGCGCGCGTGGTGCCGGCGGCGTCATCCCGCCCAACGCGACGCTGATCTTCGACGTCGAACTGCTCGACGTGAAAGGTTGACTTGAGAACGCAATAAACAAAAGGCCGCTCCATAAGGAGCGGCCTTTTGCATTTGGACTATTAGCCGGATCAGAGTTTCCGGTTGGCCGCGGCAGCCGCCTTGTTAACGGCGTCCTTTGTGGCTTCCTTGGCGTCGCCAACCGCCTTCTGGCCCTTACCTTTGACTTCCTGAATGGCGCCTTCGCCTTGCAAGCGATCGGAGCCGACGGCTTCGCCGATGCCTTGCTTGGCCTTGCCCATCGCCTCGTTCGCGTTGCCTTTAACCTTGTCTGCGACGCTACCCATGAAACGTTCTCCTTGTTCGGTTGGTTTGATGAAGAACCAATTTTCGGGCCGCCGGAACGTTCCTTGCGGGCTGGCTTGTCGGCGCTATTTTTTGTAGCGTCCTCAAGAGGATTTAACCGGAACCTATCGACATGAGCGATCCGCACGATCACACCCATTCCGATCATTCCCACGATCACAGCGAAGGGCGCTGGAAGCATGATGGTGTCCGGGTCATTCCCGGCAACCAGCTCGATCCCAACGTGCCCTCGACCGCCGGCATGGACCGCAAGGCCGCGATCAATTTTGCCCGCGTCGGCGCCCAGAAATTGTGGGCCGGCACGGTCACCATCAAGCCGGATGCCAAGACCGGTGCGCATCATCACGGTCATCTCGAAAGCATCATCTTTGTTGTCAGAGGCAAGGCGCGGATGCGGTGGGGAGACCGTCTGGAATTCACGGCGGAGGCCAATCCCGGCGACTTCATTTTTGTGCCGCCTTATGTGCCGCATCAGGAAATCAACGCCAGTCCGGATGAGGCGCTGGAATGCGTGCTGGTGCGCAGCGATGGCGAAGCGGTCGCCATCAACCTCGACATCGAACCGGTCGAGAAGCCGGAAAACGTCTTGTGGGTCGATCCCGTGCACCGCGACCCCAACAATCCCTGAGACACTTAAAGGGTACTTAAAGCAGCACGCGCAAAACAGAGCGCTCGAGACACGGGGTCGTTACCGTAATGCGATCTCGCGGGCAAGCTTGGTCGCGTGGAATGTCTTCCGGCGCTGTGCGCGGTCTGCTAGATTGCGCAACGATTTGGGAAGCGGCGATTTCATTAGATGAAAATCGCAAATCGAGCTTCGCAGGATAAAAACTCAGAAGACTAAAAACGTGATCGGAGAGGGAATCGTGACGCAACCCAATGAATCGCTCATCAACCAATCGCTCGGACGCCGCTCCTTGATGAAGGGCGCCGGCCTCGGTCTCGTCGCCGGGGGGCTTGCCGCGACGCTGCCCGCGCAAACCGCCAGCGCTGCGGAAGGCGACATCTGGAGTAGCGAATATTGGACGAAGAAGGGCGATGTGCCGTTGTGGATGTTCCGCAAGCGCGTCGGCGCGCCGAAGGTCGGCGAGCCTTCCAAGCCGGTGTTGTTCTTCGTGCACGGCTCGTCGGTGACGTCACGCTGCTTCGATATTCAAGTCAAAGGTCAAGAATACTCCGTGATGGACGAGTTCGCCCGTTATGGCTTCGATTGCTGGACCATGGATCACGAGAACTACGGCAAGTCCGGTCGGACCTCAGGTAATTCCGACATCAAGAGCGGTGTCGAAGATCTCAAGGTTGCGCTCGACGTCCTCGCTAAAGAAACCGGACGGCAGAAGTATCACTTCCTCGGTGAGTCCGCTGGCGCGATCCGAGCCGGTGCTTTTGCGCAGGTCACCCCCGACCGCGTCGATCGTCTGGTGCTGGCCGCTTTCACGTACAAGGGCGAAGGCGCACCAACGCTCGTCAAGCGTGCCGAGCAGCTCGATTATTATCGCACTCACAACATGCGCAAGCGTGACCGCGAGATGATCCGTTCGATCGCCACCCGCGACAAGCCAGGCACCAGCGAACTCGCTGCCGTCGAAGCCTTGGCGGATGCGGAAATGCCGTTCGGCGACCAGGTTCCGACTGGTACCTACCTCGACATGACGTCCAATATGCCGCAGGTCGATCCCAAGAAGGTCATGGTGCCGACTCTCGTGATCAGCGGTCAATATGATGGAAATTCCACCGTTGCCGACCTGCAGGATTTCTTCGGCCAACTGCCCAACGGCGATCACCAATTGATCATTCTGCCCGGCGTGGCGCACTCGGTCGTGCTGGCCACCAACCGGCAGCTATTCTGGCATGCGACCAAGGCGTTCCTGACCATGCCGACGCCGATCTCGACATAATAACAAGACGATCTGAACAAAACTGACTGATGGCCGGGCTTGTCCCGGCCATTTTTATTGATTGGGACTGTGTGGCGAAAGGTAGCGACCAGCCAGCACCTCGATAATTTTAAAATGCCTGATGTCGGAGTTAGGCTCTGTGGTTCGTCCTCCGTGTGATGTCATCGAAGGAGAGCCGACCATGTCCAAAATCTCGCCCTGCCTCTGGTTCAACGGCGAAGCCGAAGAAGCTGCGAAATTCTACGTCTCGTTACTGCCGGATTCCCGGATCGACCATATTCAGCGAAATCCCGTCGACAGCCCGGGCGGGAAGGCCGGTACGGTGCTGGTGGTCAGTTTCACGCTCGCTGGTCAGGAGTACATGGCGCTCAATGGCGGAATGCGTGTTGAGTATACCCATGCGATTTCTTTCAAGATCGACTGCGCGGATCAGGCGGAAGTCGATCATCTCTGGGATGCGCTGGCTTCCAATGGCGGCTCAACCCAACAATGCGGCTGGGTTCGGGATCGCTATGGCGTGTCCTGGCAGATCGTGCCGTCGGTGCTGCCGGAACTCCTGGGCGGATCGGACGCTGCCGGCGCCAAGCGCGCGATGCAAGCGATGCTGGGCATGACCAAGCTCAACATCGCGGAATTGCGCCGGGCCTATGAAGGCCAATCGGCGGCTTAGCGCTGGAGCACCAGGCAGCGCGCGATTCAGAAATTCGCGCGCAGACCGATGCCGCCGTGAATGGTGTTGCCGACCGGCTGCGGCCCCAGCGTGCCGTCGACAAACAAGTCGGCGGTCCAGCCATTGATGATACGGAATCCCAACCGGCCGCCATACTCGAACCAGTACTGGTTTCCGATTGTCGGGACCACAAGCCCATCGCCGGTCACCGTGGCGACGAGGCCGGAATGGTTCGCAAACGACTGCACGAATCCGCCGTTGAGATTGCCTTCGATGCTGGAACCGAACAAATGGGTCCATTGCGCGCCGATCTTGGCGAGATTGGTTCGATCGGTGCCGGATGCGATGCTTGCGGTGAACGGATCGAATGCCGCGGTCGGGTCGCTGTAGCCATTCACACGTTGCCACAACTGCCAGATCTCGATGGAAGCCGCAAATTCGTCGCGCGGCGAGAGCCTGGAGATCCAGCCTGCTCTGCCATACACGCCGTATTCGCTGGCATTGGTCGAACCTTGCAGCGCGACGCCGCCGAGATTTGTAGTGTAGCTGCGGCTATAGCTCACCTTTTCGAACGGCGTCAGGATGGTGCCGACATCGAAGAACGGCCGTGAGGAACCCCAATCGGTTAAATCGTAGCGTAACGCGAAGGCGCCGATCGGCGCGCTGGTTACGTTGTATCCGCTTTCGCCATATTGGGTGTAGGCGATGCCTGCCAGTAGCGACAGGTTGGAAGTGATCTCCTTGCGGCCGTGGATGCCGGCCGAAAAGGAGCCTGCCGAGCCGAACGCGCTGACGCAGTCGCTGCAATTGATCTGCTCGTTGACCCCCAACAACACGTTGCCGAGCACGCGGTTGGTGATGATCTGATTGAAACGCTGATTGGCGAGTCCGTTGATCGAGGCCGAGCTGGAGTCGGCTCCAGTCAGTGTCGGGCTTGGCGTCGGGGGTGGAGGCGGCGGTGGCGTGAACGTTTGCGCAATTGCGGGAATCGTTAGCAAAGGAAGCAAAACTTGCAACGGCGACGCTAGTGCGATGGCGACGGCGAACTTGCGAAAAAATCTCTCCATCGTCAGCGCCCGCACAGCGCGCCGGGTTCGTCGTTGCCGTCATCGGCAGGCGGCGGGGGTGTGGCTTCGGCGTATTGCGTTACGCTGCAAAGCCCCGGCGATGCCGCGCAATTCGCCGCAAAGGTCCAGGACGCGTTGCCGGATTTCCGGATCGTGCTCTTGCTGCCGGCGGACATGACGATGGCGGTGTCGCCAGGATTTATCAATTCGGTGCAGGCACCGCCGATGGCGCAGACGCGCGAGGCGCCTTCCTGCAACACCACGGTGGTCTTTCCGCGCTGCGACAGAATATCGAGCACGGTGCCGCGCACGCCGATGGTGGCGACCGACGTGGTAATCTTGTAAGCGGCCTTCTCGGAATGTCCCGTCACAAAACGAAAGGCGCCGGTTGCCAGTTTGATGGCGATGTCGCGATAGGAATGTTCGTCATTGAACACCGTGCGGTCGAGCGTGATCGCGGCGTTGGGACCGAGCGAGAGATTGGTATTGTCGGCCATCACGAGCTTTGCCGCGCTCTCCTGGCCGGTACGGACCGTTTCGTCGCGCATCAGGCCATCGCCGACATTGACAGGCATGCTCAGGGTGCCGGCAACGCGGGCCACCTCGTTTTGCACGAGAACCGCTTCGCCGACGCGGGTCTGCGCATCGGCGGGATGGAGTGCTGTTGCCGCAAAGGGCAACAGAACGGAGATGAGGAAAATACGCTGGCGCCAATTCATGAATCTTCGTCTGCCGCTGTCGTTGTCCCGCGTGCACGCAGCCGTCGATGTGGTATATTTGCCACAAGCGAGATGCTGCGACTCCGGTGATTAGTGGCGATCGCATCGGATTGCGTTCAAAGCCAAGGACCAAAAAGCCAAGGACCAAAAAGCAGCCGGCTTCGCGAGGCGACTGTCGGCCCAAGGAAGGGCAGGCCGCTGCTTGGCGTCGCTTACTTCGAGGCCGTCTTGCTATTGAGATTGACGACCTGAACGCGGCGGTTGACGGCGGACGTCGGCGCGGCCGCGTCCTTCGGCTTGCTCTTGCCATAGCCGACGGTGACGAGATCGGTGCCGGCAATGCCGTATTTCTCGGTGAGATATCGCTTGATGGTATCGGCGCGGCGTTCGGAAAGATCCTGGTTAAAGGCATCGCCGCCGATCGCATCGGTGTGGCCGGCGACCACGAAGGTCGAGCCTTTCAGTTCGGGGGTAGATAGCGCCTTGCCGAGTTCCTGCACCGCGGGCAACGAGGCCTGGCTGATCCTGGCGGAATTATATTCGAACTGAATATCGAGATCGATCTTCGGCTTGGCGGCGGCGAGTTCCGCGATCTCCTCGCGTTCGCCGAGCGAGAGCGAGCGGGTTTTCCTGTTGCGGACACTGTCGACGAAGCCGTTTTCCCTGGCCTGAACGGAAGCGTCGGCGGGCCGGTCGGCCGAGAGGCTGCGGGTCAGCGCTTTCGGCTGCAGAGCATTTACGATCTGGTCCGCCGAGACATTATTGTCAGCGGCCAACGCCAGGCCGGCCGTCATCGAGAGGGCGGCCATTATCGCGGTGATGCGGAGAATTCCGGGAAAGCCAGTCATGGTTCTGATCCTCGCCATTTTCCTGTGGTTGGATGCTGCGGCGGCGGGAAAGGTTCGATTGAGATGATATGATTCAGCTCGGACAGACGACCGAGGCCCGAGATAACGACCTCATCCGTCGGCTTGGATCGGAAGGTGGTCGCTCAGCCGCGGAGGCACGGACAAAAAATTGGCTAGATGGGCTTCTAAAAATGGTTTGGTTGCGACGATTTCGAGAGAGTGAACGTCAGCTGTCCCTGTTTCCGACCCATAAGAAACCAAACGAATATCAAGGGTATCGTCCAATCATGCCAGGGCAGGTGGGAACTCCGGTCTCCGTGCTGATCAGCGCGGTGATCATTGCCGCGGCCATTTTGCTGTCCACGCTGATCACGGCGGTTGGAACCCGCTTCATCGGCATGGAAAGCGGGCTCGAAGACAATGTGTGGCTGATCGATCGCCTCACCGGCAACGTCTACCGGTGCAAGGCGCCGGAGCGCGGCAAGGCGGCCTGCGACGCGGAAATCGCCACCGGGAGCGTTGGCGACCGCGCCAAGCCTTGAGCCGTCCGACCCTTTCGAGTTGAGACGCCTGTCGAAACGCGCGAATCCCGCTTGATTGCTAGTGCGGTGAATTTGAAGTTCCTATCAGTTTCGCGGTAACCTGGTCATAGGAACTTCAAATTCTATACCGCACGAGAAGTCATAGTTTGCTAGTGCCCTTTGATTCCGAAGTCCGCATAAGACGGTGCCGCGAAGGCAGGCGGACTTCGGAATCGGAGCGCTAGCGCGATGTCGCGGACCGATAAACCCTTTCCGATCACGGCGCGCGCGGCCAGAGCGATCTGGTTACGCGCCCAGCGGCTCGATTCGGAGGCGCCGTTCGGCGAGGGCCCAGAGGCCACGCGGGATGCCGTCGAGCATCTCGGTTACGTGCAGATCGATACCATTCATGTGATCGAACGCTGCCACCATCACATTCTCTGGAATCGCATTCCCGCCTATCGCCGCGCCGATCTGCGCCACGCCCAGAGCGTCGACAAAAGCGTGTTCGAATATTGGACCCATGCGCTGTCCTATGTGCCGGCGAAGGATTTTCGGCTTTTTATCCCCGCGATGAAACTTCATCGGCGCGAGGGCCACAAATGGTTTGGCGAGGTCAAGCCCGCCGATTTGCGCAAGGTGATGCGGCTTTTGAGAAAAGACGGCGCGTTGACCATCCGCGACATCGAGGACGATGTCCTGGTTGAAAAAGTGCATGCCTGGGCAAGCCGCAAGCCGTCGAAGCGAGCGCTGCAACTCGCGTTCTATGAAGGCCGGGTCACGATCTCCGAGCGCAACGGCATGCTCAAGACATATGAGCTGATGGACCGGCATTTCGGCTGGAGCAAGCCGCCGAAGGCCGCTTCAGCGCGCGAAATTACCGGATATTTGCTCGACCGCGGCCTTCGTGCGCAGGGCGTGGTTAGCCTTGATTCGATCTGCCATCTCGATGCGCCGAGCAAACAGCAGGTCCGAAGATTGATCGAGGCGCGCGTTCGCCGCAAGGAATTGGTTCCCATTGCGCTCGAAGGCGCCGGCAAACAGGAACATTGGGCGCAGCCCGAGACGCTGGAGACCGCAGGCAACGACGCCTCGGTGCGCGTGCATGTTCTTTCCCCGTTCGATCCCTTGATCATCCAGCGCAAGCGGACGCGCCTGATCTTCGGCTATGAACATCTTTTCGAGGCCTATGTGCCGAAGGAGAAGCGGCGGTTCGGCTATTTCGCGCTGCCGGTTCTGGTTGGCGACGAGATCGTCGCCGCGCTCGATCTCAAGACGGATCGCCAGAAGGGGAAACTGCTGTTGCAGAAATGGAATTGGGTCGGCGCCGCTGTGAAAGGCCCCCGCAAGGAGTTGAAGCGGCGTATTGAAGAAGAACTGCACCGCTTCGAGCGTTTTCAGCTCGGCGAGTGAAGCTTCGTGGCGGGTAGATTTGGACGCATGGCCCATTCCTTCCCGGCGGTGTGGCTGCTATGAGGCGTTACGGCTTCGACCGCTTCAAGAACAATAATTTCGGGGGAAAAGCGCATGACCACCACAACCATGTCCGAAGCCGGCGCTGCGAAAAGCGAACTGGAGACGTCCACGATCCGCGCGATCTCGTGGCGGCTGATTCCGTTTCTGGTGCTCGCTTATTTCTTTTCCTACCTCGACCGCGTCAACCTCGGCTTCGCCGCGCTGACCATGAACGCCGAGCTGAAATTCTCGCCGACGGTCTTCGCCTGGGGCGCAGGTATTTTCTTCATCGGCTATTTCATCTTCGAGGTGCCGAGCAATCTGGCGCTGGAGAAATTCGGCGCCAGCCGCTGGATCGCCCGCATCATGGTGACCTGGGGCATCATCTCGGCGCTGATGTCGCTCGTCAGCGGCGAGTGGAGCTTTTACATCCTGCGATTCCTGCTCGGCGTCGCCGAAGCCGGCTTCTTCCCCGGCATCATCCTCTATCTCACCTATTGGTACCCGGCCGAATACCGCGCGCGCTTCCTCGCCGCCTTCGCCATCGCCGTTCCGGTTTCCACCGTGATCGGAGCGCCGGCATCCGGGCTGCTCCTCGGGCTCGACGGCGCGATGGGCCTGAAGGGATGGCAGTGGCTGTTCATCATCGAAGGGGTACCGTCCGTTTTACTCGGCATTGTCACCTGGTTCTATCTCACTGACAGGCCTGAGCGCGCCGATTGGCTGACGGCCGAGCAAAAAGCGTGGCTTGCCTCAAAACTCAACGCCGAGATTGCCGCCAAGCAGGCTGCCAAACATCTGACGCTCGGCGAAGCCTTGTCCTCGCCGAAGGTCCTCTTGCTGAGCCTGGTCTATTTCGGCTTTGTCGGCTCGCTCTATGGCATGCAGTTCTGGTTGCCGCAAATCGTGAAGGCATTTGGCCTGACGAATGCACAAACCGGCTTCGTCACCGCGATCCCTTACGTGTTCGGCACGATCGCGATGATCCTGTGGGCGCGGCATTCGGATGCCTCGCGGGAGCGCGTCCTGCATGTCGGCGCGCCACTGTTGCTTACGGCGTTCGCACTGGCCGCTTCCAGCTATATCAGCGATCCCGTCATGACCATGGTGGTGCTGACGGTCGCCGCGATCGGGGTGTTCTGCACCTTCGGGGTGTTCTGGACGCTGCCGACCGCCTGGCTCTCCGGCACAGCCGCCGCAGGTGCGATCGCGCTGATCAATTCGATCGGCAACCTCGCAGGCTTCGGCGGTCCGTACCTGATCGGCTGGGTCAAGGAGGCAACCGGCAACACGTCGACCGGGCTGCTTGTGCTCGCCGTGTTGCCCCTGATCGGCGGGCTTCTGGTGTTCTTGGCCGGCCATGAATCCAAGGCCGAGTTCGCCAGCTCGGAAAAGGCCGCGTAGTCCGTCTCCACCACTAAGGGGCAACTTCTAAGCCTCGGGCGCTGAGCCCCCGGCCCGCGTTCACGATTTCATGATTACTGACGAATATTGACATTTATCATTCAATAGTCGACACTCGTCACAGGTTAAGACCTAGGAGGGTGGCGATGTTGGTCCGGTTGTTTTTTTCAGGCTATTCCAGGCTCTTAGCCGGAATCTCGTTGGCAGCGATCGCGGTCACCCTGACCGGCTGCAACGACAAGGTGGCTGAGAAACCCGCGGAATCGCGGCCGGTTCTGGTCGCCACCGTCCATTATGAAGCCCAATCCCCCGAGCGCAGCTTTGTTGGCACGATCAGGCCCCGGATCGAGACCGACATGGGCTTTCGCGTTCCCGGGAAGGTGGCGAAGCGGCTGGTTGAAGTCGGCGAGAGCGTCGATGTCGGCCAGCCGCTCGCCACGCTCGATGAGGTCGACCTGAAGCTCCAGGCCGAGCAGGCCGAGGCTGAATTGCGCGCCGCGACCGGCGTGCTGGCTCAGGCCGGCGCCGCCGAGCAGCGCGCCAAGGACCTTCGCGCCAAGGGCTGGGCCACGGATGCACAGCTCGATTCCGCCAAGGCGGCCGCCGACGAGGCTCGCGCACGGCTCAATCGCGCCGAGCGCTCGGTCGAACTGACCAACAATTCGTTGTCCTACGCCACGCTGGTCGCCGACAGCCGCGGCGTCGTCACCTCAACCCTGATCGATCCCGGACAGGTCGTGGCCTCGGGCCAGACCGCGATCCGCGTCGCACGCTTCGCCGAGAAGGAAGCCGTTGTCGCTATTCCCGAAACGCTGGTCGGCCGTGCCAAGGACGGCGTCGCGACCGTGACGCTGTGGTCGGGACCGAACAAGAAATATGCCGCGAAGCTGCGCGAGGTCGCGCCTTCGGCCGATCCCGCGACGCGAACCTATCTCGCCAAATTTTCGTTGCCGGATGCGGGCGAGGACGTCTCGCTCGGCATGACCGCAACGCTGACCCTTGCCGACCCGCAAACCGAACGCGTGGCGCGGCTGCCGTTGTCGTCGCTGTATAGCCAGGGCGGCGATCCCTCACTCTATGTCGTCGACGAAAAGGGCGCGATTTCGCTGAAGCCGGTCGCGGTCAAATCCTACGACAGCAATTGCGTCGTCATCTCGAGTGGAGTCGACGAAGGCGCCAAGATCGTCGTGCTCGGCGTGCAGAAACTCGATCCGAGCCAGAAGGTTCGGGTCGTGTCGTCATTGTCGTTTTAAGTCGCCGTCAGCATTCGCACTGGAGGGTCACGATGAAGCGCTTCAATCTCTCGGCCTGGGCAGTCAGTCATCCCGCGCTGGTGCTGTTTCTGATCGTCGCATTGGGTGTGGCCGGCTTCTTCTCCTATCAGAAGCTGGGCCGGGCCGAGGATCCGTTCTTCACGGTGAAAGTGGTGAACGTTTCGGCGATCTGGCCGGGCGCCACCGCTGCCGAGATGCAGTCGCAGGTCGCCGACCCCATCGAGAAGAAGCTTCAGGAATTGCCGTATTTCGAAAAGGTGCAGACCTATTCGAAGCCGGCCTTCACCGCGATGCAGGTCACGTTCCGCGATTCGACGCCGCCAAAGGATGTGCCTTACCTGTTTTACCTGCTGCGCAAGAAGCTCGTCGATGTGCAAGGCGAACTGCCGTCGGGATTGCTTGGCCCCGTCGTCAATGACGAGTTTTCCGACGTCGATTCGATTCTCTACATGATGACCAGCGACGGTGCCGACTACGCGCAGCTCAAGAAAGCTACCGAAGGCCTGCGCCAGCGTCTGCTCAAGGTTTCGGGCGTGACCAAGGTCGATATCTACGGCACCCAGGACGAAAAGATTTTCGTCGAATTCTCGCACGCCAAACTCGCTACGCTCGGCATCACGCCGCAGGCGTTGTTCGACTCGCTTGCGAAACAGAACAATGTCGTTCCGGCCGGTACGGTCGAGACATCGGCGCAGCGCGTGCCGCTCCGCGTCACCGGCGCGCTCGACGGCGTCAAGGCGGTGGCCGAAACGCCGGTTGAAAGCAACGGCCGGGTGTTCCGTCTCGGCGATATCGCTACCGTCAGCCACGGCTTTGTCGATCCGCCGAGCTTTGTGGTGCGCCAGGAAGGCAAGCCTGCCATCGGCATTGGCGTGGTGACGGCGAAGGGCGCCAACATCATCGAGCTCGGCAAGGATGTCGCGGCTGCGACGTCCGAATTCATGAAGGCGGTGCCGCAGGGTATTAATGTCGATCGCATCGCCGATCAGCCGGAAGTGGTCGAACACGCGGTCAGCGAGTTCGTGCACTCCTTCGTCGAGGCGCTCGCCATCGTGCTGTTCGTCAGCTTCCTCGCGCTGGGATGGCGCACCGGCATCGTGGTCGCGCTCTCGGTGCCGTTGGTGCTGGCGATCGTCTTCATCGTGATGGATGCGATGTCGCTCGATCTGCACCGGATCACACTCGGCGCACTGATCATCGCGCTTGGCCTTCTGGTCGACGACGCCATCATCGCGGTCGAGATGATGGTCGTGAAGATGGAGCAGGGCTGGGACCGTGTGCGCGCGGCGTCCTTTGCCTGGGAATCCACCGCCTTTCCGATGTTGACGGGAACGCTGGTCACTGCGGCCGGTTTCCTGCCGATCGGCTTTGCCAATTCGGCGGTCGGCGAATATGCCGGCGGCATTTTCTGGATCGTGGCGATTGCGCTGGTGGCGTCCTGGTTCGTCGCCGTCATTTTCACGCCCTATATCGGCGTCAAGCTGTTGCCGAATATCACGGTGAGCCATAACCACGATCCGCATGCGGTCTACGAGACCCGGATGTATCGCGGCTTGCGCGCCGTCATTCAGTGGTGCGTCAATCACCGCGTCAAAACCGTGGTCGCAACCGTCGGCATCTTCGCGCTCTCGATTGTCGCTTTCGGTCACGTCCAGCAGCAATTCTTCCCGTTGTCGGAGCGTCCTGAACTGTTCCTTCAGTTGCGGCTTCCGGAAGGAACGGCCTTCAACGTCACGGAAAAGTCCGTGAAGAAGGCGGAAGGCCTGCTCAAGGGCGACCAGGATATCGCGACTTATACGTCCTATGTCGGCCAGGGCTCGCCGCGCTTCTGGCTCGGGCTCAATCCGCAACTGCCGAACGAGGCGTTTGCCGAGATCGTGATCGTCGCCAAGAACGTCGAGGCGCGCGAGCGGATCAAGGCGAGAATCGAAAAAGCCGTCGATGACGGTGATTTGTCCGAAGCGCGGGTGCGCGTCGATCGTTTCAATTTCGGACCGCCGGTCGGCTTCCCGGTTCAGTTTCGCGTGATCGGGCCGGACCCAAAAGTCGTTCGCGATATTGCCTATCAGGTGCGCGACGTCATGAAGCAGAACGAGAACATCAAGGATCCGCAGCTCGACTGGAACGAGCAGTCGCCCTATTTGAAGCTCGTCGTCGATCAGGACCGCGCCCGTGCGCTGGGCCTGACCCCGCAGGACGTCTCGCAGGCGCTGGCGATGCTGATTTCGGGCGCGCCGGTGACGACGGTGCGTGACGGCATCGAAAAGGTCGAAGTGGTGGCGCGTGCCGTACCATCCGAAC
>Ga0210386_10003141_pt1 | contig 13919 bp, 11 predicted proteins | sample IncBWH32OmetaG_FD_160091 | JGI IMG/M metagenome (GOLD analysis project Ga0210386, IMG submission 160091) | Forest soil microbial communities from Barre Woods Harvard Forest LTER site, Petersham, Massachusetts, United States - Inc-BW-H-32-O ... | reverse complement strand
GGTGACACCGGGCCCGGACGTCACCATGAACACCGCGGTCTGGCCGGTCATGCGCGCATAGCCCAGCGCGGCATAGCCGGCGCCCTGTTCGGTGCGCGGGCAAACGATCTCGATCTTCGAGCGCTTCTCGATGCGATCCAGGATAGGGGCGATGGTGCCACCGGGAAAAATGAAGACATGGCGCACGCCGTGGCGCAGGAAGGCTGCCAGCACCAGATCGGCGCCTTCGCGCGGGCGCGGGGGCGATTGAACGTCAAAGTCAACTAGCGACATAGGGCAACCATTTTCTGGCCGGTTTCGCAGGCTTCGCTGAGGCGGCCGCCGGACTTGGAGGAGAGGATTTTGACGGTCGAAAAGTGACGCTCCAGGATGGCGCGCAGCTCGGCCACGGAATATTCCTTGACGTGCCAGGGCACGACGGGAATGTCGCCATGACTGTTCTGGGGCGTGGAGCAGATGAAGCTGCCGCCGGGCCTGACGACGCGGCGCACTTCGCTGACAAAATGGTCCACCTTGTCCACCGGCAGGTGCTCGATCAGCTCCATGGCGGTGGCGCCTGTCACCGCGCCATTGGCGAGTTCCAGGTCGAAACAGTCACCGACGTCATAGGCGATGTTGTCGACCCGGTTGTTTTGCCGGTTGGCGGCGATCAGGGGCTGGTTGATGTCCACGCCCAGCACGCGGCCGACCTTGGGCGCCAGGATGCGGCAGCCATAGCCGTCGCCACAGGCGATATCCAGAACTTGGTCGCCCGGACCGAACTGGTTGCGGGCAAATTCATAGCTTTCGAACAGCGCGTTGGAGACCGTGCTGGCGGCGCCCGCATCCACATGCATGCGATCGTCGGCGAAAATTTCGCGCGCCATTTCGCGGATATTCAGCAGAAAGTCGCGGTCGTACCGGGGCACATTCTCAAAGATCTGCGCGCCAAAGCGCCCGCGATTGTGCTCGATGAAGGCCGGATAGCGGGCAAGATTCATGGCCTGGTCGCACGCCAGCGCGGCAATCGCGGCCGCGACCTCGCGCAACAGGCTGCGCCGGTAGACCTTGCCGGCGAAGTAGGGGGTGAAGGCATCGGGCAAGGACACGAAGTTCGCGCCACTGCTGTCGAGGAATGCCAGCATGTCGGCCAAAAGGCCGGTGTCGATGAAGCAATGCTGGCCCATCACATGGACCGCGACGTCGGCCTTCACGGCATCCAGCGCGCCGGTGCAACGCTCCAGCACATTGTCCCGCGCGCCGAAGTGGCAGGCCACGCCATGCTCCGCGGCGATGTCGCGAAAGATGATATTGCCGGGATCATCGGGCACCGCGATGGTCACGTCCGAGATCAGGGGCATGGATTTGAGGCGGGCGATCACCTCTTCCACCGCATATCGTCCGTTGACGCGGGCCAGCGAGAAGTCCCGCGCCCCGCCCCATCCGCGATGATGGGCCTGGATCAGTCCGGCGATTTTCATGACGGGTCCTTCCGGCCCAGGACCAGGAATTCGCGGCCGATGCCCTGCGCCGCCCATCCGGCCGCGAAAGCGCGCATCTGGTCGGGATCGTGGGCGAACAGCGCGGATTCGAATGCCTTGCGTTCCTGGTGGCATTGCCGGCCGATTTCAGGATTGCCGACATAGTTGCGGCCGGCGATCAGGAAGGATTCCAGCGGAAAGCTGGTTTCCTGATGCAGGATCTCGAAACGGCGCGCGGCCAGGAAGCGGCGGCCGGACGCCAGATCGAAATAGTTCAGGTGATGCTTGGGATTGACCCACCAGGGCTTGAAGCCCAGCGACTTCCACAAACTCATCTGCAGCGGATTGAAATCGTTGGGCGAGATCAGCAGCAAAAGGCCACCCGGCACCAGCAGGCTCCGCGCCTCTGCGATCAGGCCGATCGGATCCTTCACATGCTCCAGCACCATGCTGAGCGAAACCGCATCGAACGGGCCATGCCCACCGGCCGCGCGCCCGGAAAAGAAGCCATGCTCGACCTTGAGGCCGCGCGCCCTGGTGTACTCGCAGGCCATGCGCGACGGCTCGAAGCCCAACACATCCCAGCCGCGCGCCGCGCCCGCTTCCAGGAAGTAGCCCGGGCCGGACCCGATATCCAGGATGCGCCGGCCTGGCGCATGCGCTTCCAGCAACTCATAATAATGGCGGTAGCGCAGCATCCACCACGGCTTGTCCTCTTCCATCTTGACGAAATAATCGGAGCGCTCGCTCTCGTAGAATTCTCCGTCATAGAATTTCTTCAGCTCGTCCTCGCCGGGCAAGGGGTCGATGTGGCGAAAGCCGCAAGGCTTGCACGCGATCACGTCGAAGCCGTCGGCGCTTGCGACGATCGGGCCGTAATGGGTGGACACCTCGGTCAGGCGTTCGGCGAGATTCATGGCGGTTTTCAGCCTTGTCCTTGTCCGGCCGGCGAAGGTCGCGCCGGCGGAATGCCCATTTTTGAATGTTTTCGTTCACGAGTGATTAACGATAAGCCGGTTTGATAAGGCTGATTTTCCCTTAGCCGGATCGCTTATGGCCCAGGCCCTGCCCCAGCCCAGTATGGACTCCCTTGCCGGCGTGAACGCCCGGCTGGAGGCGATCACCAAGCTGGAAGCCCTTGTTAACGAAGTGGTCCGGGAAAAAGCCCGCCGCCGCTCCAATATCGCGCTGAAACGCGGCATCCAGGCCTGGCGCCGGGGGGATATCGTCAGGGCCTCCCAATGGGCGCTCAGGGCGACCGAGGCCGATAGCGAAAACGCCAAGGCCTTCCATGTCCTGGGCATGGGGCTGGAGCGCATGGGCCATCTGCACAAGGCGCTGGTGACCTATGAGCGGGCCTTCGAGCTCGACCCGGAAGACCCCGAACTGCTGATAAACCTTGGCCTCACCGCCTGGAACCTCAAGCTCAAGGACGCCGCGGCCAGGATGTTCCAGCTCTATATCGCCGCCTGCCCGGATTCGCCCCTGGGCTACAACAATCTGGGCAGCGTGCAGGGCGACATGGGCCGCCCCGATGTGGCGATCGAGATTTTGCGTGACGCGATCCGCAAGATGCCCGGCCAGGCCATTCTGTGGAATTCGCTGGCGACCGTGCTGGCCGAGGAAGGCCGCGCCGCCGAGAGCATCGTCTTTTACGAGGAAGCCGCGCGGCTTGAGCCTGGATTCGCCCGCGCCCATCACAATCTGGGCTATGCCTATCAGCATCTGTCCCGGCGCGACAAGGCGCTTGAATCGTATGACCGCGCGCTGGAACTGGTGGTGGATCCGTCCGAGCGCATCGAGACCTTGCACTCGCGCAGCATCTGCCTGATCGGCCTGGGCAACCTCAAGGACGGCTGGCGGGAATATGAGATCCGCAACAATCCCCGCTTCCGCTGCTATTTCCATCACATGATCGACGCGCCCAGATGGGAGGGCGAAGATCTGACCGGCAAGAAGCTGCTTCTGGTCGGCGAACAGGGCCTGGGCGACGAGTTGATGTTCGCCAACATCCTGCCCGACGCGCAGGCCGCGGTCGGCGAAACCGGCAAGCTGCAGATCTGCGTGGACCCCCGGCTGGTGCCCCTCTTCCAGCGCTCTTACCCCAGGGCGCAAGTAGGTCCCTATGACGACCGCACCCTGATCGACAAGGACGGCAACAAGGCGCTGCGCCTGGTGCCGTTTGCCTCAAAGGACAACAAGCCCGACCTGTGGGCGCCGATGGGCACGGCCCTGCAATTTTACCGCGACGCGCTGGACAAATTTCCGCGGCGGCCCTTCCTGGTGCCCGATAGTGCCCGCGTCAGCGAATTCAAGGCGCGCCTGGCGGACCTGCCCGGCAAGAAGGTCGGCATCTGCTGGCGCTCCATGATGATGGGGGCCAAGCGCGCCAAATATTTCTCGCCCATCGACTGCTGGGGACCGATCCTGCAGACGCCGGGCATCAGCTTCGTGAATATTCAATATGGCGACTGCGCCGCCGACATCGCGCGCGCCGAGGAAGCCTTCGGCGTCAAGATCCATCAGATGGATGGCCTGGACCTCAAGAACGACATCGATGGCTCCGCGGCGCTGTGCGCGGCGCTGGACCTGGTGCTCTCCGCGCCGACCGCCGCCGCCCATACCGCCGCCAGTGTCGGCACCAAGACCTGGTTCCTGTCGGCCGGCATCGGCTGGCCACAGCTTGGTACGGCGGAATATCCCTGGTATGCCGACACCCAAGTCTTCTGGCCGGACAATTTCGGAGACTGGGATGCGGTGCTGCCGCGCTTTGCCGCCGCACTGGCGGATTACGCGCGCGATTAGTCCGGTTCGTTCGAAAGAAGCCGCGCGGCTTCGGGCCAGTCCTTCACCAGCCGTTCGGCGCCCGCCTCGACCAGCCGCCGCCCAAGCCCGTCATGGGCATGGCCGCCGCCCAGAAAGCCCCAGACCGTCATGCCGGCGGCTCTCGCCGCAATGACGCCGTTCACGCTGTCCTCCAGCGCCAGGCAATCCGCGGGCGCGACGTCCAAGGCGTGCGCCGCGTGCAGGAACAGGTCGGGCGCCGGCTTGGCATTGGCAACATGATCGGCCGAATAGACATAAGGCGCGAAATGCTCCCATAGCCCGGTCTGCTTGAGCTTGCGTTCCAGACCGGCGCGGGAACCGGAACTGGCGATGGCCTTGGGGTGGCCAAGCGCGGAGATCGCTTTCAGCGCGCCGGGCACTTCGGTCAGATGTTCGATCATGGTTTGACGCAGGCGCTCGGAGCCACGGACCTCGGCGTCGATAGACCGGCCCAGGCGCTTCCGCGCCTCCTCCTCAACGGCGGCATGGAAGGCTTCGGTGGAAAGGCCCATGAAGCGCAGCACATAATCGTCGCGCTCGAAGGTCAGGCCCAATTCAGCCAGCACTTCGAGTTCGACCTCCAGCGCCAGCTTCTCGCTGTCCACCAGGACGCCGTCGCAATCGAAGATGATGGCCCTGAAAGCGCTGCGTTGACGAATTGGGCTCACGCCGCCTTGCGGGTCTTGAGGAAACCGTCCACCCGCTCCAGCGCGCGCAGGATGTTTTCCGCCGAATTGGCGTAGGATAGGCGCAGGTAACCCTCGCCCAGGATGCCGAAATCCGGGCCGCCGATCAGCGCCACGCCGGTCTCCTCCAACAACGCATTGGCCAGGGGCTTGGCCTTCCAGCCGGTCTGCTTGATGTTCGGGAAGGCATAGAAGGCACCTTTGGGCATGATGCAGCTGATGCCGGGAAGATTGTTGAGCCCCTCCACCACCAGTTTGCGGCGGCGGTCGAACTGCTCGCGCATGTGCGCGACCGCGTCCTGGGGACCGGTCAGCGCGGCGATGCCGGCATATTGGGTGGGCGCGTTCACGCAGGAATGCAAATTCACCGCCAGCTTGCGGGCATAGTCGTAAAGCTTGCCGGGCCAGATGGCGTAACCCAGCCGCCAGCCGGTCATGGCATAGGTCTTGGACCAGCCATTGAGCAGGATCAGGCGGTCGCGGATGGAAGGATAGTTCAACAACGTGACATGCTCTTCGCCGTCATAGATCAGCTGGTCGTAGATCTCGTCGCTCATCACCGCGATCCCGGGCCATTTGTCCATCCCGGCGACGAATTTTTCCACCTCTGCCTTGGGCGTGACCCCGCCGGTCGGATTGGCCGGCGAATTGATGATGATCAGCCGCGTCTTGTCGCTGATCAGGCCCAGGGTTTCCTCCGCCGAGAAGGCAAAGCCGTTTTCCTCGCGGATCGGGATCGGCACCGGCGTCGCGCCGGTATATTCGATCATGGAGCGGTAGATGGGAAAACCGGGATCGGGATACATGATTTCCACCCCCGGCTCGCCGAACATCAGGATGGACATGAACATGGTCGGCTTGCCGCCGGGCATGATCATGACTTCCTCGGGCGACACGCTTGCGCCAAAGCGTTTGTGGAGATCAGCGGCCACCGCCTCGCGCAACGCCAGGATGCCGACCGCGGGGGTATAGCCGTGATGGCCGTCGCGCAGCGCCTTGGCGGCGGCCTCGACGATATGTTCCGGGGTGCGGAAATCGGGCTGGCCGATCCCCAGGTTGATGATGTCGCGTCCCTGCGCCGCCAGCGCCATGGCCCTGGCCAGCACGGCAAAGGCATTCTCCTCGCCGATACGGTCGAAATTCGCGACAGTCTTCATGGGCATTCCTGAAGTTTCATGGGCATTTTCGAGTTGCCCCGTATAAAGCCATCCGCCCGGACACGCCAGACTTTCGGCGGATTATCCCAGGTAGCCCTTGTCGCGCAGGTATTTGACGATCGCCTGGGCATGGTCTTCCGGGCTTGTTTCGACGGTCCGGATCACGATGTCGGCGCGTTCAGGCGCCTCATAGGGACTGTCGATGCCGGTGAAGTGCTTGATCTTGCCCGCCTTGGCCTTTTCGTAAAGGCCCTTGGGGTCGCGCTGCATGCACACCTCGATCGGGGTGTCGATGAAGACCTCCAGGAACTCGCCCTCCCCCAGAAGCTCCCGCGCCATGCGGCGTTCCGAGCGGAAGGGCGAGATGAAAGCGGTGAGCACGATCAGCCCGGCGTCGACGAACAGCCTGGCGGCCTCGCCCACGCGGCGGATATTCTCCACCCGGTCGGCATCGGTGAAACCCAGATCCTTGTTGAGGCCGTGGCGGACATTGTCGCCGTCCAGCAGATAGGTGTGCTTGCCCTCCGCCGCCAGGCTTTTTTCCACCAGATTGGCGATGGTCGACTTGCCTGAGCCCGACAGGCCGGTGAACCAGAGAACCACTGGCTTCTGGCCCTTGAGGCGGGCGCGGGCTTGCTTGTTCACATCCAGCGCCTGCCAATGCACGTTGGTGGCGCGCATCAGCGAGAAGTCGATCATGCCCGCACCCACCGTGGCATTGGTGAAGCGGTCGATCAGGATGAAGCCGCCGGTGTCGCGGTTCTCGCGATAGGGATCGAAGGCCAGTGCCGAACCCAGCGCCAGGTTGCAATATCCCACCTCGTTCAGGTGGAGTGTCTTGCCGGCCAGGTGATCCAGGCTGTTGACGTCGATCTTGTGCTTGAGCGCGCTCACCTGCGCGGGCACGGTGGCGGTCCCGAGCTTGAGCAGGTACTGCCGGCCCGGCAGCATCTCCTCTTCCGACATCCACAGGATATGCGCGGCGAACTGGTCGGAGACTTGCGGCCTGCCATGCGGATCGCACAGCACATCGCCCCGGGAAATATCCACTTCATCGTTAAGGGTCAGGGTAACCGCATCGCCCGCCACCGCTTCAGGGAGATCGCCATCCATGGTGACAATGCGGGCGACCTTGGATGTGCGCCCCGATTTGGCCACGGCGATCGCGTCGCCCGGCCGGATGCGGCCGCCCGCGATGGTGCCGGCAAAGCCGCGGAAGTCCAGATTGGGCCGGTTGACCCACTGCACCGGCAGGCGGAACGGCTTGCCGGCGAGCGCGGTGTCCACATCGACCACCTCCAGATGGGCGAGCAGCGACGGACCGGTATACCAGGGCGTCTGATTCGACGTTTCGATCACATTGACGCCAAAGCGCGCCGAAATCGGGATCGCCACCTGGCTGACAAAATTCAGCCTGGCCGAAAACGTATGAAAATCCGAGACGATCTTGTCGAACACCTGCTGGCTGTAATCCACCAGGTCAATCTTGTTCACCGCCAGAACAACATGGCGGATGCCGAGCAGTGAAGCGATATAGGCATGGCGCCGGGTCTGGGTCAAAACCCCCTTGCGCGCGTCGATCAGGATCACGGCGAGGTCGGAGTTGGAGGCACCCGTCGCCATGTTACGGGTATATTGTTCATGGCCGGGCGTGTCGGCGACAATGAACTTGCGCTTGTCGGTGGCAAAGAAACGGTAGGCCACGTCGATGGTGATGCCCTGTTCGCGCTCGGCCTCGAGCCCGTCGACCAGAAGGGCGAAGTCGATGTCCTCGCCGGTGGTGCCGAACTTCTTGGAATCCTTCTCCAGCGAGGCCAGCGTGTCCTCGAACAGAAGCTTGGTGTCATAAAGCAGCCGCCCGATCAGGGTGGATTTGCCGTCATCGACGCTGCCGCAGGTGAGAAACCGCAACAGGCTTTTCTTTTCCTGGGCGGCGAGAAAATTCTGGAGATCAACGGAAGGCGCATTCATTAGAAATAGCCTTCCTTCTTCTTCTTCTCCATCGAGGCCTTCTCGTCACTGTCGATCAGCCGGCCCTGGCGTTCGGAGGTGCGGGCGGTGAACATTTCGGTGACGATGTCTTCCAGGCTGGAGGCATCGCTTTCGATCGCTCCCGTCAACGGATAGCAGCCCAGGGTGCGGAAGCGGACCAGCCGATCTTCCACCGTTTCTCCCGGCTTGAGCTTCATGCGCTCGTCATCGCGCATGATCAGCGTGCCGTCGCGCTCCACGATGGGACGCTTCTTGGCGAAATAGAGCGGCACGATGGGGATGTTCTCGGCCAGGATATATTGCCAGATGTCGAGCTCCGTCCAATTGGAGAGCGGAAAGACCCGGATCGATTCCCCCTTGTTGATGCGGGTGTTGTAGACCCGCCAAAGCTCCGGGCGCTGGTTCTTGGGATCCCAGGCATGGGTCGCCGTGCGGAAGGAGAAGATGCGCTCCTTCGCCCGGCTTTTCTCTTCGTCGCGCCTGGCCCCGCCAAAGGCGGCATCAAAGCCATGCTTGTCCAGGGCCTGCTTCAGGCTCTCGGTCTTCATCACCTGGGTGTGCAGCGAAGAACCGGAATCAAACGGATTGATACCCCGCTTCACCCCGTCCTCATTAATGTGGACGATCAGGTCCAGGCCCAGCCTTTTGACGGTGTCGTCCCGGAACTGGATCATCTCGCGAAATTTCCAGGTCGTGTCGACATGCATCAGGGGAAAAGGCGGCTTGGATGGATAAAAAGCCTTCATCGCCAGATGCAGCATCACGCTGGAATCCTTGCCGATGGAGTAGAGCATCACCGGATTGGCGAACTCCGCCGCCACCTCCCGCATGATGTGGATGCTCTCAGCCTCCAGGCGCCGCAAATGCGATATAACAGTTTTGCTACTGGACAATTTGAAGTATCCCAGTTCGAGACTGTGGAATAAGACCTGAACCTGCAAGATGCAAGGTGCCACCTTGCAAGAAGGTTACTTGAGGACCTTGCTGACGATCGCGGGAGGGACCGCCTGCTGCTCCACGGCAAAGCGCACATGGCCGACCGAGCGGCCATCCCCCGTGAGGATATTGACCTGCCACTGACCCGGCTTGGGCGCGCTTTTGGTGGTGTAGAAGCGAAAGCCGTCCTCGCGTCCGCCGCTGATCTCGACCGGGACGCGCTGTTGGCTCTGCCAGCCCTTGCCCGGCTGGAGCCACAGCCAGTCATGCACAATACGGGTGTGCAATCCGCGCGGGGCGAATACCGCATTGTAGAGAAAGAGCTTGGCGCCGGGCTGCACATGCAGGATGGGGCGCGTGCCGAACAGGCCTTCCCATTCCGGCGGCTCCTCCTCGACACTGGCCGAGTACTGGGCGCCATCCCGCCTGACGTCGTGATAGACCCCGGCCGCGGTCAGCACCAGCGGCAGCGGCGGCAGCACGCGCAGGAAATAAGCGAGGTTGAGGAACAGCGAGATCAACACCATGCCGCCGAAGACCTGCATGCGCGCGCCGCGATAGCGTTCATGCCCCAGCCGCGCCAGCGCCTGCATGTAGAAAAAGAAAATCACCATCGCCAGGACGCCGCTCACCAGAAAGGGAATGCGGCCGATGCGGCCGATCACCACCGGCACCAGAAGGATGGCGTAGGAATAAAGGGAGAAGAAAAACAGCAGTGCGGAGAACACCAGTCGCGCATGGTAGCGGCGCATATATTCGTTGCCGATGAAGATCGCCGCCATGGTGAGCAAAAACGGCCAGGAAGAGGTGATCGAGGCACTGCGAATGTAGAAGACACAGAACCCCGACAACAGGCAGCCCAGCGCGAATTGGGTGGCCGCCACCAGGATGGTGCGGGTCTTGTCGGAGGGCTTCCTGCCGTCGGGCCGGGATTCCAGCACATGCAGCACCGCGATCGAAATGCCCGCCGCCAACAGGTAGATGATGAATACGGCCTGGGTAAGGGCGTGATCGATGCGCCCGAAGCTCAGGCTGTCAAAGGCAAAGCCGCCCGCCAGCGACAGCGCGGAAATCTGGCGCTCGTGCTTTCGGGCCCAGCTTATCGCGGGCTCGAAAGCCTTGGGGTCAAAGGAGAGCATGGCGGCGTCTTATGGTGCGCGAGACCTGGGATAACAAGACCGGATTGCGGCAAAAGCGCGGTTCTCGTCTAATGGGACGGTCAAGAATTATCTCAGGGAGTTTCATCATGCGGCTGGTGCAGTTTCGGTCCCAAGACGGCAGCCGTGGCGTGGCCATGCTGGAAGATGACGGCCAAGGCAAGGTGATCCGGGGTGTCACCACCACATTCGAACTGGCGGGCCGGGCCATTGCGGAAAAACTGTCCCTGGACGCCATGACCGGCCGCTTGGGGTTCGGCGAAACCGTGGATATCCGCGCCGCCCTGGCGGAAGGACGGGTGCTGGCGCCGCTCGACCATCCCGATCCGGCGCATCTTCTGGTCACCGGCACCGGCCTCACCCATCTGGGCTCGGCCGAAGGACGCGACAGCATGCACAAGGACTTGTCGGACAGCGCCAGGCTCACCGACTCCATGAAGATGTTCAAGCTGGGATTGGAAAGAGGCAAGCCGGGCTCGGGACAGGAAGGAGTGCAGCCGGAATGGTTCTACAAAGGCGACGGCGGCAGCGTGGTGGCGCCGGAAAGCGCCTTTGCGTCACCGTCATTCGCGCAGGACGGTGGTGAAGAACCCGAAATCGTGGGGCTCTACCTGATCGGTCCGGACGGCACGCCGCACCGGCTGGGCTTTTCGCTCGGCAATGAATTTTCCGACCATGTCACCGAGAAATTCAACTATCTGTGGCTGGCCCATTCCAAGCTCAGGCAATGCGCCTTCGGGCCGGAATTGCGCACCGGGCCCCTGCCCCGCTCCGTCACCGGCCGCTCGCGCGTGCGCCGCGGCAATGAGATAATTTTTGATCAGCCATTTCTTTCGGGCGAAGACAATATGAGCCACAGCATCGCCAATCTGGAGGCGCATCATTTCAAGTATGAGGGTTTCCGCCGGCCCGGCGACGTGCATGTGCATTTTTTCGGGACGGCGACCTTGTCCTTCAGCGCGGGGGTGAAGACCATGGCCGGCGATATCTTCGAAATTGAGGCCGACGCCTTCCTGTTTGCGTTGCGCAACCGGTTGAGCGTGGCGCCGGCGGCGACTGTTCTGGTTGCCGCACTTTAGGAATTGAGCCTTCGTTCCCAGTCGATGGCCGAGCGGATAATCTCCTTGAGATCCTCATGCCGGGGCGCCCAGCCCAACTGTGTCTTGAGCCGGCTGGGATCGGAAATCAGAATCGGCGGGTCACCAAGGCGGCGGGCACTTTCGCGCACAGGCAGCTTGCGACCGGTGAAATATTCGACGCCCGTGATCACCTGACGCACGCTGAGCCCCCTACCATAGCCAACATTGTAAGTCGTCGAAGCCGCGCCGGCCCGCAGTGCGGCGAGCGCCAACAGATGCGCGGCCGCAAGATCGGTAACGTGGATATAGTCACGCACGCCGGTGCCGTCGGCGGTGGGATAATCGGTGCCAAAAATGTCCAGTTGCGGTATTCTGCCCAATGCGACCTGCGCCGCGCGCTTTATCAAATGGGTGGCTTTGGGCGCGGACTGGCCAGTACGCCCCTGAGCATCGGCCCCCGCAACATTGAAATAGCGTAGCGTCATGTGCGTGAGTGGGGTGACCCGGGAGACGTCCTCCAGCACCCATTCGGTCATCAACTTGGAGCGGGCATAAGGGCTAACTGGCGCCTTGCGCGCTTCTTCGCTCAGGGGTTGGTCAGCGTCCTCAGCATAGACGGTCGCAGTAGATGAAAACAGGAAATGTTTCACCGCCATCTCTACACAGGTTGCGATCAACGCACGCGACTTCACGACATTGTTGTCGTAATAGCCCAGTGGATCGATCACCGAATCCGGCACAACAATTGAGCCGGCAAAATGGATCACTGAGTCTATCCGGTGGTCGGCAATGGTTTTTTTCACCAGCTCGGTGTCGGTCACATCGCCCACAACAAACGCCGCAGCCGGAGCTACCAAGTCTTTCTTGCCTGTCGAGAGGTTGTCCATCACAACAACCTGTTCGCCGCGATCTAGAAGGGCATAGACGGTATGGCTGCCGATATAACCGGCCCCTCCCGTTACCAACGTGGTCATCTCATTCGTCCAGCCAAGCCATGAACCATCTATAGCGGCGCCCTCAAGGCAATCTCCGCACCGGCGGCGAAGCCCTTGTGCGGGCGCGGCTGGTCATCCTGCAGCCGGCCGGCCAGATCGATTTTCCAGTCCTCCCAGGGAAGCGATACCCGCGCCTCGCCCAGGTTGAGCAGCACCGGCACGGGGCTGACGACATTGGAGCCTTCCGAATTGCGGTTGCTGATGTTGGCGTGGTGGAAGCTCAGCTCATAAAACCGCCCGGCGGAATCGGTCCAGCTCGCTTGCAATGAAACAAGCGTGGAATCGTCGTCCAGGCTGAAGCCCAGGGTGCGGCCGCGATAACGCATGCCGTCGAGATACTGGCCGTTGGTGTAGGAGAAGCCGTAGATGTAGCTGCCGAAGCTGAAAGGGTGGAGGGTGGCGATACTGTCCGCGACTTCGCCCGTCAGGCGGATGGGATTTTCCGGCGTGGGCAGGAAGATGCTGAAACCGAGCAAATGACTGGTACCGGAATGGTTGAACCAGGAATAATCCTCGTTCATCAGCTGGAGATAGGCCTGAAAGGGGATGCCGGCCAGCGTATGGCTGTACTTTACATCCCAAGTCGCCTCGTCGTTTACGTTGTCGACATTGTTGGGATTGTTGGCCAAATGGAAATAGTCCTTGATCGGCGAACATGGATGATTGTCGCCACAAAATTCTTCGTATCGCCCTAGTCCAAATTCGAAGCCGTCGAACGGATGAATGCTGATGCGCGCCGCATTGTAATAGGTGTTGGGCATGATGCGCGGCCCGTCGAGATAGCCGAGAAGGAACTCAAACTGCCAGGGACCGAGCCAGCGCAGCACAGGCCAGTTTGACGCCCTTGTATCGGCCCGCTCGATGCCCACCTGCGGCATGGGCCGGGCATTGTTGGACAGCGACAGCGCCGAGAAGTTTCCCGGTCCCCACCAATGATCGAGATAGCCCATATAAAGGCGCACATCGCCCAACCGCACCGAGCCATAGCTGCCGTCGGGCATCAGTTTGGTGTTGCCGCCGAAAAAGAAATCCTGCTGGGCGCCGGAAATCTCCGGCACGCTGGTGGTGGTGAAATTGTTGGTGAAGGCACCCAGCGAAACGCGCCCCGAGAAAATCCCGCTTGTGCCTTCGACAGACAGCTGGGCCTGGCCCTCGCCCCGCGCCATGCCGTCAAAGCCATAGACGACATTCGGCTTGTTGGTGGCATCCAGGCTCGCCCAACTTGAAGCACCCGGCGCCGTCGCCGCTTCGGCACGCGCCAGTACGCGCGCGGCCGCCGCCTGGATCGCGGCAGGCCGCCCGGCCAGGTCGGCAGAGGACAAGTCGCCCAGCAATGATGCCCAAGGCAACGGCCATTGGGTGGTGATGTCCTCGATTATGCCCTCGGACTGCAGCAATTCGATATCGGAGCGGAGCTGGTTGTCGCCCACCTCCGCCCAAGGGGAGGCAGACGCCGGCAGAACCGCCAGCCACAACAGAAGGGCAATCGCGGCCCGCCAGCAATAATCTCTGGTCCGCATGAATCTCCAAACGCCCCCGGCCCTACCATAGGTATTTTGCAGTTGCGAACAAGCCGTTAATTGTGGGGGAAATGCCATCCGCAGGGCCTTGGGGCCCCTCTGAACGTCAGT
>Ga0210386_10003138_pt1 | contig 13923 bp, 11 predicted proteins | sample IncBWH32OmetaG_FD_160091 | JGI IMG/M metagenome (GOLD analysis project Ga0210386, IMG submission 160091) | Forest soil microbial communities from Barre Woods Harvard Forest LTER site, Petersham, Massachusetts, United States - Inc-BW-H-32-O ... | reverse complement strand
GGGGATCATCGGTGGCCTGTGAAGGCTGCCTTCGTCGAGACCTTCGCGCGGGCATTGTCCGTTGGGTTGGGATTGAGCGCAGGCGGCGGAGAACTTCCCGAAGAACACGGTCCGTTGTTTGCCAATGCGATTATCCAGGACCTCCGAGCGCATCGCGGCTCGAGCGTTGTCCTGGCCGGCGACCACCAACCTCCGGTTGTGCACGCTCTGGCGCATGCCATAAACCAGGCGCTCGGCAACGTCGGCAAGACAGTTATATACACCGACCCCGTAGACGCAAATCCAGTCAGCCAATCCGACTCGATCAAAGATCTGGTTGCCGACATGCGTGCCGGGAAAGTGGACATGCTGTTCATCATGGGGGGAAATCCCGCCTATGATGCACCTGCCGACCTGAACTTCGCCGATGCGCTCAAGAACACAAGTATTCCGATGCGGGTGCATCTCGGCCTTTATCAGGACGAGACTGCGGAACTTTGCCAGTGGCATTTGAACGAGGCGCATTACCTTGAATCTTGGGGCGACTCTCGTGCCTACGACGGAACCGTCAGCATCGTGCAACCGCTGATTGCTCCGCTCTACGGCGGCAAGAGCGTTTATGAACTTACGGCGCTGCTTGCTGGTCAAGCCGAAGCCACTAGCCACGAAGTCGTACAAGGCTATTGGAAGAAGCAGCACCCAGGCACGGACTTCGACGCCTTGTGGCGGAAATCGCTGCACGACGGATGGATTGACGGAACAACGTTTGCCCCCAAGTCGGTTAGCCCGAAATCCACAGCCTTTCCGCCTTCCCCCGCCAGCGACGAAAAAGCTATCGAAATCAATTTCCGCCGCGATCCCTGCGTTTATGACGGCTGCTTCTCCAATAACGGCTGGCTGCAGGAATTGCCTAAGCCGATGTCCAAGATGACCTGGGACAATCCGGTGCTCATCGGTCCGGCCATGGCCGCGCGGATGGGGCTGAAGAGTGAAGATTTGGTCCAGCTGGAATTAAATGGCAAGAAAGTGACCGCTCCCCTCTGGATTCAAGCCGGTCATCCCGATAATTCTGTCACCGTGTTCCTCGGCTATGGGCGCAAGCGCGCAGGCCGAGCGGGAACGGGCGCCGGCTTCGACATGTACCAGCTTCGCTACAGCGCGACGCCGTGGTTCACCACCGGCGTAAATATCACCAAGGCTGGTGGAACCTACAAGCTGGCTACGACTCAGGGCTACCAGACGATGGACACGCCGGAAGGCTCGCGCCCGCAAGTGCGCTCTGCGAGTCTCGAAGAGTATCGCAAGGAACCAAGCTTCGCGAGGGAAGAACAGCCTCCGGCGGAGTTGACTTTGTACAAACCGTATCCGTATGACAAGGAACTCTATGCCTGGGGCATGGCAATCGATTTGAATGCCTGCGTCGGCTGCAACAACTGCATGCTCGCTTGCCAGTCGGAGAATAACATTGCGGTGGTCGGCAAGGAACAAGTTGTGATCGGCCGCCACATGCACTGGCTTCGCGTGGATGCCTACTACCAGGGGGATCGCGATAGTCCAAGGGCATACTTCCAACCCGTTCCTTGCATGCAATGTGAGAACGCCCCTTGCGAGGTCGTCTGTCCCGTAGGCGCAACCGTACACAGTACCGAAGGCCTGAATGACATGGTCTACAACCGCTGCGTGGGCACGCGCTACTGTTCTAACAACTGTCCATACAAAGTGCGGCGCTTTAATTTCCTCCTCTTTCAAGACTGGGAGACGCCGCAGTACAAGATGATGCGCAATCCCGACGTCACCGTGCGCAGCCGCGGCGTCATGGAAAAGTGCACCTACTGCATCCAGCGCATCACCCAGCATCGCATTGATTCCGAGCGGGACGGTCGCACCATCCAGGACGGTGAGTTGCAGACGGCCTGCCAGCAGTCTTGCCCGGCCGAAGCGATCACTTTTGGCAATATCAACGATCCCAACAGCCGGGTTTCAAAGCTCAAGGCAATCGAACGCAACTACGGTTTGTTGGCCGACCTGAATACCCGGCCTCGAACCACGTATCTGGCCGAGATTCGCAATCCGAACCCGGAGTTGGAAAGTTAATTGGAAAGTTAAGCGGAGCACGATCGAGAAGTGGACGAGCCAAGACAACCCGCGACCATTGGCGATAGCGCTCCGGTCATCGAGCCCGGATATACCTTCGGCACAGTCACCGACAAGATTAGCTCCATAGTCCTCACCCGTCCCACGTCCAATGGTTGGTTCCTCGGCTTTGGCCTCGCTTTTCTGCTCACGATGATGATGTTGTTCGCCGTCGGATATCTGTTTGTCCGTGGCGTTGGCATTTGGGGCGTCACGATCCCGATCGGATGGGGCTTCGCCATCGTGAACTTCGTGTGGTGGATTGGAATCGGACACGCCGGCACGTTGATCTCGGCCATTCTGCTCCTGTTGCGACAATCCTGGCGCAATTCCATTAACCGATTTGCCGAAGCCATGACCCTGTTCGCAGTGTCGGCCGCTGGCCTCTTTCCGCTAATTCACGTGGGCCGCCCCTGGCTCGCGTACTGGCTTTTTCCTTATCCCAACACCATGAAGGTGTGGCCGCAGTTCCGCAGCCCGTTGGTTTGGGACGTGTTTGCGGTTTCCACCTACGCGACGATTTCCCTGTTGTTCTGGTTCATCGGACTGGTTCCCGATCTGGCCACACTGCGGGATCGATCCACCAATCGCGCGGCGCAGATTATCTACGGAATGCTGGCCCTGGGCTGGCGCGGTTCGGCGCGGCACTGGCATCGCTATGAGACAGCCTACCTGCTCCTTGCCGGACTCGCGACTCCGCTGGTGCTCTCTGTTCACACCGTAGTCAGTTTCGACTTTGCGGTTGCCATCGTTCCCGGATGGCATACGACGATCTTCCCTCCCTACTTCGTGGCGGGCGCAATTTATTCCGGCTTCGCCATGGTGCTGATGCTGGCGATTCCGATCCGCAAATTCTACGGCCTCGAAGACTTCATCACCGAACGCCATTTGCAGAACTCGGCAAAAGTCATGTTGGCCACCGGCCTGATCGTGGCTTATGGCTACGCCATTGAAGGGTTCATGGGCTGGTACAGCGGAAACCGCTACGATGCGTTCCTCCTATGGAACCGTCTGCACGGGCCCTATGCCCCCTGGTATTTGTCGCTGTTGGCTTGCAACATCTTTGTCCCGCAAGTGTTATGGATCCGCAAGCTGCGAACTAGTCCAACTGCCTTGTTCCTTATATCCGGAGTTATCCTGGTCGGGATGTGGCTGGAGCGATTCATCATTGTGGTGGTAAGCCTGCATCGTGATTTCCTCACTTCTTCCTGGGGAATGTACTACCCGACGCGCTGGGACTGGATGACCTACATTGGCACCATCGGCATGTTCCTAGCCGCCATGTTCCTGTTCGTGCGCATCCTGCCGATGATCTCGATCTTCGAAATGCGCACCCTGCTGCCCGAGGCGGAGGTGAAGGAATGAAACGCACTCCCGTTTACGGAATGATGGCCGAGTTTGATTCCGCCCAACACCTGGTGGACGCGGCTCATCGCACCCACGAAGCGGGTTACCTGAAAATCGATGCCTACAGCCCGTTTCCGGTGGAAGGTTTGGCAGAGGCAATTGGGTTTCACAAAAACCGCGTCCCGCTCGTCGTGCTGATCGGTGGATTGCTGGGAGGTTTGTCCGGATACGCCCTGCAGTACTGGATTTCCGTTGTGAGTTACCCAATCAATGTCGGTGGCAAACCTTATCATTCGTGGCCGGCATTTATTGTGGTGACTTTCGAGATGACGATTCTGTTCGGGGGGATTTTTGCGGTGTTTGGAATGCTGGCATTGAACGGTCTGCCCATGCCGTACCACCCCGTGTTCAATGTGCCGCGCTTCGCTTTCGCGACCAAAGATCGCTTCTTCCTGATCGTGTTTTCTACCGATCCCAAATACAGTCCGCCCGAAACTCGCCGATTTCTTGAGGGTCTGGCCCCGCGATCGATTTCGGAGGTGCCCAGCTGAAGCCATGCTGAGCCTCGGCAAAATCTTGTTGCTGAGAATGGAGGCCGGGCGTCCTCGCCCGGCGGGACGAACGTACTCCATCCTTTTGGCCACGCTCATCCTGGCAGGATGCCGCCAGGATATGCAAGATCAACCTCGCTTCAAGCCGCTCGCAGAGAGTGACTTTTATGCGGACTTGCGCTCGGCGCGTCCTCCGGTCGAAGGAACGGTGGCGCGCGGACAATTGAATGAAGACCAGTATTTCTACACTGGGAAAGTCGGGAACAATCCCGGCGACTATATGCCGTTCCCTGTCCCGGAGGATGTGCTCGCCCGGGGCCGTGAGCGCTTTGATATTTATTGTGCTCCCTGTCACTCTCGCATCGGCGATGGCAACGGCATGATCGTGCAGCGCGGGTTTCGCGCGCCGCCGTCTTTACACACCGAACGCTTGCGCAAAGCGCCCTTGGGATACTTCTTCGACGTGATGACCGAGGGATTTGGCGCGATGCCGGAGTACGCCTCGCAAATTCCGCCTCGTGATCGCTGGTGCATTGTGGCTTACATCCGGGCTTTGCAGTTGAGTCAGAACGCAACCATGAGCGATGTTGCGCCGGGCCAGAAAGTTCCGTCCGAAGCGCCAGTGTTTCGCGGCGATCCCGGTTCGGGGGCAACTTTGCCCGAACTCCAGCCCGCTGCCAGTGGCGAAACAGGAGCCGAGTCGAAATGACGGCCCATGCGAACAACCTGGACCTGATGGCACCGCCGGTGGTGAAGACCATCCAACGGCGTTCCCTTGTGATCGGCCTCATTTTCGCCGCGATCTCCCTGGTCCTCGCGTTCGTTCGTCCGGATGAGTTCTTCCGGGCCTACCTGCTCGGCTACATGTGCTGGCTCGGAGTCACTCTCGGATCGATGGCGATTCTCATGATTCGGCACCTCACCGGCGGCGGATGGGGCATGGTGATCCGCAGGATTCTGGGCGCAGCCATGCGGTGCTTGCCACTGATGGCAGTGTTGTTCGTTCCAATCCTTTTCGGACTGCCAAAACTTTACGTGTGGGCGCGGCCTCTCGATTCCGTTGCGAACCAGCATCTCCGTGATCACTTGCAGGACCTAGCCAAGTCCTACCTGAATGTCCACGGGTTCATCATTCGCGCGGTACTTTACCTGGGCATTTGGAATCTGCTGTCGTTCCTGCTTACGAAGTGGTCGAAGGAACAGGACAACCCTTCATCGCGCGACAACACCGCGCGTTTCAAGGCAGTAAGCGGGCCAGGCCTGATTCTCTACGCCTTCACGATTTCGTTTGCTGCCATCGACTGGATCATGTCCATCGACCCGAGTTGGATTTCGACCATCTATGGATTGTTGATCCTCATCGGCGAATTGCTTTCGGCGATGTGTTTCGCCGTTGTCGTAGAGAGGATTCTGGTGGAGTACAAGCCGATGTCAGAGATGTTGAAACCTGATTTCGTCCACGACCACGGCAAGTGGATGCTGACCTTCATTATGGTGTGGGCCTACTTCTCATTCTCGCAGTGGCTCATCATCTGGGCAGGGAATTTGCCGGAGGAAATCACCTGGTATATGAGGAGATTGAACGGTGGCTGGGGATTTATTGGGTTGTTCCTCGTAATATTCCAGTTCGCTGTGCCTTTCGTGCTCTTGCTTTCGCGCCCCTTCAAACGCGAGGTGCGCCGGTTGGTCTGGCTGGCGACTTGGATCATGGTCATGCGCTACCTGGATCTTTTCTGGATCATCGAGCCCAACTTTTCAACGACAATGAGCCTCACGTTGGCGGATGTAGTGGTCCCGGTGGCCATTGGCGGATTTTGGCTGGCTTACTTCTTCCGCAATTTGAGTTCTCTGCCGCTTCTGCCCGCGTACGATGTGGCCGCGAGCGAGGTATTGGAACCAGCACATGAGTGAGGACCTAAAACACGTGCACGGGGAAGAAGGCTTCGAGCGGCAGGACTTGAGCGCCCAGGCAATCTACGCGTTCCTGATCAGCCTGGTTGTGGGGGGAGTGCTGGTTTATCTGGTGGTTTTGGGTCTGTACAAATTCATGGACGCGCGCCAGAGAGCGCGTCACCCTCAGCAGAGCCCGCTGGTGCAACAGGTGGACACGGATACACGCATCATCTCGCCGAATGAAATCAAAAAGTTTCCCGAGCCGCGTTTGGAGCGAAACGAACGAATTGAGATCAACGATTTTCGGCTGAAGGAAGAGCAAACGCTAAACAGTTATGGCTGGGCCGACGAAAAGACCGGCGTGGTGCGCATCCCGATCGAGCGAGCGATGCAGTTGGTAGCGCAACGCGGATTGCCGACCACGCCGAAGGCGGGAACCATTCCGCCGTCCGCGGTGAATGTGGCGAATCAAGCCGCGGAGCGTTCGGACACCAGCGGTACTGCGCCGAAGTAATGGAAAGGAAAACGGCAGTGCGCAGTCCAGTAAGATCGAGCATTTCGAGGCTGATCGCGACGGCGATGTTGACGGCGTGTGCTCTCAGCGCGTGTGCGTGGGGACAGGGAATGACGCAGGGCATCCTGTCTCCGCCGGCGAACGTGCGGCCGCCAGGATTGAAGGACGTAGGCATTGAGCAGCGCCTGAACGAACAGATTCCGCCCGGTCTCACGTTTCGCGATGAAACCGGGAAATCGGTCCAGTTGGGAAACTACTTTGGCCAGCGGCCGATGATTCTGAATCTGGTCTACTACCAGTGTCCGATGCTGTGCGGAGAGGTTTTGAGCGGACTCGAAAGCGTGCTGCGCGTGTTGAAGTTCGATGTGGGAAAAGAGTTTGACGTTCTCACAGTGAGTTTCGATCCCAAAGAAACGCCAGAGATGGCATCCGCAAAGAAAGCCGAATATTTGAAGCGCTACGGGCGACCCAGTGCGGTGCAGGGATGGCATTTTCTGACCGGACCGGCGGCCTCGATCGATGCGCTCACCAAGGCGGCTGGATTCCAGTATCAATACGATCCGCAGAGCGGCCAGTTTGCTCATGCGACGGCAATCATGGTCCTGACCCCCGAGGGAAAAATCGCTCAATACTATTACGGAGTCGAGTTCGTGCCCAAGGATCTACGCCTGGGGTTGATTCAGGCGTCGGAAAATAAAATCGGCACAGTGGTGGATCAGGTTTTGCTTTACTGCTATCACTACGACCCGAACACGGGGAAATACGGAGCGATCATCAGCAGGATTTTGCAATTGGCAGCGGGCGCAACGGTGTTGATTCTCGGGACATTCCTCATCGTGATGTTCCGAATGAATTCGACCGTCGCGAGGAATCGGCCGCTGACCAACGACTAATTATGTTCGATAACTTTCCACTTTGGCCTGTACGCGCCGCCGCCGGGGCCGGCAATGTAGACGCACTCTACATTTTTCTGCTGGCACTGTCGGCGTTCATGTGCGCGGCCATCTTCACCATGATCCTGGTGTTCGCGACGAAGTATCGTCAGCGTCGCGGAGTTGAAGCGGAGCAGATTGAAGGCTCATCCGCGCTGGAAATAACCTGGTCGATCATTCCTCTGGGAATTTTCATGGTTATTTTCCTTTGGGGCGCGGTCATTTACTTCCATGAGCGAACTCCACCCCACGGGGCTTCCGAAGTCTATGTCGTAGCCAAGCAGTGGATGTGGAAGCTCCAACACCAGGAGGGTCAGCGCGAGATCAACGAACTGCACGTCCCGGTCGGGCGCGACGTCAGACTGATTATGACTTCGCAGGACGTGATCCACAGCTTTTATGTTCCCGCCTTCCGGATCAAGCAGGACGTGCTGCCGGGGCGCTATACAACCGCATGGTTCCGCGCGACCAAGCCCGGTGTCTATCATCTGTTTTGCTCGCAATATTGCGGAACAATGCATTCCGGCATGATCGGACAAGTGGTGGTCATGGAGCCGGCGCAATACCAGGCATGGCTCTCCGGCGGCAGCACCACCGGATCGCTTGCAGCCAGCGGCGAAAGTCTTTTTCAGCAATTGGGGTGCCCCACCTGTCACCGCTCCGATACTCAAGGCCGTGGCCCCAATCTGGTCGGAATCTTTGGCAAGCCCGTGCAGCTGGAGGATGGGCGAACCGTCGCGGCCGATGAAAACTATATTCGCGAATCGATCCTGAGTCCGGCCGCGAAAATCGTCAGCGGATTCAAACCCATCATGCCGGTTTTTCAGGGGCTCGTGGGCGAAGAACAATTGAATGCCTTGGTGGCATATATCAAGTCGCTGAGCCCGGCTCCGTCAGGTGCAGCAGGCAAGCCCAGCCCCGCTGCAGCAGGCACGAGTTCGCAAAACCCTAAGGAATAGTAATGGCAACCGTAGCAGTTACTGCTGAACGCGAAAATTATCTGAATCAGGAATACGGCATCCGCTCATGGCTTCTGACCACGGACCATAAGCGTATCGCGCTTCTGTACCTGGCATCGATCACGTTCTTCTTCTTCGTCGGAGGATTCTTTGCGCTGCTGATCCGGCTCGAATTATTGACCCCCGCGGGCGATCTGGTACAGGCAGACACCTACAACAAGCTCTTCTCCATGCACGGCCAGGTGATGATCTTCTTCTTTCTGATTCCTTCCATCCCCGCCGTGCTGGGAAATTTCCTCGTCCCCTTGATGATCGGCGCCAAGGACTTGGCGTTTCCGCGAATCAATCTGCTGAGCTGGTACCTTTACATCATTGCCGGAGTCGTCTATGTTCACTGCATCCTCACCGGTGGCGTGGACACGGGTTGGACCTTCTACACGCCCTTCAGTACGGCTTTCAGCAACACCAGGGTGATTGAAGCGGGAATCGCGATCTTCATCGCGGGATTCTCGTCCATCCTCACTGGCCTCAACTTTGTGGTGACCATTCATCGGATGCGAGCGCCGGGCATGACGTGGTCTCGCCTGCCACTGTTCATCTGGGCGCACTACGCCACCAGCATCATCCAATTGCTCGGAACACCGGTGCTTGCGATTACGCTGCTGCTGGTCGTTTTCGAACGCGCTTTCAATCTGGGCATCTTTGATCCCACTCGCGGCGGCGACCCGCTATTGTTCCAGCACCTATTCTGGTTTTACTCCCATCCCGCGGTTTACATCATGATCCTCCCGGCGATGGCGGTGGAGAGCGAAGTCGTCGCATGTTTCACAAGGAAACGCATCTTCGGATACAACTTCGTTGCCATGTCGAGTATTGCGATTGCGGTCTTCGGATTCCTGGTCTGGGCCCACCACATGTTTGTAGCCGGCATTTCGCTCTATTCGGCGCTCATTTTTTCAATCCTTAGCTATCTGGTTGCGGTGCCATCAGCGATCAAAGTATTCAACTGGACTGCGACCATGTACAAAGGCTCGATTTCGTTCACCACTCCCATGTTGTATGCATTTGGCTTCATCGGTCTATTTACTATGGGTGGACTGACCGGACTGTTTCTGTCCGCGCTGGGAATTGATGTTCACGTGCACGACACTTACTTCGTCATCGCCCACTTCCACTACATCATGGTGGGCGGCGCGGTTATGGGTTATCTCGGTGGCTTGCACTTCTGGTGGCCGAAGATCTCCGGGCGCATATATCCGGAAGGGTGGGGAAGGCTGGCAGCATTACTCGTTTTTGCCGGCTTCAACCTGACATTCTTTCCGCAGTTCATTCTCGGCTATATGGGCATGCCACGGCGGTACTGGCAATATCCGCCAGAATTCCAGGTGTTGAATGTGCTCTCCACTGCAGGCTCAACCATTCTGGCAGTCGGATACGTTTTGCCGATGATCTATTTCCTGTGGTCCATGCGTTACGGGAAGATTGCTCCGGATAACCCGTGGGGCGCGGCCGGCTTGGAATGGAAGACCACTTCGCCGCCGCCCTCTTTCAATTTTGAGGAAGCGCCAGAAGTGACGTGGGAAGCATACAACTACGAAGAGATCCCCGCTCCCGCGGAGGTGTCCGTTGAGCGATAGCCCGATCGCGGTCGAGCAACACGGCCCGGAATTGCTGCACCACTTTGTCGACGCGGAGCAGCAGCGCGATGCTGCCGCTCTCGGCATGTGGCTATTCCTGGCCACCGAGATCATGTTCTTCGGCGGCATGTTCTGCGCCTATCTGATCTATCGCTTTTGGTACTTCAACGAATTTGCCGCCGGCAGCCGCAGCCTGGATATTTGGCTGGGTACGATCAATACAGCGGTCCTCATTTGTAGCAGCTTGACCGTAGCGCTGGGCGTGCGCGCAGCGCAGATGGGCAAGCGCAAGGTGCTGGTGGTTCTGTTGCTTCTGACCATCGTATTCGGATTTGCCTTCCTTGGCATCAAGGGAGTCGAGTGGTACGACAAATACAAAGAGCATCACATCCCGGGGAACTCTTTCAATGTAGACGACCTGGTGAGGGACTATCCCCAGCTCCACATCGACCCGCGGCATGAGCAAATCTACTTCTCGCTGTACTTCGCGATGACCGGGCTGCACGCTCTGCACATGATCATTGGAGTCGGTCTTTTCGTTTTCCTGACCTACTACGCATGGAAGGGGCGTTACACGCCAAAGTATTACACCCCCGTCGAAATCGGCGGCCTGTATTGGCATTTTGTGGATATTGTCTGGATTTACCTTTTCCCGTTGCTGTATTTGATCGATCGACACCGATAAGGGTGGACAGCCATGTCAGAGCACATAATGTCGAGCAAGTTTTACTACGCGATCTGGATCGCCCTGTTGTGTCTGACTGTGATTACCGCGGCGGTTTCTTTCGTCGACCTGGGGCCGTTCAACGCGGTCGTGGCGCTGGTGATCGCCACCTTCAAGGCTCTGCTCGTGGTGTTGTTTTTCATGCACGTCAAATACACCAGCGAAAAACTAACCAAGATTGTGATTGTCGCCGCGATTTTTTGGCTGTTCCTTTTGCTGGCGCTCAGCATGGCCGACTACGCCACGCGTCTCTGGACCTGATGCGGGCCTGCACTTCCAATGCAGTTTTGGGATATACTCCGTTCTCTGCACAACCTTGTACCCAGGACTGAGCGGACGAGATGACCTATGGCCTTCTGCAATTCTTGCGGCACAACTCTGGAAACCAGCACAAAATTCTGTCCTAAGTGCGGCACCGCCGTACTCATGGCTGCTGCTATTCCCGCGACCGCACCGTCCGCCCCGGTGGCGCCGCCTCAAGCGAACAGCGCGCGCAAAGTCATTTTGATCGTCGTCGCCGTCGTTATCGCGCTCGGCATTCTGGGAATAGGAACGCTGACTTTTATCGTCCGCCGGATCGCCCACGACAGTCGTGTAAGAAATAGAGACGGCAACGTTCAGGTGGAAACTCCCTTCGGCACGGTACAGAGCACAAACAATCCCGATGAAGCCGTCCGCAATCTCGGCATCGACCCATATCCTGGCGCGCGCGTCCTGCAGGGGAACAGCGCGACCATTGGAGGAATGCATACCGTCCAGGCACAATTTGAGAGCGACGATTCGGCAGATAAAGTCATGGCGTTCTACTCTTCGAAACTTCCCAATGCCAAGGTCAACACGAAGGATCAGAATCACTACACGATTGTCTCCACGGACAAGAAAAATATTGTGACGATCAACATCACGTCGGAAGGCAATAAGACCCGGATTAACATTGCAACTGTGACTGGCAAGAATCTGACTGGCGGCAACTCCTCAGACTAGCGTCTCCCGCGTACATGCCAAGTAACTTCGCCGACTTCGCGAGTGCTGCCAGATCTGCCGTGGTGGATGCAAGTGGACTTGCCTCCGCCCTCGGCCGTCACGTGCGTGGTGACGTTCGCTTCGACGATGGCAGCCGCGCTCTCTACGCCACGGACGGATCCAACTATCGCCAGGTTCCCATCGGAGTGGTTCTTCCCCGCGACAGCGACGATGTCATCGCGACCATCTCTTTGGCTCGCGAATATGGCGCGCCCGTCCTCTGCCGGGGTGGCGGAACTTCGCTCGCCGGACAATGCTGCAACGTCGCCATGGTACTCGATTTCACGAAATACATGGCCGCCATCCTCGAAATCGATCCGGTACGCCGGATTGCGCGGGTCCAGCCTGGCGTGGTCCTCGATCGTCTGCGGAACGCCGCGGAAAGACACCGCCTGACGTTCGGTCCAGACCCTGCGAGCCACGACCGATGCACTCTGGGTGGCATGATAGGAAACAACTCCTGCGGCGTGCATTCAGTTATGGCAGGTAAAACGGATGACAACATCGAGGAACTTGAAATTCTCACCTACGATGGCTTGCGCATCAGGGTAGGCCAGACCAGTGATGGTGAGATCGAGAAGGTCATAGGCGCCGGGGGGCGTCGTGGCGAGATTTATTCCGGCCTAAGGAGGCTGCGCGATACATACTCCAATCTCATCCAAAAACGCTACCCAAATATTCCGCGCCGCGTCTCCGGCTACAACCTGAATTACCTCCTCCCGGAAAACGGTTTCCATGTGGCCCGCGCTCTGGTGGGATCGGAAGGCACCTGCGTCACCGTACTCGAAGCGTCCTGTCGACTGGTGGAGAGCCCGCAGGAACGCGTCCTCCTCGTCATCGCGTATCCCGATATCTTTCAGTGCGCCGATCGCGTGCCGGAGATCATGGCTCATCATCCGATCGGCCTCGAAGCAGTTGACAGTGTGCTGGTCGAATTCACCAGGCGAAGGCATCTGAATCCCGACGGACTTGCTCTTCTGCCTCAGGGTGGTGGTTGGCTGTTCGCCGAGTTCGGCGCAAACACCGCCGCGGAAGCGGCTTCTCAGGCCCGCAACCTCATGCGCACTCTCAGCCAGAATACAAACCCGCCGCAGATGCGCCTTTTCCCGGATCGGCAGCAAGCGAAGCGGGTCTGGGAGGTGCGGGAATCGGCCTTGGGAGCCATCTCCCACGTGCCGGGAGAGCCGCCTGGCTGGGAGGGTTGGGAAGATTCCGCCGTTACTCCGGAAAAGCTCGGCAGCTATCTGCGCGATCTCTGCAAACTGATGGAGGGCTACCGCTACCGCAGCGCCCTCTACGGACATTTCGGGCACGCCTGTCTGCACATGCGGATCAATTTCGATCTCGAGTCCAGGCAAGGTATCGCCAACTTCCGCAGGTTTATGGAAGAGGCGGCTGATTTGGTCATCAGCTATGGCGGCTCGCTTTCCGGAGAACACGGCGACGGGCAAGCACGCGCGGAGTTGTTACCGAAAATGTTTGGGCCGGAACTGGTACAGGCATTTCGGGATTTCAAAGCGCTATGGGACCCGGAGTGGAAAATGAATCCGGGCAAAGTAGTTGAGCCCTACAAGCTAGATGAGAATCTGCGTCTGGGCGCCGACTACAAGCCGTGGAAGCCGCTGACGTACTTTCAGTTTCCCGAAGATCAAGGCAGTCTGGCAAATGCCACTCTCCGTTGCGTGGGGGTAGGGAAATGCCGCCACGATGAAGGCGGAGTCATGTGCCCCAGTTTCCGTGTGACTCGCGAAGAGGAACACTCAACCCGAGGCCGAGCTCACCTGCTCTGGGAGATGACCAAGGGCGACGTAATTCACGACGGATGGCAGGACCAGCACGTGAAGGACTCACTCGATCTGTGTCTCGCCTGCAAAGGATGTAAGAGCGATTGCCCGGTCGGCGTCGATGTGGCCACCTACAAGTCAGAGTTCCTGGCGCACTACTACGAAGGACGCCGTCGTCCGCGCAGTGCTTACGCCTTTGGGAATATCGACATCTGGTCCCGGCTCGCTTCGAAGGCGCCAGGGCTGTTCAATCTGACCACCCAACTACCTCTCCTACGTGACATCGCAAAATTGGTTGCGGGTATTCCGAGGGAGCGTAGTATTCCTGCCTTTGCGCCGCGAAGCTTCCGTCATTGGTTCAGCCGTCGAGGGCTCGGCAATCCGGAAGCAATGCCCGTGCTACTCTGGCCGGACACGTTCAACAACTACTTTCTCCCGGATACCGCC
>Ga0210386_10003136_pt1 | contig 13927 bp, 2 predicted proteins | sample IncBWH32OmetaG_FD_160091 | JGI IMG/M metagenome (GOLD analysis project Ga0210386, IMG submission 160091) | Forest soil microbial communities from Barre Woods Harvard Forest LTER site, Petersham, Massachusetts, United States - Inc-BW-H-32-O ... | reverse complement strand
ACCGGCATCACCATGAAGAAACTGGTCCTGCTTCTTTTGGTGTCCGCCACACCCGCGGCGGCCGATGACGCGGCAAGCCCGGCGATGCATGGCGCCTTCGGCGCTTATGCCATGAACCGCGATTCCTCCGGCACCAGCTGGCAGCCCGATCTTGGCCCCGCCATGGGCCAGATGACCATGTCGGATGATTGGATGCTGATGGACCGGGTTTCGCTACTCGGCGTCTATGACAATCAAAGCGGCCCGCGCGGCGGCGAGATGGTGTACCCCGCGGGCATGGTGATGGGCATGGCCCAGCACGACTTGCAGGACGGGATTCTGGGCGGGGGTACCATCGGCTTTCGCGCCATGCTTAGTCCCGATCCCTTCATGGGCCGGCGCGGTTATCCGCTTCTTCTGGAAAGCGGCGAGACCGCCAACGGCATGACCCCGCTGCTTGACCGCCAGCATCCCCACAATCTGGCGATGGAACTGGCGGCGACCTACAGCCATCCGCTCGACGACGAGACGTCGGCCTTTCTCTATCTGGGTTATCCGGGCGAACCGGCGCTGGGGCCGTCCGCCTTCATGCACCGGGCGTCGGCGATGGACGATCCCGCCGCGCCCATCACCCATCACTGGCTGGATTCAACCCATATCACCTTCGGGGTGGCGACGTTCGGTGTGGTACACGATGATTGGAAGCTCGAAGTCTCGCAGTTCACCGGCCGCGAACCCGACCAGCATCGTTTTGACTTCGGCGCGGCCCGAATGGATTCCACGGCCGTGCGGCTCTCCTACAATCCCGACGAGCACTGGTCGCTGCAGGTGTCCTGGGGTCATCTCAACAGCCCGGAACAACTCGATCCCCAGGGCGACGAACGGCGCACCACCGCCAGCGCCACCTATGTGACCGACTTCGGCGAGGAGAGTTCGCTTGCCGCGACCCTGGCCTGGGGTCTCAAGAGCCTCGGCAACGGCCAGAATCTGAACGGGGCGCTGGCGGAAGCCGAATTTGTGCCAGCCGATCTCTGGACGATCTTCTCCCGCGCGGAATGGGAGGAGAATGCCGAACTGGTTCCCAGCCAGATCAGTCATGTGGGGGATTTCACGCTAGGCGGCATCCGCGATTTCCGGCTGGACGATCACTGGAAGTTCGGGCTGGGTGCTCTCTATGCCTTCGACTTCGCGCCCGGACATGCCGGTTATGGCAGCGAGCCGCATGGCACCATGGCCTTCGTGCGGTTGCTAGCAGATTGATCTCAATAAACATAACAGCGCCAGGTCACGCTTTCACGATCAGCCGACGCTTAGTAAGGACGGCATCCTCGCAGCCTCTCTAAAACACCCGCAAGGCGCCTGCGCCATGCCATCACTGCTCCACAAGTTGCCGCAGCAATTGAATTGATACACCGCAAGAATCATTGAGTGGTAGGAAGCTCGCCGCCCCACGCCTAAGCATGAGACGGCACGCCCCTTAGGCCGAAGCAGGCCGTCTGGCATGGTCAACCGTCAACCGGCTTCGCACGGCTTTTGCTGCTGCGACCATGGACTCTAGCGCGGGCTTTACCTCTGCCCAGCCTCGGGTCTTCAGGCCGCAATCGGGATTGACCCACAGTTGCTCCGGCGTCAGCACTTTGAGGGCCTTTTCCAACAGGCCTTCAATATCTCGCTGGCTAGGCACACGAGGACTGTGAATGTCATAGACGCCGGGGCCAATGTCGTTCGGATAGGAAAAATTTGCGAATGCGTCTAGCAGCTCCATCGCCGAGCGAGAGGTTTCAATAGAGATGACGTCGGCATCCATTGCCGCCACTGCCGCGATGATGTCATTGAATTCCGAATAGCACATGTGGGTGTGGATTTGCGTGGTCGCGCCGACCCCGCTCGCAGCCAGCCGAAACGCCTCCACCGCCCAATCGAGATAGGCTTGCCAATCGGATTTGCGGATTGGCAAACCTTTGCGCAAGGCCGCTTCGTCGATCTGGATGATCTTCACCCCCGCCTTTTCCAGGTCCATGACTTCGTCCCGGATCGCCAGCGCAATCTGGCGGCAGGTTTGGCTGCGGGGTTGGTCGTCGCGCACGAAGCTCCATTGCAGGATGGTCACCGGGCCGGTCAGCATTCCTTTCACCGGCTTGTCGGTGTAGCGCTGGGCAATTTGTGTCCAATGCAGTGTCATGGGTTTGGGGCAGCTGACATCGCCGAAGATGATCGGCGGCTTGACGCAGCGCGAGCCATAGCTCTGGACCCAGGCGCGTTCGGTGAAGGCGAAGCCGGACAATTGCTCGCCGAAATATTCCACCATGTCATTGCGCTCGAATTCGCCATGCACCGGAACGTCGATGCCGATCTCGTCCTGCCAGCGCATCGCATCGGCTGTCTTGTCCTCCAACACCCGCTCATAGGTTGCTTTGTCGATCTCGCCCTTCTTGAAGCGGGCACGCACCTCGCGCAAATCCTTGGTCTGTGGGAGGGAGCCGATGCTGGTGGTCGGCAGCAGCGGCAGCTTGAGCAGGGATTGCTGGAGGGAATTGCGCTCGTTGAAGCCGGGGGCGCGCTGCGCCATCCGTGGGGTCACTGCCGCCAGCCGCGCCTTCACCGCCGGATCGTTAATGCGTGGCGATGTCGCCCGTGTTCCCAGCGCCCTGGCATTTTCCAGAAAGGCCGCCACGCCACGGGTGCCGTTGGCGGCCTTGGTCAACAAGCTTATCTCGTCCAGCTTCTGGGTGGCGAAGGCGAGCCAGCTTCTGAGTTCGCTGTCCATTGTCTCTTCGGTGTCCAGGTCAACCGGCACGTGCAGAAGCGAACAACTCGGCGCCACCATCAAGGCCCCGCCTCGAACCTCCCTGGCGTGCGCTATCAGCCGCTCCGCATCCGTCAGGGCGGTCTTCCAGATGTTGCGGCCTCCCACCACGCCCAGCGACAATGCGCGTCCGCCGGCAAGCGCCTTGCAGACCTCGTCCAACTGCTCCGGTGCCCGGACCAGGTCGATATGGACGCCCGCCACCGGCAGTCCGGCCAGGATCGGGAGATTATCCCCTATTGCGCCGAAATAGGTGGCAAGCAGGATCTTGACGGGCAGCGAGGCGAAAGCCCCGTAGGCGGCAGCAAGGGCCGCGCGCGAGGGATCATCCAGATCGGTAATAAGGCAGGGCTCGCCGATCTGGACCCAATCCGCGCCCGCCGCGGCGAGGGCGGAAATAACCTCCTGATAGATCGCCAGCAGCTTCGGCAACAGCGCCCAGCGGTCCGAGCCATCCCGCATCTTGGCCAGCTTGAGGAAGGTAACGGGGCCTACCAGCACCGGACGGGTGGAAATGCCAAGGAACCTGGCTTCCTTGTACTCGTCGAGCGCCTTGGTGCTTCCGAGCTCAAAGGCCGAACCTGCCGACAATTCCGGCACGATGTAATGGTAGTTGGTGTCGAACCACTTGGTCATTTCCATGGCGTGGGCGTCTTGCCGTCCACGCGCCATGGCGAAATAGAGTTCCAGCGGCACCAAACCGCCCTCGTGGCCGAACCGATCCGGCACCGAGCCCAGCATGGCGATGGTGTCCAGCATCTGGTCGTAGAGAGAAAAGTCGTTTGACGGGACATGGTCGATGCCCGCCTTCTGCTGCACGACCCAGTGGCGGGCGCGCAACGCGGCGGTTGTCTTCAACAGTTCCGCTTCGCTGTTCGCGCCCGTCCAAAAGCCTTCCAGGGATTTCTTGAGTTCGCGATGGCTGCCTATGCGAGGGAAGCCGAGATTGGTGGCAAGGATCGTCATTTGGATACACTCCGGGCATGAGTTGGCAAAGCGCTTGCCGCCCCTCCCAAGGGCCGGACAAAGCGCGTGTCACCGCATTGACGAAGCGATTGCAGTCATTGCCCTTCAGGAACCCACCGTTCCCTCGGCCTTGCGTGACACCCGATAGCAGGTCTCCTGGCTCGCGGGTGGTCGCCTTGGGCTGTCTTCCCGAACCCGTGAAGGTTCAGTGACGGTGTATCGGCCCTCAGCTCGCCGCTGACAGTTGCGGGGGCAGCGCCGGTTTCGCACCGGCTTCCCTATTAATCCCTTTCGGGAACTATCGCGGATGAAACTAAAGGTAGCGGTGAAGGCAGTCAATTAGTAGTGGGCAGCAGGGCAATATCCGCTTTGGCTCAAAAGCCGCCGTTGGCGAATAGTGTAAAAGTACTGAAGTACACTATTGGCTCGAACATGCGCATGTCGTGCTGGTCGGCTGCAAATATGCCATGTCACGTAGTGATTGATCGCCGGCATTTCGCAGCTGCGAAGACGCGCTAGGATCCTTTTAGCCTGAGCTTTTCCGCCTTGGCGATTGGCGGCCAAATGGAGCAGAATTCGCGCGATGCCGGACGCGGCGACGCGTAACGGCATGGTGCAATATGTCGAATCGTTAGGTTGAAGGCCCGCAAATCTAACCCGATGCGGGCCTCCCGGAGGCCGCGCCCGCCCAGAGCGGCGACCTTGGCTTTGACGACCGCCAGCTGCCAACGGTGTAGTTTCCGGCAAATGCACCATTGCCGATGTACGCTCTGCGCCCATCCGCGAACACGCGACGCAGGGGGTACGCATGTTTCTCGCGGCCTATGCCAAATAGGCATCGCTCACAAAGTCCAATTGCCTATTAGCCATAAGGAAAGACCTAGACCGTCGATCATTTGCTCCGGTCGCGGACAAAACTGGCTGCTGGCCTGGAGAGCCATTGGGTCAGGAGCATAACCCGCGAAAACCCTATCAGCGGACCCGAAGCGAGATTGGTGAGCATGGATTCGGCGAAGCCGGGAATCTCGCCCGCGACTTGCTTCCAGGTCAGATCCCGTCTGGTTCGCTCGGTGTCGAGCGCCCCATAGATTGCGGGGGTATCGAAACGCAGGACGCGCGACGACCCTGGCTCTGGCAGTACCTGATCGGGTGCTGATGAACCGTTCTGTCCCGACAGGAAGCTTTCGGGACTGCGGCCAAGCCATCTGAGCACCTGAAGTACGACGGCGCTGGTGACTGAACTCTTTTTCGCCATATCGCGGATCGTGGCAACATTGATCGGGATAGACGGCGTACCGACAAAGGGCTTGTTAATCTCCGCTGTCAGATCCGTCCAACTGAATCCCCGTGCGCGCCGTTCGGCATCCAGAGTGGCATGGAATAGCTTCATATCGAATGGGCGGAGCGATCCGGGCATTGCAATCCTTAATCTGCGGGCCTGTGATCCGAAATTAGACGATCGCGATATCGCTCTGGCGATGTTGAAGTTCGCGCGCTCAAAAAATGGCCGGAAGTGTATCCGCTCCAAGAATCAGAGCTTTTCATCGGAAGCACTTAGCGGACTATCAGTGACAGGTAATCGATCAGGGCTGACGAGGCAACGCCAACCGGGAGCAGCGCGCCACGAAGGGGACGGCCGCGAAGAAGTTCCTTGGTGAGCCCGCGGATGGAAGATCACGATAGCATGACGTTTACGTGATGGTGGGACGGCTCGCACGCACGCAGAACCCAAACGTGCCGAAATAGAACAAGTTGCGAGCAACATTTGATCGACACTCTTCTGTTCAGAGTTTGCAGTTGGAATCGCGCAGAACATCTCATAACCTTCATTGAAGTTGTCTACTGTGTTGCTGATGGATCGCGGTTTGAATTGCTTGGCGACGAGGCAATGAAGTTCCAGCGCCGCCACACCTGCCGGATGGTTTGCGGAGCAAGCAGATAGCGCCCCAGGCCCGCCGGACAGGTGATGTCCTTGGAGGGGTGCCATGGCGGACCAGACACAATCCGGCAGCGTTAATATTGTGGTTCCAGTCGATACGGTGGCCACGACCACCGCGCAAGCGAACACCATCAGCCCCGCCACGACGCGGGCCCAGGGAGAAGTGTTCCTGCCCATCGCCATCGAATGGGCTCCGGCTTGGTTTTACAGCGCGCTCGCCTGGCTGGGGCAATCCTATGGCGATGCTTCGAACACGCAGCGGGGTTTCAGCAATTACCTCGTCGGCGCCAATGTCGATCCCTACCGGCAACTGGGTTCGACGCGTCTGTTCGTGATCGAATTCCTGAGGAACGAATTCTTCCTCTCAGTCGCGCCTGATATCGCTACGGAAGCTCCACTGAGCGGCAATAAGGTGCAACTGTTCCAGCGGACGGATGCCGGCATCCTGCAGATGTACAAGGCTCTTGCCGCCAGCGACATCTTCCCCTTCGTGACCCATTGCTATGTGCCGGGCAAGGTCGATCTGGCGCCCAGCCTGGAGGCGCAGCTCGCAGAGAAGACGGTCGGCTATGACCCGGCCACCGGCCTGCGCCGCATCCTGCTGGGATCGGCGATCGCGCAGGTCGTACCGGCCGGCGATTTCGCGCAGGTCGAAAATGAGCAGATCTACGACCCGACCCCGGCGATCGTGCCGCTGGCGACATCGCTGGTCTACGATGTCACCACCAATAATATGATCGGCGCCACGACTTTCGTGCTCCCCATCGCCTATATCGTCGATCAGGCGACGCCGGGACAATTCGCCGTCAACCGTTTCGGCGCGACCCAGAGCCCTCCGCCGGGCCAGCAGGGCCCTGGGGTCGATTATGGCGAAACCGCGATCTTCGAGGGCGGTCCAGGCTATGACGCCACCAAGGCGACACAACTGACCCTTACCAGCGAGACGCGGCTCATCATGGGTGGTGCTTCCTTCATCACCGCCCGGTTCCAGAATTCAACCGCTTATACAAGCATCTCGGTGGGGAGTTCGGTGGTAACCGGTGTCTCGGCGCTGACATGTACCGCGCTGCCGCCGCTGGCCACTTTCACCAACCAGCGCATCGCCGGCTTTTATCGCGACAATAGCTGGGGCACGAGCCTTGGTTTCCCGATCTTCGACTACCAGGCGGACAATTCCGCGTTCGAAATCGCCAACACCGCCGGCGTGATCGATCCCCAGCTTGTCTATGATCCCTCCGCCCCGTTCCTGAGCGGGGGCAACCTGCCCAACGTGCTCGCGAGATTCGCCGCCGCGACCTACATCCTCTCGCCCGACACACTGCAGGCGATGATTGCCGATGCCGGCGGCTATTCCGCTTCGGGCGCGGCCGCCGGGCTGAGCGTGATGAGCGTGGCGCTCAAATTCAACATGAGCTCCAAACCTTCGGCGGGGATCACCGACCAGCTTACGGTTCCCGTCACGGCTACCGTCACGACCACGCCGCAAGCCACCGCCACCCCGGCGCCCGCCGCATCCTTAGGCGGCGTTTCGGCCGCCAAACAGGTCGCGGCGGTGCCCGCCGCCGCGCAAAACCCGGTCGCGGTCAGCGCGGCAGTGCGCCAACCAGTCAACGTCATCTCGCGCTTTCCTGTCGGGCCGATCCAACTGCCCGTGGGCCAGGGCGGCAACACGCCGACCCCGACCCCCGCCCTGCCCTCGTCTGTGCAGGTGGAGCTGGATGCCTTCATTCCGATCGAGGCCCTGCTCGGCACCGGCATCACCAGCATCCCCATCGGCACCGCCTTCTTCAGCCAGCAGTTGGGGAACGGAACGCAGTTCCAGGCCAATGCACCCGGCACCGAGTTCAACCTGTGCGACGCCCATCGCAACACCTATGCGTTGCCGCCGATTGATCTGCCAATTGCCGATACCGGCCTGAGCCTGACCGCCGGCGTCCAATATGTCTTCAGCCTGCGGGGAACCGCCCTGGCGGTACGCGGATCCGACGGCACGACGCTGAGCGCGACCCCGAAGCTTGCCAATCCCGATGCACAGCACAGCTATGTCGGTGCTCTCATTTACGAGAGCGGTCTGACCAGCGTCCGCCTCTACCCCATTCTCTCGCTCACCCTGCCCCCGCCCGCCGTCGGCAGCAACGGCATCCAACAGGGTGGTACCTATTCGGTCCTTTTCACCTATGGCTCCAATCAGTCCGCGATCGACATTCTCGACTCCGACCAAATCCCCGTTGCCACCGGGCTTGCCGTCGCGAATCCGAAGCCGACCGACAATTCCGTTCCGCAGGTGGGCGACCTCTATTTCGGCAGTTTCGTCGGTGGCGCGGCGACGATGACGGTGTGGGCGGTGCCGGTGTTCCTGCCCGTGAGCCCGGCAGCGCTGCCGGACGCATCCTTCGACGGCACCCTGGTGCTTGGCGCGGTGAGCAGCGGCCTTCCGGCCTACGCATTGCAGATCACCGATAGCTCGCTTTTCGTGTTCACCAATATCAACGTCGATACCAGGCAGGCCGGTTCAGCCAGTTCGGCCAATGTCTTCGTCGCCGGCATCGCGATCAATTCCGCGCCCGACGACCTCTCCGCCAAAGCCTTTGCGCCGACGCAATTCGTGCTCGGCCTTGTCCGTCAGGCGCAGGTCGGCCCGCACGATAAATTCGTCTTCGTGCCGGAAACCGACAGCGTCGTCATCGGCGGCAAACGCTACATGCTGAGCATCATCGAGCTCAACGCGCCGACCGACGACCCTACCCAGCTCCCCTATCCGCCAAACTTCTGGCCGGGCTCGCGCTTTTGGCAGTTCGCCAACCGCCACGATCCCTATCTCGATATCCGCTATGCGGGCAAAACCGAAGCCGACCGCATCGCCCGCGCCCAGGCCGATACCCAAGCCATCGCGCAGGCAATGCAGCGGGCGCAGGAGCCGCTCCAGATGTATCTGGATACGCAGGGAATGGTCGTCTGGCCAATTCTTGGCTTTCCCCTCAACACGCTCAGCCAGTCCGTCGACCGCAATCAGCTGGCGAATCTCACGAGCGGGATCATCGAACTGCTGGCCTCACAAATTCCCGCCGCGACGGCGGCAGGCCAGGGCGTGTCGGCGAGCGAGCAGGTGGTGCTGCCCGGCGCGGTCAGCCAGCCCAACCCCTACACCTATCGCGTCGATTTCACCCAGGCGAGCCCGGCGGCGGCATCCGCTTCCGGCAGCGTTTCCGCAGCGACTGCCACGGCGGCGAGCGGGATCAATGGCATCGTCGTCCAGAACCTCACCGCCGCGACCGCCGGCACCGTAACAAGTCTGAACATGGCGCTGCGGCTCTCAAGCCTGCAGACGCAGCAAACCGCAGCCAATCTCGCCCAGATCAAGCAAGCCGGCCCCCAGGTCGAAATCATGCAGGAACAGGACGCTGCAGCCGCGGGCGCCGGAAATTTCGCGGACCAAGCGAGAAAGCCGCAAACGGTCTACGGCTTTTCCGTCTACAATGCCGCTTCCGGCGAATGCTACTTGATCGAAGTGGTTCCGACCGACCTGGCCATTCCCGACCGGCTGCCGGATCCGACGCAGAACGCGACCTATGACCCCTATTACGTCCGGGTCGTGTTCGTGCAGCGGCTCAAGGCCTACAACATGTCGATCATCGTGCCGTCGATTGCCTATGACCAGTACGGACATCTGGCGGCACCGGCCCAAAAGAGTCCCTACACCAATCTTGTGGCGAAGACCGATGATTTCGCGCTCGGCTACATGTGGTCGCTCTATGACCTGAATAACCGCTTCGACAGTTTGAACTTCGAGTTCACCTCCGCGGAAGATGGAGCCTCGATCGGCGAGGCACAGACCTATGTCTGCACCAACATGCCATACTATTCGGTTGCCTCGCTGGTGCAGTCCTCCGTGGCGTTGGTGCGGCCGATCACATTCGCCTGCCGCCGCCTGAACTGGAACGCCACCTGCACGCTGATGGTGGCGACGAGACCCGCAAACACCAACGTCTATCTGGCTTTCGGAGGCGGCGATCTCGTGCCCATGCGGCTCGACCACGCATTCACCGTCAATTCATCCATCCCCGCGCACATGTACAATCTGACGAACACCTTCACCAGCCGTCAGTATGAAGCTGCCCAGACGATCAGTGTCGCCAATGTGCCTTTCGTCATCGGCGCCGGGTCCCAGACCTCCGGCGGCCAGACTGTTCCGGTTTATGCGAGCTTCTCCATCAACGCCAGCGCGGGCACCACGCAACTGCAGATGAGCAATGACCAGACGCTCGCCTTCCCGACCGAAATCTACGTCGTCGGCCAGGCAAGCACGACACTGGCTGATGTCGATGCGATCAACGCCACCCTGACCGACACCAACGGCTTTTACACGCCCGTCGGCGCCGACGGTACGCTGCCCACGCCGCAGTTCAAGGCGATCCCCTACAACAATCTGGTCTATCTGGTGCGGGCGGTGTCGAATTGCGCGGCCCTGGCGGGCGTGGGCGGGCTCGGCTGCGTCTCCGGGTTGCTCATCGACACCTATGTGCCGGCCTCATCCGGAAATCTCGTGCTGGCGCAAGGCGCGCGTTACAAGCGCAGCGGGCTGCAGTTCTTCGGCGACAGCTATACGCCCACCACCATGGTCGATTCCCTCGACACGCTGGATTTCACCAACATCTCGGGCAGTGCCTATATTGCCCCGACGATATTCGTGCCGATCCCCGAGCTCGACGCGACCAAAGGCTTCGTCGCCGACATCGCCAATTTCCTCAGCGAGCAATTCTGGACCTTCATCTATCCCGAAGTGGTCGCCCAGCCAGGCGCCACCGTGAACGGCGTCACCTATCCGCAGGGCTTCAATCTGGATGTCGAGGGCAAGCCGATCCTGTCGCTGCAGAAGCTGCACTTCGTTTATGACCCGATCGCCATCCTGTTCACGCCCAATGATCTGACGCACAAATATGCCCTGCAGCCCAAGCAGCAGGTGCTGGCTCTGACCAACGGCCAGGTCCAGGAAGGCATCTGCTGGCGGACGGACCATCTTCAGGACGATCGCGCGCCCCCGCATAATATCTGCGCGCAGCAGGACCTGCCAAATGGCTGGTATATGGACCGGCCTAACATCATTTATTCCTTGCACAACACCCCTGTCGATACCTCCCTTGGAACTCAAACCAAAGGGCTTTCGGTCAACAGCTTCTTTTCCGTGTCAGGCTCGGTCTACAACATCGAGGAATCGCAGCTCTCCACTTCGCTGTCCAACGACCAGACTGGCGGAGAGCTGATTTCGACCGTGTCATCGGTGGCGAACATGCTGGTCGCCGTGCTGTTCGACTATGACAACAACGACCTGTGTGACCTCAAGAGCTACGATCCCATGCTCACCAACAAGGGCGTGGTGTTCATCAACGGCTATCTCGGCGCGACCGGATACAGCTTCTCCAGCCCGGACCATTTCGACGTCAACGATATCCTGCCCAGCCAGGTGCCGCTGCTGGACCAGGTGGCCGTCCTCTATGGCGTTGAGGTCGCCCTCTACAACACGGACCTTAGCCTGCCCCGCCAATATTGGAGCCTGACCTACGACGGGCTGACCGCGCCCGGCCTGCCCAACTACATCCCCAACGTCCCGCCGTCCGTGGCCGATCCCACCTTCAGCAACCGGACGCGGTCGCTGCTGCTGAACTTCGAGAACCAGGTGCGCCCGCAAGCCATCGGGGTGATGGATACCTATAGCTCAGTGGTGTCGGTCAACCTGCATCTACAGAACGGCGTGACCGGGTCGGTGTTCGTCAACAAGAAGGCGGATCGCGATGTGGCCTCCCTGGGCAGCAACCCGACAGGCGCGAATACCGCGACCCTGAACGGGCTGCCGATCAAATACGACTTCTTCCTGTTCTCGCGCGATCACTACTACACGCTGGACAATGCATCGTTCGAGTTGATCGACGAGGGATATGCGATGTGCCTGATCGACGATGGCACAGGAACAGGCAACAAGGTCGCAAAATACTACCTGGATGGGGATGGGAACTATAACGAGCTTTACACCTACGTGCTCTATTCGCAGGATGGCGGTATCCTTGAAACGAATACTTTCCCGCTCAAGGTCACGCTCGGCGCGCCCGCCAACCCTTCGGCGACGCCGGCCATCGGCGAGACACCCAACAACGTCAACCCTCAGGATCTGGTCGCGCAGATCAACAAGGCTTCCAACCTGATCTACGCCGTGTTCGGCCCGGCGTCGCCAGGGCAGCCTCCGGCCTATATTCCAATCCAGGCGGTCGGCCAGGGGATACTGCCCCCCGCGATTTCGATCCAGCCCACTGGCGGTCCGGCGCAGCCGGTGCAGGCCTCGCCCATCACGGGCGCGCCCGGTTTCAACGGTTACAGCCTGAACGTGCTCGGCACGGCCAAGCAACCGGTGCTGATTTCCCAGATCTACTCCGCCAACACCGCCTATCCCATCGCCGGTTCGACCACGATCCAGTTGTCCTTCTATGGCTCGCTGTCGCACGGGCTCGACAAGCAGTTGCCCTCCCCCCTCCTGCAATCGGGCAGCAACACCATCAACAACGGCGTTTTCGGCGGCAACGGCCAAGGGGCGATGATCGGCACCCCGTTCAGTTGGGCCTTCGAGGGATCGGGCGCGATTCCGGCGCAGGCCTCAGGCAGTACCGCCGCCGGCGGCATCATGGCCGGGGACAGCATCTTCTACACGTTCAACGGGGTGACCAGCACCGTCATGGACTCCACTGGCAAGTCGGGCGGCGCGGGAGGCGGACAGTATTTCGTCGATACAACCGATCCGAACAACCTGATCTGGGTGGTGGTGTCGACGCCCAAATTCCAGTTGAACGGCTTCAACTATGTCGTGAACCTCAGCACCACGCTCCCCGATGGCAAAACCTCGCGATACACGCTGGTGGTGGGCGACAAGAGCTTCCCCTTCGAAGCCAACAACACCCAAGTCCAAGTGGACCGGACGCTGTTCACCTTCAACCCGATGACCGGCGGTGTCTACACCGTGAGCTATGCCTCGGTCGACGCGCCCGAGGCCACCGACGCCCCCTCACCGATCAAGCTGAGCCCGTTCAGCATGATCGGGGGCGGCCTGCCGGCGAGCGGCCAAATCACCACCATCGACGTGTTCAACACGCCGGGGGATCTCAACGGCATCGTCCTGGGCGTTACCGGGCGGCAATACAGCTATGATCCCGTGCACGGCACCGTCACGGTCACCCAAGGCGCCAGCACCACCACCGTGCCCGTCCAGACCGGGGTCACCTTCGCCTCCAACTCGGCCTATGGTTACGTCATCAGCTTCGCGAACAACGTTTACTCTGTGAACGGGAGCCCGATGCTCCCCTACAACGCACAGACGTACGGCAGCCCGGAAAGTTACCCGCTGATGACCGCGCCGCAGATGTTCACCTTCGACGACAATTTCTACACCTTCGATGTGGCGGCAAGCGGTGCCTATGTCAGCGTCACCGGCAACAGCCAGACTCTGCCGATCAATCCTTATCAGTTCTCGCTCAACGGCGAGGTCTATATCATCAACACCAACGCCCAGCCGAATACGGTAATCGGCGGCGGCAACACCGTCACCATGACGGCGAACAACAGCCAGTTCGTGCTGGATGGGGCGCAATACACGATCACGCTGAAGTCGGGTTCGCTGGCGGGGGCGACCCTCTCCGGACAGTTCAACATCAGCCAAGGCAATGTCATCGCGATCGAGGACTATATCTACCTGCTCGACACGATGAACGGCCAGATCGTCGGCAACGGCAACAGCTATCCGCTGACCACGTCCGGATACAGCTATACGATCACCACCGCGAACAACAGCTTTACCGTCACCACCCAGCCCAACGCCGATACCGTGACCATCGGCAACGTCGTCTACCGGATCGACGATTCCACGGTGGTGGGTGATGGCATCATCTATCCGATCTTGCGATACCGGACCTTTGTCGATGAGGGCACGAGCTATGTCATCGGCAATGACGGCGTGGTGAGCCTGCCGCAGGCGCTGAACGTGGCCGCATTCCAGTTCAGCGACAGCGGCCAGACCTATACGGTGCAGCAAAGCGCGGCCTATGATGGATCCGCCTACCACCTGATCTCCACGCCCGCCGCCAACAGCCCTCCCCAGTTCACCGCCGGCGTCCTGATTTATCAACTGCGCGGCGATGCGGGGGCGATTACCATCGGCGCCGGCAAGAACTTCCTGGTCAACAGCGGTCCCTTGAGCC
>Ga0210386_10003132_pt1 | contig 13931 bp, 14 predicted proteins | sample IncBWH32OmetaG_FD_160091 | JGI IMG/M metagenome (GOLD analysis project Ga0210386, IMG submission 160091) | Forest soil microbial communities from Barre Woods Harvard Forest LTER site, Petersham, Massachusetts, United States - Inc-BW-H-32-O ... | reverse complement strand
AGTTGACAGAGTTTGCAAACGGAACTTCTGCACAGCACAAAATGATTTCAGAAACATCTCGAAGTAAGGTCCAGACCGTCGAGTCTATCGGTCAAGGCTTGAACCATTTGAGCTCTAGTACGACAGGCTTCATTTCTGCTTCATACTCACAAACAGAAGCAAAAAAGGACGCAGATGCGGCCCTTTTCCAAGCTAGCAGCCAAGCGGCTAACGCGGCTGTCCAAACAAATGACAGCTCAGTGCAAGCGGCTGAACAGATTATCAAGATCATCACCGATGCTTATAATCAATTAGCAGCTTCTGGTAATAGATAATTTCTAAAAGCAAAGTTTTTAAGCCGCAGCAAAATATGCTGCGGCTTTTTTTTATCTTGTCATTTTGCTCTTTCCATCCCTTCAATTTAGCCCCCAGATGATCATTTGAGGGCAGTTTTCAGCATTATCGAGAATCTTATCTTGTAAATTTTCTCTCAGACAGGAAATAATGGATTTAAGGATGTGTTCATGCTGCAAGAGTTCATCGAACAAATTTGTTCTGAATTGACAATCGAGCCCGTACCAAAACTCAATGCACGCAAAAAAACTCTCTTTACCCTTAATGAGGATATAAAAATCGATTTTACAGAATTAGATCCAGGCATCTCCATGCAAACCATCATTTGCCCCTGTCCCGAAAAAAGAAAGGAAGAACTTTTTATGTTCTTGATGAACGCTAATTTTCTTGGACAAGGAACTGGAGGCGCCCGCATTGGATTGGACCGCCAGGAAAAATTTATCACGCTCTGTCTTGGTCTACCTTACGAATTGCCTTATCAAGGCTTTAAAAAACACCTTGAAGATTTTGCAAATCATTTGATTTATTGGAGAGCGCAAATGATCCAATTTGAACGAGAAAAAAACCTGATTTAAACAATGCCAGCGCACTTAATAGCAAAAGAAGGTCCTGTAAGAGGCCTTATCTTACATTTCAAAGAAGGGGAAGAATGGATCGTGGGACGCGATCCCGATGAAGCCGATTTTGTCATCGAAGATAGCACCGTTTCCCGAAAACATGCACGCCTCACAAAAACTCCCGAAGGGATCTATTGCCAAAATTTAAGCCACACAAATCCCACTCTCATCAATAATGAATTGCAAGAGCATCCCGTTTTACTCAAAGAGGGAGATCGAGTTCAAATCGGCAATACCATCTTCTTTTTTTCCGAAGAGGATATTCCTGAATTAAACGAGCCTTCCCCTAAAAAGCTAAAAATAAAAAAAACAAAACCGGCTTACGATAATATCTTTGGCGATCTAGATGAGCCGCAAACGAACGAGACCCCTGTTAGAGAAGAGATAACAAGCGAGCTGCCTTCCCCTTTTCAAAAAGAAGAAGAGATCAATGCACATGATACCGTATTTGAGGATCTCGAAGCCGGAAGCGATCTTCCTTTTCATATGATTTCCGAATCACCCCTTCTCTTAAAAGTTATCTCCGGTCCTAATGCCGGAGCAGAAATCGGAATTGAAAAAGATCGCACCTACATTCTTGGAAAATCGGCCAATAGCTGCGATATTGTCTTTCAAGATTTAAGTGTTTCTAGAAATCATGCCCGCCTTCACGTTAGTGCCGATGGCGTTTTAGAACTCGAAGATTTGGGTTCAAAAAACGGAACCATCGTCAACGGGCAACCCATTTTACAAAAAACAGTCATTACGCCCCAAGATATGATCGCCCTTGGGACCACCGTTTTTTTAATCATCGACCGCGAAGCTCCCCAGGAAACGATTTATTCTTCCGTCTCTTCCCATTTTGATCATTATGGGCAAGAAGAGGAATTTTCTCCCGCTGAAGAAATTTTAGACGAAGCGCGCGAACAGACCGATTGGAAAAAAGCAAAAATCCCTCCAAAATATCTGATCGCAGCAAGCAGCTGCGCTTTCATTTTGCTCATCGTCGTCTTAAGTTTCTTTTCTCTTTTCAAATCAGAGTCGGTCCAAATCGTACAAAAAGAACCTGTCGAAGAAATTCAAGAAGCCTTGGCCAAATTCCCCGCAGTACAATTTTCATTCAATCCAGCTAGCGGCAAGATATTTTTAGTAGGCCATGTCGCAACGGCCATTCAATTTCAAGAAATGCAGTATAACATCGATCAAATCCCCTTTATCTCAAGTGTGGAAAATACAGTCATTATCGATGAGATCACTGCAAAAACAATGAACGATATCCTCTCCAGCAACGAAGCCTGGCGCGGGGTCAACATCTCTGTTCCCGAACCTGGAAAATTTCTTGCTACCGGATTTATCCAAACAGCCGGCGCTGCACAAAAACTAAATGAATATTTAAATGTAAATTTCCCTTATTTGGATAAATTAGACAATCAAGTGACTGTTGAAGAAATTCTCAACGCACAAATTACAAATTTAATCGCCTCTCAACAATTCGGCTCTCTCTCATTTCAACTGTTGCAAGGCGACGTGATTTTGTCAGGATCTTACAACGAGACATTAGAAACTGAATACAAAGCGCTCCTTAAACAAATAAAGAAACTTACTGGCGTTCATTCTGTGAAAGATTTCGCAACTCCCGTATCTGCCAATGCAGCGCGCATCGATCTTTCACAGCAATATCAAGTAACAGGGTCCTCTCTTTTCGATGGTCATGCCTATAGTGTGGTTTTAAACGGAAAAGTTTTTACATTAGGCGATACAGTTGATGGCATGAAAATCACTTCTATTGAATCAGATACGATTCTACTTGAAAAAGATGGACTAAAATATAAAATCAATTATACGCTGTGAAAAGATCAGAAGGAGATATTCATGTATGGATTAGGAAAAGAAGCAAAAGAAAGATTTGCTTTCGATCTTGAAAGAGATATTAAAACAAAACCGGGCAGAGCTAAAGAAATTTTAACGAAAGCTGATGAACGAATCCATGAAATCAAGAATTTACTCAGAGAAGGTTTGAACGAAAAAGATTTTGAGCAACTCGGCATTCTATTGCATGGATATACCGCGCTCCAAAAAGTACTGAAAAAAGCAACTAAATAAGGAACCGACAATGGCCTACGACTCAGGAGACCCTAGAGGTAGAGCAGGCAGTGAATGCTTGCCGTTAAGTTTTACTACGTTAATTAAAGCGTATAATAGTATTCAAAATCAGCTGGTCGCACAAGTACGTGTTTTGGCAAGCTCGATGAGTACAGCAAACCCAGGTTCCTTTATTTTACTTCAATTTCAAATGAGCCAGGTAACGCAGATTGGCGAAACAATTTCCACATTGATCTCTCAGGTCAATACGGTCATTAACAAGGCAATCGGCAACTTAGTAACAAGGTAATGAAAGCTAAGATGAGGATCTTACAATGCATTTGAACAAATTTAAAAATGATTTTTCCCTTCTTTTAGAAGCGGGCTTTATTGCGGTCAATCAAGCAGATGAAGATGCCGCTACAAAATTATTTCGAGCAGCGCAGCTGCTCGATCCTGAACACACCCTTCCGCAAATCGGATTTGGCTATCTTCATTTACATAAGCTGGAACTCAAACAAGCTTGTCAAGTGTTGCAAGGTGTGCTTGATAAAGAGCCTGAAAATGAAATGGCCAAAGCTTTTTTAGGCATTTGCATGGGATTAAGCCCTGAACTTTTAGAGAACGGAGAAAAAATTTTGGAACAATCTACCCACTCCAAAGATCCGCTCATCCAAACATTAAGTCACACAGCTCTTGATTTTATAGAAAAATTCGTCAAGAAGACTCCTGGGCCCGCTACTCCCACAGCAAATAAAGAAACTAAAAAGCATAAACACAAATGACTCCTGATGCAACCCCCTCTCCTGATCGCATTGTTCCCGGAAAACCGTTAGAGTCGCAAACGCCTGTCCGCAGCCAGCCGGGTTCAGAATTCCAATCTTACATGCAAGGAACTCCCCCAAAAAATGAGGGGAATGCTCCCATCCAAACACCTACTCCCATCGAACTGGCCAACCCTTCTATGCAAACAGGCGCTCCCACGCACGACACGCTTTTGAATCAAGCGCGTACCGTGCAAGATTCCTTGGGAACCGTACAAGAACAACTCAATACTCCCAATTTAAAACTAAAAAGATCGCAAGCGCATCTTTTACGCAATAAACTGGGAGATGCCAATAACTTCATCCAGGCAGCTGCCTCCAAAATGGGGCTCGAGCCGCCTCCTATGAAGTCTCCTCACGGCGGCGCCATGGAACGGTTCATGTCTTATGTGAATCACGGCCAAAATACGATCAATGAAGTGCAAAGGCATCTGCAATCCATCGCAAGTTCCGGCCAGCCGATGAGCGCCGGAGATATGATGCTAGCGCAAGTAAAATTATCGCAAGCCCAACAAGAAATCGAATATTCCTCCACTATTCTAGGCAAATTGGTCGACGCCATGAAACAACTTTTCAACATTCAGCTATAACAAGGTATTTTGGAACAAAATCCTTCTTTTGACAACCTGATCCATCATCTCGAAGATGTCGAGCTGACAACAGTCCATGGTCGTATTACCGAAGTCGTTGGAATGCTGATTCGCGCTGTCATTCCTCAAGTAAAAATGGGAGAGGTATGTCTGATCAAACGAGAAGGAGAACCCCTCGCTGCTGAAGTCGTTGGATTTACCAAAGATGAGGTCATTCTCTCTCCTTTAAGCGATATGAAAGGCATAGGCCCCGCTTCAGAAGTCATCCCCATGCGGATGCCGATGCACATCAAAGTGGGCCCAGGATTATTAGGCCGGATCTTAGATGGAATGGGTCAACCTCTCGATGTGGATGAAAAAGGCCCGCTCGTCGATGTCCATGAATCAGTTCCTGTTGTCAGAGCGCCGCCCGATCCTCTTAAACGCGCTCTAATTACAAAACCACTATCTGTAGGAGTCCGCTCCATCGATAGTATTTTGACCTGCGGACAAGGTCAACGAGTCGGGATTTTTGCTGCGGCCGGAGTCGGAAAATCGACTTTGCTTGGAATGATTGCCCGCAACGCAGTCGCTGATGTCAATGTGATTTCTCTCATTGGAGAGCGGGGTCGCGAAGTACGTGAGTTTTTACAAAACGATTTAGGCCCGGAAGGGATGCGGCGATCAGTCATTATTGTTTCCACCTCTGATCAAGCTGCCCAAATGCGGATCAATGCAGCCTATGTAGGCACTGCAATCGCCGAATATTTCCGGGATCAGGGAAAATCTGTCATTTTAATGATGGATTCTGTGACGCGCTACGCCCGAGCTCTTCGTGAAATCGGACTTGCCGCTGGAGAGCCTCCTGCAAGAGCCGGCTTTACTCCTTCCGTCTTTGCTATTCTGCCCCGCTTATTAGAACGCTCGGGCAACTCAGACAAAGGATCGATTACCGCTTTTTACACTATTTTAGTCGCGGGCGATGATCTCAATGAACCGGTGGCAGATGAGGTTCGCTCCATTTTAGATGGCCATATCATTCTCTCTTCCGATCTTGCTCGGCAATTTCATTATCCAGCCATCGATATTTTAGCCTCGGTCAGTCGAATTTTGCCCCAGATCATCGATCGCGCCCATCTGGAATTAACCGGAAAAGTGCGAGAAGTGCTATCCAATTACAAAAAAAATGAACTCTTGATCCGCATCGGCGAATATAAACCAGGATCGGACAAAAACGCCGATTTTGCCCTCAAATACATCGACAAGGTCAATCGGTTTTTAAAACAGTCAGTCGACGAAAAAGTCTCCTTCGAAGAATCTCTTCGCCAGCTCAAAGCGCTTTTTTCGTAGCAATTTAGTTGAAAGTTTTTTTTAGGGCTTCGCCCTTACCCACCAAAGGACTAACGCCCTTTGGAAACCCTTTGTTGATTTAAAATAAATATTTTTGTTTTTTGATAAGTTCCATTGTCTTTTTATTCCTTGTCTGTGGCACAGAACAACTGACCAAGGTTGAGAAAAATCTCAATTTTTTTTCGGCTATCTGCCATACTTGGTCTTTCATTCGGAGTTATATGAGTAGAAGAGTTGTCACTGTGATTACAGCAATTACAAAAGATAGAATAGTCATTGGAGAATTGGAATTCCTTCATGCGAAAAAACATTTCTCCATGCTTCCGGATGATATGCTGCTTGAATTAATTGAAAGAGTACTGAAAGATCCAATTAAAATTTTTGAAGAACAAAAACCTCATCAATACTTTCTGTTTTATCGTCTTGACAACGGCCAGTACCTCGTTGTAGTTATAAAGAAAATAGACTGCGGAAATTATTTTTCAACAATATACAGCACAGGTGATACGATTCGCCCAAAACATAAGAAACTAAAAGAGGTTAAATTATGAAACGAGGAGAGGTGTTTTTTCACCCAATGGAAGGCTCTGGCCAATTGAGTATTTCATGGAGTGCTGCACCGAAAGGAGCTGCCGTAGAAGCAAAAAAAGGAAATGGTGTCGGTTTTTTTTCCACCAAGGGTGATTTGTTATCAGTCATTTTCGATGATGTATCCACGCCAGAAGACTATCAGGTGCTTGAGTTTAAAAAATATAAAATTGAAATATCTGTAAAAACTGGGATTGTTAAACATAAAGTGACTCAGTTAAGCCGCTCAAAAATAGCTAAGATGACAAAAAAAACAATTCACCCAGTCTTAAAACATTCTCGATCCAAAATAAAGCGCTAATTATAAATTAACAAAAATATCTTTCGGCAAGAAACCCGTAACGAATAAGAACCAAAATTAAAGTCCAAAACCCTGCATGTTTTCCTCAGTTAGTCCAGAAAAAATGGACATACTCAGGAAAACTTTCCAATCCATGCCGTTTTTAGGTTAATATAAAAACCCAAACAAATAGAGAGGGATTTTTTTACCAAAGCCGATTTTCATATCATCCAAAATCAAATAACCATTTTGTTCTTGTCGGATTTGGGCATCTTTTTTATTTTTGCCGCCAATTTCCATCACCCACTGATCATCTACCAAAAAATCCCCTTTATCATGTAAACATACTTTGTGCTTACTGCTTACTTGATTCACAAAAAACGTTTCTCGGATTCCCCCACTATCCAATTCTCTTTTCAAAGAACGATTGATTGCATGAAGCAAATTTGGATTATTGATATAAATTTTAGCAGGTTTTCGGATCAAATTGTTCCCTTTTCCAAAAGGAAATACATCGGTTAGCAAACCACAGTGACTTAAGTATTCTAAACAGTTATACACAAGATCTCGAGAAACACCTAAATTTTTACTCATTTTATCTACATTGGGAAGCAAACCGTTAGAGGTAGCAACTAGCCAAATGATCTTTTTTAAAACAGGCAAAGTAGTCTGCTTTAAATTATAAACAACCGCAACATCTTCAAAAATTACTTTTTCAATCACATTTGTCAATTTTGAAAAATAATCTTCTAATCCTTCCAGAAAAAATGGATAATAACCATATTCTAAATAATTTTTAAAATATTGAAAAACAGAAGTATAGTTAGCTGAAATCGCGACATGGTTTTCCAAAACGTCTGTTAAATTCAATAGCGGTAATTGTATATCATGGGCAAAGTATAAATATTCTCGAAACGACAGGCCTAAAAGTCGGTGATAAACTACACGTCTGGAAAGATCCCCTTTGCTTTGATTTAAATCTAAAGAAGAGCTTGCGGAAAAGACAATTTGCCTTCCTTTGTATGTATCCAATATGTTTTTAATTTCAATTGACCAATCAGGATATTTATGTACTTCATCAATATAAAGAGCTTCTCCCTTTTCCGAAAAAAAATCTTTTGCAATCCGGCTTAATCCGTAAGAAAGAACTGCAAGGTTATCTGCTGAAATATACAAAGCACGGTCTGGAGTCTGGTATCTTTCTAAAAGGTCCTGACAAATCATGGTCGTTTTGCCAACTCCACGATCTCCCAAAATACAAATACCAGCTGACTTCCAATTTATTTGCGAATACAAATAACGAGAAGCCGCAATCGGCACATTCGACATGACCTCTTGATGAATCTGCACCAAATCTTCTAACATACCCCCCCGAAGTGTAGTCTTTAGACTACATTTTTACGTCAATTCTGTCGAACAAAAAAGACACTATTGTTAACTTATTGATAATTAAGAAGATATGGGCATAAAAAATGAGAAGAATATAAAACTCTTAATTTATCAGCATTTTATCGGCCTGATGATTATGTGCAAAATGCGATATAGAGCGTATATTATGCCGATAAACTTCAATCCTGTGTATTCAATCAACCTCATAATCGCAAAATACTTGATGCGAATTGAGGCTGCGAAACAAAAAATTTACTTACTTCCCGTCAATCCGAGTGTTTTAGCCTCCTTGCGGGAAACAGCTAAGCTATACACGACCCATTATTCTACTATGATTGAAGGAAACCGTCTAAATTCTGATGAAGTCAAGGAAGTCTTGACTTTGAAGGGACATTTTCCTGGACGTGAACGAGATGAATCTGAAGTTAAGGGATATTATACCGCCTTAGCGCAGCTTGAGCAATACGCTGCCCAAAAACATCCTATTACCGAAAAAACAGTCCAATCGCTTCACGCTTTAGTCATGAGCGATGGCCGAGCTAGAGTCGCGCCAACTTCTTATCGCGATGGACAAAACGTGATCAAAGATGGTTCCACAGGAACGATCGTCTATATGCCGCCCGAATCTAAAGATGTTCCTGGTTTGATGCGAAATTTAGTTGCCTGGATTAAAGAAAGCGAAAAGCTGCCCTGTCCCATTATAGCCGCGATTGCTCATTATCAATTTGCAACCATCCATCCTTATTATGATGGCAATGGCCGTACCGCCAGACTATTGACTACATTAATTTTACATCTTGGCGGATATGATTTAAAAGGCCTGTATTCGTTAGAGGAATATTACGCAAAAAATTTACTCTCCTATTATCGCGCGATCAGCATTGGCCCCTCACATAATTATTATTTCGGTCGCATTGAAAGTGACATTACAGGTTGGATTGAATATTTTATGGAAGGAATGGTTTTTGCTTTTGAAAAAGTGGTCTTCCAAATGACTGACTCTCACAGCAGGGGTGATAAAGACTATTCTGATTTAATGAGGACCTTAGATCCCAAAAAACGCAAAGCGTTAGAGCTATTCAAAAACTACGATGTCATCACAAGCCATCAAATTGGCGATTTATTTGGGTTTCAACCTCGCACAAATACAACGCTTTGTAAAAAATGGGTAGAGTCTGGATTTTTAGAAATCGTAGATCCCTCGAATAAGGCAAGAAAATATAAGCTCGCAGAAATTTATAAAGCTCTAATTACAATTCGAGTATTTTAAATACGTTCAATAACAATAAAATATTAAATAATTGTTTAGAAACAATTTCGGATATCACAGATCAAGAAAGGATTTGGATTCGTGGAGAAGGTCCAGAATGCGCTGAGTATACAGAATCAATTTGTCATTTTTTTGATGATGGGATCCGGTAATCTCTAACTATAAAAACAGCTATCCTATTATAGGAGAGACAAGAAGTTTTTCAAGTTCTTCTAGAGACATCTCAATGATTACGGCAATATCAGGCAATGACATATCAATGGAAAGAAGCCTATGTGCTAATTTAGCTTTTTCTTCCGTTTTTCCCTTTGCGATCCCTTCAAGAATCCCTTCAGCTCTTCCTTTAGCAATCCCCTCTTCAAGATTCCCTTGAGCGAGAGTTTTTGCAGTACTGATGGCATCCCAATATTTGTTATACCCTTCTAGCTCTCCTTTTGTATAACCAGCTTCTTCAGAAAGAGCGCAAGCTTCCCTAATTTCTGGAACAGCCAAAAACTCTTCAGGGACCGTTTTGGTGTTTTCATCTAGTTCTGAGAGGAAACGAAGCCAAAGCACCTGTAAATATTTTTCAGTTTTATTGACCGGTTTGAACTTTGGCAGCTCTATAAAGAGAAACTCTAACCCTTCGATCTTTTTTAGAGGGTCTTTTATATTCACAATTTGATAGTGGTGATACCAAGAAGGATCTTGGAATTCAAATTTATCAGCAATGATCCCTACTCCATAAACAGGATATAAAAGCCTATAAGAATCCCCTTTTTTTAATTGCTGCACATAAGCGCTTGCAGAATTAAATAACATGCGCTGCATAAAACCGCCAATCCAATCGGTTTGCATCTCTACAATAAAAATACGCCCTCGTTGGTCGATGCATTTTACATCTACAATCGTTCGCTTAAACTCAGGAATGGAAGGGATTTGCTCTCCGGACAAATAATTTAAAGAAACAATTTGCCCATCGTCGGGAAGGGGAAGGATTGCATTTAAAAAGCTCTTTAGCAAATGAGGATGATTGCCAAAAATTTTTTTAAAAACAACATCTGCCGTTGGAATCAAATATTTAGTCATAGCGAAGGCAAGTTTAACATAGCAATCCCTGGAAAGTCAATTTTATAAAACTGCCAGATAAAACTACCTTCCGCGACATTTACACTTAATAAAAACAAAAATAAATTTTGTAAAAGCAATAACAATGTTATTATTACACGCAAAAATTGGATTAATTATGAGCCTACAAACGTATCAATTAAAAAATACATCTTTCCGAGAACTTCCTTTAAATTTTTTCGTTTCAAGCCTTTCTCAAAATCCCTCTGCTTTTTCTAAAAATTCTTCTTTTATCGATTTAACAGTTCCTGGCAATCGTCTGTTCCAGCAAGAAAACGGAGAACTCATTCTAATTCCTAAAACGCCTGCTGAAGTGATTGGAGAAAAGGTCCTACGTCCATTAATTGACGGGATTTGTTCTTTCACCTCTCAATTGATTTCTAAGCTTCCAGACGCTTCCTCATTCTCATCTTCCTTTCTGAATTTTTACCATTCATCATGGAAGCCGAACATTCACTCATTCAGTGAAGATAAGAAAAAAGAGAAGGTTGCGAAAATCTCTTGCTTGAGAGATCAAGCTCTCCCCTCTTCAAAAACATTAAATCAAGTCACTCCACATCCTATTGCTTCCAAGTCCAAAGATTTATCTCATTTCGAGTCATCGAAAATGTCTGTTACAAAAGCACTGTTCGCACTCGATCGGGTATTTACTCGTTTCATCCAATTGCTTCCTATGGCATCTGCTGAATCTTTAACAAAAAATAATGAATTGGCATTTCCTATAACCAGTAAATCACCTTTGCCTTTTGGTAAAACACTTGAGTTAGCTATAAACATGATTATAAGCATGCCGACATGTGTTGACGCTATTCCTGAACTGTCGGGTGCCGAGTGTCTTGAATTTATGGCCGATTGGGGACTTATCAACAATTGCCAAGAATTTGTCAAACAAAGGAGTCTTGTTAGCCTTAAGCTGCTTAACACCATAAATAAATACAAATCAATGGAAATGGAAATAGAAGAAAAGTGTCTTTACGCCCTAAGAGCAGAAAATTTTTTCAATAAAGAACGAGAATTATTTGAAAAAGGACAAAATTCTTTGTTTTCACAATCAGGATCCGAACCAAAAACGATCTGGATAAAACGTGAAAAATATTCTGAAGATTATTTTCCAGGCCCAACACATTTCTAAGATCCAACAACAGGCCTAAGCTTCTATTTTGAGGGAGATGCCGAGGATTTCGAAGAAGAAATAAAGTCCAGATGTTTCGATTTGAACAGCAAGGCTCAGACTCAATTAGTAGAAAATGTTTTGCAGTCATTTTCCACTTTTTTCTCAGAAGGATTACCTCTAAATTACCTAGATAATTTAGGAAATCAGGACAAAAAAAATCTACTCGTCGCAAATGCTGCATCTTCAGACGCCTCCATCTACGACCTGAAAAAAAACATTCCTTTATTAGAACAAATGCAATTAATATTTAACGACGCTTCCATTGAAAGATTAAAAAATCGCAACAAAGAAATTCTTAAAAACATAGAACAGAAAATACACATAGATCTTGGCGACGAGATGATTGAGAAAGTGCAACGGATCGAAGACGAAATCATAGAAATGCTTAAAGAAGTTCCTGTTGTTGTACAGGATGAACCGAATAATTGCGTAAAGCCTGAGCCTTCTACTGCTACTGAGATTTCTCGCCTCTCTGTACCTTTAAGTCTGATAGGAATATCCTTGCTGATCATTACTTTGTATAAATATCTTCCAAATCGAGGTCAGGTTCACGCAGCAGATGACTCTAAAATCCCCGATGAATCCCAACCTGTTAAATCCGAGTTAGACGAAAAAGCGCCTGTCATAGATTCTGAACAAACGTCTCAGTCATCATCTGAATCGCCAGCGAACGCTGCGAATCATTCCCCTACAGAAACGCTAGATAACTCTAGTCTCACAGCGCCTGAAACGCCAAAGAGAGAAGAGCTTTTGGAACAACTCACTCTCAAAATTTTCACACTTTCTAGCTCAAGAAATGATGATGAAAAAAAAGACATAGTGAGCTTATTTAACGATAAGTTAGCTGTCCATGATCAGTACAGCAAGGATAGAGAGCTTATTCTATCAGAGCTTCAATCCATGATACATCTCGAAGAGACTCCCGGCTATGAGGAATCTCAAACCAAGGAAAAGCTCAAAACCCTTGGCTGCGAGGTTTGTGAGATTCTTCACAATGTTCTGATTGAGATCTCTCAGAGGCCGCATTCATCTTCTCAAGAAGAATTGCAGTCATCTCAGAAGGATATTCCCGCTACTACCGAAGAGACGGAAAAGTCGGATAGACAAACGTCTCTTTAATCTGAAAATTTCCCCCCATAAAATTCCATAACTGCGACCTCGCTCAAGTTCTCCTCAGTTAGTCCAGAAAAAATGGACATACTGAGGAAAACTCGCAAAAACTAGATATGTAAATTTTTATACGATAAGATGCTCCTTCCTAATAGGAGCTTACATTGAAATATTTCTCCTCAGTAATTTTAGCCTCTCTCGTTGTTGCAATTCCAATCTCAAATGTCTATCCAAATAGCGGCATCCCCGAATTTTCGATTCAGAAATCTTTAGAAATTCCAGATCCTCGCAATTTTTCATACGATGAAGTTATGGATTTGCTTGCATTGATTGAATCGGATTCTTTTGAAGAGAGATGCTCGCCAGATCAACTGACCCAAGTGAATCAATTACTTTCATTTCTTGCTATGGAAGGAGCTACAGAAAATGAAAAAATCGACGTAGAAAGGTCTATTGCAAGTCTTTTTAAAACAGATGATTGTCAATTCGCCTACTGGATTGATTCAAACATCCAGTACATCGCCGAGCCTGCAATTTTAAGACATGAATCGCAAAATATAATGCTTTGTAGGAGCTGGTTCAAGAAACAATGGGATCAAACAAGAGACTTCGTTGAAAAACACAAGAAAGAGATCATCATTGGCGTAATTATTGTGCTTGCAGTGACAGCGATAATTGTCACTGCAGTGGTTATTTCTTCGTCAGCTGCTGCTGCCGCGGGAAGCGTCTTAGCATCTGCCGAATCATTAGAATTTGGTTCCAGTCATTTGAACCCAAAAAATCATAGTGGCTATCAGGAATCAGCACAGCTAGAACCACACGAGACTTTAACTTCATCTCTACAGGAGCAAATTTCAACATTTAAAGAGAATATTGCGCAAGAACATCTAACAGAAATTTCAGATTTCCGTGGAATCTCAATAGAAGAAAATGGGCGGATTATAGGTTCGCTTTTCACTCATAAGACAATCGATACGTTAACCACTCAGGCTTCAGAAAATCCTTTTTTGGACCGTGAATTGCAAGACCTTAGAAATAATGTGCAGTATCCCCTGCCAAAATGGACAAGCGGCTTGGGCCCATCTCCACATACTTCGACGGATCTTGCGTTCTCCACCAATTATTCAGCTACGTGTATAGGAAACAATACCGATTTGAATACATTGGCTTATCAAGCTCGAGGAGACTGGTCTCTTTCGTCGGGATGTTACGATCAAGCCGTTCATGATTTTGGAAGAGCGATTGAAATTGAGCCGAAT
>Ga0210386_10003129_pt1 | contig 13938 bp, 13 predicted proteins | sample IncBWH32OmetaG_FD_160091 | JGI IMG/M metagenome (GOLD analysis project Ga0210386, IMG submission 160091) | Forest soil microbial communities from Barre Woods Harvard Forest LTER site, Petersham, Massachusetts, United States - Inc-BW-H-32-O ... | reverse complement strand
CTTTGTCATGGCGGATCGCTCCTTCGGGAGGTTCAGGCAGGCTTCCACCCGCCTCGATACGCCGCCTTTCTCACATCGCCATCACCCAGTTTCGGCTACAGCTCCGATCCCGGGGACGGTCAACAATGCATGGCCGGCGCTCCCGCTTCCGGGAGTGGCCATTCCGCGTCGGATACGCGTTCTGATGCTGCTGCAAATTTGTGGAAAATGCATAGGCGGCACGCTCAGCCGATGGTCTTCTACGGGCGCTCCGGATTTTGGACAGCGGGATAGCCAAAGGCTGACCGGTCCAAGAGGGGTGGGAGGAGGGCACATAAAGAAATCAGCAAGCGCGGCAACGAAGCGCCGGTGGTCGAGGAGCGCTCGCGCTGTCCCTCAAATGATAAATCGGCTGCGGGTCGAGCACTAATGCGATCAAGGCAAATCAGGCGCATCTTTTTCGTAGAGCTTTCTCGGTTGATTCGCGTGGTCTGGCCTATCTTCTCGGCTGTTCTTTTCGCAATGATCGGGCCCGGACTTCTCATCGGGCACATAGAGAGGTGGCGCATAGATGAGGCTTTTTATTTTACCTTTGTGACCGGTCTAACCATCGGGTACGGCGATCTGACGCCCCGACATGTCGTCTCGCGGTTACTTGCGGTAATGATTGGCTTTGCTGGTATCGTGCTGACCGGCCTCGTCGCGGCGGTGACCGTAGAGGCGCTCCGGGCGACGGCCCGCGACACTAAAGAATGAAACAGGCCGCCGCTGAGCTTCGGCTCCACAACATGCACAACGCGGCAGGGGCCAAAGGAAGAATACCCGCGCGAATGACTGCTCGGATCGTACCCTATGAACCCGTTGCTTAAAGAAATCCGCCGCAACCCGATGCTCTGGCTGCTGGCCTTTGTGCCTGTGGTGTTTGCCGCCGCGAAGCTCAAGCCCGAAGCGCAGACGGTGCTCTTTGTGTTGTCCGTGCTCGCCATCGTCCCGCTAGCTGCATTGCTAAGTCACGCCACCGAATCCGTTGCCGCCAAAACGGGCGATGCGGCCGGTGGACTGCTCAACGCCACGCTGGGAAATCTAACCGAGCTTGTCATCGCGCTGGCCGCCTTGCGCGCTGGGGAATACACGCTGGTGAAGGCGTCCATCGTCGGCGCGATCGTCACCAACACGCTATTCATGCTAGGGGCATCCTTTCTGCTCGGCGGACTCAAATACCACGTGCAGGAATTCAACCGGGCCGCCGCGCGTCTGCAGTCAGGTCTGCTCTTCCTGGCCACAATCGCCCTACTGATACCTTCGGCGGTCGCTGAAGCGGACTCGGTATCGGGTGCGGGAATTACGCAAAAGCTCAGCCTTGGCTTGGCCGTGCTGCTCATCGTCGGATACGGTTTGGGGTTGTTGTTCACGCTCAGAACGCATCGCGAGGTCTTCTCCGGCGCCGAGCACGCTGAGGCGAGCGAAGCACCTTGGCCGATCGGACTAGCCTTGGCCACGCTGACCGGGGTGACGGTACTCGTGGCGCTGGTAAGCGAGATCTTTGTTGAGTCCGTCCACAAGGCCGCGGAGGCATTCGGGATGACCCCTGCCTTCGTCGGCTTCATCGTGGTGGCGCTGGTAGGCGGTGCCGCCGAGATGGCCTCGGCGTTTTCCGGCGCGCGCAAGAACCGCCTTGACCTAAGTGTGGGCATCGCGCTCGGGAGCGCTTCTCAGATCGCGCTATTCGTGGCACCCGTACTGGTGCTGCTGAGTTACCTGATCGGCCCGACACCCATCGACCTGCACTTCTGGCCGGGCGCGGTGGTGATGGTGCTCGTTGCCACGCTCACCGCGACACTCGTCACGAACGGCGGGCGCTCCGCATGGTTCGTCGGCGTGCTGGCGTTGATGGTGTACATGATTTTCGCCATGACGCTTTACCTGTTGCCGCCCCGAATTCAGTGAAAGGCAGGCTGACCACCACGACCGCTCCAACACGCCACGTGTTCCGCGGGCGGACGCTGGCGAATGTGTCGGACAGCACGACCAAAACTCGTTCCGGCGTGGGTTGCCAGCGACGCATTCGCCAACGCGAAGATAAAAATTAACATGTTGACTCTTAAGATAACATTAAGGGATGATTGACGCAGACGACCGGTCTGCCGTTACCGCGTGTGATATTGCGCTTATAGCCCCTGACCACCGGGGAGTGCGATGCCTTCGAGCGCCACTCGCACATTTACCGATCCCGAGATGTATTTTGCAGGGATCCGAAACCTGCGGATCGACGGGGTGATTACGAAGTGCGGCGAATTCCGCGCGGAGTCGACGCATATCAACCTGCACCGATTGTTTATGTACCGCTCCGACGAGAGCCTGCCTCGGATAATGAAAGTAGAGCCCAGTGGGATGCGGGCAGGGATCGTTTTCGCGACCGACCCTGGCGAGCCGTCGATGCTGATCAACGGCGTCGAAATAACGGCCGGCCAAATTTCCAGAAACGGGCTGGATTGGGAATGGTACCTTCGATCTTCGGCGCCTTGTCGATGGGGCTCCGTGTCCTTGATGCCCGAGGATCTTGCTGCCGCGAGCAAGGCCATTATCGGGCGCGAATTGGTGCCGGCGAGTTTCGCCCGTAGCCTGACGCCTCCGACCGCTGCTCTATCGCGATTGCGGAAGCTGCACGAAGCGGCGGACCATCTCGCGAAAAACGCCCCGGACATCCTCGCTACGCCCGAGGTCGCGCGAGCGATGGAAACGGCGTTGGTGGAAGCCATGGTTTTCTGCATAGCGGACAGGCATTCAGGTGATGTGCGCAATGTCCAACGCCATCGTGCGAAAGTGATGCGGCGCCTTGAGGAGGTCCTGACGTCCACCCCCGATAGGCCTCTTTATATGCCCCAGCTTTGCGCGGCCGTAGGCGCTTCCTATACAACGCTGCGTGACTGTTGCCAGGAGTATCTCGGCATGAGCCCGAAGCGCTATCTATGGGTGCGGCGGATGCACCTGGTGCGCCGGGCTTTGCGGATCGCGGATGCGGAGAAGACGACCGTGACCGAGATCGCTACCGATTATGGATTCTGGGAATTAGGCCGCTTTGCGGTCGCCTACCGGTCACTATTCGGAGAACCGCCCTCGGCGGCACTGCGTCGACCCCCCGAAGACGCAAAACCGGGCGAAATCATCGAGCCGGTTTGGAAATTCGTTAAATCAGGCGCAGCGGCTCAAAGCTATGAGGACGTCAGGTTCGGCTCAACGGGCTCCAGCCGGGCATCTTTTTGAATGAGGCTGACCAGGCGGCGGTCAGCCTCATTCATAGCTTACAACAACCTGAATTTTGGTTTACATATCGCCCTGATTAAACATAGATAGGGACCAGTTGGATTTTTGCGCGTTCGAACCCTTGCTTCAGCGGAAGGCCGAGATGCCGTCGAGCGCCGTCCACACATTTGCCGACCCCGAGATGTATTTTGCAGGAATACGCAACCTGCAGATTGACGGGGTGCTTACGAAGTGTGGCGAATTCCGCGCGGAGACCACGCGCATCGACCTGCACCGCCTGTGGATGCATCGCTTTGACGAGAGACTGCCTCGGATCATGAGGGTAACGCCGAGCGGGAAGCGGTCGCTGATCCTCTTCGCGACCGATCCCTATCAGCCGACGATGCAGGTCAACGGGTTCGAGACATCACGACATCAACTCGCAATGCTCGGGCTGGATCGGCCGTACTACCTTCGATCCTCTGCGACCTGCGGATGGGGTACCATGTCGCTGACGCGCGAGGCTCTCGCCACCGCCAGCGAGGCTATCATTGGGCGCCCGGTGATGCCACCCTCATTTCCTCGATCGATCAGCCCGCCTCCACCGGTTGCATCCCGGCTGTTGCGGCTGCACGAAGCGGCGGGCCATCTTGCGAAGAGCGCTCCCGACATTCTCGCGAAGGCAGAAGTAGCGCGAGCGATTGAGGAGGCTTTGCTCGAAGCAATGATCTTGTGCGTGACCGAGGGCCAATCAGACCATGTGCGCAATGTCCATCGGCAGCGTGCCAGGGTCATGCGGCGTCTAGAGGAGGTCCTGACGTCCACCCCCGATAGGCCTCTTTATATGCCTCAGCTCTGCGCGACCGTAGGCGCTTCCTATACGACGCTGCGCGACTGTTGCCAGGAGTTTCTCGGCATCAGCCCGAAGCGCTATCTGTGGCTGCGGCGGATGCACCTGGTGCATCGGGCATTGCGGATCGCGGATGCGGAGAAGGCGACCGTGACCGAGATCGCCACCGATTATGGCTTCTGGGAATTGGGCCGTTTTGCGGTCGCGTATCGGTCATTGTTCGGAGAAGCGCCCTCGGCGGCACTGCGTCGACCCCCTGTAGCCTCGAAACCGACGGAAATCATCGAGCCAGCGTGGAAATTAGTTAAATCTGCATAGGCACTGCGACCCGGCGATCTATCCTCAGCGTCTGGCAGAATGCTCGGCCTGGTTCTTCTGTTTTACAGAGAGATGAATGCCGGGAAGCGGCACGCGCACGTTCCTCGAACCCGATCACTACGAGGCGAGCCTGCGCCAGGCACAGATCGAGATCGTCATTGCATTAAGCCCCAAGTTCAAGGCCCGCCTGACCTGGGCGGAACTCCACGATTTGCAGGTGTTGCGGTGCGAGGAAGACTTTCCGCGGGTTGCCTATGTTTGTCTAAGGCCGCAGCTCTGTTTTGTGACGTTTCCGGCACATTCCGGGCCACTGCCGCTATGGGGCGGGACGGAATTGCGGCCGGGCGAGATCGTGCTCCACGGGCGCGGCGAGCGGCTGCACCAATCGACGCCCGGCGCCTTTGTATGGAACATCATAGCACTGGACCCGGTGCAGTTCGAACAATATGGCCGGGCTCTTTCCGGAAAGCCTTTCACTCTGCCATCGGAGGGAAAAATCCTGCGTCCCTCCCCGCGCGATATGGCGCGCCTGCGGCGCCTGCATGCGCAAGTCTGTCGCCTCGCTGAGACAAAACCGAGACTACTGGCGCATACGGAGGTCGCGCGCGCTCTCGAACAAAGTTTGATCCAGACGCTCGTCGCCTGCCTGACCGGCGCCAGCACACGGACCAGCGCGATCAAACGCCGTCACGCCCGCGTCATGATTATCTTCGAGGAAGTGTTGGCAAAACAGCTCAGCGAGCCTCTGTGCACGACCGAGTTGTGCGAGCTGATTGGGGTGACCGAGCGCACTCTGCGCTCGTGTTGCGCCGAATTCCTCGGCATGAGCCCGCGGCGGTATGTGCTGGTGCGCCGGTTGAGCCGGGCACGTGTCGGGTTGCGTGACGCCGATCCCGACGAGGCAAACCTCTTGGAGCTTGTCCGCGGCTTCGGTTTCGCGGAGCTAGGACGTTTCGAGGCGGCCTACCGGGCGGCCTTCAGCGAGGCTCCGCTGACCACCCTGCAACGTGCTCCAGGGGCGCGGTTCATCGACCCGTAAAATCCGTTATTTCCGCATAGCCGCCGGCGAGCCCCGCTGTTTAAGGTTTCAGCGCGGGCGAGCCTTGCTGTCCGGCAACCCAAAAGGAGAAGGATACATGAAGGGAGTAAACGCAGTCCTGGCGGCGGCCGCGTTGGCCTTAGCTCTTTCCCTGCCCAGCTGGGCGCAGGAGGTCAAACAGCTCACACATACCGTCACTCTTGCGGGCACTGTAGAGACCATCGACCACGACAAGCACCTCATGAACATCAAGACGGCCGATGGCGTGTTCAATACGGTTGACGTGCCCCCAAGCGTGAAGCGGTTTGATGAGGTCAAGGTCGGGGACAAGGTGTCGGTAACGTATAACAACACCGTGTTCGTGAAACTGAAGCCGCCGGGCGAGGCCGCGGCCGATACGGGGAGCCAGACCTCCACGATGGGGCAGGAGGCGCGACCCGGGGGCACCACAGCCGTGGAGAGAACAATGACCGCGACCGTCGCTGCCATCGACACGGCCGCACCGTCAATCACCTTCGTTGGTCCGAACGGATGGAAATACAGCCGGCGTGTCGCCGATCCGGATGTGCTCGATAAGCTCAAGGTTGGCGACCAGGTCGACATCACCTGGAACACAAGCGTCACAGTTGCGGTGGACTGACTCAATGGTAAAGACAGTCCTCGCCGCGTGATGAGCGGGATGATCGTCCGAAAATAAAATTACCGGATCCCTCGAAAGCCTAGGAGGTTGAAGATGACTTCAGAAGTTAAATCGAGACTGGTCTCGCGCCGAAGGATGGTTTCGCTTCTAGGATTGGTGGCGGCATTGGGCTTCGTCCTGTCACCCACCGGCGCTGAGGCTCAGACCACTGGTACAACCAGCACCACTGGCACCGCCGGCATGCAGCGGCGTCAAGAGCGGCGCGGGGGACGCGTCGAACGGCGCTACGAGCGGCGCGGCGGAACGCCTGCAGCAACCCCTACGGCACAAACCCCGACTGCACACACGCAGCCTGCACACTGATACGGAGCGGAGGACACAGACATGCGAACACAGATTGGACTACTATCGATCGTCGGATTTTTGGGTTTGCTTGCCACCGCGGATGCGCAAACGACTTCGGCTTCAACCGCCGGAACGGCATTTGACGGGACATATCACTTTCTCACCGCGGCAAAAGTCAATCCGACCTATACATCGAGCAAAGGGGATACGGCAGGTTGCCCGGACCGGACACCGGGTCCGCTCACTGTCGTGAGCGGGCAAGCGCGATATACCACCGAGACAGGCTATGAGCTTCTCGGAACGGTCGACCCGCAGGGCCGGTTGGCGATGCGCATGGCCCCGGCCGCGAACGGCGGCTCCCGGCCACTCGAAATGGACGCCACCGGCGGCATCGACGCGAACGGCGCGGCACACGTACGCCAGCGTGCGAGCGCTTGTAGTTACGATTTCGCTTGGCAAAAGCAGTAAGGAACACGAAGTTGGACTGGCAGAGCAGAAGGGCAATCCTTACCCCACGACCGCCGGGAATCAGGGGAATGTCGGTCTGTCCCCACGTAATAGATCGGCGTTGACTCACACGCTCAGAGTTATGGTCAACCTCGTCTCTAGACCCAGAGGGAGGAACAGATGCAACGCTTCTTCATGCTCTGTGTACTGGTTCTCGCTATTGCTGCTTGCGCGCCGCAGCAACCCCCGCCGCCGACGATGGCCGCGACAGAAGGCCAGCTCCAGACGACGATCTACTACGATGGAACCTACATCGGCAGTTTCACCGAAAACATGAGCGCCTCGGGATCGAATTGCCCAGATTTGCCGGTAGCCCCGGCCTTGACGATCCAAAACGGTGTGGCACGGTTCGCCGCGCTCGACCTCGCCTATCAGGGATACGTAACTCCGCAAGGCGACGTGAGAATGCAGACTCCATCCGGCCAAACATTCGTGGGACAAATGGATCCCTATTATGTGCTGAGAGGGCAGACCACCGGCGCTTGCGTCTATAATGCGATCTGGCAGCGGAAAGGGGCGACCGGAAAGAGCCCGAGCTAGGCGCGATACTGACGACTCGCTCCGACCGGAACTGCTAACGCTATGGTACTTCTGATCATTTTCGCCAAGAAGCGCGGAAAGGGCAAACACATGCGACCGTATCAACGTTGGGCCAGTATATTGGCGCTGGCTTGCCTGGCATCAGCCGGTCCAGCACTGGCCCAAAACCCCTCGACCACCCCTGCCGCACCCGCACAGGGCGTGCCGACGCCGCCCGCTGATAATCCGACGTTTCTGGATGGGCTGCGCAGGGTTGGCGTAATGGCCGGCCAAGTGGTTGAATGCTCGGCCGACACGGACAAGCAGGCTCAGATCTCGCGGGCAATGGAATTGGCGAACCTAATCGCGGTCCATTTTGGACTTAAGGCCGCCTTCACCTTTGTGGGTGCGCTCGGCTACGGCTCCGGGCGTCCGTTCGACAAAGCTGGCTGCAGCCAAGCTATGGAAGGCTGGAAACAGATCCAAGCCAAGTACCTCAACAAGTGAGGTCTTCGGTCATGAAGAAGCTATTGATCTACGTCGTGCCCATCGTTCTGGTGGGGGCGCACGCATCGGGTGCCCCGTCATCTGGATGGGGCGGTATGGGGGCTGTCGATCATGCTGTCGGGATCGGTGCCGGAAGGGGCGCGCCTTTGGTGCTAGTGCAGCGTGGTGGTGGCGGCCGCGGCGGCGGCCGCGGCGGTGGCGGGGTCAACCGGGGCGGCGGCGGGGTCAACCGGGGCGGCGGCGTCAACCGGGGCAATTTCAACAGCGGAAGCTTTCAACGCGACGTATCGGGCAACCGCAATGTCGCGGCGAACCGCAATGTCGCGGCGAATCGCAACGTAAGCGGCAACGTCAATGTCAACCGCAACGTCGCGGTCAGCGGCGGAGGTGGCTATTACGGGGGCGGTGGCTATTACGGACCCAACTGGGGCGGTGTCGCCGCCGGCGTCGCGGTCGGCGCCGGCGTGGCGGCGATGGCGAGCAGTGCGGCCGCTGCATCCTCTACCGCTTATCCGACGCCGCCGCCCTATCAGTATTACCCATCCGGCTATTGATCGCTAGCACCCCGCCTTCGCACGGCATCTACCATGCTACATCCATCCTTGCGCCACCCAGACCGAGTGATTTGCCTATGATGTGTGAAACAAGTTTTGCTAGGAAGCGCTCGACTCGCTTGTTGACCCTTTCTTTGGGGGCGGCTGGTATTCTCATTCTGCTGTCGATTTTGGCGGCCTGCCACAAAGAAGAGAAGGCTGCGGCACAATCCATCCGGCCGGTGCGGACGGTCACCGTTGAATTCCGCCAATCAGGGGACACGCTGTCGCTGACCGGCGAGATCCAGCCACGTTACCAGGCCGATATCGGCTTTCGGGTTCACGGCAAAATTATCGAACGGCCGGTCGATGTTGGTACGGAAATCAAGAAAGGTGATTTGATCGCCCGGCTCGATCCGCAGCAATATCGGCAGGACCTCGAAGTCGCTAAATCCGAGGTCGCCGCAGCGGACGCCGAGGTGACCCGCAGCGAGGCGCAGGAAGCGCGGCAGCGCGAATTGTTGAAGAATGGCCATACGACGCGGGTCCAGTACGATCAGGCGCTGAAAACCTTCAAGACCGCAGCGGCACAACTCGATGCGACGCGCGCCAGGCAGGTTCAGGCCAGCGAGAATCTCGGCTACACCGAACTCAAGGCTGACAATGACGGCGTCATCACCGCGGTCGGTGCCGATGCGGGCCAGGTGGTCAGCGCCGGCCAGATGGTCGTCCGCCTGGCGCGGCCGGGGGAGCGCGAGGCGGTATTCAACATCTCCGAAGGAGCCTTTAAAACCCCGCCGAAGAACCCGACCGTGATGGTGCACCTCGTCAGCAATCCCGAGGTGAAAGCCGCCGGCACGGTCCGCTACGTCTCGCCGCAGGCCGATCCGGCAACCCGTACTTACACGGTGCGTGTCTCGCTGCCCGATGCGCCGCCACAGATGCGGCTCGGCGCCAACGTCGTCGGCACTGTGGCCCTAGATCAAGCCCGAACCGTCACGCTCCCGGGCAGCGCCTTATTCCAAAAGGACGGAAAGGCGGCTGTCTGGCTCGTCGAAAAAGACCACACGGTGCAGCTGAAACCGATCGCCGTGGACCGATACCAGGGCGACTCGGTCATCGTCGGCAGCGGCCTTGGCAAAGGTGATGTCGTGGTCACCGCCGGGGTCCAGAAATTGCTCCCCGGCCAAAAGGTCAGTCTGGCCGAGGGGGACCTGCCCCAATGAAGAGCTTCAATCTCTCCGAATGGGCGATCAAACACCGCTCCTTTGTATGGTTTTTTATGCTGTTGTTCGTCGTCGCCGGAGTCCTTTCCTACGCTGAACTCGGGCGCGAGGAAGACCCGTCGTTTTCGATCAAAACGATGATCGTGCAGACCTATTGGCCGGGTGCCACGATCGACGACACGATGCTGCAGGTCACCGACCGGATCGAAAAGAAGTTACAGGAAACGCCATCGCTTTATTATCTGAAGAGTGAAACCAAACCTGGTGTCTCGACAGTTTATGTCAACGTTCTCGATAGCACACCCAAAAATGCAATCCCCGATATCTGGTACCAGGTTCGCAAGAAGGTAGCCGACATAAAGGGAACGTTGCCGCAAGGCGTCTTGGGGCCGTACTTCAACGACGAATTCGGCGACGTCTTCGGCATCATTTATGCATTCACGGCCGACGGCTTTAGCCAGCGCGAGCTGCGCGATTATGTCGAGAAAATTCGCACGCAGATGCTGACAATAAAAAATGCTGCGAAAGCACAGCTGATCGGGGCCCAGGACCAAAAGTTCTATCTCGAATTTGATACTCGCCAGCTCGCTGGGCTGGGCGTCAGTCGCGACCAGGTGATCTCGAGCTTACAGGAGCAAAATGCGGTCACACCATCGGGCGTTGTCCAGACCGGTTTGCAGAAATTCTCGATTCGGGTTTCCGGTGCGTTCAGCTCGGTCGACGATCTGAAGCATGTGAATTTCTTCGCCAACGGCAAATTCTTCCGGCTCGCCGATGTCGCGACAATCAGGAAAGGATATGCCGATCCGCCACAGCCAATGTTCCGATTTAATGGCGAGCCGGCGATTGGCCTCGCGATCTCGATGGCACAAGGCGGCAACAATCTCGTCTTCGGCGAGGCCGTGGCGCACAAGATGGCGCAGATTATCGGCAAGCTGCCAATCGGCATCGAGCCGCATCTGGTCGCCGATCAGTCGGTCGTGGTCGAGGAGGCTGTCGGCGGTTTCACTAAAGCCTTGTGGGAAGCGATCGCGATTGTGCTCGGCGTCAGCTTCCTGAGCCTTGGCTTGCGCGCCGGGGTGGTGGTCGCGTGCTCGATCCCGCTCGTGCTCGGTATGGTCTTTATCTACATGGAGTATTCCGGCATCAGCTTGCAGCGCATCTCGTTGGGCGCCTTGATCATCTCGCTCGGTCTCCTAGTCGACGACGCGATGATCACGATCGAAATGATGGTCAGCCAACTGGAGTTGGGCGTCGATCGCGAGCATGCGGCGACGCATGCCTGGACGACGACGGCATTTCCGATGTTGACCGGAACCCTGGTCACGGTCGCCGGTTTTGTGCCGATCGGTTTCGCGAAAAGCGGCGCCGGCGAATATTGCTATTCGCTGTTCGCGGTGATCGCGGTTGCTCTCTTGGCCTCGTGGATTGTCGCAGTGGTGTTTGCGCCGGTCATCGGCGTGACGATACTGACAAAAAACATGAAGCCCCACGCTGATGGCCATGCCGAGCCCGGCCGCTTTATGCGGCTGTTCCGCGCTGCTCTGATCTTCTGCATGCGCGCCCGCTGGCTCGTCATCGCCGTGACTGTGGGGCTCTTCGCTGCCTCTCTCTATGGCTACGGCTTCATCCAGCAACAGTTCTTCCCAGCCTCGGACCGGCCGGAGTTGATTGTCGATCTCAACCTACCGCAAGACTCTTCGATTTACGCCACCGAGCACGAGGCGGAGCGGTTTGATGGACTGCTGAAAGGCGACCCCAACATCGATCACTACAGCTTTTATGTCGGTCAGGGTGCCGTCCGTTTTTATCTGCCGCTGAATGTTCAGCTGGCAAACGACTACTTCGCCGAGGCGGTTATCGTCACCAAAGGGATCAAGGAGCGTGAAGTCGTCCGCGCCCGCCTGCAAAAGGCCCTCGACAGCCAGTTTGCCAACCTTAACAGCAGGATCTCGGCGCTTGAGCTGGGACCACCGGTCGGATGGCCCTTGCAGTATCGCGTCAGCGGCCCGACCCCTGACGGTGTGCGCGACGCGGCATTCCTGGTTGCCCAAACCATCGGGCAGAACCCCAATACGCGGCTCATCAATTTCGACTGGAACGAGCCGATGAAGAGCCTCCGGATCCAGGTCGATCAGGACCGGGTCCGTCAGCTCGGGGTCAGTTCTCAATCGCTCGCGGAAGCCCTGAATGCTGTCACCAGCGGAATGGTCGTCACCGAGGTCCGCGACTCGATCTATCTGACCGATCTGATGGCTCGGGCGACCGAGGAGCAACGCGCCTCGCTACAGACCCTGCGAGATCTGCAAGTCGCACTGGACAACGGCAAGACGATCCCGTTGAGCCAGGTCGCCAATGTCCAATATGGCTTGGAGCCACCGGTAATTTGGCGCCGCAATCTGCTGCCGACGATCACGGTTCAGGCCGACGTCGTTCCCGGCATCGAAGCGAAAACGGTCAACAAGCAGCTGGCGCCCGCGATCGCCGAAGTGGCGAAGGAACTGCCGGCGGATTACTCGATCGAAGCCGGTGGCACGATCGAGGAAAGCGCCAAAGGGCTCAACTCGATCATCGCTGTCTTTCCGCTGATGATCATGCTGATGCTGATCATTCTGATGGTCCAGCTGCAAAGCTTTCAGAAGATGTTCCTGGTGATCAGCGTCGCACCTCTGGGGCTGATCGGCGTCGTCGCGGCTCTACTGCCGACCGGCACGCCGATGGGTTTTGTCGCCATTCTCGGGATAATTGCGTTGAGCGGTATGATCATCCGCAATTCGGTGATCCTGGTCGATCAGATCGACATGGACACGGCCAGGGGATTGCACCCTTGGGATGCTGTGATCGACGCAACGACAAACCGCCTACGGCCGATCGTATTGACCGCAGCCGCCGCCTCGCTCGGCATGATCCCGATCGCCTCGGAGGTGTTCTGGGGGCCGATGGCCTATGCCATCATCGGCGGGCTGATTGTCGCGACCCTGCTGACCCTACTGTTCCTGCCGGCTCTATACGTTGCCTGGTTCCGCATTAAAGAGCCAGCAAGGGAGCGGTCGGTGAGTGTCACAGAGCCGGCGCGGGCAGCCGCCCTTACTGGATCTTCGCGATTGGCGGGTTCGTAGGTTCGGGAGAACACATTAGAAAACAGGCGCCGATGATCCGCCGCCGGCTTATTAACCATTTGCTGAAGCGGCGCGATGCTCGGGCTCTAGGATACGTGATCTTGGGAGGTAATGATGGCAAACGCGCTGTCTGACAACGAGCTGAGATTGATCGATGCGTATTGGCGGGCTGCCAACTACCTGTCGGTCGGCCAGATTTATCTCTACGACAACCCGCTGCTTAAGCAGTCCCTGACAAAGGAGCACATCAAGCCGCGGCTGCTTGGCCATTGGGGAACGACCCCAGGTCTGAATTTCATTTACGTCCACCTGAACCGCCTGATCAAGAAACACGACCTCAACATGATCTACATCACCGGCCCGGGGCATGGCGGGCCGGGCCTCGTCGCGAACGCCTATCTCGAGGGAACCTACAGCGAGGTTTACCCGAACATCTCCCTCGATGAAGAGGGCATGAAACGGCTCTTCACGCAGTTCTCGTTCCCTGGCGGCATTCCGAGCCATGTCGCGCCGGAGACACCCGGCTCGATTCATGAAGGTGGCGAACTCGGCTATGCCGTCTCGCACGCGTACGGAGCAGCCTTCGACAACCCCGATCTGATCGTCGCCTGTGTTGTAGGCGACGGTGAGGCAGAGACCGGGGCGCTGGCGACGAGCTGGCACTCCAATAAATTCCTGAACCCGGCGACGGATGGAGTGGTTCTGCCGATTCTTCACCTCAACGGCTACAAAATCGCCAATCCTTGCGTCCTGGCTCGGATCAGCCACGAGGAATTGGACCACTTGTTCCGAGGCTATGGCTACACCCCGCTCTTCGTCGACGGGGATGAGCCGCAAGCCATGCACGAGCTGATGGCGGCTACACTCGACACTGTCATCGCCGACATCCGGCGCATCAAGGCCGATGCGCGCGAGAATGGCTTCACCGGACGCCCCCGCTGGCCGATGATCGTGCTTCGCACACCAAAGGGATGGACTTGTCCGAAAGAGATTGACGGCCGGCGCACCGAGGGCTACTGGCGCGCGCATCAGGTGCCGATGGGAGAGATGCACGAGAACGCCGCTCACGTGCGTATCCTCGAAGAGTGGATGAAGAGCTACCAGCCCACGGAA
>Ga0210386_10003125_pt1 | contig 13953 bp, 7 predicted proteins | sample IncBWH32OmetaG_FD_160091 | JGI IMG/M metagenome (GOLD analysis project Ga0210386, IMG submission 160091) | Forest soil microbial communities from Barre Woods Harvard Forest LTER site, Petersham, Massachusetts, United States - Inc-BW-H-32-O ... | reverse complement strand
CGCCGCGATCCCCGCCAGCAGCGCCCGCCCCGCCAGCAACGGCGCCACCTCCGCCTCCGACGCCGCCACCGCCGCCATCGCCCCGCCCGCCGGCAGCGCCTGCATCAGCGCACCCCGCGCCGCCACCAGCGCCGCCGCGTCATCGAGCGACAGCACCCCGGCCACGTGCGCCGCCGCCAGCTCCCCGACCGAATGCCCCGCCACCGCATCCGGCACCACCCCCCACGACTCCATCAGCCGGAACAGCGCCACCTCCACCGCGAACAGCGCCGGCTGCGCGTACGCCGTCTGGTCCAGCAGCTCACCGTCCCCGCCGATGACCTCCGCCACCGGCCGGCCCAGGTGACGGTCCAGGTACCCGCACACCTCATCGAACGCCTCCGCGAAGCGGCCGAACCCGCGGTACAGCTCGCTGCCCATCCCCGGCCGCTGGCTGCCCTGCCCGGAGAACAAGAAGGCGGTCTTGCCCGCGGCCGCTATCACTCCTGCCCCGCCGACAACGCCCGGCGCCTCCTCGCCCCGGGCGAGGGCGGCCAGGCCGCGGCGGAAGTCATCCTGGCCGCGCCCGAGGACGACAGCGCGGTAATCGTGGGCGGCGCGGCCGGTGCCAAGCGAATAGCCCACGTCGTCCGCCCGCAGCCCGGGCACGGCGGCCAGGTATCCCTCCAGCCGCCCCGCCTGGGCGGCCAGCGCCGACGGCGACCGGGCCGTGATCACCCACGGCACCAGCCGCTGCCCGGAGTCAGCGGGCGCGGCTCCTGCCGCGGCGGGCTGGCGGGCCTCGGCCGGCGGCTCCTCGATAATCATGTGCGCGTTGGTGCCGCTGATCCCGAAGGAGGACACGCCGGCCCGCCGCACCCGGTCGCCTTCCGGCCACGCGACGGCGTCCGTCAGCAAGGTAACCGCGTCAGACGACCAGTCGACGCGGGGGGTCGGCCGGTCGATATGCAGGGACTTGGGGAGAACGCCGTGCCGGAACGCCATGACCATCTTGATCACGCCGGCCACTCCGGCGGCGGCCTGGCTATGGCCGATGTTGGACTTGATCGAGCCGAGCCAGAGCGGATGATCCGCGGGCCGCTCCGCGCCGTACACGGCGATCAGCGCGTTCGCTTCGATCGGGTCGCCAAGCGACGTGCCGGTGCCGTGCCCCTCCACCGCGTCGACGTCGGCGGCGGCGAGGTTCGCGTTCGCCAGGGCCTGGCGGATAAGTGCCTGCTGGGCCAGGCCGTTGGGAGCGGTCAGGCCATTGCTGGCGCCGTCCTGGTTTATCGCCGATCCCCGCACGACGGCCAGTACCCGATGGCCGCAGCGCAGCGCGTCCGAGAGCCGTTCGAGCACCAGCATGCCGGCGCCTTCTGACCACGCGGTGCCGTCGGCCGTCGCGGCGAATGACTTGCACCGGCCGTCCGGTGCCAGCCCGCGCAGCCTGCTGAAAGCGACGAAGGTACCCGGGGTGGCCATGATTGAGACGCCGCCCGCGATGGCCAGCGAGCAATCGCCGCGCTGAAGTGCCTGGGCGGCGAGATGCAGGGCCACCAGCGAACTCGAGCAGGCGGTGTCGACGGTGATGGCGGGCCCCTCAAGCCCGAGGGTGTAAGCAACACGGCCGGACATGACGCTGGTCGTGTTGCCGGTCAGGAGGTAGCCCTCCGTTCCTTCCGGCGCCTCGTGCAGCCTGGGACCGTACTCTTGTGGCTCGGCGCCGATGAACACGCCGGTCCGGCTGCCGCGCAGCGCGGCCGGGTCGATCGCGGCGCGCTCCAGGGCCTCCCACGATGTTTCGAGTACCAGCCGCTGCTGCGGGTCCATCGCGGCGGCCTCGCGCGGCGAGATCCCGAAAAAGGCCGGATCGAAGTCGGCGGCGCCCTCGAGGAAGGCGCCGCGGCTGACGTAGGTCTTTCCGTGGCTGTCCGGGTCCGGGTCGAACAGCGCGCCGAGATTCCAGCCCCGGTCGGCGGGGAACTCCCCGATCACGTCCCGCTCGTCGGCGACTACCAGCCAAAGTTCTTCTGGGGAGCTGACACCGCCCGGGTACCGGCAGCTCATGCCCACGATCGCGAGCGGCTCGTCGCCCACCACCGCACGCGGCACCGGCACCTCGCGCTCCGGTTCGCCCCCACGGAACATGGTGTACAGGTGCCGGGCGAGGGCCGCCGGGCTGGAGTAGTCGAACGCTATCGTCGGCGGCAGCGCCAAGCCGGTCGACTCGGCTAGCCTGCGCTGCAGTTCGACTGCGCCGAGAGAGTCCAAGCCCAGATCGCGGAATGACCGCGCCGGAGTAAAGGCCGACGGCTCTTCCCCAAGGATCTCGCTGAGTATGTCGGCCGTGTGCGTACGCACCATGTCGGACAGCACGCGCTCCGCTTCCAGGTCGTCGAGTACCCGGCCGCCGAGCGCCTCCTGGGCAGTAAACGCGCTCATGCTCGTGCACTAAGCGCGCGGGGAAGAACATCCACGGTACGGACAGGAGGAGCGTCCCAGTCGCGCCGCGACAGCCGGCGAAGCTCCAGTTGAGAGACGGCGACAAACTCCTCGCCGCGCACGACAACCTCGCAGGCAGCCGGCCGCCCGAGGAACAGCACCAGGCTGGCCGTCAGCCCGTAAGCACCGACGTTCGGCACGGTCAGGACGTCGCCGGGCTCGGGCGGGCTAAGCTCAACACTCCGCGCAAGAACATCACCAGGCGTACACAGCGGACCCGTCAGAGTTACCGGCTGCGTGCCGTCCGGCGGTTCCGGGATATCTGGCTTGATCCCGACCGGCATCAGGCGTCCAAGCCCGGCCATCCCGCCAAGGACGTTGATCCCGGCGTCAACGATGGCGAAGGTCTGCCCGCGGCTCTCCTTGACGTTCACCACCGAGGTCAGCAGCTCGCCGCAATCACCCACCAGGTACCGGCCTGACTCGCACGCGATCTCAGGCACTCCAGAGCGCCAGCGCGGAAAATGCTCATCAAGCGCAGCCTCAAGTGCCGCCCGCAGCCCGTTGTACCGTGGCCTGTCCCCGGGTGCGGCATAGGGCGCGGCAAAGCCGCCGCCGATGTCGAGAAAGCGCATGGGCAGGTCCAGCTCTGCGTGCAAGCGAGCCGCGTCCGCGATGCTGCGCCGCAGTTCGGCGCTCAGGCTCGCTTCGTCCTTAGAGTTGCTCAGCGAATAGAAATGCCCGCCCACAAGGCGGGTCCCCGGCACCGACCTGAAGGCGCTCATCTCACTCGGGAGGGTCTCGCTGTCGATCCCGAACTGCGACCGGGCACCCATCATCCTGATGCTGCCGGAAGCCGCGGAAGCCGGGCTATTGATCCGCAGCAGACAATCAATTGATACGCCGGCCTGGGTAGCGACAGCTCCGGCCCGTCTGAGGTCGTTCAGCGATTCGATCGAAAAAGTGCGGACGCCTCGCGAGATCGCGATGGCGATCTCGCCCGCCGTCTTGCCCGGCCCGGTGTAAAGGCACTCCTCAGCCTTGAACCCGGCCTCGAGGGCCGCGGCGAGTTCCCCCACCGAACTCAGTTCGGCCCGACACGGCGTCCCTGGCGCCTCACGAAGGGCGCGCGCAATCTCCGGGTGCGGATTCGCCTTCAGCGAATAGAAAATAGTGGCGCCCGCGGGCACCGCATTCCGCAGGTCCAAGAGCGAGGCCGCTACGCGGTCCAGGTCATAGACGTACAGCGGGGTCCCGAACCGTTCTGCCAGATCATGACTCCTGGACACTGGATCACTCCTACCGCAAGTCGCCATGACATTATGTCGTTGAGTTGATCAGCCTGCACAAAGTTGCCCATAGCACCGACGGTGCGGCAAAGGTCTCCATGGTGAGGTCGTCGTTGATGAAATGTACGCCGTACATCTCTTCTAGAGACACCAGCAGGTCAACGACGCCTAGAGAATCGAGTCCGAACTCCCGGAGATTGAGGTCACCGCTAAGCTCTTCGTCCGCCTCAAGGAAGGGAAGATGGTCACGCAGCAACTTTTCGAACTGTTCGTCCCACATTTATGAGGGTTTCCTCTCCGCATACTTTAGCGGGCGCTTCGGTCGCAGCGCCATTCTCTGGTTGACGGTCACAACGTCGAAGTCACTGGTTGCGCACCGTACCCGCCCGAAGAGAGCATCCGGCCCGGCGACACATATCTTGGTAACACCGCGCTGACGCATGGACCGCAGGGTATCCGGCCAGTTAACTGGCTGCACGATGCTGTTGAGCAGCAGGGACTGAACACCCGCGGCCGTATTGACCACGGCGCCATCCTGGTCGGCGACTATGGGCAAGCGAGGGTCCGCGAACCGAAAGTCCGTCAAGACATTGTCGGCTACCCGCTGGCGAAGCGCACTGAACACCGACGAATGCATCGGCGGCCGCATCGCGTGCAGCGGAATGCCGCCAGCGGCGCGCACCTCACCGTTAAAGCGCTCCAGGTTTTGTTCTCGCATCGATACCATGAAGAAATCATCGTCAACGAAACATGAGATGTCGTGCCATTCACCCCTGTCGGCCATGTCGGCCAGAATTTCCATCAGGCTCTGCTCAGGTGTCCGCGCGACCGACTGAGTGACGACGTCCCGATATTCGAGGCGGAAGTACGCCTCCTCGCAGCGAGACAACTGAACCGTGAGGCGTACCGTATCTGAAAATGTCAGCGATCCCGCGTACGCAATCGCCACTTTCTCGCCGAAACTCGCTCCAGAACAAAGGTCCGGCTCGATCCCGAGTTCCTCTTGCGCCCATTCCGCGAGCGCGAAGCAGGTAATCAGGAAAGCAACCTGAGAGAACTCCGAGTAACCTTCACCCGCGCTCCTGTACTTGTCCATGAGAGGATAATCAAGCACGCTGTCCGCGGCTTCGCGCAGCTGCCTCGCCCGCGGGCTGACCATCATGAACCTCGCCAGTTCGGCGTAGCCGGACGGGCCCATCCCAGGGAAAACGAGAGCTAGTTCTGACGGCTTGGCCGATGCTATCGAGGTGGTCATAGCGTCACCGCTCGTCGGGCATATCCGGGATCCTCATCCTTGCCAGGCAGAGATGTTGGAATCTTGAATACGGCGAATGCTATACCGACGCCGACTCCTGGTAAATTGTCTTTACCGGCAAGGGTGCCAGATCCTGTTCAACCGCAGAATTGCACTAGTTGAACGGGTGGCAGCGGACCGGCATCCTAAAGCGACTCGTACGCGAACAGACCACCTGGAGTGGCATGCCCGACCCCTCTGCCGTCGATGTCCCGTGGTGCAGGCGGTATCGCCCTTCTCGCTCCGCGACCGCCCGCCTGGTGTGCCTGCCGCACGCGGGCGGCTCGGCATCGTTCTTTTTGCCCGTGGCATCGGCGCTCAGCCCCGATGTCGATGTCGTCGCCGTCCAGTACCCCGGACGTCAGGACCGGCGCACCGAGCAGCCGCTCACAGACGTGCACGACCTCGCCGATCGCATCCACGGCATCCTGCTCAGGGAGCCGCCACTGCCGGTGACCTTCTTCGGTCATTCCCTGGGCGCCATCATCGCCTTCGAGACCATCCGCCGCCTCGATGCTGACGGGTGCACGCCCGTTCACCTGTTCGCATCCGGCCGCCGCGCGCCGTCGTCCCACCGCGACGAGAGCGTCCACCTGCGTGACGACGACGGCATCATCGCCGAGGTACGCCGGCTGAACGGCACCGCTTCCAGCCTCCTGGGCGACGACGATCTGATGCGAGCGGCCCTGCCCGCCCTGCGAGCCGACTTCAAGGCGGCCGAGACCTACCGATGCGCCCGCGAGGTGACCATCGGCTGTTCCGTCACGGTCCTGACCGGCGACTCCGACCCCAAGACCACCATTGCGGAGGCCGACGCGTGGGCCGGCCACACCGTCGGCACGTGCACCACTCGGATATTCCCCGGGGGACACTTCTTCCTCACGGCTCACGGAACCGAGATCACCGGCCTCCTCAGGAACCACTTCCAGAAGGAGTACTCCGCTCGCCGCTAGCGGTCGCGTTCCGTGGCAACCGGTTAGGAGACAGTGGCCAGAGCGTGCTCGGCCAGGACTAGCTGGCAGATCTCGTTGCTGCCCTCGATGATCTCCATCAGCTTCGCGTCGCGGTAGGCACGGGCCGCGACGTGGCCGTCCGTTGCCCCCGCGGAGGCCAGGACCTGCACCGTCGTCGCGGCGCTGCGGGCCGCGTAACCGGCACTGACGTGCTTGGCCAGCACGGCCGCCATCACCATGTCGGCCGAGGCCGAGTCCCAGCACCGGCTGGCGTACTCGCAGACCCTGGTCGAGACCTGCTCGGCGATCAGGAGTTCGGACAGGTGCCTGGCGACGAGCTGATGTCGCGCCAGCGGCTTGCCTGACTGCTCACGCCGCTTGGCGTGGCCCGCCGCCGCGCTCAGACATGCGCGCACGATGCCGACGCACCCCCAGGCGACCGACATCCGGCCGTAGGAAAGCGCCGTCGTGAACAGCAGCGGCAGCGCCTGGCCGCCTCCGCCGAGCACGCATGACGCGGGCAGCCGCACCCCGTTGAGGCGGACGTGCGAGTGGCCGGCGGCGCGGCAGCCCATCGGGTCGGTCACCGGTTCCACCCGCACTCCTGGCGTGTCGGCCGGCACCAGGGCGGCGGCCGCGCCGTCACCGTACCGGCCGAGGACCACGATGAGGTCGGCGTACCTGGCGCCGGTTATCCACGTCTTCTGTCCGTTGATGACGACCGAGTCGCCGCTGGACTCGATCCGCGTCTGCATAGCCGACAGATCGCTGCCCGCCTCTGGCTCGCTGAACGCCACCGCCGCGAGCTGGCCGCTTGTCAGGCCGGCGAGGTACCGTCGCCGCTGCTCGCGGTCGGCGAACCGCTGGATCGTCCAGGCCGCGATCCCCTGCGAGGTCATGATCGACCGCAGGGAACTGCACAGGCTGCCCGTGTAAGCGGCGAGCTCGCCGTTGTCCTGGCTGCTGGCGCCAAGCCCGCCGTAGGCCGCGGGGACCTCCGCGCACAGGATTCCCTCGGCGCTGAGCTTGCGCAGCAGATCGACGGGCAACTCCCCCGCCAGGTCCCACTCGGCGGGCTGATTTCCGACGAGCTCGCCGATCAGGGCTCGCTCGCTGGCCAGGCCCTCAGCCATCCTCACCCATTCCCTCCGCGTCGCGGAGCCGCAGGACCAGCGCGGTCATCGCCTGGACGGTACGAAAATTGTCGAGCTTCAGCTCCGGCCCGATGATCGCGATGTCGTAGGACGCCTCCAGGTGCACGACCAGTTCCATAGCGAACATCGAGGAGACTAGGCCCGACTTGAACAGGTCCTGGTCCAGCGCCACCTCGGTCTTGAGCCGCTCGGTGAAGAAGCTCTCCAGCGAACCCGCGATCGCCTCAGCCGTGACCGGCGCGAGTCCCGATGTCTGCTCAATGGTCATGAGGCAACCTTTCCGTAGCCGTAGAACCCCCGGCCAGACTTCCGGCCCAGGTCACCTTCTCGCACCTTGCTCAGCAGGAGCTCACACGGTCGACAGCTTTCGTCCTCGCGCCGCTCGTAGAGCACGTTCAGCGAGTCGACCAGGTTGTCCAGCCCGATGAGATCCGCCGTGCGCAGCGGACCGGTTGAATGCCCCAGGCAGCCCTCGAGCAGACCGTCGATCACTTCAACCGAGGCGACGCCTTCTTGCACGAGCGTCGCCGCGCTGTTGATCAGCGGGTGCAGCAGCCGGTTGATGACGAAACCGGCCGAGTCCCGTACGACGAGCGCATCGCGGCCCAGGGCTGCCAGCAGGCTGTTAACCGACTCCAGGGTGACGTCGCTGGTGCGGCCTCCCTGGATAACTTCAACCATCTTGATCAGGTAGGACGGGTTCATGAAGTGGACGCCCACCAGCTTGTCGGCGTGCGTCACCGAGTCGGCCAGCTCGTCGATGGGGACGCACGAGGTGTTGGAGATCAGCGTGGTGCCGGGACCGACCAGCGCCGAGATCTCAGCCAGCACCTTCGCTTTCGTCTCTGGCACCTCGACGACCGCCTCGATGACGGTCGTGGCGTCCGCCGCGTCACCAAGCGACACGCTGGTGACCAGCTCGCCCTGCGGACGGTCGTGCGGCAGCGCGCCCATGAGCTGCGCGTGCCGCAGCTTCTGGGCAACAGTCGTGCGTGCCAGGGACAGCACGTCATCGTTGAGATCGACCAGGACAACCGGCACACCGTAGCCCACCGCGAGCGTCGTGATGTTCGTTCCCATCACGCCTGCCCCTACGATCGCGAGACGATGCTCAGTGTAATCAGTGACCATATGATTCTCCCGTGCGGTTAGCGCGATAACTCATAATTGCCAGTCCCGTAAGTCCGCTCAACTTGCGTTATTCCGCAGTTGAACATTTTCCGGGCCGGGATCGCGTCGGCGTTCAGGACGATATGAGCCTGCTGGTTGCGGCGCCCCAGTAGCTGCGGCTACCGTTCACAGGGATCTTCTCTTACGCCTGCGTGTCCCGCCTGACCGCCCTCTTCAACTGGCAGTTAACCAGATAACCTTGTTGAGAGAATACCTAAATATATTTGGTCTTAGCCAGGCATGGCATTCGATGGCGAGCGGACCGATTTCTGATGGTATCCAATGCATGGAGGCCGCGTGACTATGCCCGACGATAAGGTTCTTGAGGCACTGCGCGTATCCCTGAAAGAGGCCGAAAGGCTACGGCAGCGGAACAGACAGCTGGCCTCGGCCTCATGGGCACCAGTAGCGATCGTGGCAATGAGCTGCCGGCTCCCTGGCGGCGTTCGTGAGCCGGAGGAGCTGTGGGAGCTGCTAGCCGGAGGCGGGGACGCGATCTCGGCGTTTCCGCAGGACCGCGGCTGGGACCTGGACCGCATGGCGGCCGCCGCGCCCGGTCTCGGAGAGCCCACGTGCGTGCCGGCCGGCGGGTTCGTGCCCGAGGCGACCGCTTTTGACGCGGGGTTCTTCAGGATCAGCCCACGCGAAGCGCTGGGCATGGATCCGCAGCAGCGGCTGGTGCTGGAAACCGCATGGGAGGCGCTGGAACGGACGGGTATCCGACCGGGCCTGCTGTCCGGCTCTCAGACCGGGGTGTTCATCGGTTCCTGGTCGCAACATTATGACGTGGTCGTCGAGGCGGATGCGGAGGCCGCGCAAGGATTCCTTCCGACGAGCGACGTGGGCAGCGTGATCTCGGGGCGGATCGCCTACACCTTCGGGTTGGAAGGCCCGGCGGTGACGGTGGATACCGCGTGCTCGTCGTCGCTGGTGGCGCTGCACCTGGCCGTCCAGGCGCTGCGGTCAGGCGAATGCACCCTGGCGCTGGCAGGCGGCGTGACGGTGTTCGCCACCCCGGCCGCGTTCGCGTTCACCCAGAAACTGGGGCTGTCTCCCGACGGGCGCTGCAAGGCGTTCGCCGCCGCGGCCGACGGCATGGGCATGTCAGAAGGCGCGGCAATGGTCGTGCTCGAGCGGCTGTCGGACGCTCGCCGCCACGGGCATCCGGTCCTGGCCGTGGTGCGTGGCAGTGCCGTGAACCAGGACGGGGCCAGTAACGGCCTGACCGCGCCGAACGGGCCTTCGCAGCAAAGAGTGATCCGCGCCGCGCTGGCCAATGCCCAGCTACGTCCCGATCAGGTGGACGCGGTGGAGGCGCACGGGACAGGGACCACGCTTGGCGACCCGATTGAGGCCCAGGCGCTGCTGGCCACCTACGGGCAAGACCGGTCCGGTGACCGGCCATTGTGGCTGGGGTCGGTGAAATCGAACATCGGCCACACCCAGGCGGCCGCGGGAGTGAGCGGCGTGATCAAAATGGTGCTGGCCCTCCAGCACCAGTTGCTGCCAAGAACGCTGCACGTGGACGAGCCGTCCCCGCACGTGGACTGGTCAGCGGGAGCGGTGCGGCTGGTCACGGAGCCCGTACCCTGGCCCGCTAACGGCCAGCCGCGGCGTGCTGGAGTGTCGTCCTTCGGGATCACCGGCACCAACGTGCACGTGATCCTCGAGGAAGCGCCTGACCCCGCAGCCAGGGCCCCGCACGAGGACAGCGCGGTTCCGGCCGGCCGGCCGGCCAGTCCAGCCACGGTGGTGGCGGACGCAGGGGTGCTGCCATGGGTGGTGTCTGGGCAGAGCGCGGACGCACTGCGAGCTCAGGCGGAACGGCTGCGGGCGTATGCGACTGGCCGCCCCGACCTCAGCGCGGCGGACATCGGCTTCTCACTCGCGGCGAGCCGGTCGGCGTTCAGGTTCCGGGCCGTGGTCACCGGCTCGGACCGGGAGGAGCTGCTGGCCGGGCTGGCCGCGGTGGCGGCCGGCGAGCCGGCGGCTGGGGTGGTGACGGGCGTGGTCCCGCCGGGCGGCGATGCGGGCAGGAAGGTGTTCGTGTTTCCCGGGCACGGGGCGCAGTGGGTCGGCATGGGCAGGGAACTGGCCGAGGTGTCGCCGGTGTTCGCGGCCCGGCTGGCCGAGTGCGGGCGGGCGCTCGCTCCGTACACCGACTGGGACCTGGAAGAGATGCTGGCCGGTGCGGACGAGTCGCCCTCATGGAACCGCGCGGAGGTGATCCAGCCGGTGCTCTGGGCGGTGATGGTTTCCCTGGCCGCGGTCTGGCAGGCGGCCGGCATCGCCCCGGACGCGGTGGTGGGCCATAGCCAGGGGGAAATCGCGGCCGCATGCGTCGCGGGCATTTTGTCCCTGGAGGATGCGGCCAAGGTCGTGGCCCTGCGTAGCCGCGCGTTGACCGAGCTGGCCGGGGGCGGCGGCATGATCTCGGTGGTTAGGCCCGCCGAGGGGGTCACCGAGTTGCTGGCCCCCTGGGCCGGCCGGCTGTCGGTGGCCGCGATCAACGGGCCCCTGGCCACCGTCGTCGCCGGTGAACTCGGGGCGCTGGCAGAGTTCGAGGCGGAGCTTTCTGCGCGGCGGGTACCGCGCTGGCGGGTGCCTGAGCAGGACTTCGTCGCCCACTCGGCCCAGGTGGAGGAGCTGGAAGATCCGCTGCGGTCGGCGCTGGCGGCGGTGCGTCCCTGCGCAGCCCGGATTCCGTTTTACTCCACGGTGACGTGCGAATGGATGGACGGGACGGAGCTGAACGCCGGGTACTGGTACGCCAACATGCGCCAGACGGTGCGGTTCGCGGAGGCGATCAGGACCCTTTACGATTCCGGGCACCAGACGTTCGTCGAGGTCTCCCCGCATCCGGTGCTTGGCGGCGCGATTCAGGAGACCATCGAAGAGCTCGGCGCCGACGCCGCCCCGGTGATCTGCGGGACCCTGCTGCGCGACGACGGCGGCGCACGGCGTCTGCTGCGCAGCCTCGCCCAGGTCTACGTGCACGGCAGCGCGGTGGACTGGGCGGCGGTGCTCGGCGGCGGGTCCCGGGTGGATCTGCCCACCTATGCGTTCCAGCACCAGCGCTACTGGCCCAGGCTGTCGGCGGGCCGGCGGGGAGACGTCACCTCCGCCGGGCTCGACTCCGCCGGGCATCCCCTGCTCGGCGCGGCCGTCGAGGTCGCGCAAGGCGACGAGCTGTTGCTCATGGGACGCCTGTCCCTGCGGACCCATCCGTGGCTCGCCGACCATGCCGCGGGCGGCCTGGTGATGCTGCCGGGGACGGCGTTCGCTGAACTGGCGATCCGGGCCGCTGATGCGACCGGATGCAACGGGGTCGCGGACCTCACCCTGGAGGTTCCCCTGGTGCTGCCAGAGAAGGGCGCGGTTCGGATTCAGGTCACGGTCGGTGGCCCGGATAAGTCTGGTGACCGCGAGATCGAGATGTACTCCCGGCCCGAGGAGGCCGACGCCCGGGCGCCATGGACGCGCCATGCCAGCGGGCTGCTGGCATCCGCCCGGCAGTCACCCGTCGATCCAGTCTGGGCCGACGACCTGCGGGTATGGCCGCCGGACGGAGCCGTAGCGGTGCCGCTTGATGGCCTTTACGAGTCCTTGGCCGAACGTGGAAACGGTTACGGGCCTGCGTTCCGCGGCCTGCGGGGCGCCTGGCGGCGCGGTGACGAGCTTTTCGCCGAGGTCGCCCTGCCCGGAGACGCGGCCGCCGAAGCAGGGGCGTTCGGGATACATCCGGCCTTGCTTGACGCGGTCCTGCACGCGGTCGGGCTGGCAGGCTGGGACGGCGCGCAGGCACCAGGTGGCGTGCTGCTGCCGTTTACCTGGGGCGGGGTGTCGCTGCACGCGGCGGGCGCGTCGGCGCTAAGGGCCAGGCTCAGCCCGGAGCCGGCGAGCGGGCGCCTTTCCCTGGCCGCGGTCGATACCGCGGGCACGCCGGTGATATCGGTGGAGTCACTGATGCTGCGGCCGATCTCGGCCGGGCAGCTGGAGGCGGCCAAGAGCGAGCCGCGGGAGTCGCTGTTCGCGGAGGAATGGGTTGCTCTCCCGGTTACCGTCCCCGAGGCGGAACCGGATGGCCGGTGGGCGGTCATCGGCCCTGACCCGCTGGGACTGGGGACCGGACTGGAGTTGGCAGGCGCGGACGTGCGCGCCGCCCCCGATCTGGCCGTGCTCGCGGCGCGCATCGCGTCGGGTGAGCCCACGCCGGACGTCATTCTGGCCTGCGCCGGATCCGCCGCAGTGTCCGGGGATGTGGACGGTACCGCACCCGGTGACGCGGCGGCGGCCGCGCGGGCAGCGACCGGGCAGGTACTGCGGCTCGTGCAGCAGTGGCTGGACGAGGGGCCGACGGCGAGGCTTGTCCTGATAACCCGGGGCGCGGTCGCGACCGGGCAGGGAGACCGCGTGACGGACCTGGCTGGTGCGGCGGTGTGGGGCCTGGTCCGTTCGGCCCAGTCGGAGAACCCTGAGTGGATAGCGCTAGCCGACCTGGCCGCCGCCACTTCGCCCGGCGACGCGGGCGAGGCCACGGTCCTGGCCGCGGCGTTGGCGGCCGGGGAGCCCGAGCTGGCCATCCGCGGTCAAGGGGCCTACGGTCGCCGACTCACCCGCCCTGCGGCGAATCTGCTGGCGCCGCCGTCAGGCGGGGAGCCGTGGCGGCTGGATGGCGCTGACCGGGGAACGCCGGACGGCCTGGCGCTGGTGCCGTGCCCGGAGGCGGGCAGCGCGCTGGAGGCCGGCCAGGTGCGGGTCGCGGTTCGCGCGGCCGGGGTCAGTTTCCGTGATGTGGAGATCGCCCGGGAGGGTTCCGGTGCGGAGACGATGGGCGGCGAGGTAGCCGGGGTCGTGCTTGAGACCGGTCAGGGGGTCGCCGGGCTGGCGGCCGGGGACCGGGTACTTGGCCTGGCCCGCGGCGGGTTCGGGCCGGTCGCCGTGACCGACGCGCGGCTGCTGGTTCCTGTCCCTGACGGCTGGTCGTTCGCCACCGCGGCGGCAGTCCCGGTGGCGTTCACGACGGCGTGGTACGGGCTGGCCGACCTGGCCGGGGCACGGCCAGGCCAGCGGGTGCTAGTGCACGCCGCCGCCGGCGGGGTGGGGATGGCGGCGGTGACGATCGCCAGGCACATGGGCCTGGAAGTGTTCGCGACGGCCAGTCCAGGAAAATGGGAAGTGCTGGCTGGCCTGGGCCTGGACGAGGTGCATATCGCGTCATCGCGGACCGCGGACTTCGAGAGCAAGTTCATGGCCGCGACCGGCGGAGCCGGGATGGATATCGTGCTGAACACGCTGGCCGGCGAGCTGGCCGACGCGTCGCTGCGGCTGCTGCCGCACGGCGGCCGGTTCATCGAGATGAGCAGCGCAGGCGTCCGACCCTTCAGCGAGATCGTCCGTCAGTACCCGCAGGTCATCTATCAAGTCCTGGATATAAGCGAGGCCGGACCTGAGCGGCTCGGGCAGATCCTCCGGGATGTGGTGGCACGGCTGGAAGGGACCGAACTTGGCGCGCTTCCTGTCCGCTGCTGGGATGTGCGGCGGGCGCCGGAGGCGTTCCGGTTCATGAGCCAGGGCCGGCCCGCCGGCAAGATCGTGCTGACCATCCCGCCAAGTCAGGACTCGAGCGGGCGGGTGCTGATTACCGGCGGTACCGGCACGCTGGGCAC
>Ga0210386_10003122_pt1 | contig 13957 bp, 13 predicted proteins | sample IncBWH32OmetaG_FD_160091 | JGI IMG/M metagenome (GOLD analysis project Ga0210386, IMG submission 160091) | Forest soil microbial communities from Barre Woods Harvard Forest LTER site, Petersham, Massachusetts, United States - Inc-BW-H-32-O ... | reverse complement strand
CCGTTAATCCTTTATTGCGTCAGGACTGCGGCGTTTACCAGGCGAATCCCGGGTACTTCTATATGGGCCGATATACTTAAGGGTTTGTTGACTGGGACACTGGCACATTGGCGGCAGCATTTTGAAGGCTTCCGCCCATGTCGAAAGCAACCGCTTTTGCTCCGCCGCTCATCGCATTTCTGCTGGGGTGCAGCGCACTCAGCAATCCCGCCCAGGCCGGCTGGTTCGATTCCGATGCCAAGCCTGCCGCGCCGGCTCCCAAAAAGGACGACAAGCCCGCGCCCGTGCCCGCCGCCACGCTGGACGACAGCATCCGCGAGGCCCAGATGCTGAGGCTGGCGGGCAACTATACCGAAGCGCTCAACCATCTCTCGCAGCTGATGCTGGTGGCCGCCGATGACGCGCATGTCATCAGCGAGTATGGCAAGACGCTGGTCTCGATGGGCCGCGCCGATGAGGCGGAAAAATTCCTCACCCGCGCGCAGGAGCTTGAGCCCAACGATTGGTCGGTCTATTCGGCGCTGGGCGTGGCGTATGACGAAATCGGCAGCCAGAAGGAAGCCCAGGCCAGTTACGAGCGCGCCCTGGCGCTCAAGCCGGGCGACCCCAGTGTGCTGAACAATTATGCCTTGTCGCGCATGCTGGCCAAGGATCCCATCATGGCCCGCAAGCTGGCCGACCGCGCCGAGACCGCCAACGCTTCCACCAAGGACGACAAGATCGTGCGCAACATCGCCATGATCCGTTCCATGGCGCCCGATGCCAAGGAAAACGTCGCGGCCAGCACGGCGGCGCCCGGCACGATCGTACCGCCGGTTTCGGCACCGGTTCCGCATATGGCCGTGGCCACGGCGCCGCTTGCGCCGATAAAGCCCGCCCAGCCCGCTCCGACCGTCGCCCAGGCTCAGCCCCAGAAGGCCCAGGCGCAAGCCTCGGCCCAGGCGCCTCGTGGCGTGGTGATGCAGCCCGTGCCGGTGGATCCCCTGGCCGGTCCGGTCGCGCCGAAAACGGCTGTGGCGACGCATGAGCCCCGCAGCCTGCAGCCCGTGGCCCAGGCCGGCAACGAACCCGCTTCCAAGAGCGAACCATCCGTCAAGGCGGTGGCCAAGGCCGATGCGCCCAAGCCGGCAGCCGTCACTCAGGTCAAACCGGTCCCCCCAAAGCCGGAAGCCGTCGCCCAGGCCAAGCCGGTCCCGGCGGCCCCGAAGCCGCAAGCCGTCGCGAGCGTGGCGATCAAGCCTCCCGCCCAGGCCAAGCCCGCCCCGGCCCAGCAGGCCAAGAACGAGCCGGCAAAGCCGGTTGTCACAGCCGCCAAAGTGTCGCTGCCGGTGAAGGCCGCAGACGTGAAGCCCGCCGCCGCCCAGCCGGCGGTCGTGAAGGCGGCCGACGCCAAGCCGCAGGACGCCAAGGCCAAGACCGCATCCAAGGACGCCATCCCGGGCCTGCGGCTCAGCGCCAACGCCTACTAAACTTCAACAGCAAACAAGCCAAAGGCGCGGATACCCTCCGCGCCTTTTTTATTTGTCCTCAGCCGATGGTCGGGGGGCGCTCACGACGTGGCCGCTATATCCAGCGCAACACCAATTGCCCAAAAGACGGCTGAGAAAAGCGCCCGGAACAAGAATTTGCGCATGTAGCTAGGAGCCTCAGGCTTATCGTCGTTTCGCCAGTGCTTATGCGCCCAATAAAGCGCGACCCCGCCCGGGATCATCCCAATCCACCACGCGATTTCTGCGCCCAAAGCCATTCCCGACAATCTAGGCGGAGACTATCGCAGTACAAGCCGGGGGCTTTGGAAGCTTGCTACCTGGTACCGGGAATTTTCGACGTGGGAAGGACCGTAGAAGAAAGCTGCTGGCAGCTTACTCTGAGCTGAGCGAGGGATTTTGTGGACTGAGCAGGAGCGAGGAGCGATGTGGGCTAAAACGCCCATGAGCGACGAGCGACGCACTCAGGACACAAAAGACCCGCTCAGCTAGTGCATGGCGTGGCGGATTTGGATAATCGCAGGTCCCAGAATGACGATGAACAGCGCCGGCAGAAAGAACAGGATCATCGGCACGGTCAGCTTGGCGGGCAGCGAGGCGGCCTTGCGTTCGGCTTCCTGCATGCGCATTTCGCGGTTTTCGTTGGCGGTGACGCGCAACGCCTGGCCCAGCGGGGTACCGTATTTCTCCGCCTGGTTGAGGGCGGTGGCGACCGCCTTGACGCCGACATGGCCGCAGCGTTTGGCCAGATTGTCGAAGGCCTGGCGGCGATCGGGCAGGTAGGAAAGCTCGGCCGTGGTCAGCGCCAGTTCCTCCGCCAGCTCCGCCGACTGGCTGCCGATTTCGCCGGCCACCCGGGTAAAGGCGCTTTCGATCGACATGCCGGATTCCACGCAGATCAGCATCAGGTCCAGGGCGTCGGGAAAGGCGCGCATGATGGAAACCTGGCGGCGCTGGATCTTGTTGCCCACGAACAGGTCGGGGAGATAGAAGCCGATCAGTCCGCCGAGGAAGGCCGCGCCGAATTTCATCATCGGCGACCAGCTCAGATGCAGGATCACGAAGGTGTAGAACAGCACGACGACGAAGACGATGAACGGCATCACGAAGCGGAAGAACATGAAGGCGATCAGCGGCGCCTGGCCGCGATAGCCGGCCTGGGCCAGCTTGTCCCTGGAGTTCTCGCTTTCCAGCGTATTGCCCAGATTAAACCGGTCCAGCGTGGCCTTCATGTAGGAGGTGGGCTCGACCCGGAGCGACGCGCGCTTGGCGTTCAGGGCGGCGTGGTGGCGGGCGCGCAATTCCTCGCGGCGCTGCGAGACTGTCTTGAGCCGTTCCTCCAGCCCGCTGCGTTCCAGTATCGGCAGGCCCAGCGTCACCACGGTGGCAAACGCCATCACGCCGACGATGAAGGTGATGACGAAATCCCGGTCAAACATGAGGTTCATGATGGTGTTCATGGACCGCCTCCCTCAATGCTTGAAGTTGATCATCTTGCGCATCACCAGGATGCCCATGCTCATCCAGATGACGCAAACCACAAGCATCACATTGCCGGCGCGCTCGGTGAACAGTTTCATGATGTAGCCCGGCGTGGTGATGTAAACGAGCGCCATCACGCCGGGGGGCAGCGCGCCGATGATCATGGCCGACGCCTTGGCTTCCGAGGACATCGCCTTGATCTTGCCCTGGAGCCGCTTTCTGTCGCGCAGCACGAAAGCGAGATTGCCCAGCGCTTCCGAAAGGTTGCCGCCCGACTTGCCCTGGATGGTCATCACAATGGCGAAGAAGCCGACTTCCGGCGTGGGCATGGATTCCATCATGCGCTTGAGCGCCTGATCCATGGTGACGCCGACTTTCATGCTTTCCACCAGGCTGTTGAACTCGCTGCCCACCGGATCGGGCGCCTCGCGGGCGACGATGCGCAGCGCCTCATTGGCGGGCAGGCCCGATTTGACCGAACGCACGATCACGTCAATGGCGTTGGCGAAATGCTCGGTGAACTTCTTCTTGCGCCGCGCCGTCAGGAAGCCCAGCACCCAGCGCGGCAGGCCCAGGCCCACCACGAAGGCGGCGAGCAGGACCACCAGCGGCTTCTGGTGGAATAGAATGGCAACCGAGGCCACGACCGCGGCCGCGATGCCGCAGATCATCCAGAAGGTCTTGGGATCGGTCTTGGGAAAGCCCGCCTGCTCCAGGCGGCGGCGCATGGTCGGCCGTTCCTTTTTCGCGGTGCGGTTCTTCTCCACATCCTTCAGCACCGCCGCGACATTCTTGCGCTTCTGGGTGGGATCCTGGAGTTGCGAGCCGCGGCCGCGCAGCTGACCGGCGGGCTTTGTCGCCACCGCCGCCACGCGCTTCTGGGTTTTTTCGTCGCCGCCGGTGAAGGCGAACCCCACGCCGCCAAGCGCGAGCGCAAAGAGAATAGCCAGTGCAAAAGTCATTGGTTGACCTTGTCCAGGGCGTCCGCCAGTTCGCGCTCCAGATTGTAATAACGGGCGCGCTCCCAGAAATTGGGCCGCACGATGCCGGTGCCGACATGCTTGCCGCGGAGCCGGCCGGTTTCGTCCTCGCCGAACACCTCATAGGACACCAGGTCCTGGGTGATCACGACATCGCCTTCGGTGCCCACCACTTCGGTGACCTTGGTGATGCGGCGCGAACCGTCGCGCATGCGCTCGGCCTGGATGATCACGTCGATCGAGGCCACGATCATCTCACGGATGGTCTTCATCGGAAGCTGGTAGCCGCCCATGGTGATCATGGACTCCAGGCGGCTCATGGCCTCGCGCGGGCTGTTGGCGTGCAGCGTGCCCATGGAGCCGTCATGGCCGGTGTTCATGGCCTGCAACAGGTCGAAGGCTTCCGGTCCGCGCACTTCGCCCACGATGATGCGTTCGGGACGCATACGCAGGCAGTTGCGGACCAGGTCGCGCATGGCGATCTGGCCCTGGCCTTCCAGGTTGGGCGGGCGGGTTTCCAGGCGGACCACATGCGGCTGCTGGAGTTGGAGTTCGGCGGCGTCTTCGCAGGTGATGACGCGCTCCTCGGTGTCGATATAGGCGGTCATGCAATTGAGCAGCGTGGTCTTGCCCGAACCGGTACCGCCGGAAATCAGCACATTGCAGCGGCAGCGTCCGATCACCTGCAGCACCCGGGCCGCATCCAGGCTGATGGAGCCGAACTTGACCAAATCGTCCAGGGTCAGCTTGTCCTTGCGGAATTTACGGATGGTGAGCGTGGGGCCGTCCAGCGACAAGGGCGGGCCGATCACGTTGACGCGGGAACCGTCCAGCAGGCGCGCGTCGCAGATGGGAGAGCTTTCGTCGACACGGCGGCCGACCTGGCTGACGATGCGCTGGCAGATGTTCATCAGCTGGGCATTGTCGCGGAAGCGGATATTGGTGAGCTGCACCTTGCCCTGAACTTCGATGAAGACCCGGTTGGCGCCATTGACCATGATGTCGGCGATATCGTCGCGGGCGAGCAGCGGCTCCAGCGGGCCATAGCCCAGAACGTCATTGCAGATATCCTGCAGCAGATGTTCCTGCTCGGCGATGGACATCACCACCGCCTTGATCGAAATGATCTCGTTGACGATGTCGCGAATTTCCTCGCGCGCCGAATCCGGATCGAGCTGGGCCAGCTGGGCCAGGTCGATGGTGTCGATCAGGGCGTTAAAGATCGTGGACTTGATCTGGTAATAATCTTCCGAGCGCGAGTCGGTGACCACCCGTGGCGCCGGCTTGGAGGCTTGCGGCGCCACCTGGGCGCTGGGCTTGGCCGCCGCGCCGCCGGCCGCGGGCACCGCCGGCAAGGCGGGTTCCGGCGCGACGCGTGGCGGCACGCTGGCTGCTTCGCGCGGAGCTGGCGCGGGCTTGCCAAAGGCAGGCTCAGAGACGGTGCGCTTGCCGAACATATGTTAGGCCTGCTTCTTTGCCTTCAGGAACTTGGAGAAGATCGAGACATTCTTGTCGGCGGCCGGCGCGGCGCGGCCCGTCAGCGAACGGCACAGCCCGCGCAACGCTTCGGTCACAGGCGCCTTCGGCGAAAGCTCGATCACCATCTGGCCGTTGTTGGCGGCCTGGCCGAACAGGGCCGGATCGAAACCGATGATCGCGGCGGGTTCCACGCCCATGGTTTCGGCGAAATCCTTGGCCGGAATCTCGGGACGCTTGGGCACACCCACCTGGTTGATCACCAGGCGCGGCGGCGCATCATTGGGCCGCGCACTCCTGACCAGCTCGAAGATGTTCTTGGCGTTGCGCAGCGAGGTCAGGTCGGGCGTGGCCACGATCAGGATATCGTCGGCGGAGAGCAGGCAGGCCTTGAGCCAGGGCTGCCAGCCATGGGGCATATCCAGCACGATGAAGGGGGTGCACTGGCGCACCGCGTCAATCACCGCCTCATAGGATTCAGGGGTGGCGTCATAGTCGCGTTCCAGCGCGGCCGGCGCGGTGAAGAGCGACAGCCGGTCGCCGCGCTTGAGCAGGAGGCGGTCCAGCAGGACATCGTCCAGGCGTTCGGGCGCGGACAGCGCATCGCACACGCCCTGGCTGGCCTCGTCATTGAAGTCCAATCCGACCGTGCCGAAGGGGAGGTCCAGGTCCACGATGGTGGTATTGATGTTGAATTCCTCGGCGACACACCAGCCGAGATTGTGGGCAAGGGTGGAAGACCCCACGCCGCCGCGGGCGCCGACGACAGCGACAACGCGGCCGATGGGTGCCGCGCCCGGATCCAGATAAAGGCCCGAGATCACTTCGATCAGCTGCAGCGGCGAAAGCGGCGCCACCAGATATTCCGACGCGCCGCGGCGCATCAGTTCGCGGTAGAGCTCCACGTCATTTTCGCGCCCCACCACGATCACCTTGGAGGCGGGATCGCAGACTTCGGCCAGGCGGTCGAGCTCCGCCAGCGCTTCCTGGCCGTTGAGCTTGGTTTCGACAATCAGGAGGTTGGGCGTGACCTGGCCGTTATAATGCTCGACGGCGGCGTTGATGCCGCCCAGCTGCACGGTCAGATGGGCCTTGGACAGGCGCCGGTCGGCGCCGGCACGCTGCAGCGAAGCTCCGGTATCGGGGAATTCGCAGAAGGCGTGGATGGAAATGCGCGGCACGGGCCGCTCGTGCGGAGCTGCGCCGAAATTATCCACTGTGGGCGGTTTGGCCATGTTGGTTCCCGATTAATTATTGCCGACGCCGGAGCCCGGCGCGGATTGTTCATACGGCAAGTCCGGCGTGCGCTTGGTGGCGGCCGAGGGCTGGCCCTTCTCATAGAGATCGAGGGTGGTCGCGCGGCGGGCGGTGTCCACCGTGCCGGCCTCGCGCGGTCCCAAAAGATCGCGGGGATCGGCCACCTGGGCGGCGATATTGTGCTGCACGGCGCAGCCGAAATTCTTGGCGGTATGGTTCTCCAGGGTGAAGTCCAGGTCGTCCGACCAGTCGCTGCAAGTGTCGGCGGTCGCCTTGTAGGCGATGTAGCTGACATCCACGCGCATGTCGCCATTGGCCGCGTCATGGGTGGAGACCAGGATCTTGTCGCGGCTGATGCCACTGGCCGCGGCGCGCTCGGCGAAGTAGGTGATGGCGGCATGCGCGGCTGCCCCATTGGCCACGCTGATGCCGAGGCTGCCATTGCCATGGGTGCGATAGTCGGTCAGGAAAGCATCGAACTTGATGGCGTCGTCGGCGCTCACGCCCTCAGCGCCACCATTGTACTGAACCTTCAAGTCGCGATAGCTGGGTTCCACCGTGATGGGATGGTTGCGGTCCCCGTCCTCGGAGATGGTGGTGCCGTCATTGGCGACCGAGCAGCTGCCAGCGACCAGCATCGAACAGACGGCTGCGGCACGAAATAGGCCATCCAGTTTCATATCGACCTCCTAGCGCACGACAAAGCCGACAGGCGCGGACGCTTCAGGCGTCAGCGGCTTGTCGTCATTCTTCTTGTAGACCGCGTTCAGGCGGCCCAGCAGCAGCGTCTCCGGATCGGTCGGCGCCACGAAGCCATCGGTCGGCGCGCTGAAAGCCGACGCCGCATTCGGCTCGACCAGATAGGCGCTGACCAGCACCACCAGTTCGGTTTCATCATTCTCGAAATCGCGGCTGCGGAACAGCGCGCCCAGTACCGGCAGATCCTTCACGCCGGGAAAGCCGTCGACCACTTGCTTGGTGTTGTGTTGCATCAGGCCGGCGACCGCGAAGCTGCCGCCGGAGGGCAGCTCCACCGTGGTCTGGGCGCGGCGCACCGACAGAGCCGGGATGGTGATGGAGGTGCCGGGACCGGCGGAGCCCACGAGCGTGAAGGAGCCGGTATTGGTGAGCTCGCTGACTTCGCTGGAAAGCTGCAAGGAAATGCGGCCGGGCGACAGCACCACCGGCGTGAAGGACAGGCCCACGCCGAACTGCTTGAACTCGATGGAGATGTTGCCCTGCTGGTCGCGGCCCGCCGGCACGGGGAATTCACCGCCCGCCAGGAAGCGCGCGGTTTCCCCGCTCACCGCCGTCAGATTGGGCTCGGCCAGCATGTGCACCAGGCCCACCTGCTCCAACGCATTGAGGATGCCTTGCGCATTGTTGGGCGCCGTACAGGAGAGGCCGCTGCTATTGATGCTGGTGGAGTTGGGAGTGACCGTCGGCACGAAGGCTGCGGCGCAGGTTGCTCCCACTTGGCCCCCCGACAGGTTGCTGAGCGCGCTGCCCAACAGGCCATAAGGATTGTTGGTGGCGGCGATGACCGGCACGCCACCGACATTGGCGGCGGCGGTCATATTGACGCCGAACTGCTTGGCGATGCTGCGGTCCATCTCGGCGATGCGCACTTTCAGCATCACCTGCTGGCCGCCGGCGATGGTCAGCATGTTGACGACCTTCTTGGGGTCGCCGGCAAGGCGGGCGGCGATGTCGGCGGCGCGCGTCGATTCCAGCGCGCTGGAGACCGCGCCGGTCAGCACCACATTGTCGTTCATCTCCTGCACCTGGACGGCGGAATTCGGCATGGCGGCCTTGATCATGCTGGCCACGTCGGTGGTGTCCTTCTCGACGCGGATGTCGAGGGAGAGGATCTGCTTGCCGGCCGCGTCATAGAAGAAGGCATTGGTCTGGCCCACCTTGGTGGCTAGGAGGAAGATGCGGCGCGGCGTGCGCACCACCGCGTCCACCAGATCGGGATTGGACACCATCACATCGCGCGCGTCCTGGTCGAGCTGAACCACCGCGGCCTTGTCCAGCGACAACACCAGGCGCTGATGGGCGGCGCCGTCGCGGGTGGAGATGGAGACGACGCGCGCGCCGGCTTCATCCACGGCGGGCTTGGCGTCGAAGGGCCTGGCATCGTCGCCTGGCTTGGCGAGCGCAGGAGTGGAGACGAGCGGCGCGGCCAGTGCCAGCGCCAGGACGGCAAACAGGTTGCGGTGGGTTGCTGCGATCACTGAGCTTTCTCCTGCAGAGCGAGCCTGCCGCCGTTGAGGCCCATGCCATAGCGGATCACCGACACCGGCCCGACGTCCTTGGCATTCTTGAGTTTGTCTTCGAGGCTGGCGACTTCGCCGGAATCGCCCAGCGGACGCAGCGCCATCGACAGCATGCCCGCCATTTGCGCGCGCGAGATGATCTCGGCCTGGCCCGGCGTCAATTCCAGGGTCGCGGACTTGGCGTTCACGGCCTTGGTGTCCTTGTCCTGCTTGTAGGTCTGATCGACCGCCAACACGCGCACATCGGAAAGAATGATATCGGAGGTGACGATCACCGGCTCCGTGGTGCTGAATTTGCGCGTCAGGATGACGTCCACGCGATCGTTGGGCAGGATGAAGCCGCCCGCGCCGGCATCGGTGTTGATGCTGATGGAGACGGCGCGCATGCCCGGCGTGACGCTCGCCGCCATGAAGCCCACCGCATCGCCATGCGCGAGCGCGCTGTTGGTGATGGGCTGGCCGGCAATGATCGGCGCGCGCACCACTGTCTCTTTCACTGCGGCTTCTTCACTGGCCGCGGATTGATGCGTGATGAAGGAGGCGTCCACCGAGGCCGTCGGCCATTTTTCCCAGCGCACCTGATCAGCGCTGAGCGCCTGGCCGGGCGCGAGATTGGAGCTGGCCACGAGCACTTCACTCATCGGCACCGATGCGGTTCTTGCTTCGACCTTCGGCGTGCCGCCGCCGATCATTCCGCGCACCAGCATTGCAGCGCCGCCTGCCGCGACAAGTGCAAGGCCAAGCACGATTAGGCGTTGGGTGTTCATCGCGAGCTAGCTCCCTTTGGTGCTAATTCACCATGCAACCCTTTAGAAATTGCTTAATACCGGAGTTGGCAATTTTCGCGCTCAATACGGATGTTTCGCATCGAATTTGGCTTAAAGAGCGAAGCAACCCTCGCGCATTCGGTTAGGCTTTTGTTAAGCCGCCGCGGCGAGACGGAAAATTTCCGTCGATGGCAGAAGGATAAAGACGCCCGCGGCCAGCGCGACGCCGTAAGGAATGCCGGAACTTCCGTCATGCAGCTTGGCGATCCAGGCATGGCGCAGAAGCGGCAGCGGCAAGGGAAACTGCCTGAGCGCGAGCACCACGAGCGTGAGCACGCCGCCGGCCATGCTGGCGACGAGCACATAGGGCACAAGATCCTTGAACCCGAGCCACAGCGCCGTCACGGCAAAAAGCTTGGCGTCGCCGCCGCCCACATAGCCGAGCGCAAACAGCATAAGGCCCAGCATAAGGCCGGCAAGCCCCGCCAGCAGATGCCAGCCGATCGCCGCAAGGCCGAATCCGGCAGCCAGCGCGAACAGCGCAAAGACCGCCAGCAGCGCGGCGTTGAGATAATTGGGAATGGTGAAGCTCGCCAGGTCCCAGGCCCCGGCCGCGGCCAGCAGAAGCGGCAGTGCGACGATGACCAGGATTTCAGCGATCATGGGATTCAGGACTTTACAAAAACGAACGGCCGCCTTTTGACAAGGCGGCCGCTCCCGGCAACGAATGCCGCCAGTCTTACAGGACTTTGAGCGCGACGGTGCTGAAAGTCGACGACAGGGCCGTACCGACAGCCGTCACAGCGGTGATAATCACAACGGCGATGAGAGCGGCGATCAGGCCATACTCGATGGCGGTAGCGCCCGATTCATCGCGAACGAAACGCGAAATGAGGTTCATCTTTGTCTCCAACTTAGTGACACCCTAGGATGCCCAACCCCGGACGAAATGTTTTCGCACGATGCGGACAGGTGCGAGAGTAGGAGAAGCGACTTAATTTCGACTTAATCGCAGACGGGCTCGGGCTCGTCCTTCTGTTCCGTGTCGGCACGAAAATGCGCGTACGGAACCTTTGCCGGGCGAATTCTTGGCGTTTTGTTTACCAAGCCGGACGGTTTTTTCGCCGGCTGGCGCCCCGCGGCGACAAAAAGCGCAACGGCCGCGACAGGAAACGCCGCCAACACATCGACAAGATGATGTCCGCCCTGGACAGGCGTCGCCAGCAGGACCGCGCCGTTGAGAAAAATCGCCGGCCAGCGCAGCAAGGTGAGCCTCCGCGCGTGCCGGGCGACAAGAAGCGCCAGCACCGCGTGATAGGATGGAAAGCCGATCAGCCCCTTGGTGTCGCGCGGCGATATCAAACCGGGTCCGTCCTTGAGCAGGCGCACGAGATCGTGCGCATAGGCCTGATCGAGCGCCAGCGCCATGGACGGCGGCGGCCGATACACCGAAAAAGCCCCAAAAGACGGGGCCAAACTCCATATCGCGATGCAGACCAGCGCGGACAGGGCCAAGGCGAGAAGGAAGCGATAGACCGCTTGCGGATCTTTCGCCGCGAGCACGATCGTGAGCAACGCCACCTGCGGCAGCATGGATGAGTAGACCGTTTTCGCCGCCAGATTGAGAGAGGGATGACGCGCCATCCATGCCATCACAAGCGGCCAGTCGAATCCCATCGCGCGATCGATGCGCGCCAGTTCAAGATCGATGCGCGCGCCCGCGCGGGTGAGCAGAAGATAGTTGAGAACGCTGGCCGCGAGCGAAAACATCAGAAGAAACGCCGTGCCGATGAGCATGGCGGCCAGCCTGGGATCGGGACGCAGGCGTTGATAGAAGCATCCCCCCGCCAACAGCAGCAAAGCCAGCAGGCTGGAGGCCAGATAGGCGCCGGTGTCCACCTGGAAATGACCCAGCACCACCCACAGGCCATCGATGCCGGCGAGAGCGCCGACGAGCGCCAGCAGCAGAAGTGGAAGACCGGGACGCAAGGCCGAACCCCGCCGCGAGGAAAGCGTCCCGTTCTAGGCCAGGCAGTCTTAAGGCTTCTTTTACGGCGCGAACCCTAGCATGGGGTGTAGATCTCTCGATGGATGGCCCATGCGCCGTATCCTCCTCGCCGCCGTTTTCGCCGCCTCAGCCGGATTTGCCCAGGCCGCGCCCAAGGGCGAAGGCGTCGCGCTCTCGCTGGACGAAGTGCGCACACTCACCTTCAAAAACCCCATCGCCACGATCTATGTCGGCAATCCCTCGATCGCCGACGTGACCATGATCGATGCCCGCCACGCCTTCGTGCAGGGCAAGAGTTATGGCCACACCAATATCGTGGCGCTGGACAAGGAAAATACGCAAATCTTCGGCACCAACGTCTTCGTCACCGGGGGCCAGGGCGGCGGTACTGTCACGCTCAACCGCGGCGCCCAGCGCGTCACGCTGACCTGCGCCGGCGGCCGCTGCGAACCGACGCCGACGCCGGGTGACGAGCAGAAGAGCTATGACACCGAAAATCAGCAGCTCAACACCCACCAGGCCGCGGCGCGCAACATGGCGGCGGCGGACTCCCAGCAGACCCACTGATTTTTCGAAAACGCGGCGCTCGAGAAAGCGAAGCTAGGCCGTTGGTCCGGCCAGTTGAGTCTCGCCCACGGACGCGCCTTCGCGCTGGATCAGCGGATAGACGATCTGCGCCACCAACCCTTCGGGCATGTTTGCGTCGCCGATGCCATAACTCTCGGGCAGCGCGCCTTGCGGCATGTGATAGGTGCCGAACATCCAGTCCCACAAGGGCAGCGTGCCCGCGAAATTGCGATCATAGGTCTTTTCGTCATGGTGCCAGCGATGGAAGACGGGGCTGGCGATCACATAGCGCAAGGGACCGAACGTCCAGTTGAGATTGGCATGGACCAGGCATGACAGAAGGACATTGGCAGGGCCCATGACGATGAAAATCTCCGGCGAGATGCCGCCCAGAAGCGCGATGATGTCGGCGGCCGCCGTGCCAAAGGCCAGATTGAGGGGATGAAACCGCGCCGCGCTGATCCATTCCAGGTCGCGCGTCGCATGATGCACGGCGTGATATTTCCACAAGGCACCCTGGTGAAAGGCGCGATGGCTCCAGTAGAGCAGGAAGTCGGTCCCCACCAGATAAACGACGGCCTGCAACCACAGCGGCAGATGCGAGACAGGTCCGTGGCCGTGGGCATAGAAGTCGGCGATTTTCTGGCCGTCATTGATGTGAAACAGCCAGATGGTGAGCGTGACCGTCACCCAGACGCGCAGATAACGCGTGAACACGGCGAGGAAAATCCAATAGGCCAGGTCGGTGCCGAGCCCGCGCTTGCGCCACCAGGGCAGGCCCGGGTTGCAGGGCGAAATCCTCGACAGCACGGCGAACGCCACGCCCGCCACGGCAAGCCAGGGCAGCACATGCCAAAGCGTGACCAGGATCTGATCCAGGATTTCGAGCGCGATCTTCACTTGGGGCCTCCGCAAGGACCCATACTGTCCCCCGGAAAGGGTGAAGATGCTGTTGCTTTTTGGCGTGCAGACCGGCCACTTCCGCAACGGGCGGCCTGCCAGCCAAACGTCTGCTGCTGAATAAAAGATTAATGCGCGCCCGGTTCTAGCGTGGGCGGATCAATCCTTCCTGCGTGACCGAGGCCACCAGCAGGCCATCCCTTGTGTAGATCGCACCGCGATTGAATCCCCGCGCCCCGGAGGCGGACGGCGAGTCCTGCACATAGAGCAGCCAGTCATCGGCGCGGAAGGGCCGGTGGAACCACATGGCATGGTCCAGGCTCGCCACCTGCACCTGGGAGAAAATGCTCTTGCCGTGCGGCAAGAGGGCGGTGTCCAGCAGCGACATGTCGGAGACGAAGGCCAGGAGGACCCGGTGCAGATTGGTATCGCCGGAGAGCGTGCCCCGCGCCCGCAGCCAGATGTGATCGATCGCCGCCCGTGCCGGACGGTCTCCCGATGCGTCAAAAGGGCCGCGTCCCAGAACCGCGCGCGTCTCGAAAGGACGGTCTTGCGCCACCCAAGCGCGCATGGCCGGCGAAAGTGCGGAATCCCGCAACAGAACCTGCTGGTCGTCTTCCAGGCTCTCCGGGTCCGGCACCACCGGCATCTGCGCCTGGTGTTCGAAGCCCATTTCTGCCTTCTGGAAAGAGGCCGCGAGCACGAAGATCTGCACACCATGCTGGATCGCCACCACGCGGCGAACCGAGAAGCT
>Ga0210386_10003120_pt1 | contig 13966 bp, 8 predicted proteins | sample IncBWH32OmetaG_FD_160091 | JGI IMG/M metagenome (GOLD analysis project Ga0210386, IMG submission 160091) | Forest soil microbial communities from Barre Woods Harvard Forest LTER site, Petersham, Massachusetts, United States - Inc-BW-H-32-O ... | reverse complement strand
GAGGGGGAGGACGAGACCGTCCGCATTGTTCAGATGGGAAGCTTCGGCAATCTTCTACGGTGTGTAGGGCAGCACTCGCCACATTTGATTGCTATGCCATAGCTTTCAGCGCGTGCATGGCACGAACTTCTCACATCGTCGGCGATCTTCTGACACCGGTTTACTCCCGCACCAGGGCTCCTTAGCGGCGGAACGCGACGGTGTAGTCGCCATCAGCTTCTTTCAACTCACCAGCGAGAATTTAGGTCCAACCACTGCCATTCCTGCGCCTATCCCCGAAGGGGTGAGGCGCATTAACCTGCGTCTCCGAGCAATACGGCACGCCCTGCCGACCATCGGTCCAACTTGATCTGACTTACCAGGACAGGCGGGTGGAATCATGCAAAGACCCACGTATCAAGCGGACTAGAGAATCTCAAACTTGGTCAACTAAGAATTAAACACCAATGAGACGAACTATCGCACTAACAGGGCATATCGTTTCAAAACCGAACGGATGTATTCGCGATCGGCAGCACCTAGCCACTACGCTGCTGGCAGTGAATGGTGTTCGTGCATGATGCGCCACCGACCACTAATCTTTCGGAGACCCATGGTCAATCGAAATTCCAACTCTTCGCGCTTGCCCTTTGAGTCAATATCGACGCACTGCCCGGTTGCTGTAGCGAAGGCCACGTCTACTCCTGCGGTGATTTCCACGTCATGAAAATTAAAGACGACTGGCTTCTCGGCTTGCGAAAAGAACGTCTCCCAGGTCGCCATGTAGGCATCGAGCCCTCGCGACAAGAATGGGAGAGGTACGTCGAAGATCAAAATATTGGGGTCGTGGTCGGCGCGAAAGGCGAAGATGGGGTCGATTTCTTGATTCGGGTTCCCGCAGGTGTTCGGTTCTCCGCCAGCATGATTCACGGCGACATTACGGTCAATAGTCTGCAGTCGGATGTCAATGCAGCGACCATCGACGGGAACATCGAACTGAACGAGTCCCACGGGCATTGCGCTGAATTCTATGGAAACACTGTAAGCGGAGCGATTGACTCAGACTTTCCGATATACGACAATGCTCCACCTCCGCCTGCAGGCCATACTGTCGATACACACCGTCCGCGAATCGTCCGCGCCAGCATCGGCAAGGGAGGACCAGTCCTTGATGCTTCCACTGTCAGCGGCACTATCAGGGTGCGAACTATGGCAGAACAATAAGTAAGCTCAGAGCCTATGCGGCAAATGACTTATCAAGGATTTCTTCAATGGAAAAGAAGGCCCAACAACGCGCAAATCTCCTTCAGGGAACCCTAGACATGCTCATCCTCCGAACACCTTTTTTCGGACCGGCTTACGGCCATCAGATCGGAAAGCATATCCAGCGAACCACCAATGACTTTTTGCAGATGCAGCACGGTTCTCTCTATCCGGCGCTGCATCGTCTGGAGCGCAGAGGGTGGGTAGTCTCTAAATGGGAGACTGCGCCGGATCGCAATCGAGAGTTCAAGTACTACCGACTAACTGAAAAGGGCCGGAAGCAGCTTGTTGTCGAAGAGTCGCAATGGAAGCAGATGGCCGAAGCTGTAGCGCGTGTGATGTGGCCCGCAGCCGAAGAGAACTGAGATGAAATTGTGGCAGACAAGGAAACGCGACGCGGATCTGGAGCGCGAGCTTCGCTCCGATCTGGAGCTTGAAGAAGAAGAGCAGCGGGAACGCGGCTTGTCATCAGAAGAGGCACGCTCCGCTGCCCTGCGTGCTTTTGGCAATCCCACACTCATTCGTGAGCGCACTCGCGCAGTCTGGAGTTGGAACCGAGTGGAAAATCTTCTTCGAGATCTGAGGATCAGCATCCGCACTCTATTTCGGTCGCTTGGCTTTTCATTGATTGCCGTCCTCGTGGTGGCGTTGTGCATCGGAGCTGCAACGTCGTTGTTCACCGTAGTTCGATCGGTTCTGCTCGAGCCGTTTCCTTTCCGCGATCCAGGGCAGCTTGTCATGATCTACGAACATTTTCGCGCTCCCAGCATGAATACGAAGGGGTTCAACTACAATCCCGTTGCTCCCGCAGACTACTACGACTGGCGTGCGCAGGTCCATGGATTTGAGGACATGGCTGCATTGCGGCGGGATACAAGACGGCTGCTCTCGTTGAAAACAATGTGGCCGCGAAGCACTTGACGACTGCTTGATTGATGCGCGAAAGGCGTTAGTTCAGTATAACCAGATGACTACCGATGCGGACGCAAAGGAGGCTGCGCTCACTATGGCCTACAAACGATTTGCAGAGAGCGCACTGATCATTCATCATGCCCTACAATCATGCCACTCCGGGGAACATCGAATTGTTCGTAGGGCTTATTAGAATTATATATAACATAGGCGTCGCCTTCGTGAGGTGATCCACCTACAAAGATACTCGCGCACAGATGAGGCGCCGATATCATTATCTTACTAAGTAATAGCAATTGGGGGCAGAGTACGGACGGTTCTCTTGAAACGCTCCTACAGCAAAATACAGCTCTCGACTCAATGTCAGACTCAATCCAAGCATGTCCTCAAAGACTGCTCGCTCGGAGACATCCAACTCGCGTTTTTCAGAGATCTTTTGCAAAAGGGGTTCCAGAGTGCCCGTCGCCCGATCAATGATGAGAGAGAATATCCGAACTGAGCGCTCGCGAACACCACATTGCCTGCATAGTAATCGTTGTAATCAGCGCGCTCCCGTTTCTCCTTCAAACGGGTTGCGATGATGGCGGGACTTGTGGCAATTGGGCCGCTGAGCGTTATTTCGGATTATTTCAGTACATCTATTCCAGGTTGGAGAAACTTAAATATCACGGCACCGATGTCCGGGAATTGATAAGCTAACCACGTGAACAGGGGGACGGCTCCGAACGAGAGGATGCGGATATAGAAGTCCACCCCAAGTTCATTAGCTTTGGTTTCGGTAACGCGACTGAGAATAGGATTGCGATACATCTGCGCAAACACCCAGACGATTCCAGAACCAAGAAAAAACAAAAGGCCGGTAAATAACCAGTCAACCTGTTGACGCGGCTGGAATGGATAAGAGTTCCATGCTATGATCGCGAGCACGAACGAAGTGGAGACGAAACTCATCAGGTAACGCATGTTTGCCAGAACGGCCCGAATGAGCGATACATAGCGAATCGCAAGGAATTCTTCAGCCAACATGATGCGCGATGGCTCAGCAGAGGCGGGCGCCGCATGAAGATCGATTGGAAGATGTAAAAGCTGAGCGCGCATCTGCCAGCGGCTAGCCTTCCCCGGAAGTTCTTCGACCTCTCCACTGTCCACTAGCCCGGTGCGTTCATTTTGCCAATAGGGAATCAGCACGTGCATGAGCAGCATTTCGCTGAATGTCGCAAAGTGCAACTCTATCTCCTTCATGAAGTCGTAGTCATATACTCCCCAATTGGATCGACTTGAAGGCCGACGAATGCGGGAAGTAAGCTGCCCGATGGTCGCAAGGAGGCTCACATTTGCGTTTTCTAGGTCCTGCCACTCGGATTGCGCGAGGCTTTTTTCGAGATCACTCTGGTGGAGCATCTGACGTATGGATTCCACGGAGCGAGCCATGTCGCGCCACTGTTCATGCAATCCACCCTGTCGGAGCATAGTCATCCATCCCATTCCCTTCAACCGACTAAAGGCGAACCGGATTGGCTGATTTTCCAGGCGCTCGAGTAATCCCCTCTTAAGAGCTCCCCAAATCAAGATCATTCTTATCCATCCGGCGAGAGCGATGATGATGAGAGGAAAGAAAAGTACACCGACGAGGAACTCGTACGGACTCGATAGGTAGCGACCGTTCGGTAGATAGGGGTTGCCCCACAGAAAGTGATCAAGGCTCCGGATCGGGGTAAAGAAAGAGAAATAGATCAGCAAGCCGCCATAAATGATAACCAGACCAAGATCGACCAAGGTTCGTGGCAATTTCTGGAACCTACGCATGACCTGCCGACTTATGAACAAGCAGGTGATGTTTTTGTATAGACATACATCGCGCGGATTCTGACACTCGCGCAGATCCTGGTCAGAGACGAACAGGCGATTGCTGCTCAGGTCATCGAGCCTCCCAGGCAGCCAGGGTCTCCCGCCCTCGGAGAAGCGCAACCGCCAGGTCTGAAAAAAGGCCCAAAGATACCAACTGAAGAGAAGCAACAGTACAGGTACAACCGGAGAAACACCGCTGCCCGGATTAATGCAACGATAGCTAAACATCAGACCTACATATGAATGCTGCCCCGCCACCCATTCGCAGCTACATAGTAATGCCCAGAGGACAGGCAATCCAATCAGCGCGGTCCAGGCAAGAAAGTTAATGAGCGAAAAGATATTCGCCGAAATGCGGTGCCAAGCACGCTCAAGCCCACCTTGGTCGTGCGAAGGGTCGATAGGGGTTTTCACCCACCAAATGTGACGCCATGTCTTCCAAAAGGTCGCAACAACCGCTACGAAGCCGCAGCCCAAGGTGCAAGCACCCGCGACCAGACTGTGTGGATTCGTTTGGGCCACGTGGGAGAGCCACATCACCGGATAAGCGAGGACGAAGGCCATGGAAAACAGCATAGCCATACCCACATGAACGTACATCGATCGGCGGCGCGGTTGATCGTTGTCTTGAATGGCAAGGTCGCGCGTAAATGGCGACCAGTAATCGGCCACCCATAGAATTACGACGTGAAAAAGGCAAAGAAGCGAGACAAGCGTGCAAAGAGCGACCCAAATTAGCGAAGGGTAGATGGTTACGTTTCGCAAATTGGACATATATGTGCTAATCCGTTTGGTGTCGATCAGTGTCCGGCAAGCTTGAACGATTGGTGTCCCGCTCTCATCGATCGTTGGAAGAGTTTCAGTCGAATCGCTGGCACATGAACTGAGAATCGCAAGCGGGTAATAACCATCGGTCCCAATTGCTGTGGCCCATAAGGCGGCGTGGGAAATATCGTCGTTTTGATAGCCCCTTAAATGAGGCTTTCTTTTCTGAGGGTTCAGGGCCCACAGTGTAAAGCTCGCGGCATTGTAGTATGCCTCGCCCCCAGAATCTGGATATACGTGACTTGCCGTAGGCAGAGGACTTGTTGGAGAGGGCTGCGGCGGCGACTGTCCCAACCCTACCAGGTTGTAGGGGGTGACCGTGACTGTACCAATATAGGGCACATTGTCGATCTCCCTCTCCATAAGCAGATCGCCACCGAAGAAGACCAGCCTCGCATCCGGGCAAGCGCGATGCAAAAACTGCGCCAGAAAAATCTGATCCAGAGGATTAGATGCGGCAATCGCGATGAATTGAGATCGATATCGATGAAGCTGACGGGCAATGGTCATCAACTGCGCCTCTTGAGAGAGGGGAGTGTTTTCCCGGTCAAACTGTGGAACGCTGTCTCCGGCGCTCGAATCTTTCAGTGAGAGATGCAGATAAGGAGTGGGCGATCCAACAGGAACTGCTTGATTGCTTCCCTGCTCGGCTACCTGCGCATTGCGCAGTAAAGAAATCTCTCTCGGGAAGCGGATTTTCAAAATTTGATCAAATTTGTCGGCTCTTCTTCCTGAGGAGACTGCATTTCCCAGAACGGTATTCTCCTCAGTAAGTAAGGCTACTCTGCGAAGGTCATATCCAGACGACGAGAGATGGTTTAGAAAGGCTCGCTCATCATAGTCGCCATCTTGGTCGAAGGATAAGTAATGGATCTGCGGATTATTGAAAGGCGCTTTAGCATTCAGTCGGTTCTCAGCGAGGCTCGTCGCCGTTGCGCCTGTTATGTCGAATTGAGTAGTTGACACTCGTTGCTTTTTCTTTGTTTCCGTATCAACGCCCACCTTCAGTGATGCGGCAGAGCCGGAATAAATGGGGCCGATGATCGCTGTGTGATTGCCTTGTCCCCGTGAAAAATGATTGCCGGGCTTTTTGAGCCCTTGGTCTAAGTCATTCTCATACCCAAAGGCCTTCTGGAGTTGAAAACCGTCGATGCCCTGTGTCGGCGTTTCAGCCACTAGGAAGACGTAGATAACCTGATAAAAACTCCTTGATGAATCGGTTTCTTCTTCTGGCGGAACATATTTCAAAATTATCAAGCCCGGTTTCCCTTCCCGCTCGGGATCGTGTCCCGGATCGCTATCTCCAGACGATTCTGCGGCCTTGAGTGCGCTAACCCGACTCTTCCAGGGAAGCCAGTAATAACTACTTACATAGTTGTTGTCTACAGCGGCCTGAAGAAGCGCATCGACAGTACGGTCGAACGCCAGCGCTAAATGACTATGGACTGGGTCAGGAACGGTGGCAATGATCGCTTTGACATTGATCGAAGAAGTATCCTTCGGGAAGCCCCACCGCTGGAACCCCTCGCCTCTGCAGCCCAGATCCTTGTCTCTAGTAGTTGCATGCAGATGCCAGTCAATTCCGCTGTTTGATTCATTCAAGGTGTCCTGAACCTCGTCTGGCTGCGACTGAGATTCTGCCGAAGGATATTCGTCAGCGGCCCTGGCAGGCGCCCAATACTTGCAGGATGCGATCCATGGACCTTCACCTTGTGCTTCCACCGGGCTTGAGGTGGTCAGCAAATTCGTGCCGCCTTTGAGTGACTCAGACTGCGGAGCAGAGAACGTCCCAACCGGTCGGAGAAAGAGTCCCGCCAAAACGACGGCCCCGATGGCCGCTCCTCGATTCTTATTCATACTCATTCTCCTGCCAGTTCGGGCCTTCGAGAGGCTCCGTCTTAGCATTGAGCGGGTGATGACCGCTCCTAATACAAACCCAAGGCCTTCAGCGTTGGCATAATATGTGGCGGCGACTAATGCGAGGCAACCTTGGCGATCACGTTATTCCTAAGAACGAAAGACACGAAAGAATCCCTTTTGCGCAGACCTCGCGAAGCGTCGATTTTTAGTTGTAATTGACCCGTCTGAGGGCAGGTGTCCGCAAAGTATCAACGCTTCATTCGCCGGAGTAGAATCACCATGGATCTATCTCACCGATGCGACCAGCGGCGTACGCCTATCTGAACTCTGCAGATAAGCCGTTGAAAAAGATGCGAAGCCGCCCGCCTTGGTAAACAAAAGGAGGGTTGCTCGGCCGTCCCGCGAAGAAAAAGCCTACTAAAGAAGGCGAAGTGTGGGAGCGCCAAGTTTGTTCAGCCGAATCGCGGTCTAACTAATTCCAAGGCAAAACAGACTCCAGATCAAAGGTTGTCCAAAATTGTCCCAGGGCTTGGGCAGGGGTCCGAAATGACGTGAGCGTTTGCGTCGGACAGGTCAACATCTGCGCACGTCAGATGCAGGGCCTCGCTTGTGCGGAGGTCCGCGTCGTAGATCAAGTAACAGCATGAGCTGCCCGCTGCATTTCACGACGCATCGCCGGGTTCGTATGCGTCTCCGTGCTCGGCAGAGGCGAGCTTGGAATAGTCAATACGAAGGATCGTGTTCGCAGCGATTTCGACGGGCTGGCGCTTCACGTTCTTATCATCCGTGTACTCGCCGGTCCTGAGCCCCTTAGACCAGCACCGCGTCGCCCTGTTTGAGCGATGAGGCGACCTTGGCTAGATTGTTCGAGGCTGCCACTCGGAACCAGTCGGTGGGTTTCATGCTCTTTGCCGTTGTTGTCGGTCCACTTCTTGTTGGAGGCCATGCTCAAGCGGGTTACGTTCTTTCCGCCCCTGGTGGTTGAGATTGCTTTGTCTTTGCCCAGATTTCCTGCTATCTGCGCTGCGTTGATGCAGAGAACCGGGAGATTTACTGCAGCAACGCAGCCCCTTCGCTGATAGGCCAAGACGCAGGTCTGCCAAGGATGGTGGTTATCACCCGCTGCGAGCCTCTGTGATGGACCACAAAACTGGCGCGTGAGCTCATGGCTGATTGCGGGTTGCGGTCGACACAGGATCGCCCCACAAAAAAGCTGCTGACGCGGAAGATCCTTGATGAGTCGCTACCGACGTATCTCGAGTAGCAGCGTTGATCGTTAAACCAACGCTTACCCTAGAACGTTAAACGATTAGTGGACGAACTGCGGTCAGATATTTCTAGCCGCCGACGTACAGGTTGCCACCATGACCACACGTTTTGGCCGTGCATTCAATGTCCTCGACATGTCTGTTTTCAAGCAGAGTAAACTTCTCGGCGAGCGTCATAAGCTCAACAAATCGGATGCCAGGAGGCATGGGAACCTGAATTGAGTATAAGTTATCAATCGAGAGAGACCGTCTACCATGCATCACTAAGCCGCTGAAGAGTGCCACCAATGCATCAGTCGCATGTCCCGCGTGTTCGTTGGCCATTTTTTCAGTGATATTTGATTCGTCTTCCATCTGAGCCCAGAGATGTAGATTTATCGTTTTCGTCACGTCGTCGGGTTTGTAGTCAAGAATGAGCGTCTTGCCGCTTTTGTCTGTGATTGCCACGTCTTTGCCGGGGAGTTGTTCATATTCAAAGACATGGACGAGAGAGATCGCGCTTAATTCGGTCTCGACAGCATCGCCATGTGGGTCGCCGAAAAATACGGGGCGTTCGCACTCCGGGATTGATACCAAGCGCAGTTGGTGAATTTGTTTAGGAAGGGAGAGGTTCCATTTGCAAAATGGTTTGGCTTTTGGGTTCAGTGCAAATTTTCCCTGCGGATGTGGGCTGAATTCGGAGTGACATGGGATATTGGTCGCGGCGGCCGTCCGTTCTCTTACTCCCATCAGTTGATATACGCCATCCTGACGCATGTCAACGACACCATGCCACCTGCCGTCCTTAAAGCGCGAGATCTTGTATTTGTGCTCATGGCTAGTTCCGACAGAATCCATACAAGGTTGAACAACGGGCGTCACTAGTGTTATCTTTTTTGCGTCGAAGAGAACACCGAAGAGCTCATGGACGATCAAGTATACGACTATTTTTTCGGGCATTTTCTTGCTCCTGAGTGATTTGGATCACCGGCTACCTAACTAAGACCGAATGCGCTAAATGCGGCCCAATAATAGGGGTGTGCAGTTTCGGGTCGCCGCCGAATAACTTCAGAGGCTAACCTTAGTGCCGTCACCGGAGGTCGACCGGTGACTAAGTTTTTATAAAATTCTTGCATGAAGGCTTTTGTTGAAACCGAATCGATATCCCACCTGCTTGCAATCACGTGAGGTACCCTAGCGCGAAGGAACGCCCAAACTAAGCCATGAGGAGAAGCCGACTCCGAGTCGTCGCCGCCTGTTGTACAGGCAGAGAGCACGACCAGGTCCACTCTTTGCAGGGGAAGTCGCTCTACCTCTTGCGCGTCAAGAAACCCACGCTCGTTTTCCTCCTCTCCCTTGAGAGTCGATGATGGGTCGAAAAGCAGGCCGCTTCTCGTTGAACTCGTGACTGCGTGGCCTGCAAAATGGAAGACGCGAGCCGCCGGCAAATCCCTTTTGACGGCTTCGATTGTTGCTTGACTTCCGAGCAACAGACGCGAATGAAGGAAGGTTAAGGATACATTCTGCGCTTCAGCGCCGGAGTCTGGAAGGAATGGCATGTTTATTTTGGTGTTCGTCGCACCCGAGGGCGCGCCGACCGCGAGTACGATGTCGTCGCGTGAAAAGTTTGGGGCACGGCGCAACAAAGGCCAGTACTCAAGTCCAGGGGAGCTTACTAGCGCATAGCTCTCTGCGAGAAATTGACCTTGGGATGTAACTAAAGCCGCAAAGGGCACTTCTCGCAGCGGTCCATCCGTTTCAACGGCTAGCACCCTGGCCGGATCTAAGTGCGACTCGAACGGCGCGAGTAACCAATCGTAGAGCTGTCGACCAACCTGGCGTATCTCCTCTAAATTGGAGGACGGATCGGAACATAGCCGAGCGAATCGGCCGGATGCTTGGTTGAGTTCTTCCGTAGATACCTTGAGGCGGGCTGCTTCAATCCCTCGGTCGTCAAAAATCCACGCCACCGGACCATCTCTGAGCTCGGCAAACGAAATGACCGTAACTCCTCGGAGATCGGGGAGGGCCATTCCCACTCGATTTAGCCGTGGGAGAGGTGGATCTGAATCTAGCAGTGCAAAATTAATGTTGGGCTTGGTTGATCGGGATTCGGGAATTCGGATCGGCGCGGCAACATACCACTCCCAGATCTCGAGAGCTCTCCGCGGATCGTGGTCTCGTTCAAGCTCGAGCTCCACAAGTGATCGATAAGCTCGCATGGATTGCCGCTCCCAGTGAGAGCGATCAATCTCATCACCGATTGTTGCCAACGCAGACTCGCTGATTCGCAGTGCGGCGTGCAAGGCATGCTCAGCATCGTCATCGTTCCCACGCCTGTGAAGCGCTTCGCCAAGTGCCTGGTAATAGTGGAGCCAAATCCAATACTGTGATTGCGCTGAGAAGTGCCCTCTTGCGACATGTAGGAGTTGCAGCGCGGATTCATCATGGCCTTGCTGTGACAGTAAAGACGCCTGATAGACCAGCGTAGAAAATTGCAAGGCATTAACAGCCGGAGTGAGAGGTAAAGATGAGAATAGTTCGGCCGCTCGGCGGAAATTTTCGAGCGCTTCACCGGGATACCCGGCCAATTGCGTATCGACAGCCAGACTGTGGCGCGCGACCGCCTCCATCAATCGGTTAGGACTTCGGGTAATGTGGTTTACTGCTTCCTCCATTAGGGCACGCGCGAGATGCCATTGACCGCGATTTTCGGCTGTCAGAGACATCTCTGCACAGAACTGATAAATGCGGAATGGCCGATACGGTCCGGCCCAATGTCGATCCAGTCCTTCTAGAAACCATTTCCATGCAACGTCGGGATCTTGCGAAGCGGCCTGAATTCCCATGATGTGATACGTGCGCAATAGGAGGTTTGAGTAGCCCGCCGACTTCGCTAGCGAGGCGGCAGCCATGACCTGTGATTTTGTGTTCCCCATTTGGCCCAACATCGCAGAGCAGATTGAGTGTTCAAGAAGAAACTGCGCTGCAATCCAGGGATACCGTTGGGTATTGATGGATTCGGCTGCCTGCTCGACAACTCTTAGGCACGAGTTGCCCTGTTGTGATCGTTGTAGCGCATAGGCATGTTCCCAAAGGGCGCGGAGAAATGCAGCCGGAGAATCTTCCTTGAGCAAAACTTCTGCTTGTGCCGCGGCGCGGGCCGCTGAGTCGAAATTGCCCTCTGAGTTGTTTCGCACCGCGAGTGCGAGTTCAGTCCAGCCGTCCAATAGTCTCGGCGACAAACGGACAGAGAGCACGTCTGCCAACCAATTGTCGTGATGCTCGGAGGCCAAGATCGCAGCCAGAACTGTAAGTGCGTGCCACGCCGGTGTTCGGAGAGGGGTTTCCGCGAATGTCGGCCACTCGCCTGCAAATGATGGAAGCCAGTCTTCAATCGCAATGTCGGTATATTCCTCATCGAGCGAATCCGGCCACAAGGGATTTCGGATCTTTCTGTCGGCTCTCCTTTGGAGGCTCAAGACAGCACGTAATGGATCGGTTTCTGGAGATGGATAAGCGAAGCTAGCCTTCTTCCTCTGCCGAAGTGCTTCAAGACGCTGGCGGGCTTCGCTTGTCCAATCGCCATGAGGGTCCAGCCTAAGATAGGTTTCCCAGTCTTTTTCAGCATCTTCCAATAGGTCCATACGCTCTTCCACTACAGCTCGATTGAAGAGTGCAGTCTTGTTTTCAGGGTCTTTTTGAAGGGCCTGGCCCAGGAGTTCTAACGCTTGGCCGTAGTCGATAGGTCGGTGCTCTTTATCGGCTCTCTGTGTATACGCTGTCGCAAGATCGGACAGCACGCCGGAAGAGTTGGGATTAACATCGAGAGAATGTCTCAGACTCTTGATCGCCTCATCGTATTGCCATTCGAGTAACTCAGCTCTGCCCTCCGCCGCTAAAAGCGCGGCATCTTCAGGTTTAGCGGCCAAACCCACTCTGATTTCATACTCTGCTCGCAAAAGGGGTGCGGGTTTTGCAAGGGCCGAGCGCGCAACTCCTCGTTCCTGACGAAGGGGAGCGTGAGGTGCACCTTCGATCCGAAGCTCAAATGTTCGTTGCTCCGCGTAAGCTTGAGCTAGCAGGGTTTCAGGCCGTATGTCTTTATGCGTGTGGTAAATCCAAGAAGCCGCAACGGCTAGAATGATCACAACTGGCAATGCGAACTGCAGGACGATCCACGTTCGTGAAGCGCGCTTGTTGGTAAACCATCGCTGGGTAGGTTGGGTTTCAAGCTGTTGTTTGTAGGCCAGCCTGTGCGCTAGATCAGATTGATAAGACGGTTTCGACGTATTTAGCTGACCAATCGTTCGAATTTCATCCTGACTCAGATCTGTGTTTAAGTCGGTGATGGCCTGACGAAACGCGGGACCACAATGGTCGCACGCGACTACGTGCTTGAGCAGAGTTTCGGCTCGCTCAGTGGTGAGAGTTCCAGATGCAAGTTCCCAAATGAGGGAGTCTTCAGGACATTCTCGTGTCCGGAAGATGACGCATTCGTTCCTTAATGCTTGAAGATCCCGACCGGCGCGTTCGTACATATGGAGCAGCCTCTGACACGAAGCACACTCAGCGAGATGCTGACGGGCGCTTGCGAGATCACCTGTCACCTGGTCGCCGGAATCGGTTGGTTTGTCGTCGATCAACCAACCAATCCGTTCAGGATTGAGATGGTTTTCACGTTCATTCACTTCTACGTGCTCCTTTATAACGACTCTGTGGGCTGAATCCCTTTCTTTGGTGCGGCGGACGCTGAGGTTGACTCCTGGAGGATTAGGAGCTTCACTCGCTTGGTTAGGCGCAGAAGGGCGCTCTCCACACCCTTCGTCGTCAGTCCGGTGCTGGGAATGCCGGCGATGGCAGTGGCAGTTAGACCGACGCGGTAGTACAGCCAAAAGACTCTTCTGTCACGTTCGCCGTCACGACCACTCCCGATCCGCCGCAAGTAAGCGTCAATCTCTCCTATGAGAACGGTTCGTTCTATAGATTTAGCATCGGATTTGGTGTCTGAGATAGACGAGATTAAGTCGGTGTTTTGGTCGGGGTTACCTGAAGGCTCCGCTTTGATTCCACTGCCTCGTTTTTGCGAATGGAGAGCTTTGAAGTGATCGTGTACGACGTTGGCAGTGAACACCTTAATGTATCCGAAAATGGAATTTGGATGGTTTGGGTGGAATCTCTCAAGAAGAGTGCCACGATCCGTGCAGAGCTTGAGATAAGTATCTTGAATCAGGTCATCAAATACCTCCGGCGAGGTTTCACCCCAACCTCGAGCAATCCGGATTACCACGCCTGCGATCAAAGGTTGAAACCGGCGAATGAACTCAACCCATGCGGATTCGTCTCCGGTTCGCAGGCAAGTGAGAGCGAGGTCAACAGGCGAGAGCGCCGTGTAGTCCACTGTGGGCCAGCCCTCCTGGTACCGGAATTGTACCTTGTCCGCAGGCAATTCAACCTTAAGTTATTCACTTGGCGAAAGTACACCCTTCGTAGGATGATGGCCCCCTTCCAGCCCAGAACATCTTGACTTATGAATTGGCGTCTATTGGTGCGTCCGAGCCAAAAAGTGCCTTCGCTCTAGTCGGTGTACGATAATCCGTGTTTCACAATTCCAGCAAGTGAGGTCACCACGATCTAATGAACAGTTTCATCATTGCAGAAATCGATACAGAGATTGCGCGCCTTCAGGCGGCCCGGCAACTTCTAAATGAATATGCCGGAACCGAAACACCTAAAAGAAAGCCAAGACCATTTGGCAACGCAACCACTTCTGGCTTTGGCGGAAACAGAGCTAGAGCGTCGAAACGCCGTCTTAGCCCCGAGGCGCGGGAACGGATTCGTCAGGGGCAGATAAAACGCTGGGCTGCCGCGAAAAAAGCTGCCGAGTCATCTCTCGCAAAGAAGCAGGTCACGTCCAGCAAATCGGCCAAAAAGAGCGCTAAGAGAGATCTGCCCATCCAGAAATAGTCTGCCCGATAGTCCCCCGTTCGACATGGCAATACAAAGAGATAGTTTGTCACTTTGCCGGGGAG
>Ga0210386_10003119_pt1 | contig 13967 bp, 8 predicted proteins | sample IncBWH32OmetaG_FD_160091 | JGI IMG/M metagenome (GOLD analysis project Ga0210386, IMG submission 160091) | Forest soil microbial communities from Barre Woods Harvard Forest LTER site, Petersham, Massachusetts, United States - Inc-BW-H-32-O ... | reverse complement strand
TATCTCAAAGCTCAGCGAGAAGACCGGGGAAGACACTTCGACGTGGGTCGGTTATCTGAGCGCTCTGCGAAAGACGCGCCTTCGCTTCCGAGAATTGGGATGCACGGCAACCGATCACGGTCATCCCAGCGCGCGAACTGCGAATCTTCCCGCAGAACAAGCTGCAGACCTTTTTCGTCAGGTGATCAGCGGTAATGCAGATGCCCCCCAACAAGAACTGTTTCGCGCCCAAATGCTGACAGAAATGGCGCGGATGAGCCTCGAAGATGGACTGGTCATGCAAATCCACCCGGGCAGCGCACGCAACCACAATCGCAAACTCTACGAGCGCTACGGCCGCGACATGGGTGCCGACATCCCGACGCCGACGAATTACGTGGACGCGCTCCGCCCTTTGCTCGATCAGTTGGGCAACGAGCGCCATCTGACCATCATTCTTTTCACGCTCGACGAGTCTGCCTACAGCCGCGAACTGGCTCCGCTGGCCGGGCACTATCCGTGCCTGCGGCTCGGCCCGCCGTGGTGGTTTCACGACAGTCCGGAGGGAATGATGCGCTTCCGCGAGCGCGTGACCGAGACGGCCGGCTTCTACAACACCGTGGGCTTCAATGACGATACCCGAGCCTTCCTCTCGATTCCGGGGCGGCATGACGTGGCGCGGCGCCTGGATTGCGCTTTTTTGGCGAAGCTTGTTGTCCAGCATCAACTCGAGGAAGACGAAGCCCTTGAAGTGGCAAATGACCTGGCTTATCGATTAGTGAAAAAAACCTATCGATTGTAGGACGGCGGGATGGCAGAGACAACGGCTTTCAAGCGCCGGCGCCGGACAGAAAGGGGATCGTCGCCGGGCCCGCCCCAGAGACGCGTGCGCTGGACAATCTGCGCCATGTTGTTCGTCGCCACCTCGATCAATTACATGGATCGCCAGGTGATCGCGATCCTCAAGCCGACCCTCGAGCACAGTATCGGCATGACGGAGGTGAGTTACGGCTACATCGTGGACGTATTCCAGATCGCCTACGGGATTGGCCTGTTGGCCGCCGGCCGGCTGATCGACAAGCTGGGTACGCGCATCGGTTACGTGCTGGTGATGGCGGTCTGGAGTCTCTCGGCCATGGGCCATGCGCTGGCCAGCACGGTGGTGGAGTTCGGCTTCGCGCGCTTTTTCCTCGGACTCGGCGAATCCGGCAACTTCCCCGCCGCGATCAAGACCGTGGCCGAGTGGTTTCCTCGGAGCGAACGATCACTGGCTACGGGTATCTTCAACTCCGGCGCAAATGTTGGAGCGATCCTGGCGCCGGCCATCGTTCCCTGGGTGACGCTGCGCTGGGGCTGGCACGCGGCCTTCCTGACCACTGGCCTCTTCAGTGTGCTCTGGATTCTGTGGTGGTTCCGCTATTACCGCAATCCCGCGGATCACGACACGCTGACTGGCGAAGAGTTGCGAGATATCTACCAGGAAGCGGCAGTGGACGTGAGCCCGTCTATGCCTTGGCGGCGATTGCTGCGATGTCGCCAGACATGGGCCTTTTCGCTTGCGAAGTTCCTGACCGATCCGATCTGGTATTTTTATCTGTTCTGGTTGCCGTCTTATTTCAGCGCAAAATTCAATCTCAACCTTTCGCATCTCGGGTTGCCACTCATCATCGTCTACAACGTGTCGGCCATTGGCAGCATCGGAGGAGGCTGGTTGCCGGCGCCCTTCCGTCGTCTCGGCCTTTCGCTCAACTACGCGCGGCTTACGGCAATGCTCTTCTGCGCTGCTTTGGTCGTTCCCATCTACACCGCCGGCAGTGTGAAGTCGGTGTGGACCGCCATTGCTCTGATCAGCATCGCCGCGGGCGCGCATCAAGGCTGGTCCGCCAATCTCTTCACAACGTCATCGGACATGTTCCCGCGCAGCGCAGTGGGATCGGTGGTCGGTATCGGTGGCATGGCAGGGTCCGTCGGCAGCGCTCTTTTTGCTTTTTTCGCAGGCCACATTCTGCAACTCAGGCACAGCTATGCGAGCCTGTTCGGCATCGCGGCCAGCGCGTACTTGTTGGCTCTGATCGTCCTGTGCGTATTGGCTCCCGGACTCAGGAAGGTGGAGTTATCGGCGTGAACCTCGACGCGCTACTCATCTGTTGAAAAAGATGTATGGACCGGCTAAGAAAGAAAAACATGCAGGGCTTAATCGGTTGCAACCTGGCGATCTAGAATCGTCCGAAGAGCGGGAGGGTAGATGCATGGGGTACACACGACGCAGCATGCTCGAGGGCATGGGAATAGCCGGGCTCGGGGCGCTGGTACCGCCTCTGGTCAAGAAAGCCACAGCATTCTCGCGGATGCAACCGTGGGCATCAGGCGCAAGCAGTTGCCCGTTCAGGTTAGCTGTGATCAACGACGAAATCACGCAGGATTTCGAGAAGGCATGTCAGGTCGTCTCCGGCGATTTCGGCCTGCATTGGATGGAACTGCGCTCAATGTGGAACAAGAACCTAACCGAACTCGAACCAAGACAAATTGACGCTGCACGGAAGATCCTCGACGAACACCAACTGCAAGTCACGGATATCGCGAGCCCGCTGTTCAAGACGGACTGGCCCGGAGCGCCGCGATCGTCTCAGAGCGAAAAACGTGACCAGTTTCACGCAGACTTCGACGCAGCCGCGCAGGACAAACTGCTCGAGCGCTGTATCTCGCTAGCCCATTTTTTCAATACGGACCGGATCCGCTGTTTCGACTACTGGCGACTGGATGATCAGAAGCCGTACCGGGCAGCCATCAATGCCAAACTGCAGCAGGCTGCGGAGACTTGTGCTAAGCACAAGCTAGTCCTGCTGCTCGAAAACGAAATGTCCTGCAACACCGCAACCGGAGAAGAAGCGGCTGCCGTGCTGAAGACGATTCCAAACCAGAACTTCATGCTGAACTGGGATCCCGGCAACGCCGCAGCCGTAGGAAGCGCACCCTATCCAACCGGCTACAACGCGCTGCCCAAAGATCGCATCGGGCATTGCCATTGCAAGGATGTGGTGAGCAAGCCCGATCACAAATACGATTGGGCTCCGGTCGGTAGCGGCATGGTGGATTGGGTTGGGCAACTGCGGGCTTTGCAGCGTGACGGTTTCAGCTATGGCCTGAGCCTCGAAACCCACTGGCGCGGGGCCAGCACGCCTGAAGCGTCCACGCGTATTAGCATGGAAGGGCTCAAGAAAACCCTGACGAAAGCTGGTATTTCCTGCTGATTCCGACCCATCTGTCGGCTGGTAAAAGAGCGGCGATGACTGGTCGTTATGAGGAAGAAAAATGACCGTTACACGACGTGAGTTTCTCGATGCACTGGCCGTGGGCGCGGCGGGACTTGCGGTGGGAACGACGGCAAAGAGCTATGCTCAGATCCTTGGCGCGAATGAGCGCCTCAACTTTGCCGTGATTGGTTTGAACGGCCGCGCCTACGCTCATCTCTCGGCACTCAAGGTGAATCAGAAGTCAGCTCGCATTTCGCACGTCTGCGATGTGGACAGCAACATTCTCAAGAAGTTCGCCGACGCCGTGCAACAGGAGATGGGCGAAGCCCCGGTGGCGGAGAAGGACTTTCGCAAGATTCTCGAGCAGAAAAATGTGGACGCCATCACGATTGCCACACCCGACCATTGGCATGCACCGATGGCGATCGCCGGTTTACAAGCGGGCAAGCACGTCTACGTTGAGAAACCCTGCAGCCACAACCCTGCCGAGGGAGAAATGCTGATCGAGGCACAGCAGAAATATCGCAAGCTGGTACAGATGGGCAACCAGCAGCGCTCTTCACCCCACACAATCGAGATCGTCGACAAGATTCATCACGGCGTTATTGGCAGGCCGTATTTTGCGAAGGCGTGGTACAGCAACGTAAGGAAGTCGATCGGTACTGGCAAAGAGGTTCCCGTGCCGCCGCAGCTTGATTGGGACCTGTGGCAAGGCCCGGCGCCGCGCCAGCCGTACCGAGACAATGTTCATCCCTATAACTGGCACTGGTTCAGAACCTATGGCACCGGTGAGACGCTCAACAATGGCACGCACGAAGTCGATGTTTGCCGCTGGGCTCTTGGCGTCGACTATCCGAAACGGGTCAGTTCGTCTGGCGGCCGATACCAGTTCAAAGATGACTGGCAATTTTACGACACGCTGGTGACCAGCTTTGAGTACGACAATGCCATGATTTCGTGGGAGGGTAAAAGCTGCCAAGGAATGAAATATTACGGACGGGATCGTGGTTCGACAATCATGGGAACGACCGGTACGGTGCTGGTCGATCGCGATGTCTACGAGACCTACGATCTCAAAGGGAACCAGACGAGCGAATTCAGGGCTGGAAGCGCCAGCACATCTTCGGACCTTATTGGCCGCGATTCAATGACCGACGCTCACTTCGCGAACTTCATCGCGGCAATCCGCAAAGGCGAGAAGTTGAATGCTCCAGTGTCTGAGGGCAACATCGCGGTTACGATGCTCGAGCTTTCCAACATCGCGTGGGAAGTGAACCGGGAACTTCATCTCGACACAAAAGATGGACATATCCAGAACGAGCCGGAAGCGATGAGGATGTGGGGGCGCGAGTACGAGAAAGGCTGGGCACCGCATGTCTAAGAAAGACAGTGTCTCCCGTCGGGATTTCGTACGCGCCACCGCACTCGTGGCGGCAGCGCTTGCCGCTCCGAGCCAGGTCTTCGCACTTGCCCAGGCTCCGCTATCGACCGGCGGAGCACCGCCGGTTCGCTTGGGCCTGGCCAGTTACACGTTTCGTAATTTCAACCGGGCGCAACTGATCGGATTCATGAGGCAGCTCAATGTGTTCGCCTTGAATGCGAAGGATGTGAAAGATCATCTCCCGATGGATCCGCAAGAGGAGTCGGCTGCCCTCGCCGACTATGCGGCCGCGGGCATCATGCTGCACGCTGCCGGGGCAATCTATTTCCTGAAAGACCAAGATGCGGACATCCGCGCCAAGTTCGAATACTGCAAGCGAGCAGGGATTGGCGTCATTGTCGCTGGCGACCCCGCACTAGAGACTCTTCCGCGAATTGAAAAGTTCGTAAAGGAATACGACATCCGCATCGCGATCCACAATCACGGTCCCGAGGATAAGTTGTGGCGGTCGCCGCTGGATCTATTGAAGGCGGTAAAGGAGATGGATCCGCGCATGGGGTGCTGCATCGATGTTGGACATACGGCTCGCGCTGGGGCGGATGTGGTTCAGGCCATCCACGAAACAGGCCCTAGGTTGTTTAACATACACATGAAAGACCTCACCAACTTCGAGAGTAAAGAAAGCCAGGTTGCGGTGGGAGACGGTGTCGTGCCAGTGCGCAAGATGTTCGAAGCCCTTATTGCCACCAAGTACCAGGGCTTCGTTGATCTGGAGTACGAGATCCATCCCGAAGACCCAATGCCGGGCGTTATCGCCAGCTTCGCTTATATGCGAGGCGTCCTCGTAGGCATGGGGTTCGCGAACCAGGACTGAACGATCCCGGTCCGCCAAACTTTGCAAACGAAGAACAACCAACAACCCAGAGGAAACGCGCCTACTGGTTGTGGCAGATCAGTGCAGTCCCTGCAACAAGTAGAGTTCAGAAAGCTGTCGCAGCGTGCCGTAGGCAAAGTACTGTCCATCGGGCGTCGTCAGTGCGCGGGTCAAGCCGAACCCGCCCGTAGGATCGCGCATTTCCAGGGTCTTGACCAGTTGCCGATCTCCGCTGTCCAGACGAACGCGATAGATGGCGACCGACAGGCTGTTGGGGTTGGCGACAAACGCTTCGGCTCCGTCGGAGGTGATTTGAATCAGCCGGTCGCGGTCCTGCAATCCCTTCATCTCGCGGATCGGCGATCCGCCGTCGACCGGAATAAGTTCGGGAGAGGGTCCGTTGCCGCGTACGAATACAAACTTCCCGTCGGGCGTGACCGGCCCACGGATGCCTTCGGGGGTCAGTGGTTGCAGTTTGCCCGAAATGACGTCGAATAAATAGTCGCGCGCGGGGTGTCCCGGCTCATTGGCGATAAACACAATTCGACGGCTGTCTGCCGAGAACCCCACTCCCGCGGGGTTCTCTACTCCTGTCGGTTTCACTTCTGTAACTTCTCCCGCTCCAGTCGGAATGAGCCAGTGACGGGGCGGGGTAGTCGGAGTGTACGCGAGCACCCATTTCTGGTCCGGCGAGAGAGCGATGGAGTAGCCCTCACCAAGCCGTACCGCAGCGCTCCCATCTGTTTGCCGCAGGAAAATCGTTCCCTGCGATCCTCCCCCCTTTCCACCTTCATGAAACAGCACTTGTTTGCCATCCGGGGACAGGCCGGTCAGCACAGCACGGTCGAGCCAGGTGAGTTCCTTCTCCTGGGTATCTTTGGAATCGGAGAAAAAGATTTTGCGCTCACGATCGTCGATCGTAATGATCGCCGTGCCATCGGCGGAGACATCGTGCAAGGTCAAGTCTCCCGGGGCAGCTGCCAGGAGACGGAACTTGCCGGACAAGGTAACCGCCATCAAGCGCCGGGCGATGGTAGTGACATCAGGGTCCGCAGTGAACCAAACTTCGTCATTCTTCGGCGACCAGGCCAGTCCATACAGGCTGGCAAAGTCTCCGAATGATTTTGCCTTGCCCACTCCGGCGGAATTGATGATGGTGACTGAGCCCCGATCATCGCCCCGCTGCGGATGCTGACAAAAAGCGATGCGCTTGCCGTCGCGGGAGATTCGCGGTTGGCTGATCCAGGCCGGGACCGCCACGTTGAAGACGACTTTCCCCGCGGGATACTCGATGCGGTTCTCGTTGCCGACCGTCCGCACCACCAGTAAATTTGATCCATCGGGCGACCAGTCAGCCCATTCCACGTTCTCCAGCACTTCGCGCGGCGCCGTTCCACCGGTCAGCGGCGTACGCGCCAACGTACCCAACGCGCCGAAGAATCCCGGGAGGGTCGTGGGCCTCAACGAAATCGCGATCTCTCCGTTCGAGGAGATGCCGAGCAGATCTACTTGACTGAGTCCGACGGGCCGCGATTCAATGCTGTCCTGCCGCGTGGAGAAGAGTTCCGGATCCTTTCCACTCCACGCCGCACTATAGATGATGGTGCGGTTGTCGGGCGCAAAGCGTGCGCTTAGCACCGTTCCCTTGCGGAAGGTCAGTTGGTGATACGTCAGCTCAGAGGATGCCTTGGCACCGTGGCCGACCAGATAACCCAAGCCGGCTGCAAATGCCACCAGCAGAAGCGCGATAAACCACGGAAAGCGCCGCACTCGCTGGACTGCGGTGGGCTTGGCAATCACACCCAGGGAAGAACTCGAGTACTGAGACAACGCCTCAAGATTGAAGGCTAGATCGCGGGCCGACTGAAATCGCTGGTCGGGATTCTTCTCCAGGCAGTGACGCACAATTCGGTCCAGCGCCGGAGAGATGCCGCGATTCATCTCCGTCAGTTCAGGCGGGTCTTCCTTCAGGATCGCCGTCATTGTCTCCGCCGCCGTATCTCGCTTGAAGGCGCGCTGACCGCTTAGCATCTCGAACAAGATCGCCCCGAACGCGAAGATGTCGGAACGATGATCGACCGCAGCGCCACGCACCTGCTCTGGCGACATGTAGCCCGCCGTGCCCAGAACATGCCCGGCTTCGGTTAAGGAAACGGCCGCCGATGTCAGCGTCTGCCCCGCACCGTTCGCCTCAGACTTGCTGAGCGCAATCTTGGCCAAACCAAAGTCCAAGATCTTCACCCGTCCGTCTTTCGTGAGGAAGATGTTTTCAGGTTTCAGATCGCGATGGACAATACCCTTGTCGTGGGCTGCTGCCAGCCCCTGGGCAATGTGCGTGGCAAGTTCAATGGCCTTCTTTGACGATACGGCTCCGCCCAGCAGACGCTCGCGCAGGGTTTCCCCTTCCAGCAGTTCGCAGACCATATATGGAGCCGAATCGTGGGTTCCGATGTCATGCACGGCCAGAATGTTGGGATGGTTGAGGGCGGCAACGGAACGCGCTTCCTGCTCGAAGCGGCGCAGACGGTCTGCGTCGGCCGAGAACGAGGCGGGAAGGACCTTGATGGCGACGATCCGGTCGAGACGAGTGTCTCTAGCTCGATACACCTCACCCATACCGCCCGCTCCCAGCGGCGACTGGATTTCATACGGGCCGAGTTTTGTGCCAGAGGTGAGCGCCATCCGTCCGCGTAATTATAGCCTCAGTGATAAGCTGCTTCCATGAACTCCGCAGCACTCAGCCAAATTTCTAATTGTCAATTTTCTCCCATTCCGCTGTCGATTTAGCCCCTCTCCGTTCGACCTATCATGTGGAGGAACGCCAATGTAGACCAAAAAAGCAAATAGGCGTCCAAATACCAAGGGTCCGTGTCCTGTGGGTAACGGCGAGCGAATTCGCCCGAATCCTTCCACATCGGCCGTGAATCCAATTGGATTATCGAGTTGCAGGGCCGCCGGGGGCAGTTTTCGCAGGATTTTGCATTCCCCGGGGGCCGCTAAAAGGGGCAGATAAATGGCGAAAAGAATGATCCTGATGCTGGGCGCGGTGGTGGTCCTCCTCGCCGCGTTGGGCTTCTTGAAGTTCAAACAAATTCAGTCGGCTGTGCAAGCCTCTGCGTTTCAACCACCCCCGGAAGCCGTCACCAGCATTGTGGCGCACCGGGAGCAGTGGCCGGCAACCTTGGCTGTGATCGGCACCATGGAGGCGGTCCAGGGTGTTACGGTCAGCGCGGACCTTCCGGGTGCAGTGGCGCGAGTCGCTTTCGATTCCGGCAATTCCGTTCATGCGGGAGACATTCTCGTCGAACTTGACACCCGGCAGGAGCGGGCCCAGTTGGCATCGCTCGAGGCACAGCGCGATCTTGCCCGTGTGAGTTATGACCGGGCACAGCAGTTGGTGGATGATGGAGTGATCTCAAGGGTGGAGTATGACCAGGCCACCTCCCAACGAAAGGCAACCGAAGCAAATGTAGCCGAGATCCGCGCGACCATTGAACGGAAAACGATCCGGGCGCCATTTTCAGGAATCTTGGGCATCCGCCAGGTCAATCTGGGTCAATACCTGTCGGCGGGCCAGGCCATCGTTTCTCTCCAGGCGCTGAATCCGATTTATGTAAACTTCGGCGTGCCGCAGCAGACACTTTCCCAGATGGTCATCGGCCACGTGGTGCGCGTCGTCAAGGAAGATTTGCCAAATGCCGCATTCTCGGGGCGAGTCACGGCCGTCGACTCGGTCGTAAATGAGGCAACCCGAAATATTCAGATACAGGCGACCCTATCCAATCCTGAAGGTAAACTGCGCTCCGGTATGTTTGTTCAAGTGGAGGTTCCATTGGGGGCGGCCCGTTCCGTGATCGCGCTGCCTGCATCTGCGATTAACTACGCGCCCTACGGCGATTCGGTCTTCGTGATTACTGACCTTAAAGATCCAAGCGGTAAGACCTACCGTGGCGTGCAACAGCAGTTCGTCAAAGTCGAAGGGGCACACGGGGATCAGGTCGCGATTATCTCGGGCGTCAATCCTGGTGACGAGGTCGTGACCTCAGGCGTGTTCAAGCTGCGCAATGGCGCTGCCGTCCAAGTCAATAACAAAGTCCAGCCGGGAAACAATCCCGCTCCTAAGCCGGAGGACAGTTAAATGAAGTTTACCGACCTCTTCATTAAGCGGCCGGTTCTCGCGATGGTCGTCAGCTTGGTGATCCTCATCGCGGGCCTGCAGTCGATACGCTCGTTGAGTGTGCGTCAGTATCCGCGCAGCGACATCGCCATCATCCAGGTGACGACGGTGTATGTAGGCGCCAACGCGGATCTGGTTCGCGGCTTCGTCACAACTCCGATCGAGCGCGTCATCGCCAGCGCAGACGGAATCGATTACATGGAGTCGTCGAGCGCTCAGGGCCTGAGCACGATCATCGTGCACCTGAAGCTCAACTATGACACCACCGCGGCGCTGACGCAGATCCAGGCGAAGCTGGCTCAGGTCCGTAACGACCTGCCGCCGGAATCCCAGGCGCCGGTGATCGACCTGCAGACGGCGGATCAAGAATTTGCCGCTATGTACCTCGGCTTTTCGTCCGCCAATCTCGATCAGAATCAGATCACGGATTATCTGACGCGAGTGGTGCAGCCGAAGTTAAGCGCTATCAATGGCGTACAGCGCGCCGACATCCTCGGCGACCGTACTTTCGCGATGCGCGTCTGGCTGAAGCCCGAGAAAATGGCAGCGCTTGGCATTTCGGCTTCGGCAGTGCGCGACGCCTTGTCGAAGAACAATCACCTTTCGGCTCTCGGGCAGACAAAGGGTTCGATGGTCTCGGTCAACCTGATTGCCAATACTGATCTGCGCACGCCGGAAGAGTTTCGCCAGTTGGTGGTCAAAGAAGATAAGGGCGTAGTCGTCCGGCTCGGCGAAATCGCAGATGTCGTGCTGGGCGCAGTTGACTACGACCAGGATGTTCGGTTCAACGGCGAGACCGCGACGTTCATGGGGATTTGGGTGCTCCCAACGGCCAATTCTCTCGAGGTAATCCGCCAAGTCCGCGCAGCGCTACCGGGAATCCAGTCGCAACTCCCCCCAGGCATGAAAGTGGGCGTCCCGTACGATTCGACGGCGTACATTCAGGACGCGATCAACGAAGTGTTGCATACCCTGACGGAGACCCTGCTCATCGTCGTGGTGGTTATCTTTCTTTTTCTCGGGTCGTTTCGCTCCGTGCTTATTCCGGTCGTCGCCATCCCGATTTCGTTGGTCGGCGCCGTTTTCCTGATGCTGCTGGCCGGCTTCACCATCAACCTGCTAACCCTGCTCGCGATCGTGCTCTCGGTCGGCTTAGTGGTGGATGACGCGATTGTGATGGTGGAAAACGTCGAGCGGCATCTTCACCTGGGCAAGCCACCCTTCAAGGCAGCCATTGATGCTGCCCGCGAACTAGTTGGCCCGATCATCGCCATGACCATCACGCTCGCCGCCGTGTACGCCCCGATTGGGATTCAGGGTGGTCTGACTGGTGCGCTGTTCCGCGAATTCGCATTCACCCTCGCCGGCGCGGTAATCGTTTCTGGTGTGGTAGCGCTAACACTGTCTCCGATGATGGGCTCGAAGCTGCTGCGTACCGGGGACACCGAGCGCGGCTTCGCGGGAATCATCAATCGCCGCTTTGAATGGGTGCGCCGTACCTATTCGCGCCTGCTCGCTGGCACCCTACAGTACAGGCCCGTGGTTTTTGTTCTCTGGGTGATTGTGGTCGCGTTGATTGTGCCGTTCTACATGTTCTCGCAGCACGAGCTCGCGCCGGCTGAGGACCAGGGCGTTGTCTTCGGGGTCATCCAGTCCTCCGCCAACTCGACCATTGATCAGACCAATCTGTTCACCACGCAAGTCTACGACGTTTATCACTCGTTCCCGGAGAGCGAAAGCATCTTTCAAATCACTTCTCCGAGCGGTGGTTTCGGAGGCATGGTAACGAAACCATGGAGCCAGCGCAAGAAGACGGCGCAGCAATTACTGGTTGAATCGGTCGGACCGCTTTCGAAAATTGCGGGCATTCGCGTAATCCCGCTGACCCCACCGCCGCTGCCGGGCGGCGGAAATTTTCCGGTTGAGTTCGTGATTGTCTCGGCAGCCGAACCAAGGCAGCTCAGCGAGTTTGCCAACCAGCTCGTGCAGAAAGCGTTTGCCAGTGGCCTGTTCATTTACGCTGACACTGACCTGAAGTTCGATCAGCCCCAGGCTGAGGTCGTCTTCGACCGCGACAAACTTCGTTCGCAGGGAGTCGACCTGACCCAGGCGGGCCAGGATCTTGCCACCATGCTGGGCGGCGACTATGTCAACCGCTTCAGCATCCAGGGTCGCAGCTACAAAGTAATTCCGCAGATCAAACGCGCCGACCGTTTGACCTCTGACCAACTGAAGCAGATCTACGTCACTGGTTCCGACAATAAACTTGTACCGCTGTCCACCTTCGCCACAGTGAAGACCACAACCGAGCCGCGACAACTGAACAAATTCCAGCAGCTCAACGCGGTGACCATTCAGGGTGTGATCCCTCCGAATGTGCCACTCGACAAGGCACTGCGGTTTCTCGAGGATCAGGCCAAAACGATCCTGCCTCAGGGGTTCACCGTCGACTACGCAGGAGAATCGCGCCAGCTGCGAGTTGAGGGAAGCAAGTTCCTGGGCACCTTCTTGCTCTCGGGCATCCTGATCTACCTGGTTCTGGCGGCTCAGTTCGAAAGCTTCCGCGATCCATTCATCATTCTGGCGGGCTCGGTGCCGCTAGCCCTTTCCGGCGCTCTGCTGTTCTCATTTCTCGGACTCACCACACTCAATATTTACAGCCAGGTCGGCCTGATCACGCTGGTCGGTCTGATAGCAAAAAATGGCATCCTCATCGTGGAGTTCGCGAACCATCTTCAAGAAACAGGAAAAGAAAAACTCGCGGCGATCATCGAAGCGGCAGGCACGCGGCTGCGACCAATTTTGATGACAACGGCCGCTACCGTGTGTGGTCACTTCCCGCTCGTACTCGCGAAAGGTCCAGGAGCGGGAGCGCGCAACAGCATCGGCATTATGCTGGTCAGCGGCATGATCATTGGAACGCTCTTTACCCTGTTCGTTGTGCCGTCGATCTATATGTTGGTGGCGCGTACGCACACGTTCGCTCCAGAAATGGACGAGGATTCGGAAAGTATGCTCCGAGAGGAACCGGCGGATGCTATCGCGTAGCGCGAGGCCGGACGCTTGGCTGATTGGCGCACACGCAGTTTTTCCATGTGCGGCTGGGACTTAACTTAGCTTCCGATGTATTGGTGGGCAATGAGTAACCGAAATCAGGCCCTTATCAACGTCCATGGGCCGCGCCTAACTGGTTGATTTTCTGCTGGGCGCTGTCGCGAATAACATCGCGCCGGGCCTCTGACTCCTTGGTATCAGAAGCTAGCAGGGCCAATGCCTTTTCGGCATACTGCCGTGCCAGATCTTTCTCGCCGTTCGCCAAATACGCATCGCCGAGGCTATCGTTGGCGTCGGCTGACTCGGAATAAGCGAGGACGTTGAGCTTCAGGATCTCGAGCGCTAATTTCGTGTTGCCGACTTGCAAATTGTCATAGCCCATGACGTTGACGAGATTTCGCGGCCACAATTGCGCCTCGGCGTTTTTTCGTCGCGCTTCCATTAGTTGCTGCGCGACCTGAGCGGCTCCGCCGGGGGTTTCGATTTGATCGAGGATTGAGACGGATATTGAGCCCGCTGCACCATTGTTGCTGACTGGCGCTTGACCTGGTGTCTTCATCAGCGTGGTCACGAACCAATCCACGATGGTGCCGGGCACCTCGGGATGAACCTTGAACAGGTCGGTTCCGTGGCTGCCGGTGGCGGGAACATCCTTGTCTTCATACGCAAGCCAGGGTGCCTCCGGCCCAGCGTAGTGGATGAACTTCTTGTCGGGGTTGGAGGAGATATCGTAAAGCCATTCCATCACCTCTGCCGTGGGAGGGTAGTCGTCGCTGTCGGCCCAGACGAACAGCCCGGGCAGTTGCGACGCCTGCCGCATGAATTGGCGGCCCGCCAGTTCGGTTTGTCCGGAAATCAATACCAGCGATTTCACCTGTCCGGAATGCCGGCTCGCCGTCTGGATGGAATTCTCGACGCCATCCAACCCGGCTCCGCCTAGGCCGATGACATCTCCCTTGACGCCTGGCTGCGAAACCAAATATTGCCACGCTGTGTCAATCTCGGCGGGCCTGCGCTCACGTACCTGTGCTCTCTCCTTGGGCGTCAGTTTGTCATGAGGGGTGCCGCCGCTTTCGCCGAATCCCCGCATATCGAGGGTAAGCGTGTTGATTCCAGCCCCCGCCAGTTGGACGGCCACATCGTCCCATGTCTTACGTGTCCGGTTGGTCTGATGGAACAGCAAAACACCAGGGCCTGGCTTGGCTGCGGCAAAGTAGCTTGCCTTCAGGAGGGTACCGTCGGACGCCT
>Ga0210386_10003118_pt1 | contig 13968 bp, 11 predicted proteins | sample IncBWH32OmetaG_FD_160091 | JGI IMG/M metagenome (GOLD analysis project Ga0210386, IMG submission 160091) | Forest soil microbial communities from Barre Woods Harvard Forest LTER site, Petersham, Massachusetts, United States - Inc-BW-H-32-O ... | reverse complement strand
CCGGCACTACAATGGCCGACGCACGAATAGCCTCGGGGATCGACACAGGAAAAATTTCATACGATCGAGTTATTCCAAATCCGCGACGCACTCGCAAATCACAAGTTGGACGGTGTAAACTTCTGGAGCGATAACTATTAGGGAGATAACGGTTTGGCGAACACGGCGAAGATGAAATCCCTATCTGCATTCTTTGGAATTGTCCTGCTGTCGCTTGGACTCGCTGCCTCATCCACTGCCAAGGCCCCCGGCCATCTCTACGTTTTCCAGTACGAAAATGTCCTGGGCACATCTCTCGAACTTAAAGTTGTAGCTGTGTCCGAGGCCCAATCGGAAAAGGCAGAGCAAGCTGCGCTGGCCGAGATCGATCGCGAGGCGCACATCCTTAGTTCGTGGGACCCGCAGAGTGAATTCAGTAATTGGTTTCGCACCAAGGATCAGCCCGTCCAAGTTTCCCCAGAATTATTTGAAGTTTTTAGTCTGTTTGACAAGTGGCGCGGGATGACGGGAGGCGCACTCGATCCTTCGGCCGAGGCAATCACACGAGTCTGGAAGCATGCCGTCGCGGAGAAGCGAGTTCCTACGCAAGCGGAATTGGATGCCGCTGTAGCGAGCGTTCACAGGGTTCATTGGACTCTTGATTCAGTAAATCAAACGGCCACGCACACGAGCGACACGCCGCTCGCGCTCAATTCTTTTGTGAAAAGTTACATCGCGGGGCGTGCCGCGGATGCAGCATTGCACGCTTCCGGCGCACAGGGACTGGTCATCAACATCGGCGGAGACTTGATCGTGCGCGGCGACTGGCAGGAACCCATCGACATTTCCGATCCAAAATCAGACGCCGAAAATGGAACGCCCATCGCGCGCCTTTTCGTGAGGGATCGCGCTGTAGCCACAAGCGGAGACTACCGGCGCGGCGTGGAAATTGGCGGCCGCCACTATTCGCACATTGTCGATCCCCGTAACGGAATGCCAGCGGATCAGGTCATTAGCTCCACGGTCATCGCGCAATCTCCGGCAATTGCCGGTGCGCTGGCCACGGCTTTTTCCGTACTGACGCCGCAGGAAAGTGCGCGCGTAGCGGCTGCAGTGCCGGGCGTGGAATATCTGCTGGTCAACAAAGATGGAGAGAGAATCGTGAGCGCGGGCTGGAGTTCGTATGAAGCTGCACTTGCGCCACGCATGGCAATGCGCGCGCCAGCGCCGACATTTAGAACGATTTCCGCGCAATCCGGCGGCGCGCAATGGGATCCGAAATATGAATTGACGGTTTCCATCGAGCTGAGTGTGATTGATGATTACCGCTTCCACAGGCCCTACGTTGCCGTGTGGATTGAAAATGAAAGCCATGCCCCGGTGCGCACGATTTCCCTATGGTTCAGGAAATACAAATATCTGGACGAACTGCGCGCATGGAGCCGTGTTGAAAGTGCGCGTTCCACGAGCGAAGATACGCACGTCCTGAATTCCGTTTCCAGCGCCACTCGCCCTCCCGGAAAATATACTTTTAAATGGGATGGCAAGGATGATTTCGGCAACCCTGTTAAGGCGGGCAAATACAACGTAATGATCGAAGCGGTGCGCGAGCACGGCTCTTATCAATTGTTACATCAAGAGATGGATTTTAACGGTTCGCCCAAGCAGTTCCAGCTTCCGGGCGGGATTGAGATTGCGTCGGCCACCATTGATTACCACAAAATCGCCCAATAGCCCTGACGGAAACCCAGCCGGTTCTCCGCACGCATCAACCGTCAACCCACGATATTTGCACTGGAAACGCCGCTTCGCGCACCTCGCGCGCTGGTTGCACACGTATCTGTCCATGCTCAGCTTTGTCATCCTTCTGTTTTTTGCGGTCACGGGCCTCACCCTGAATCATGCCGAGTGGTTTGACAGTCATGCGCGCCCAGCGATGTTCCATGGCACGCTGAATAAAGCGTGGGTGAATGCTCCCAACCAGGACGGCGTGGCGAAAGACGATCTGGAGAAATTTTTTCGCCAAACGCACCGAACGAAGGGCGCTCTCTCCGATCTTCATGTGGATGGCGATCAATGTGAAATTGTATTCAAGGGCCCCGGCTACGAAGCGGACGCAACCATCGATCGGGCAACAGGGAATTATGATTTATCGATCAGCCCATTCAGCCTGGTTGCTCTGCTCAACGATCTGCACAAAGGACGGGACACCGGTAAAATCTGGTCCAACGTAATTGATTTTTCAGCCGTGCTCATGACGCTGGTTTCTCTCACCGGCCTGACTTTAATTTTCTTCCTCACCAAGCGACGCTTTTCGGGTTTATTGCTGGTAGCGGTTGGCGGATTGTTGTGCTGGCTCGTTTATTCGCTCTGGGTTTCCTGATTAAACCGCGATTTTGCTTCCGCAAGAATTAGCTCGTGGCCCACGAATTTTCCGATGTGATTGTTACCCTCCCCGCACGTCCTTGTTGTTTCTGGAAGCAGAGAAGCGTACGATGCGTTGGTTTAATTCCCAAATTTGAAATGCAATTTTATTCTGCGCATGAGGAGGATCGCTCATATGCGAAATCCGCTGGCAACAGGAACACTGGTGCTTGCTGCGATTTTAAGCCTGGCTGGCGACGTGCACTCGCAAAGTAAACCCGAGGCCGCTGTGACTCCTCCTACGCCGAAAACAACGGCAGCGAATCCAGGCGCGGACATTACCGGCATTTGGGACGGAATGCGAGGCGGCTATGACTTCGCTTCGTTCAGCAAGGGCGATCCTCCGATGACCGTATGGGGAAAGGCGCAATTCGATGCCGCCAAACCGTCCCAGGGACCGCGGGGCGTCTCCCTAAAGGAGACGACGGACAATGTTTACAAATGTTTTCCTCCGGGTATGCCCTACATCTATCTGCAAATTTTTCCCATGCAAATTGTGCAGACTCCCAAAGAAGTCATCGAAATTTTTGAATATGACCACAACGTGCGCCATATTTACATCGACGGCCGCAAGCATCCAGAAGATTTGACGCCCACCTATAACGGCCACTCCATTGGCCATTGGGAAGGCGATACGCTCGTGGTGGACACGGTCGGCTTGAACGGGAAACTTTGGCTCGATCGCCTCGGCCATCCCGAGAGCGACCAGATGCATATCGTCGAGCGCATCCATCGCGTGGACGAAAAAACGCTGCAGGTCGACTTCACATTTGACGATCCCAAGGCCTATCCGAAGCCATGGAATGCTTTATTGAAGTTCCGCTCGCGCCCGGATTGGGACATCATGGAACTCATTTGCGAGGATAACCTCGCATTCGAAAGCTTCGAAAAATAGGCGCATCTTTCATTCGAAATCTTCGCGGTCCGCAGATACACAACTGCCTGAAGTGACGCCACCCGCATGGCTGTGGCACTATGCAAAGGCTTGCAACTCACGGGGGGAAGAACATGAATCTCAAGAACTCAACAGCATTGATCACCGGCGGCAGCAGCGGGATTGGGCGGGCCATTGCGCAATCGCTCGTCGCCAGCGGCGCGCGCGTCGCCATCACCGGACGCGACGAGAAAAAACTTGCGGAGGCGGCCAGGGAATTGGGCGTGCATGCGATTCATGCGAATGTTTCGGTCGAGGCGGATGTCGAGCGGACTTTCAAGGAAGTCATGCAGAAATTCGGCGATCTGGATATTCTGGTGAACAACGCAGGCACCGGCGTGTTCAAAAACCTGGTCGACATGGGTAAAAAAGAATTTGAAGATGTGTTCGCCACGAACGTCACGGGCGCAATGCTGATGGCGCGCGAAGCCGCAAAACATTTCATGAAGAAGCAGCGCGGAAATATCGTGAATATTTCTTCTACCGCCGGTTTGCGAGGCGCTGCGAATGGGACTGCCTATTACGCCAGCAAATTTGCGCTACGCGGCATGACCGAGTGCTGGCGCGCGGAGTTGCGAAAATATAATGTTCGCGTCATTCTCGTGAATCCCAGCGAAGTGGTCACCAATTTTTTCCAGACGGCCGGCCTGCCGCAAAAAGTCAATGCCAGCAAGCTTCGCGGGGAAGATATTGCCTTCGTGGTGAAAGCCATGCTGGAAATGGACGACCGCGGTTTTGCGCCAGAAGTATCCATTTTCGCAACGAATCCGCAAGATTAAAAGCTGGCCAAAGAGGACCTTAAGTGGCGCGGGCTTCAGCCTGCGGGGTTTAGTTCTAGCAAGGCCCAAACCCCGCAGGCCGAAGCCCCACTACTAAAAGCCAAACTTCTTTTTACTTAATATTATTTTCCTTGCCTTCTTTTACGTAGGCCACGGACGTAGCAATGTGATTCCTGCTGTGAATCGATTTTTTCTTGGCCAGGTGCGCGAACATCTGGATGCCGAAGCCGCCGTCCAAATCATCCGTAATCCTTTTTTTCCAGGGACGCCGGATAATTTGCGTCGTCAGTCGGCGCGTGATGCGCGGTTGCGTCATTATATGCGCGGCAAGCTGCTTCGCTCGATCGATCAAACGATCTCGCGGTACAACCTCATTCACTAATCCATACTCGAGTGCTTTTTTCGCGTCAATTGCCTGACCGGTGAGTAACGCATAAGCTCCGCGCTTCGTGCCCAGCAGTTCCATGAAGCAGCTGTGAATGCCGTCTCCCGGAACGGAGCCGATATCATAGTGCAGATCGAAGATGACGGCGTCTTCGCTGCAAATCGAGATGTCGCACATGAGGCAAATTTCCGTATGAAAACCGGGCCCGTTCAGCACGCCAATCGTGGGAATTTCCAGATCGTTCACCAGCGAACTGACATTGATCCGCCCGTCTTTGTAAGCATATTCGTAGGCCCAATGCTGCAAATCTTCCTGCTCCAATTTAAAGCCTTCGGGATCCGCATCCATCATGAAATCTTCGCCAGACCCGGTGAAGATCATCACTTCGTTCTCCGGGTCCGCGCCAATCGTTTTGAATAGCTGGCCGACCGAGCGATGATTTTCGACGCTCAACTGAATGGGCCCGCCCGCCGTGTGCGCTTCCACGACGATCACCCCGTCCTTGCTGCGCTCCATTTTGTAATGCTGCTTGAATCGTTCCTTGTATTCCTCAAACTTGGGCGTAGGAATAAAATCTACGAGTGACATATCCGCAACTCCTTTTTCCGAGGTGGCGCCGGCGTCCCGCCGGCGGTTTTTCAATAGTTGGGGCAAAAATGAAAAGTCTAAACAATCTCAAAGAGACGGCGCCGAATCACGACTTTGCCTTCAGTCCAGCATTGCGAGCAATGACTTGCGTCATACTCGACCAATCCATCTCACCCTGCCCCTGCGCGAGTCCCGATAGCAAATGATCGTGAATCAGGCTGGCGAGCGGCATGGGAGAAGCAACTTCTTCTGACGCCGCCAATACCAAGCGCACATCTTTCAATCCCAGCTTCAGCGCAAATCCCGCGGGCTCGAATTGCTCTTTGGCGATCATGCGGCCGTATCCGGTAATCACCTGTGAACCTAAAAGAGCGTGCATGACATCAAGGAAGGTGTCAGGAGAGACTCCCGATTTTCGTAGGGTCGCGTAAGCCTCCCCCAACGCTTCAATTGCACTGATCACCATAAAATTTCCACACACCTTGGCTACATTCGCCTGCCATGGCTCCGCGCCCATAACAAACGTCTGGCGTCCAATTGCGTCGAACAATGGTCGACAACGTTCCACAAGCTCAGCCGGTCCCGCGACTGTCACCACCAGATTCTTGCTCTCTGCCGCATCAGGGCGACCAAAAACAGGGACGCTCAGATAACTTTGCTTGCGTTGCGCATGCTCCGCCGTCAGCCTGCGCGCCATTTCCGTGCTGATCGTGCTGTGCGACAGGTGAACGCAACCCGCCTTCATGGCGAAGGCAGCGCCATTTTCACCGAAAATAATCTGCTCCAGCGCGGAATCGTCAGCAACCATGGTCATTACAGCGTCTACGTCCCGGGCAGCATCCGCTGGGGAACTTGCCACGCGCGCTCCATCCGCAGCCAGCGCCTCAGCCTTCCCTCGGCTGCGGTTATATACAGTCAAAGAGTGCCCCGCGCGGATCAAATTGCGCGCCATCCCGGCGCCCATTCTTCCCAATCCAAGAAATGCAATTTTCATAGCCGTCAGCATAGCGATTCAGCCAGCCGGAACCAAGGAATTTTCATCCACAGTTCCCACTAATGGCCACAATCAATCATCTACTACATGTGTATGGAATTAAATTTCATTTATTGGCGCCTGAATCAGGTGAAATACCGATGGAAAATCAATTTGCATTTTTTTAAGAATAGACTACGGCTGCTGCGTTAGGTTGGTGAGGAAGGCGGTTCCTCAAGGCGTGCTCCCCCAGACCCACGCGGATTGACTGGGCTACGATGAATGGTCTATCCTCCGCACAAACAGATCGGTTGTGTCGAAGTGAATAGGCTCTTCCCGAAATCAGAAATGGATGAGAATTTAGATTCGTACAAGCCTTTCGTTGGTGTAGATTGCCAAAAGCTGGCGAACCATACTTTTCGTGGAGGTCGCGCGAGGAGAATCGTTGTCCCCTAACCCTCTTCGCCGTCCAGATTATTAAAAGCCATCCTTGACTAAAGTGGTCGGAGGTCTGGGCCATGAGAATTCGTCGCGTTTTCTATCCGTTTTTCTTTTGCGTATTTCTATGCTTCCTTCTGGGGATGTTAGTTTCCCCTTTGGCCGCAGTTCCAGCTGGCCCTGCCCAAAGATCTTTCTCCAAGGCTTCACACCCCATGGACGAAGCATCCATCCCTGGGCCGATGCGCTCGTTTCTTCGCATGGCCGCCATCAGCCAGCAAATTGCGCCCGATGAATTACTGCCGCTGCTTGCCCGTAACGTTGTGATGAATGGCTATGAAGTGGGCAGGCCCACACAATTCCTGGTGCTCTTGAATTGGTATATGGACCAGGCCCGGGAACTGGAAACTCTCGCAGGCAAAGAGCATGTCTTACATGTTTCAAATTGCGACGATGCGAAACCTCTTCTCGCGATTCTCGGTTACAGGCTGCAGAAATCATGTGGCCCTGACGCCGCGCTAGAAACCGCCGATGCGAACCGGGCTTTCCTCACTGTGAATTCCGGATTCCCCTTGGCGGATTTGGAAGATGCGCTGCGGGAAGGCAAGCCATTCGACACCGCATACGCCCCTACAAAAGTTCCCGTTCTGTATAAGAATGCCGACTGGGTACCGTCCAAGAAAAATTCCAACCGGAGCGTGGTCGACGCAATCTTGAGGGATCCCAATTTGGCCCGCCTCTATTGGGCGATGTCCCGCATGGACTCAGAGACCGGGCAATTCTTGTGGCAATCCGTCGGGGCAAAAAAACTCATACTGGTTGCACCCGTGCTGGACTTTTACGGCAGCCAAATCAGCGTCCGATCCGGACGGGTCCTCGTCCCGGGGGGAACACAGGCGGAATCCGCCTGGAAGGATTTGATCGGCGCAAGCCCGCGTTCCCCCGCAGATTTCATCACGCGGTTACTGATCAAGGATGGAGGGTGGGCAGCATCCTACTATGACACTCTTTCGCGCGTAGACGCCTCCCAGCAGGCATATTTCATTTCGTCGCGCCATATGCAGCATTTATACGACGCGCTTCGCGGACATGACATAAATCCTCTCCCGACCAGGCATTCTTTCCGCCCTGATCCGGGTCTGTTTCTGCTGGAATCGCGGCTGCTCCTCAACTCCAACGGCCAGCCGCACATTCCCGGAAACATAGAAGTCTGGCAAGAAGTCATGCGTCGAAAAGTGGATTCCAAGCTGGTCCGTGAGTGGGGGGAGAAATCGGGAAGCTGGAACAATCCCGAGCAAGTGATCGAAGGAATGGTTGCCGTCACTCGCTACCCGATGCCGGATGGACCGGTCTTCAATTTCTTGATGCTCAATGAAATCGATCGAAATCGTTCGCCGAAAGATCAGCTTTCCGTTCCCACGGCAAAGTTACTTGCCGATAGATTTCCGCTTTTTGGAGATCAATATCCGATGTTTGCGGAATTTCCCTCGTTATCAAACGAATCGATTACGCGCTTCCTCACGGTGGCCGAGGGACTCAATCAAATTCCCGATCATCTTGCCCGCACCGATGCTCTGGGAATGATGCAAGCGAGTATTGGTCTTTGGGAAATTCTCGCGCGACAAGGTGAAATTCCGGACGCTCAATTGAACGAGTCCTGGGAAAAAGTCCTTATTCCATTCACTACTCTGCATACTTCCGAACAGGTATATCAGGCCGGGCGAGCATCCCTTGCGGAGCTTTTGCGCGCCGCCACCGGAAAAACTTACTTGTCGCAAGACCAGCTCTTTGCGCTGCTTGCAGGCCCGGAGCAGTACACCAAAGAGGGGCAGCAGTTGCGATTGCAAATGGCCAGAAGAATGCACCAGGTAATCGATGACCAACGCCTGGTTTCTCTGGACACCTTAATTTCGCTTGGCGATGGCCTCGACCAGATGGCCAAGGGAAAAGAGGTGGCCGATTCGCTATTGCCTCTCGCCGGGGAATTGCGCGAATTTGAACTGCCCAGGCCTCTTTTCACCAAAAGTGAAAGGAATGAATATGCCGGAGGGATTTACAGCAATCGCCACACGGCCTTGCAGATGCGCACAGATCTCATTCGAATTATTAAATCACCCGCCAGCCCTGCGGAACTAGTCCAAGCCCACGCCTTGCTTACTCCCTTTTTGCGGGACACACTGGTGGGTCTCAATTACGCCTACTACGAGCCGCCGGGCGCACAAATGATCCACAATAATCCTCTCTTCGTTCGTTCGCATGATTTTTCCGGCGGCGATTACTCCGGCGAAGCCGCTACGGCTACCGATCAAATTTGGCGCACCCCGCGCATTTTTGGCCGCGGATGGACAGCCAGCGGCGGCGCGCATTTGATCGGTTCCATGGCCGACTTGCCCTATGCACTGGCCCGCGTGGAGCAGGACTTTATTGTGCCCAAAAATGTGCAGTCGCTCATCTGGGAGGATTTGGTTCCGGGCCTAATCACCAGCGCTGTATTGCCACGTTGGTGGAGCGTCAGCCGAAATGAGATGCACGCTGTTGCCCTTTACCAACGCACGGGAGAAGAGCTGCTGAGTTCCGCCGCCAAGGATGAAAAGGTTCGTGAGCAGGTTCTCAGCATCATTTCCGACCGCCTGCTTCCACAGAGGCTGGAGCAAATCGAGGCAGCCCTGCGCGCAGGACAAGAAGAAGAAGCGCTGGCGCTCCTCGCACCGTCAGAAACTTTCTATCTGGCCGCGGAGTTTCGTCACACCCATTCCTCGGAGAGAAAAGCCTGGGGCCCGGCAGGGAACGAGTTGGATGATGTCCTCGTACGCTACCCCATCGAAACAAATCTGGACCGCATCTCCCAGGATTTCGGCGTTCCACACCCGGCATTAGCACAAAACTACCATCGTGAGCTGATGACCATGAAGCCTGTCCCCACATTTCTCTATTACTCGAGCCGGTTAATGGCCGAGTCCTGGGATTCGGGGAATCTCTACTGGGGCCGGCTGGCGGATGAGATGGGATATTCGCCGATGATGCTCAATATTCTCGTTCCGGAATTAACGCGGCGAATGGTGGAACAAACCTTCGCTTCGCATCTGGAAGATTGGTCAGCCGTTTTGCGCGCGATGCGGGAAACCGGAGAAGAATTCCGTCAAGGGAAAATTGTGTCTCTGGCCAGGAAGAGTCCCTCAGCGGGACTCTGAGGGAAAGGGAGTCCATCGCCTGAAATAATTATAATTAAAGGTGGAACAGAATTCGGAAAAACCAACTGGAAATATTTCGAGGGGATTTATGTCAAAACGTTCCGGAATCGTGATCTTGATATTTTTGATTTTTCTTTCTACAGGCGTGGTCTGGCTCTCCGCCCAGGACCAGAACCAGACCCAGGACCAGAACCAGAGTAGCAATAGCGAAGGAAGCATCATCCGCGTTGTCGTATCGATGGTGCAATTAAACGTGGCCGTAACAGATGAAAAAGGGAATTACGTCACCACGCTGCGTCCCTCAGACTTCACGGTGACCGAGGACAGCATTCCGCAAAAGATGGCTTCGTTTGAAGAAGGAAATGCGGCGCCCCAAACCATCCTGAGTGCCACACAGGATTCGGCCCAACCGCAGGCGCTTGGAAATTCCTCGCCAGGCGATTCGCACCCCAACGGCGTCATTCGGGGCGGAAATCAATCGGATTCTCTGGATGCCATCGCATCTTCCGTGAGCGGGTCCAATGTTTTCATTCTGTTTGACACCAGCAATTACATGTTTCACGGACGAGGCTTCGTTTTTGCTCAGGACTCCATCGCGGAATTTGTGAGGTCGCTCGATCACCCATACCAGGTGGCATTTTATTCCTATAGTCGCAATTTCTACCGTGCCGCCTCGCTCACGTCAGACCGCTCCCAGGTCATTCGCGGCGTGCGTGAGACCACCAATGGCGACGATTCCGCGTTATACAACGCATTGCTTATGACGCTCAAAGACGCCGCTCAGCATACCGGCAGAAAAGTTGTGGTCGTCTTCTCCAACGGGCCCGATAATTCCAGCATGGTTTCTCCCGAAGATGTGGATGAACTGGCGCAGTCCGAGGGCATTCCGATTTACATCATCAGCACCCGGGAGGCGCAATTGAATGCCGCTTCCGCCGCCGTTTTTGCGCGCATGACGGCCAGCACGGGCGGGGAAGCTTATTTTGCGAAGAGCTGGAAGGATCAGCGTGACGCATTCAGCTCCATTCGCGAGGATCTGGCCCACCTGTACTTTATGAGTTATTATCCACAACCTAATCCTAACCGCGGCTGGCGCGCCATTTCCGTGAAACTCGCCAATCCGAAATATAAAAAATATCGCATCCGTACTCGAAGCGGCTACCGCCCCATTCCCGCTCGTATCAACACGGAAAACGTTTCACCTGAACAGTAGTTTTTGCGCGTTTTACCGGCTGCCGCCCATGCCTGTCCTATTAACGCAATACATAATTGCCCTGAGAGTTGCTCGCCTTGCCTACTGTACTTTCGTCCAGTAGTAATTTTTCAGGCATGTACTTAAGCTGTTTGTGATTAGCGAATTGCATTGGGTGCCGGCCGTTATCCGTGCAGGGAAGAGAACTCTTCATGGACAGAAGGAAAACGCCAATCTTGCCAAATCGTGGAACCGCCCCGGATGGATCAAAGGCGGAAAGAAGGAAAAGTTTTCGCTTTCCAGTCGCGGTGCCGATCGAAGCAAGCTGGCGCAATTCAGAGGGTATTCCTGTCTTGGTTCAGGCCGTCGCAAAACAAGTGAACGCAAACGGCGGTTACCTCGAGATGTCCATTCATCCGAGCGTTGGCAGCCGAATCACGCTCACCAATTTCCTTTCCGCGGAGTCTGCGGAAGCCCGAGTGCTCGCCACGCCGAGTTCAAGAGAGGGCGTTTCCAACGGCATTGTTGTGGAGCTGATTACCCCAAGCGATAGTTTCTGGGGCGTGAACCTCCAAGTTAAGAAAACTAGCGTTGAGCTTCAAAAACTCGAAAAAGCGCTTCAAGCAGAAGGCATTGATTTCCGTTTGTTGAATGAATTTCGCGATACGGTCGATTCCATTCGCACCACTTCGCTGGCCGTTCAGCAGTTGAGAGAACTGCAGCTGAAGGGCCGCGACGAAAGCGAAATAACCACTTTGTTGGTGTCTGAGCGCATTCGCCACGCCACAAACCTTTGCCACGAACTAGTCGCCGATCTGGACGCAGGCCACATGTCCCACGGGATCAAGGGAGTTGATGAGCTGTATGAATCCCTGGAACAAGCCTGTGACCGTCTAAGGCACCTGCTGAAAAGCCGCCATCCAGATCGCTACGTAACCACCCGTACCTAATCGGGGGCTCGCGCCGCTTAGAATTGGCGAAACCCCTAGAACCGAAATATGACCCCGGTGGTAATCCTTACGCTGTGTTGGATGCCGCCAAAAAAGTGCGTAACCACGTCATCGGCCTGAACCATCCGCCAGGTAAATAGCGGAGCAATGTGCCGATCAAGCCCCCCGCCCAGAGCCGCCGCGTAGGATGAACTCGTAAATCCATTATCATGAATGCTTCCGTAGCCCGCCAATGCGTGCACGAACGGAGAATACTTCCCGGGAAGCGAAATCTCGGGTCCAACCATTACATGAAACGACCTGCCATCTGTCTGATTCGGAAAAACAAAATGCCCGTCCAGGTCTGCCGCCGCACTGAGCCAGCCAAAAATTTTGTATTGCGCTCCTACTTCTACGCCGTTGAAATTTCTTCCAGGAGAAGTTCCGACATGCTCGAATGAATACCCGGCCAGGACTCCGACGGATTGTGCATGGATATTAACTGACCCAATAAAGAGTAGTCCCAACAGAATGAACAGCTTTCGAGCCATTAAACCGCCTCCGGACCGTGAATTTAGATGAGATTGTCGGCGCACGAGGATTGCGTCGTAATGCATACGCCTTGCTGGGTGGTAAGTGAGATGCTGGAAGTCGTCACGCGGTTACTCAGCGCTCAAATGTTTTTAACTTATTGAAAATATGATTGTTAGGCATGTAGTCCTGGGCGGAATGCAGTAGCAAACCGGCATCCATCCGGTCTAAGTACAACTTTGGTGGCGCTTAATTCGGGGGTTGGGAAGTAGGGTGCCTGCTGATAACCCATGCCAAAACCGCTCCGCCGGCTGCGCTGACTGGAATCACTGCCGTATGCCAGATCAGAACGTGGAGGGCTTGAAAGTTTGGGCAGTGCAACTCCAGCATCGCTACCCCCGCAAGGCCCGCGAGTGTTCCGCCCACAAGTCCAGAGGCAACGGCATTCACTGCAAATCCGCGGCGCAATACCAGCCAGCCTAGCAGTGCTGTGGGTATCGCGTGCAGAAGGCCAAACCCAAGGCAAATGAGTCCCGCTGAGAGGAAACGATCCGTTTGATAATTACGAAATAAAACGCCGAAGATTGCGAGCAAGCCAAAGATGCTCACTCCGAGAAGCATGCCAGGCGTAAACAGTCGCTTGCTTCCAGGAATGTTTTCGCTGACCCATGCGGAGGCCGCCAGAAAAATCAAGATTGCTAGGGCCGGAAAAATGAGCATGCGTTCAAATGAATTAAGTTTCAGAACGCCAAAAAATCCTGCTTCCGCCGCGCCGGCGATGGCAATGGCTACAGCAATCAAAATTATGCCAATTTCCAATACCCAGGAAGATGGCAAGGGACGCACGGCCGGCATTGAATTGCCCAAGGACGCTGCAATTCGATCAAGCAAAGCGGGGCTCACTGCTTCGGGATTATGTGCGGCCTGTTTCAGGAATTCGTCCATGTTTTTTTCGTTCATGGCAATTCTCCTAATGGCCCTTTTCCCAGTCCCAGCATCGTCAATCGCACTCTCAATTTTTCATAACCGCGGTGAGCTTTCTGCTTCACGGACCCAATGCTCGAGGAGGTGGCGCGCGCCACTTCTTCCAGCGACATGCCTTCCACCTTTAGCATGGTGATCACTTCGCGCTGGCTTTCCGGAAGCGGCGCCAGCAAAACGTCTAGACTCGGAATGCGGTCAGGTTCCTTCGCGGCCACGGTCTCGGCTTCCGGCGTTTCATCCAGCGGCTGCTCGTGGCCGGTCGTGCGGCTCGACTTTCGAAAGTGATCCACACGAATATTCCGGGCAATCGCGTACAGCCAGGGCAAAACGGGCTCGCCGGGCCGGTAGGTATGCCGCGCTTTGTGAATTCGCAACCACAATTCCTGCAAAAGATCGTCGGCGTGTTCGCGGCTGGAAAATTGAATCACAAAAAACCTGTAAAGCCGCGGGCTCACGGAACGAATTAAGGAGTTGGCCGCCGCCAAGTCACCTTGTTGATAGCGGGCCATCAGCATCTCCAGATCGATGTCTGAGGTCATGGGCGTGAATCGTCGCGCCCGATTATAGCCGGATTCTTCGACCTCGCTCGCGCTATCTACTGCAAGCCCCATAACGGGGGCTAGAAAGTGCGTGGCCATATC
>Ga0210386_10003114_pt1 | contig 13976 bp, 8 predicted proteins | sample IncBWH32OmetaG_FD_160091 | JGI IMG/M metagenome (GOLD analysis project Ga0210386, IMG submission 160091) | Forest soil microbial communities from Barre Woods Harvard Forest LTER site, Petersham, Massachusetts, United States - Inc-BW-H-32-O ... | reverse complement strand
CAGGATGCGCGACCGTGTTCTGCCCTGCGCCTACGCAGAGCTGCGCCACCTGAAGACGGCGCTGGAAGCGAGCGCGTCCGCTGGGTTGCTGGGCAGCATCGCGCACGAGCAATTGAATCGCCTGCGGTAACTGGCCGCGGCGAATCAGATCGCGCGCCATGTCATACGCATCGGGCATGGATTCTTCTGCTTCTTCGCGTGAGCTCTCGGTGTGCGCCGCATAGATCGGCTCAGGTTCGGGCTGTGCTTCTACCTCGGGAGACGGCTCCGGTGGTTTGGGGATCACCATCTCTTCCAGCCATCGCTGCGTCTCAGGATTCGCCGTTGGCGTGTCGTCATCGAGCGACCACGTTGGCAGCTCCGGAATGTCCTTCAGTAAAGACTGGAGCGTGGCGACCACAGTGGCCGCAATCGGGTAGTAGCCTGCTTCGTTGCTTGCCTTCCAGAGATAGCGCTGAACATCGAGCCAGGCCCGGCCGCACGGTTCACCCGCTGCGGCCAGCGCGACGCGCAGCAGCTCTTCCCAGTTCGCTTCAGCGGAAAGCCGTTTCAAGCTTTGGCGTATCTCCGTTGCCGGCGAGACCAGAAAATCATATGAGGCATAGCTGCCTTGCTCGCGCATTTCCCCCAGTCGCATCGCCGTTTGCAGCAGATACGGGACTGGGCTCGTCGGACGCTCTTTCTGCATGTACAGAGCGCAGGCCTGAATGCGGCTGACGGCATCGTCCCAACTCTCGGGCTCGACCGAAAGCGCTTTGCCTTTCTTCGCTTTTGGAGCAGCAACTTCGACTGTTTCTTCGACTTCGGAGACTACTTCCGGCTCGGCTTCTGTCTCTTCAGGTTCTTCCTCTGTAACTTCTTCAACGGGATCGGGCTCAAGTTTGCGTTTTTCGTTCAGCAGGCTGTTGATGACCTGGCCGACTTCTTCGAGAGAAGTATTGAGCTTGCTGAAGGCCGGTCCATCGTCTCCGTACTTTTCGTCGCAGTATGCGCGTAAACCGTCGAGCGTTTCCGTCGCAGACTGCACCGCTGTCTGCAGCCCGACATAAAACGCCTTTGACGTGCCAGCAAATGCCGCGTCGAAGTCCTCGCCTGTTACCTTGCCTTCGTCAATGGCCTGCTTTCGTGCCTCGCGCTTGCTGTCACTATATTCAACATCGGATTCATAGCCGACCGCACGTGATTCCTTGTACTGGTAGTAATTCAGGCCACTCTTGGTAATGGGAGCTTCACGCATCAGCGCAGCAACACGGTTCGACACCCATTCGATCGGCATGGCTCGCATGCCTATGTCTCCGTCTTCGATCTCGGGGTAAATCGTTTCCCAGAACTGCTCCTGCAAATCGCGGAACAACTGAAGACAGGGTTGGATCAGAGCGAGCCCCTCCCGCCTGACATGTGCTTCCGTCAGCCACGCCGCCAGTTGAAGGTCTTTGCTTTTTGTTGCCAGCGCCTCCCCGGCAATTTTAATCACCAGAGGGAGATCGGCCTTCTTTGCCTGACGCTGCCAGGCGCCGGTTGGAATACTTTCATCGTCCTCCGTTCGCGCTTCTTTGATTTGGTCATAGATGCGGTCGTAACGGAGATTGACACCCGAGGGATTGTCGCCTGGAATCGGATTCAGCAGATCATCACGTAGTGGCACTTTCGGCCGTCTCCCCAGCGTGGTGGAAGGTCAGATTGCGCAGTTCAAGAAACGGCTCTTCTTCCTCCCCACGCAGCAACATTTTCTGACCACAAGGAACTGCTCCATGGGTTTCGTCATCCTCCCATGCAGTTGCGCGGCCTAAACGAATCGCATCATCCGGATGTTTCCATGAAAGCGGCGCAATGGCCGGCAGCAGTACCTCTCCTAAGTCCGTCAGCCGAAAATCTGAAGTGGTGTGTAGAATCGCCGGCATCCAGAGCAGATCGCGCAGCTTTTTTGGAGGCTGTACTTCGATCGACTCAACATACGCGAACGGAATCCAGGTGTAGCTGCCTGCGATAAACGCTTCAAGGTTCGCACCGATGCGAGGATCAGCGTCGGATAGACCTGCAAATTCCTCGCCATTCCAGGATCCCGAGGGCGAGGGATGTGTGGTTCCCATCGGCAGCGTATTCTTCGCAAACATCTCTTGGCGTGTCCGCTCCGCATGCAGCGCGGAGCGATAGAGCATGGCCCCCGCCGCCGCTTCGGGACTTGCGTCTGAGAGAACATCGAGCTGCTTGGCGGCACGGTCATATTCGCCCGCAAAGCATAATAGTTCAAATAAGAAAGTACGGCGCTTGGCGTCGAGAGGCTGTTTTTTCAATTCGTCGCCAAGCGCATTGATGGCCAGCTGTAGCTGGCCATCACGGTAGTAAGAGAGCCCATCCATGGGAGTGCCGCCTTACGAAGCTTTGTTTTGTTTCGTGCTGTACTTGACTTCGCCAGTGCTGTTCAGCGTGCCCTTTTCATCCTGGATCGAGTAATCAATGCCAATCTCGTTATAGGTGAACGATAGGCTCACTGTGGGAACCTCAGAGGACGCGGACATTTGCAGCCCGGTGATAAAAATCTCCGTGAAGTTCACTTTGAGATAAGGCTTTCCATCGGCGCCGCTTTTCACCGCGCTCATGGTGGCCTTCGTAATGTGCGTGCCTTTGGAAATGGACTTGAAGAACTTCGGCGTTGACTTGTCGAAGTTGAGCATCATGCTCACATCGGACATGTCCACTTTGCCGGCACCCGAACCGCCTGTGCCTGCAACTGAGGATACATTCGAGGCTCCCCAACTCCAGCTGAGGACTTGAATTTTATCTTTAAATTTTTCGTCTTGGGATTCGCCTGGAATCCCATCTAAGTCGAGAAAATAATCTACTGCCATGTATGGCTCCTTTCATCCCTTGAAAAATCGCTGAAGCGGACAACGCCGCGATTCAACGCCGGCATGGGGGTTACTTCCTTGCCGATGCCGGTAGATCGGCGACCAGACGGAGCGATACTGACAGCTCGTCGAGTTGGAAATGAGGTTTAAGAAATGCAACAGCGCGATACGCGCCTGGTTTTCCAGGGATTTCCGAAACCTGGATCGCAGCTTCTCTCAAAGGCAGTTTCGCTTTCGCCGCTTGCGACGCATCATCATCCGCGCAAACATAGTTGGCAATCCACTGATTCAGGAAGCGTTCGCAATCCTGACGGCTCATGAAACTACCGATCTTGTCGCGCATCATCACTTTCAGATAGTGCGCAAATCGTGACATGGCAAGAATGTATGGCAGCTGGGCTGACAGCCGGGCGTTCGCGTTGGCTGCGTCCTTGTCGTAAAGCTTCGGCTTATTCGCCGTCTGCACACTGAAGAAGGCCGCATAATCGGTTCCCTTGCAATGCACGAGCGGCACCAGGCCCTGGTCAGCGAGTTCTTTTTCGCGGCGATCCGTAATCGCAACTTCTGTCGGGCACTTGAGAGCCACATCACCCTCGTCGGTGCGGAACGTATGCGCGGGCAACCCCTCAACCAGACCCCCGCCTTCCACACCCCGGATGGCAGCACACCAGCCGTGGCGCGCAAAGGAGTTAGTGAGCCTTGCGGCCAGACCCCACGCAGCATTGCCCCACAGATACTTCGAGTGATCGCTGCCATCGACCGCTTCCTCGTAGTCGAACGCATCGATTGTCTTTGTATCTTTCCCGTATGGGAGTCGCATAAGAATATGCGGTAGAGTCAGGGCAACGTAGCGGGAATCGTCCGATTGACGGAATGACTTCCACTTGGCATATTCCGTCGAATCGAAAATTTTGCCGATGTCGCGTGGTGCGCCAAGCTGCGTATAGCTGCTCAGGTTCAGCAGATCGGAAGACGCAGCCGTGAGGAATGGAGCATGGGCAGCAGAAGCAACCTGCGAGATGCGCTCCAGCAACTCCATGTCCTCTGGTCCGCGCCCGAATTCGAAATCTCCAACGATTGAGGCAAAGGGCGCGCCGCCGAAGACGCCAAATTCTTCTTCGTAGACTTTCTTGAACAAAGCGCTCTGATCGAACTCCGACGCACGCTGCAGGTCTTTTAGCACCTCGCGTTTGGAGACGTTGAGTACCTTGATCTTGAGCATGTCGCTTGTTTCCGACTGATCAAGCAGGTACTTAAGGCCGCGCCATGTGCCTTCCAGTTTCTGAAAAGCAGGGTAATGCAGTACTTCATTCAATTGCAGCGAGATGAGGTGGTCAATCTGTGCGATGCGCGTCTGGATCGTAGCCTCGGCGTCGCGGGTCAAGGTCATGTGACCCTCAAGCACCTGCGAGACGAACTCCTTCACCATGTCCCGGCCGCGCTCGAGCGTGGCTGCATCGCGGTTAAATCGGCCCTGCGAAACAATCTGGTCCAGCAGGGTTGGCTCAGCAGTTGTCTGTTCGACTGACTGGCCGGCGGCAGCCGCTGCGGTATTGGTTGTGCTCATTTCTCACCCCCGGTGGTGCCCAGTTCACCACGGAGCTTTTCACGCGACTCCGTGTTGGAAACAGCGTCAAACAGAGCTTCGTCCAACTTGTCGTTGCCCTGCAGGCTTCCGCGCAGATCGGAAAGTCTCTGCCGCAGATCCAATAGTTCCTTCAAGGGGCCGACCTGCTTGGCAACATTCTCCGGTGAGAAGTCGTCGAGGCTCTCGAATTTGAGGTTGACAGAAATCTGGCCGGCATTCGGATCATCGCTCAATTTATTCGCGACCGAATAGGCAAGATGAGGCTGCATTCCCTTCAAAACAGTGTCAAAGTTGTCGGGATTGATCTCGACGAATTTGCGGTCTTTCAAGGCGGCAAGCGGTTGTTCAGGCTGGCCGGTCAGGTCTCCGAGCACACCCATAACAAAGGGCAGCTCTTTGAGTTCAATCGCGTCGCCGATCTCGACATCGTAAGTGATGTGCACGCGCGGCGAACGCACGCGGTCCAGTTTATGCTGCGTACTTTCCTTAGCCATTTCTATATTCCTCGATAGACGCGCGGAGGCACCGCCCGCCATAGTTTGATAACACTCGGCTCCACAAAATATTCCTTGCTGAAGATGCCAGTTGCGCTCTTCGCATTATGTAACAGATCCGTTTCGGGAACGCTAACTGGCGTCTGATGAGAGCGCGCCAATTATCAAATGCCCTATAGGGCGTGTCAAGTTCAAAACGTTACACGAAAGTTATGCGTAAAATTGAAGCGTTTCCTCCTGCACATTTCACCATCGCTGTATACTCGAAGCCCGATAGGACTCCTTCCAAATGCGACAGTTGCAACCCGTTGTCTGGTCAAAAGGCGTATTTTTATCTCCGCAGCATCTGCAGGCGCAGGACCGTTTTTTTGAAGAAACTCTGCGCTTCCTGGTGGAGGCGTTATCCTTTCGTTATTGGGGGTTTTCCTCTCTCCAGATTGATGGAACCGCCCTTAGCGAGGGCCAGCTCAGTATCTCAGAGGCTTCAGGTGTCTTTCCCGACGGCCTTTTACTGCACATGCCGGCGTCGGACACTCCTCCTCGCTCGCGCACGCTGGATGAGTGCTTTCACGACGGACAGGAGAGATGCGCCTTTTATCTGGCGGTTCCTCAGGACCGGCCCGGAGGCATAAACATCGGCTTGCAGCGCGGCAGCATCAGCACCCGCTTCTATTCCGAATTACAGATGCTCCGCGATGAGAACAGCTCCGGCATCGAAAAGCCGGTTTCGCTCGCCCGCAAAAACCTCCAGATCCTGGCCGATGGTGAAAACCTCGAGGGTTCGGTCCTTTTGCCACTGGCGCAAATCGAGAGGACGGAAGCGGGAGGATACCGACTCGACGCCAAGTATGTGCCTCCAATGCTCAATGTGAAGGGTAGCGAGCTGCTCTTCGGCATTTTGCGTGGATTGATTGAGGTGCTCGTCTCGCGCAGCAGTCAGCTTGCAGGCTCACGGCGTCAACGCAATCAGTCACTCGCCGACTTCAGCGCTTCGGACGTGGCGAATTTCTGGCTGCTATACACAATCAATGCGCATCTTCCCGGCCTGCGCCACCTGTTGGAGGCAAAGCATGTTCATCCGGAATCGCTTTTTCTCCAGATGCTCTCGCTTGCCGGGGCGCTGACCACGTTCTCGCAGAAGATCGAGCCGCGCGACCTGCCAAAGTATGAGCATGAAGAGCAGGGAAAATGCTTCAGCATGCTGGATGCCATCATTGCCGAACTGCTCGACACCGTAGTACCGAGTAATTTTGTGGCACTCCCGCTGAAACAGTTGCGCGATTCGATCTATGCAACGGCGATCGACAAGGACCAATATTTCGAGAACTCGCGCTTCTATCTCGCCATTTCCTCGGATATGCGCGAGGCCGATCTCATCAGCCGCACACCCAATCTTGCCAAGGCATGTTCAGCGACGCATATTGAACAACTGATCCGTCAGGCGCTGCCGGGCCTCACGCTGACGCACGTTCCCGTGCCTCCTCGTGCCATCCCGGTCAAGCTACGGTACCAGTACTTCAGCATCGATCGCACAGGGACGGTCTGGGACGCGGTGCTGCGCGCACGGAACTTTGGTGTCTATGTTCCGGGAGAAATTCCCAATCCGGACATGGAGCTGATTATTCTTTTTGCCAACCCGGATTAATGATGTCGTAAGGCAAACACAACAATCAGAATCACCACGATCAACACAAACACATTCACTACCAGAATTAGTGGCAAATACTGCTGCAGCTTACTCGGCGGAGGCGGTTGTGGGGCTGCGGGAACCGGCGCTGGTGGAAACGAAAATGCCGGCGGCTGGAAGTGCGGCATCTGCGGTGCTGCGCCTCCGCCTGCGCCCGCGTGCATGGGTGGCATAGGCACGCCGGCTGGCATTTTAGGAAATGCCGGGGGCTGAGGCATCTGGAACCCGGGCTGGCTTCCGCCCGCTGCCTGTCCGGGCGGCATCACCGGCGATCCAGGCGCGACACTCTGGCTTTGCGCTTCACGAACCATCGATCCCGAGATGATGCGCGTGAATTCACCGGGACCGCCGGATGACACTGGTGCAGACGGCGCCGGTGAAAAAGCCGCTGGCGCTGCTGGCTGCGGCGGCGACGATGGGGGTGGGGAATTCAAGGTTCGGAGCAACTGTGTAAATCCACCTGCTGCAGGCAGCGCAGGATTCGCAGCCGCAGGTGGAGAAGGCATCAATGGTGGCGGTTCATTGGCAGGAACCGTATTCTCCGTTCCCAGAGCCTGAAACAGTTGCGTAAATCCTCCCTGCGCGGGTGGAGCGGGCCTCGGTGTCGGCGTGCTCGTGCCGAATGGGTTCGCTCCTGACGAAGGCGTAGACGTCGAAAATTGAAAGCTGCTCGGTGGTGCCACTTCCTGCTTTAGAGAAGAAAGAGAATCTTCCTGCGGTGTTTTCTGCCCGCCAATTTGCGAAAACATCTGCGTAAAACTTCCCGGTTCAGACTTTGGTGGTGCAACCGGCGGTTCAAAGGCAACCGGAGATACGGATTGTGGCGGTGGCGCCGGTTCGGCCTTTGGAGAAAGCGACTGGAACATCTGCGTAAAGCCTCCAACCGCTGCTGGCTGCTGGGAGGACGGCGGCGCAGCCATTGGAGTAGCAGGCTTGTCACTTTCCATCTGCGCTGGAGAGAGTGTCTGAAACATCTGCGTAAATGCGCCGGGCCCTCCCGTTTGTGCAGGAGCGGCAGGCGGCTTTTCTTCCGGTACAGGGGCAAAAGCAGTTTCTGGAGCCGGGGGTTGAACAGGCGCTGTTTTGAACAGTTGCGTGAAGCTGCCCGTCTCGACGGAAGCCTTTGGCATTTCAACAGCAGGCGATGAAACCGGCTCGCTCTCAGTTTTCAAGATCGGATTGTTTATGGTCCGCAAAAGCTGAGTGAACTCACCCGGCTTTTGCTCTACGCTGCCAGATGAAGCGGGTACCAGTGGTGAAGCAGGCGCTCTGCCAACAGAGATTGGAGTAAAAACGCTGGTCAGGTCTGACGCAGGTTTTGGCGGCACAGGCGCGGCAGGAGTTGGCGCAGTATGCTCGACTCTGCTCGGAGACACAGGGATGCTCTCGGCTTTGGCAGATTGCGTATCAGCGGACTGAAGCGCCTGAAACATCTGCGTAAAGCTGCCGGGACTCTTCGACGGCGGGAGCGGTGCAGGAGCCATCTCCGAAGCAGGCTGCGCGGGAGGCGTGACCGCTGTCGCTTCCACGTTTCCTTCGCTCGAGGGAGTTTCCGTCCGAAGCAGCGACTTGAGCCAGTCATCTTCCTGCGGAGATGGGGCCTGTGGTGAGGTTACTTTGCCAAAAATTCCGGTTGCGCTGGCTGGATTGTTGCCTGCAGACTCATCAGGGCCGGAGAACTTGGGATCATCAAATGGCGACTTGGACGAGTCCATGCTGTGCACACCGTAGCTTCAAAATCGATGATAGATTCTGGAGTCCAAGCTTACATCGCAAAATCTTGACAGTAAAGCCCTGACACCCTACGATGCACACACGAATTGGCCGCAACAATTTTAAGCAGTAGAAACTAAAAGGACGATAGATTCACTATGGAGTAGAGGATCGTCCATCACGGCCGCACCTGCCTGCGAGTCGTTCAACACCGTGCATCGCCTCATGCTGAGTTTAATGGTTCGATATTTATGAAATTTTTGTCGCGTGTGGTCTGGTCTGAAGGAATGTATCTGGGACCGCATCACTTTCAAACGCAAAGCCGGTATTTTGAAGATTCGATTGCGTTCCTCGTCGCCAGCCTTTGGCATGAGCCTTGGGGATTTTTACACTTTGAGCTCGACCAGAAGGCTATCCGGAATGGGAGCGCAGTCGTGCTGCATGCTTCCGGCGTCTTCCCTGACGGCCTTGCCTTTGAGCTACCAAATTCTGATCCGCCACCTGAGGCCAGAAACCTGCAGGAAGTCTTCCCTTCCACGGATGCAGTGCTGCCTCTTTATCTCGCCGTGCCGGGACGCCGGGACAATGGTTTTGATTGCGATCTGAACACCGTGGCCAGTCATACGCGCTACGCTCGCATGCAGCGAACGTTGCGCGATGAGACGAACGGCATCGATGAACGCGAAATCGAACTGGGCCAAAAGAATATCCAAATCGTTACGGAAGCCGAGCTGACACCCGACACGCAGTCGATTCCATTCGCGCGCGTTCTTCGCGATGGCCGTGGTCATCTTATCTATGATGAGGAGTTCATTCCCACATGTCTGCGAGCCAGTGCCAGTGAGCAGCTGATGCTTCTGGTCAAACGTCTCATTGAGACGATTGGCGAAAAGAGCGCGACCATTGCTCGGAGCGCTCGCCGTCACGGACGGTTTGAAGCCGGCTCCTCCGCGCTTGATGTCGCGAACTACTGGTTCCTGCACGCGCTGCACAATGCCATTCCTCCGCTGCAGCATCTAAGCGCAACGAAGCACGCACATCCGGAAGAGCTGTTTATAGAATTGTCGCGTCTCGCCGGAGCCCTCTGCACCTTTGCTGTCGATTCCGATCCACGGACACTGCCTGCCTACAATCATCGCGATCCGGGGCCGGCGTTTCGCGCTCTCGACGCACATATCAAGCGGCATCTCGAAATCGTTGTGCCCTCAAACACTATCACGCTCAACTTTCATCCTTCCGAGCCATATATTCACGAAGCGGACGTTGTGGATGAGCGTTGCCTGCGCCACGCCCGCTGGGTGCTTGGCGTTCGTTCCAGTTTAGGTGAATCCGATCTGTTGAAACTGGTTCCGAGGCTGGTGAAGGTCTGCTCGTCGCGCTTTGTTCCGGAACTGGTGAAGCGGGCGTTGCCTGGGATGACATTGACCCATCTTCCCGTGCCCCCAACGGCGATTCGCGCCGAGGTCGACATGCAATACTTCGTCGTCGAGACCTCGGGACCCTGCTGGGAACATATTCTCCAAACCCGAAAAGTGGGCGTGTATATTCCCGGAGAAATTTCGCAGCCGGAATTTGATCTTACCGTGATAGTGGAGGCGGCCTGATGAGCAATGCTCGCGTCAATAGCCTGTCGTTTGCATTTCAAGAGGTGCTTACAGCGATCCTGCGTGTCCGCTTTCAGCGACAGCAGGTGCAGGATTCGGAAAGCTTCCGCGCCCAGATGCGCCGGTCTCTCCAGGCAGCGATGCAGGAGGCAAAATCGCTCGGCTACTCGAGTGAAACTGTGCAGATGGGCGTATTTGCAGCAGTTGCGTATCTTGACGAAAGCGTTCTCAACCTGCAAAGTCCCGTCTTTGCGGACTGGGCGCGCCGCCCGTTGCAGGAAGAGCTTTTCGGCGGCCACCTTGCAGGCGAAACATTCTTTCGTAACCTCCGGGCGCTGTTGGGTCAGCAGGATTCTGCCGAGGTTGCGGATGCGCTTGAATTGCATTGCCTTTGCCTGCAGATGGGCTATCGCGGCCGGTATGCGCTTGGTGATGCCGGAGAGTTGCATCAGCTGCTTCGCCAGGCGCGCGAGAAGATTCAGCGCATACGCGGACAGGCTCATCTGCTACCCGCTATGCCCGCTCCGGAAGTGCGGCCAACACGCGCTAAAGATGCGTGGAGCCGAAGTTTGTTGATTACCGCATGCGTGCTGGCCGGATTGACCGTGCTCGCTTTCGGCGGCTTTGAAATTGCTCTTGGTTCAGGGGTATCTCAGGTGCAGAACACCAGCCTCAATGCTCGTTAGGAGTCCGTTGTGGTATCGATTCTAGTTTCCGTTCTTATCTTTGTGCTCTCGCTTGTGCTGGCGTGGATGGCAGGCCCTGTTCTGCATGTGCAGGGCGCGGCACTTTTGATACTGCGCGTTGCCTTTGTAGTGCTGGGTGCGGTAGCTGCGACCGTCATTCTGGTGCTCCATGTCCGCAAGCAGAAGCGGGAAGGAAGCACGAAGAATTTACAGGGAAACACGGAGCTGGAGACCCTGCTTCGCGACGCCGAGAAAAAACTCGCTGCGGCGCAACGCACCGGGGCCAAAACGCTCGATTCCCTGCCGCTGTTGTACCTGCTTGGCGAAGCCAACTCGGCCAAAACGACGACCGTGCTTAAATCCGGGCTCGATCCGGAGCTCCTCGGCGGTCAAATCTACCGGGACCAGGATATTGTCGCTACTCCGGTTGCAAATCTCTGGTACACGCAGCAGTGCGTCATCGTCGAGGCCGGCGATGCGGTTCGCAAAAGCCCTCAGTTATGGAGCAAGCTGGTTCGCAGAACACGACCCAAAGCTTACCGTGCGGCGATGGGATCGCAGGCTCCCATTCGCGCTGCTGTCGTATGCATGAGTTGTGAGCATTTTCTGGGAGCCACCGCAACGGAAGCTGTTACAGCCTCCGCGCGAGCCACAAACCAGATGCTGCGCGACCTGGCCCAGCAACTGGGAACAGAAGTTCCCGTTTACGTAATCCTGACCAAGCTCGACCGCGTGCCAGGATTCACGGAATACGTCCGCAATCTTTCGAATGAAGAAGTTTCGCAAGCGCTTGGCATCGCCACGCCGCGAAGCGAAGCATCGAGCGGAGTCTATGCCGAACAAGCCACTCGCGAAGCCACAAATTCGCTTGACCAGCTGATCTTCTCTCTCGGTGAGTTTCGTCTGGAGATGCTGTCGCGGGAGAACGACCAGCGCAACGTAGATCCCGTATACGAATTTCCTCGCGAACTGCGCAAGTTGCGCAACAATCTGGCGACGTATCTGGTCGAACTCGCCCGGCCCAGCCAGTTGAATGCGAACCCATACCTGCGCGGCTTTTATTTCACCGGTGTTCGCGCCGCGATTGTAGAACAAATGGTCAGCGCTCCAGCTCAGACGCCGCAGGCTGCCCCCGCGGATGCGGGCGCGACGCGTATGTTCTCGCTGCAGCAGATGCAGGCGGCAGCTGCACCACCTACGCCTCAGGTCGTAGCGCAGAAAGTGGCGCAATGGGCTTTTCTGCCGAAACTTTTTCCCGTGGTCATCCTGCAGGATCGCAGCGCGCTTTCAAGCACCAGCAACAGCGGTCGCACGCATACCCTTCGCCGTATCGTCTTTGGCAGCGTCTCCGCGCTTTTATTGCTTTATCTTCTCGTCCTTATCATTTCCTATGGCAACAACTCGAGGCTCCAGCATCAAATCTCGTCGGCAGCCGATGCGCTGCCTACCAGAACTGTGCCCGCGACGATGCTTGCTTCCTCGCAGGAGCTGATGTCTCTCGATCAGCTTCGCGCAGCCTTAGTGCAGTTGGAGGGCTACCAGCAAAATGGGCCTCCGCTGATGTACCGCTGGGGCTTGTATCACGGCGACGATCTGCTGGAAGCTGCGCGGCGCATTTATTTCGATCGTTTCCAGCGGCTTCTCTTGACGAATACTCAGGGAAACATCATCGCGACGCTGGCCGCGCTGCCTGCCACGCCGCAAGCAGGTGCGGACTACACGGCTGCCTACAATCCCCTGCGGGCGTATCTCATCACGACTTCAAACGCGGACAAAAGCACTCCCGAATTCCTGACGCCGGTGCTGACACAGTTCTGGCTCAACGGCAGGACACCGGAGACAGACCAGCAGAAGCAGCTTGCCCAGCAACAATTCGATTTCTATGCGAACGAGCTGCGGCACGGCAATCCCTATTCGATTGCGCCCGCAATGCCTGCTGTGACACATGCACGCACGTACCTCGGCAGCTTCGGCGGGTATGACCGTATCTATCAGAACATGCTGGCGGCGGCGAACAAGGTAAATCCTCCAATCGACTTTAACCGCGCCTATCCCGGCTCGTCCGCTACAGTCACAGAAGCTCACGTTGTGCCCGGAGCGTTCTCCCGCAACGGCTATACTTTCATGCAGGATGCGATTCTACATCCCGACCGCTACTTCAGCGGCGAAGCATGGGTACTCGGAGATCAGGCACCGCCGTCGCTCGACCGCGCCAACCTTACCCAGCAGCTAGCCAGCCGCTACCTTACCGACTATCAAACCGAATGGCGCGCCTACTTGCGCCAAGCCGCAGTCGTGAAATATCGCGGGCTGCCGGACGCGGGAGAGAAGCTGCAGATTCTTTCGAATCCCAGCTCCCCACTGCTGGCGCTCATTTTCATTGCATCGCATAACACTGCCGTCGCCAATCCCGAAATCTCCAAGGAGTTCCAGCCAACGCAGGCGCTGGTCCCTCCGGAGAGCACGGATAAGTTCATGTCCCAGGGCAATACCAGCTACATCAACAGCCTCGTCGCTTTGCAGGGGGCGGTGTCGCAGGTTGCGCAGGACCCGACGGCAGCCAACAATCCGGCGGCGGTGCAGCCGATCATCGGCGCAGCCGTCACAGCGCACGGAGCGGTCAGCCAAGCGGCGCAGGCCTTTAATATTGATCCGCAGGCCCACGTCGAGCAGACGGTGATCGCGCTGATGCAGGCTCCGATCAACTCCGTCGAGGAAGCATTGCGCGGACAGCGTCCGGAGCAGGCCAACGGCGGAGGCAAGGGCTTCTGCGGCGGTTTCTCGACATTGATGAGCAAATTCCCCTTCGCGCCGAACTCTACCGTCGAGGCCAGCACCGCCGATATTGCTGCTGTTTTCCAGCCGGGCACCGGCTCACTATGGCAGTTCTATGACGCTACGCTCAAGCCGCTGCTTGTCCAGCAAGGTACGACGTATGTTCCGGCCCCGACAGCCCCCATCAAGCTGAATCCGGCGTTCGTTCGCTTCTTCAATCAGGCGGCTGCCCTGTCGGCCACGCTCTATCCGGCAGGTTCGACTTCGCCCACGCTCAACTTCACAGCGCACATCCTGCCCTCGAAGGGCATTCAGAGTGTGACGCTTGCTGTCGATGCGCAGCGGCTCTCAGGCGCCGATATCTCGAAGCAGTTCACATGGTCGGCGCAAACGGCTCAGCAGGCGCAGATTCTTGCGAATTATGGGTCTGGGAGCTTGCCGTTGCAAACCAACGGAACCTGGGCGCTCTTCCATCTCATCGACAAGGGCAAGGTCGAGCAGGCTGGCCCTCCAGTCCGGCTCGCATACCCTCTGGAGATCGCCAATACACCGATCGTGGTGGAGAACACGCCGCTGGTGG
>Ga0210386_10003111_pt1 | contig 13988 bp, 12 predicted proteins | sample IncBWH32OmetaG_FD_160091 | JGI IMG/M metagenome (GOLD analysis project Ga0210386, IMG submission 160091) | Forest soil microbial communities from Barre Woods Harvard Forest LTER site, Petersham, Massachusetts, United States - Inc-BW-H-32-O ... | reverse complement strand
ATTGAGATTGATAACGAACCGTGCATGCTCTCAGTGGTCGCGGACATCACCGAGCGCAGGCAAGTCGAAGAGAAACTGCGCACCAGTGAAGAAAGGTTAGCGGGTGTCATCGGTTCGGCAATGGATGCGATCATTGCCGTTGACAGCGAACAGAGGATCCTGCTGTTCAATGCCACCGCTGAGAAAATATTCGGTTGCCCTGCAGGGGAAGCGATTGGGATGTCCCTGGAGCAGTTTATTCCGCTTCGCTTTCGCGCTGCCTATTTCGATCAGACTGGCACGTCTAACGGCGTGGGCACGCCTGGCGCACTGTGGGGTTTGCGAGCTACCGGCGAGGAATTCCCTATTGAGGCATCCATCTCCCAGGTGGGAACTGCCCGACAAAAGCTATATACCGTTATTATCCGGGATATCACCGAACGTCGCCGCGCAGAACAAGCGATACGCGAGAGCGAGGAGCGCTTCCGTCTGGTTGCCAATACTGCGCCTGTGCTGATTTGGATGTCGGGTCCCGATAAGCAGCGCACTTATTTCAATCAGCCCTGGCTTGAGTTCACCGGCCGACCCATCGAAGCAGAGCTTAGCAACGGATGGGCAGATGGAGTCCATCCGGAAGATCTGCGTGCTTGCCTGGATACTTACACCAAAGCATTTGACCAGCGCGTGTCTTTCAAAATGCAGTATCGACTCCGGCGCAATGACGGGGAATACCGGTGGGTTTTTGATCTTGGCGTACCGAGATTCGACCCGGACGGATCCTTTGCCGGTTACATCGGCTCCTGCATCGATGTAACCGAGCAAAAGATGGCAGAAGAAGCACTCGCATCTCTGAGCGGTCGTTTAATCGAAGCGCAGGAGGAAGAATGCCGCCGGATTGCCCGTGAGATCCATGATGACTACAACCAGCGCCTGGCGGTGCTGGCAAATGAATTGGAAGATCTGGCTCAGAGTATCGGGGATTCTGTTGCCGAGGCAGGTCCGCGGCTCCACGATCTTTGGACATCTGTCAGTGAGCTTGGGGTCGACCTGCATTCCTTGTCGCATCGCCTGCATTCTTCCACTCTAGAGACACTTGGGCTGGTGGCAGGGGTGAGAGCATTTTGCGAGGAGTTTGGAGATCTGCAGGATATAGAGGTTGAGTTTACCCATGAGAACGTCCCGCGGGTGATCTCGGCCGATGTTTCGCTCTGTCTTTTTCGCATCGCACAAGAGGCTCTGAGAAACGTTAAACGTCACAGCGGCGCCAGTAGAGCGGAGGTCCACCTGGAATTTCTAAGTGGAAGGCTGCACCTGTCGGTCTGCGATCAAGGAAGAGGGTTTAACCCCAGCAAGCGCTCAGCACGAGAAGGTATTGGAATTCGAAGTATGGAGGAGCGCTTGCATTTGGTCGGCGGTCAACTCGAGGTACACTCACGACCGATGGAGGGAACTAGAATTGACGCGTGGGCTCCTTTTAAGGAATTCGGCTAGCTGTTGTGCAGACATAAGTACGATGTTCTGCGATATGAGGAAATGCGATGCGACATCCCGGCCACTCTGACAGAGCGCCGCGCGTCCTTATAGCTGACGATCACGCCGTGGTGGCGGAGGGTCTCTCTTCTATTTTGCAGAAGAGCTATAACGTTATTGGCATAGTGAGGGACGGACGGGAATTACTGATCGAGGCTCCAAAGCTGGAGCCTGATCTCATCGTGCTTGACATCGGTATGCCTGTACTGAATGGTCTGGATGCAGCCGAGCAACTGAAGCGTTTCCTGCCCAATGTAAAGTTCGTTTTCCTTACGATGAAAGATGATCCTAACCTTGCCGCTGCAGCTCTCAATTTGGGGAAAGTTGGGTATGTCCTCAAGCACTCGCTGTTCACTGAATTGTTGCTTGCGGTCTCCGAAGTCCTTCAAGGCAAGGCATATGTAACGCCCAGGCTTCGGTCAGAAGATTGGACGGTCCAAGTGTCGCGGGCACGCCAATTTTCTAAAGACCTTACTCCTGGTCAGAGAGAAGTACTGCAATTGCTCGCCGAAGGTCGCCCTATGAAGGAAGTGGCACAAATTCTTAAGGTTAGCGAAAAGGCGGTTATGTTCCATAAATATCGGATCATGGCAGCGTTCAATCTCAAGAACAACGCGGAATTGGTCCTGTTTGCCCTCAAACACCACCTGATTTCTTCCTGAGAACTCGAGTCAACTAAGCCTGTCAGTTTTGGCAGTTGGCGAGGCACTTCAACTAGGTTAGGTTCAGGGTTGCTTTGCAATTTGTGATGCAGCGGGAGGGGCTCCGAACCGCTGGATGCGGAAAAGGGGATGCTGCCTTGAACCGGCCGAGAATTCTTGTCGCTGACGATCATGATGTCATTCTCGACATGGTCTTGTCCCTTTTGGGGCAAGACTTTGAAGTCGTCGGAACTGCAAATAACGGGATCGACCTGGTTTCTGAAGCACAACGGCTGCAACCAGATGCGATTGTATTAGATATCACCATGCCAATCCTCAACGGGATTGAGGCGGCCCATGAGATCCACGAGGCTGGGCTGCCAGCGAAGCTTGTTTTCTTGACGGTACACGAACGATCATCCTTCGTGCGCGCGTGCTTCGAGGAAGGTGGTTCGGCTTACGTTACAAAATCACGGCTGAAAACGGATCTCATTCCAGCCATCCGCGAAGCCCTTTCAGGCAACCACTTCGTCTCACCCTTTCTCCACCCCGGATAAGCATCGAGGAGATGCTCAACTCACTCGAAAAGCGTAAGGAATTCGAATCGTTCAGAGTCGTCCTTTTTTCGATGACTTGCGACTAGGAGTTCTTCTAGTTGACGCCATTCTTTGCTACTCGTAAAAGAGTAGGCGATAAAGAAGGAGGTCGACCATGACAAACCGTTCTCGCATTCTAATAGCCGACGACCACACGCTGGTAGCAGAACTCTGTAAGAGACTGCTCGAGTCAGAGTTTGACGTGGTTGACACAGTAAGCGATGGCCACGCCCTGGTTCGTGCCGCAGCTCAGTTGAAGCCTGATGTAGTTGTAGTTGATGTCGCCATGCCTGTTCTTAACGGACTGGATGCAGGCCAGCAGGTGATGCAAGAGTTACGAACCGTCAAGCTGGTGTACCTAACCATGAATCCTGATCCTGAGGTTGCGGCAGAAGCATTTCGCCGCGGTGCTTCCGGCTATTTGCTAAAGACCTGTGCGGCCTCAGAAATGGTGGCAGCTGTTCGTGCGGTTCTGCAAGGCAGGACGTACCTGTCATCAACACTTTCCAGGGACGACGTCACTTATCTGCGTCGGCAGGCCAAGAAATTAGTCGAAGAAGAAGATAAGCTCACCGACCGCCAACGAGAAGTTTTGCAGTTACTCGCTGAAGGCAAAGTAATGAAAGAGATTGGTGCAATCTTAAATATGACGACTCGGACCGTGGCGTTTCACAAGTACCGGATCATGGAGGCGCTCGGCGTGAAGAGTAATGCCGACCTTGTTCGGTACGCAGTCCGGAACCACATGGTTACCGCATAGATATTTATCTGTTTGAGACCATAAAGCACGCATATCATTGCGATACAGCCACCACAACCCTGGTGCCTCGACGGGGTTGCCGGCCGGCGCACTCGCCAATCAGTCTCTGGTACATAGTTAATCTTATTGGATGGTGCGCCTCGTAATCGCCAGCGAGCAGTCTCCGAGGATATCGTGCGCGTGGTCAGCAAAATCTTTCTTGTAGATTCATAACGGATGAGCATCATTCGCAGGTTCGCCGCCTGTCATCAGTATCCTGCCCCGCCAAAAGGCCACCTTGAGCTCTTACGCTCTTCTCCGCGCGGGCGAAATAGCGTGAGGCTGTCATGAGACTCCGACCCTTAATACTTAGTCTTGTTCTTCTTGGTATTGCTTCTCCGCTCCTTGCACGAGACAAGACGGATGTTCTGATCATGAACAATGGCGACCGTATGACCTGCGAGGTAAAAGGGCTTGACGCGGGGGTGCTGTACGTCAGCTTCGATTACATCGATGGGACAACATCCGTCGACTGGTCGAAGGTGGCGCGCCTCGAAAGCAAGCAACTCTTTGTTGTGAAGACAGAAGATGGATCGGTGTACACCGGCGAGCTGAGGACCGAGGAAGCGGGGGCAAACCGTCCGGTGCAGATTAAGGTTTTGATGGAGGAGCACGAAGAGGTGGTGAATCGCTCGCAGGTGATCCGCATGGTGGCCACGTCGGACAAGTTCTGGGAGCGGTTCAACGGTAATGTCAACTTCGGAGTGATTTACTCGAAGGGCAATCAGTCGACGCAATTCTCCCTCGGGTCGAACACAGTATATGTGCGGGAGCGCTGGAATGCCGGATACAGCTTCGAATCGAATCTGTCGTCGAACAGCGGCGTGAACACTTCTACAAGGAACTCGCTGGCCCTTACGGCGTTTCATCTTCTGCCACCGAAGAACTGGCTTTACGGCGGGGTGGGCGGATTTCTGCAAAGCTCGGAACAGAGCATCTCGCTGCAGACACTCTTGGGTGGCGGCATAGGGCGTTATCTGAAGAACACGGACAGGGCAAATCTGATGGTGCTGGGCGGCGCCGCGTGGCAGGATACGACATATCAGCAGACCAAGGTGCCGATCGGCAGAGAACAGACGGCGGCTGCGCTGATTTATGCGAAGGCCAGCTTTTTCAGGTTCAGCAAAACCCGTTTCGATAGCACAGTTCTGGTGCTCCCGGCGCTTTCCGATCCTGGACGGGTGCGCTTCGATACGAACCTAACTTATTACGTGAAGCTATTCGGCAAAGTGGATTGGAATGTGTCGTTCTACGGCAACTGGGATACGCAGCCTCCGCCGGGCCTAAGCAGCAGCGACTACGGGACGAGTTCGGGGCTGAGCTGGAGTTTTGGCCTGAAGTAGTTCCGCGCTGTGCGTCGTTCGTGTCTTTGTTGCGGAGTTCAGAGGCGAGTCTTTCCTTCCCAGCGAAGTGACGATAGGCAAAAACAGTGAAGAAGTTGATGCACACACCTATCAGGTTTCAAGCAGCAGGGCTTGCGAGGATCAGTCTGGAGTAACGGGGGAGTTCATTGCGGCGGTCTCCTCTTTAGTTGAATGAGCTCTGAGCTTACAGAATCATTTGGCGGGCCGCCGTCTCGCTATTGTCAGATTAAACAGGGGGTACAATTTACGGTCCCCCGAAGATCTGTAAGTTTCGACAGGTGCATGGGAAGTCAAAGCGACCTAAAATCACCCCAAAAGTGGACGTATGCCTGCGGCGGCGCGACAACGTTTCCACGGACGCGGAGGAAAGCAAAGCCATGGAACCGAAGCTCCGGAGAATGGGTGCGGGAATTCGAGGTCTTCTAGTGGCGGTCTGCACGATTGTTCTGATCCCCGGAGATACGCTGGCAAGTCCGCTATCCCTCCAGGCAACTCAGACGCCTCCGACTCCAGCTCAGTCTGCTACTCAGGCTCAGCCTGAGAAAATCCCCGCTGACCAGCTGGATTCGCTCGTCGCACCCATCGCGCTTTGTCCCGATCCGATGCTGGCGCAGGTCCTGGCAGCCTCGACGTATCCGCTTGAAGTCATCCAGCTCCAGCAATGGCTGACTAAGAATCCGGGGATGAAAGACAAGGCGCTTGCAGACGCTGTGGCTAAGCAACCGTGGGACCCGAGTGTTCAGGCTCTGGCGGGACTGCCCGATGTGGCCAAACGCCTGTCAGACGACATCCAGTGGACCACTGATCTCGGCAATGCGTTTCTCGCACAGCAAAATGATGTGATGGATGCCGTGCAACGCATGCGCCAGAAGGCTCAGGGCACCGGCAATCTGAAGTCGAGCGAGCAGCAGAAGGTGGAAACGAAGGTCGTCGAAAGCAAGAGTGTGATTGTGATCGAGCAAGCGAACCCGCAGGTGGTCTATGTTCCTTCGTACAATCCCACCGTGGTGTACGGGCCGCCTGTCTATCCTTATCCACCGATTTATTATCCGCCGCCGGGATACTACGCGGCGGGCATGGCGATTTCCTTTGGCGTGGGAATTGCCATGGGAGCAATGTGGGGCGGCGGTTGGGGCTGGGGCTGCGGTTGGGGCGGCAATAACGACATCACCATCAACCGCAACAACAACTTCAACCGCAACACGAACATCAACGGAGGCAATCGCGTTAACGGAGGTAATCGTGCATCGCAACTGCCCGCTCGGGGCGGAGCAGGTGGTGCGGGCGGAATAGGCGGAGCAGGCGGCGTAGGTGGAGCAGGGGGTATAGGCGGTGCAGGCGGTATAGGTGGTGCAGGCGGCAACAGGTGGCAGCACAATCCTTCCCATCGCGGCGGCGCGCCGTATAGGGACCGCGCTACCGCCGACAGGTTTGGCGGGGCGGCCCGGGGAGATTCACTGTCTAACCGCCAGGCCGGCGCACGGAATCAAATCGGACGCCAGGGCGGCAATCTGGCCAGTAGTCGTGGAGGCGCGGGTACGAGCAGCCGCATGAACGGCGGTGGATTGGGCAACCGCGGCAACGGCGCTGGCGTGAGCAACCGCGCCAGCGGAGCGAACAGCATAGGCGGGCGCGATCTCTCGCGCAACGGCGGCGGAAACCGTGATGCCTTTGGGGGTGGGAACAGGGGATTCAACGGATCAAGCGCACGCGCCAGCAGCAGCCGCGGTGCCTCCAGCATGGGATCTCGTGGTGGCGGTGGTCGAAGAGGTGGCGGTGGGCGGAGGTAGAGCAGTAGTGAAGGCAAGGGAGCAATGAGATGAAATCAACATCTGCGGATCGAAATTTCAGGCATGTCATCGTTGCGAGCGCGGTAGCTTGGGTATGTGTGTCCGCTCCTGTCGTTCTGGCGGGCCAACAATCTTCGGCGACACAAGCTCCGGCTGCGGCGGCAACGGCCGCCACTTCTGGCGCGGCAGCTCCGGCTTCCAAGGCCATGACCTTCAGCACTCCGGAACTGGCTGCCAAAGCCCTCGTGGACGCCGCCGATCAGTTTGACACGCCCACTCTGATAAAGATATTCGGACCCGAAGGGGATGACATTGTATTCAGCGGAGAGGTTGCGCAAGACCGGCAGCGCGCTACTGATTTCGCAGCCGAGGCCCACGAAAAGATGACGGTCTCCGTAGATCCCAAGAGCGGGAAGCGAGCATTCGTGCTGGTGGGGAACGAAGAGTGGCCGTTCCCTGTGCCGCTTGTTAAGGTTGGCGACAAATGGCACTTTGATAGTGCAGCCGGTCGCCAGGAATTACTGTATCGGCGCATCGGAGCCAACGAACTCGACGCCATTCAGATCGCTAATGGTTACGTCGACGCACAGGAAGAATACGCGCTCCAGCCGCGCGAGGGTTACGAAGTCAACCAGTACGCGCAACGCATCCTCAGCACTCCCGGAAAGCAAGATGGCCTGGCGTGGCAAAACGCCGATGGCACCTGGGGTGGTCCGATCGGGGAAAACATTGCAAAAGCGATCGCGCAGGGATACTCAACCAAAGAGGAGCCCTACCACGGCTATTTCTTCAAGATACTGAAAGGGCAGGGTCCTGACGCACCGCTTGGAGAGATGGACTATGTGATCAAAGGTGCGATGATCGGGGGCTTCGCCCTGGTCGCCGCGCCGGCCGAGTATCGTGTCACCGGAGTAAAAACTTTCATTGTCAGCAATGACGGCGTCGTCTATGAAAAGGACCTCGGCTCGAACACGATCGACTCATTCAAGAAGATGGAGCTCTTCAATCCGGATAAAACCTGGTCCCCGGTTGAGGATGAAGAGGACTAGGTCAGACTCTCGGCGACCGCAAGAATCATCCAGCCCGTCAACTTTTTCATCGCCGTCTCTGGAGGACAAGGTAATGGCTTATAGCAACAACTCGAAACCGGCAAGGCGCAGATTCGGTTATCGCGTTTTCGCTTCTCTGCTTCTATTGGCGCTCAACGCATCCATCTTTGCAGGCGACAAATCGGCGACCATTGACGCTACCGCAATGGGTACCAGCACGCAACTCGGTGCAACCGTCAACGTCAAGGTGATCATCAAGCGCTTCTCGACCGAGGAAGAAAGGCAGCAACTCATCGCTGCATTCAAACAAGGACAAAGTCAGGGGTTGGTAAAGGCTCTTAGCGAAATGGAGCCCGTAGGCCGAATCGCCATCACCGGTACGATTGGTTACGACCTCGCTTACATCCGCCTGATTCGTACCCCCACAGGCCGCAGGATCCGGTTCGCAACGAACCGCCTGATCAGGTTCGGTGAAGCCTACGGCAACACTCAGAGCAAAGCCTTTGACCTTACTGCGGGCGAATTTGACCTGAACGATGCGGACAAAGACAAAAGCACCGGCGTTCTATTTCCCGCTTCTCAGCTGATCATCAATAAGAAAGGTGAGCTTCAGTTTGAGCTCCGCAAAAACCCATGGAAGCTGGCGAACATTATTGATTGGAATAAGGCAGGCAGCGAAGAGCGGTGAGCTGGAGGAACGCGAAATTTGAAGGCATAGGACTTCTGCGCCTGGTGCCTCTCCGTATCCGATTCGCCTGCCGAGTATTAAGCGGCCGCAATTCTGAAGAAGGCCCCCCTCTACTACCTGGGCCAAAGATACCTGCGAAACGGGCTGATCTCCCATGTCTTTATTTCACGATGACAAGCTCTGACGTGGCGTTCCCGCACATTCCATAAATCGCTCCAGAGGCACATGCGCCAACGGAGAAGCGGTAGCAGCCGGGCACTTTTGCTCGCACCGTCACATCTTTCTGTGAGCCACCTATGATGTCGTCGGGGGGATCGAATGGCGAGGTTGGTCCCAAATCGACAACAAAGCCCTGGTGCTTTGTGTCGCTATGCCAGGTCACGCTTGTGTCCACTTTGACGCAGAACAGCTTGTTCCCCTTAGCGTCAGGAATGCTGGGTGTGGCGGAAGCGGCGTAGGAGGTCCGCTTGACATTAACCATGCAAGGTTGTGAAGGCGATCCGCAGGTATTGGCGGCGGTGCATAGCGATTCGGGGTCAGCCTCCTTGCATGCGTAGGAGTTTTTCTTCTGCGCCTGCACCCCATCGCCGCTCGTGATTAGGACGAGCGACACTGCAAGAAACAGGAGCCTGGATCCGGACAGTCGATGGACGTTCATAGCCTTGTCTCGCCTGCTTTCGATGCCGCGTCACGCGGCGGGAATTCCGGCAATGGCCTTGTTCTGGAGCACGCGTACCACTACGCGGCGATTCTCAGCCTGACCTTCGGCAGTCTTATCTGTGCCCACCTGGTCGCTTTCGCCCATAGCTCCGGGCGCTAGCATTCTGGTGAGCGGGACTTTGCCCTGTTGCAGCAGGACATTGGTGACGTTCTCAGCACGCTGTTGGCTGAGTTTCTGGTTCAAGGCGACGCTGCCGACGGCAGAAGCATAGCCCTTCACCTCGATCATGTAGCCATCAACAGTGCCGGCCTTCTGAGCCAGGGCCGTGAGTTGCGAAATGTACTGGGGGTCCACCTTGGTTTTGCCGTTGCCGAACAGCACCGTGACTTCGTCCATGATGTAGTAGTCATCGAGCTGGCCGAATCGCGCGATAGCTGCGTCCACAGCTGCTTTATTCGCAGCGATCTTTTCCTGGTTAGCCTGGATCGCGGCCTGATGCTTCTCGAGGGCCTCGTTCTGCGCCTTCAACTCGGTGTTCGCCTTCTCCAGATCTTCTTTATTCTGTTGCGCCTGCATCTTGGTATCGTGCATGCCGGCTTCAATGGCCTGGGCCTGTTTAAAGTCATTGCCTTTGAATCTTACCTTTCTGGCCACCAGCACATGCTCGCTGTCGTAGTTGCCCTCAACCGAGATGGCCAGGCCGGGAATGAGGGCAGCCATCGACATCTGCTTACTGCGCGCCTTAAAGACTCCCTCCACCTGCCCCACATCGGTGCTGTCAGTCAGCATGACGATCATGTTTGGGTCGTCCGCTGTCTTCAGAACGATGTCTGGGCCGCCGCGGCTCTTGATGATCCCCTGCGCCTTGATAGTGTCTGCCGCGGTGGTTCGTGGTGTGAAACCCAGAAACGATAGCAGCAGGAAACCCGCCAACCCAAATAATCGAATGTGCTTCATGGTCTTTCCTTTACCCGTGCTTGTATTACGAAGTTCCCGTTCGGAAATCTACACCTTCCGGAGATAGAGTTCGTGAGTCTAACGGTGAATGCTAGGCGCCAGAGATATTTGATGGGAACTGTCAGTATTAACAGAGCAGGGGAGACATGGACCAGATTTTCCAAACAGACGGCCACTCCACGCAGTTCTCAAGGTGCTGGATTCATCATGGGGCCGAATCCCGGAAACTCTGTCAAGATTGACAGTTCACATAACAATGTCAGCTTTTTAGCATGATCGTGAATTTGCAGAAACGCGCGAAGCTCGATAGTGGCCCACATGCATGGCCGCAACGAGCTCGATAGATCGGAGATTGGACATGAAGAAGGTTTCGTTTATCTGGATGGCATTACTACTTGCGGTTGCGAGCACTGCGTTCTGTCAAGATGTTCGCTACAACTTCGACAAAGACACTGATTTTTCGAAGTTCAAGACCTATAAATGGGTTGTCCTCAAGGGCGCGACTCCGGTGGACGATCTCACGGATAAACAGATCAAGGACGCTATAGATGCTCAATTAGCCACAAAAGGTCTAAGCAAGGTAGACAGCGATGATGCCAATCTTTTCGTCGGCTATCAAACTGCAGTTGGCACTGAAAAGCAGTTCACATCTTTCGATTCTGGCTGGGGATATGGACCGGGATGGTACGGGCGCGGATGGTATGGTGGCGGAGGAGGGATGACAACCGGCCAGACGTCGACTATTTATAACGGGCAAATCGCTGTGGATATGTATAACACGGCGGGTCATACCCTTGTCTGGCGAGGAGTGGTGAGCAAGACCCTCGATCCGAAAGCAAAGCCGGAAAAGCGCCAGAAGAATCTTACAAAGGCACTCACAAAGCTCTTCAAGAACTACCCGCCGAAGGCGAAGTAAGACTTCTTTGTGTTGCGGAATTTTGATCAAAGCTTCTGTCGAGCTCTGGGCCACCGTCACATTTATAGAAACGGGTTAGGGAGGTGTTGACGGAAGCTATGTCCTCTGAAGAAATGTTGTTGCGGAATTAGCCTTTGTCAGGCGACAGAGTTCTCATAGCATATGGCTGCCTGGGGCTGCCAAGCATCGTAAAAATATTTAAACCCGGGCTTGATCAGAGTTTTCGTAGAAATATGTTCTAGTAAGTTCATTGCGCGAATAGATTGAGTTGAACCGCTTCGCCCATCGCTCGATATCCGACAGGTGATGGGTGCAGATGGTCGCCGCAGTCGAAGGCCGGGAGCAGACGGTCGAGGTGCTGCGGGTCGCGTACCACACTGTCGAAATCAATTACCGCGTCGAAGTGGCCAGCCGCACGAATCCACGCATTCACCGCCTGTCGATCAGCCTCGCTCAGCGGACCTGGATGGTAATAATCTGAGCCAACATACGGCGTGATGGTCGCGCCAAACACCCGCAAGCCATGCGCATGCGCGCGCTGAACGATCTGCTCATAAGCGGAAATTATATGTTTCACTCGCACACTATGCTGTTCGGGTGTTACCTCGCCGTCGCGGGTCAGACTTCCCAGGTCATTCACGCCCTCGAACACGATGACCCAGCGCACACCGGCGGGCGCGAGCACATCGCGATCGAAGCGCGCCAACGCATTTGGACCCAGTCCGTCGGTGAGAAGATGGTTTCCGCCAATGCCCTGGTTTGAAACACCGATGCTTCGCTTGTTCGCCGATGCTTGCAGGCGTTGCGCCAGGATATCGGTCCAGCGATCGTTTCCATTGGTGGTCGCGCCGTGCCCGTCGGTGATTGAGTCCCCCAGCACCACGATGGAAGCCCCACCGGCAGGCGCCAGCACATCGATCCCGGACACCTGATACCAGTGGTCTACGTTTTTCGCGTCCAGCAGATTCGGCGCTCTCACGAATTCACCATGCACGAGATACGAGGTGGCGCGTGAACCCGGATGTCCGGTTTGCGTTGCCGGAGGCGAATCGAGATGAAACGTCACCGCGAGGTTGGAGAGAGCAGCCACAGGATAATCCAACGGGTCGGATATGAACTCAGTCCCGGGCGGCACCGTCACGTCGCTGCTCCCGGCAAACGTCAAGGCCCTGTCGGTTGCCGGATCGATCGCGGATGAGGAAGGCGAGACTGGTCGCGCGATGTGAACCGAGGTGAAGTGCAGTGCCTCAGTTCCAAAAGCATTCGATAGATGAACGCGCAGCGCCGGTCCTCCCAGCGAGAGATGAAAGACCTGTCGCACAGTCGCGTCGCGCAGATCGTCTGTCGCCACGGCATTCTGCGGCTCCGGAATCTGTTGCGACGCGCCCCAGCTGGCAACCCACACCTGCGGTTTCAGCTGCGCATGGGAAGGTGCTCCAATAAAGGTCAGCCCCACCACGATCGCAAAAATTACGCGGATTTTCAGTGCATCCTCCGCGAGGCAGGATTTACTATGATTTCCCTAAGTAAATCGCTTTTCTCAGCACGAAGAATATCATTCGTGGAGGACAGGTGTGCGTTTGTGCCCGAAATTTTTTACCGTTTCACTTTTCTCTGTTTGTGCTGCCGCTGTAATAGGCCAAAGCTCCAATACTGCTTCTACTACGCCGTCCCCGGTCACCTTCACGTCCGACCAGGACCACCAGAACATGATGGACCAGCTCGGCATCAAGGCGTTGCGTCCTGGGCCGAGCGGCAATGAAAAGGCTTCGAATCACGCTAACTATGATGATACGAAGGCCAATCTCTATCCCAATCTTCCGGACCCGCTCACACTGAACGACGGCCAGAAGGTCACCACTCCGCAGATGTGGTGGGAGAAGCGCCGACCCGAGCTCGTCGAGATATACGAGAAGTATGTCTATGGCCGCATCCCCAAAGATGTGCCGAAAGTGACATGGACGGTCACCGCCGTCGACCACGAGATGATCGGGTTTAACCGCGTTATCGCCAAGGATCTCATCGGACAGGTAGACAACTCGTCCTACCCCCTGATCAGCGTCAAGATCCATATGACCCTCGTTACGCCAGCCAACGCTACGGGGCCCGTTCCCGTCCTTGTCATGTTTGGCCGCGCCGGTTTCCCGGCTCCCAATGAGCCTTCCGACGAAGACATGGATCGCATCAACACGGCCTGGAAGACCCTTCTCATGAAGCAGGACCCATCCCTGAAAGATGTTTTTGCAAATCATCCGGCATGGCAGCCAGTCAGGCCTACACCCTTCCAACCTCCGCAACTGAATGCCGATGGCGATCTGCCGAACACCTGGCAATTGATCGCAGCGGGCTGGGGATTCGCGCTTCTCGACCCGGCCAGTGTGCAGGCTGACGACGGCGCTGGCATTACACGCGGCATTATCGGCCTGGTCAATAAAGGCCAACCGCGCAAGCCGGAAGACTGGGGCGCGTTGCGAGCCTGGGGCTGGGGTGCCGGACGCGCTTTAGATTATCTCGAGACCGACCCATCGGTCGACGCAAAGCATGTCGGCATCGAGGGCGTCTCGCGGTACGGCAAAGCTGCCCTGGTCACCATGGCCTTCGATCGGCGCTTCTCCATGGTTCTTGTAGGTTCGTCAGGCAAAGGCGGTGCCACGCCTTTGCGCCGCAATTACGGAGAAGCCGTCGAAAGCCTCACCGGAGGTGAGTATTACTGGATGGCCGGAAACTTCCTGAAATACGGTGCATCGGAAGCCACTTTTGGAAGCAGGACGCCGGGAGATATTCCTGTCGACTCCAATGAACTCATCGCGCTGTGCGCACCCCGGCTAACGTTCATCAGCTATGGGATTCCAGAAAAGGGCGATGCACATTGGCTCGATCATGAGGGAAGCTTTATGGCGACCGTGGATGCGAGCCGGGTGTTTACGCTGCTAGGCGCCAAGGGGCTCGATGTCGAGGGGGACTATCACACGGCAAAGATGCCTCCTGCAAATGAGGGGCTCCTGGCCAGCCAACTCG
>Ga0210386_10003110_pt1 | contig 13989 bp, 11 predicted proteins | sample IncBWH32OmetaG_FD_160091 | JGI IMG/M metagenome (GOLD analysis project Ga0210386, IMG submission 160091) | Forest soil microbial communities from Barre Woods Harvard Forest LTER site, Petersham, Massachusetts, United States - Inc-BW-H-32-O ... | reverse complement strand
TGCTGGGCATCCTCGCGCGTCAGACCCGCCAGGTGCGCATCCTCAGCCTCGGCACGCTGGTTTCGCTGCGCCAGGAACCCGTCCGCATCGCCGAGGAATACGCCACCGCCGACGTCATCAGCCGCGGCCGCCTGGAAATCGGCTTCGTCAAATCCGGCGGCAGCGAGATGGCCTCGAACAACGCCAACCCCGTGGGCAATGTCGAGCGCTACTGGGAAGCCATCGACCTGATCCGCAAGTCGCTGTCGCATCACGATGGCCCGTTCTCCTGGCAGGGCAAACACTTCACCCATCGCCACGTGAACATCTGGCCGCGCCCCTGGCAGCAACCGCATCCCCGCCTGTGGGCCGCCACCGGCGACCCCGACACCGCCGCTGAGGTCGGCCGCCGCGGCATGGTGCAGGTGCTGGTGCTGCGTGGCCCCGATGGCACCAAGCGCGCCTACCAGGCCCACCGCCAGGCCCGTGTCGCCGCCGGCCTGCCGCCAGTCACCACCGACAACTTCGCCTACGCCGCGCTGGTCTATGTCGGCGACACCGACGAGGAAGGCATCCGCATCGGCAGCAAGCTGCTATGGTTCCTCAACACCAGCCTCAAATCGGCACCGCAATATTCCCGCTTCCTGCCTGGCACCGCGCCGCCGCACATCGCGGCCCAGGTCTACCGCAGCAAGCCGAAAGCTGACCCCACCAACCTCGCCAACGCCGAGAAAGGCGTTACCCCCGCCAACCAGAATGCCGCCAAATTGATGTCGATCACGCCCGAACAGGCGATGGCCCAAGGCATCCTGTTCGCCGGTAACCCCGACAGCGTCTATCGCCAGATCATGGAATTCTACGACAAGGTTGGCGGCTTTGGGCACCTTGCCATGATCGGCCGCAGCGGGTTCATGACGCACACGGAATCAGAACAAGGTATCCGCCTGTTCGCCAGGGAAGTTCTCCCCCGCCTGCGCGACATCGCCCCGATCCCTGCGCTATAGCTGTACCCATCATGCCGGTCGAGGGCCCGCCATCCACGCCTTTCTCACATCGTCGTCCGCATAGCGCCGTCGATACTGATTACCTGCGCGCTGATCGTCACCCCGAACGGGCGCGCAAGATACAGCGCCATGTTCGCGGCATCCTGCTGCGAGACGAAGCACTTCAGACTCGTCAGACTCGTCGTTGCCACCGTCCGCGCGGTCATGTCATTCTCGGAAATCCCCGCCGCCAGCGCCGGCGCTGATCGCCACCCGCGTTCCGCTCAGATCAACCGTCAGAGGGGTCCGCGCGCCGGGAATCATCTGCCGCTCCCGTTCCGCTATGCGAAGGCCTGTTCCATCTCGCGCCGATACCGATATGTGGCATCGGTCTCATCAATCCGCGCGTCCCGCCAGGTGACGCACTGGCCCGCCTTCACATCCCGCACCAGCGGCACCCGGCTCGCCAATCCGATCGGCAATCCGCCGATCTCTAAACTGGTCCGTGCCGGCAACAACTTCCCCCACACGCAACTGCCACCCTCGCCATCGAGCACCTCGCCGGCCTTCAAATCCCGCTTCGCCGTCGCCACCACATCGCCGCGGAATCCATCCGCCACCCCCGTCGGCTCTGCCCGCAGCGCCGCCGACAAGATCGAAATATTCAGCTCCAGCCCTATCAAATGAAACGGCCGGTACAACGCCGACACCCGCCCCGTGGCATCGGTCACCACGCCATATTCCTGGAAACACCGCGCCGCGTACTCACCCGGCGCCTCGAACACCACATACACGCCCCAGCGCAGATCATTCGCTACCACGCTGCCGTCGCGATGCAGCGACGACACCACCTCCACCTGGCCGGCATGATGCAGCCCACCATCATGATTGCCTGGCCGCAGCACCTCCGCGAGCTGATCTGATCCCACCGGCGGAAACGCCAACCCATCCGGCGGCGGCGTCAGCCCGGTGGCGTTGGCGATGGCCGCCATCTCGATGCCAGACTTGGTCCCGTCCAGGAATGAATTGAACATCTGGGGGTTCATCCCACCTACGCGCGCCTGCTCGGGCGTAAGCCCGTAATACCCCCACACCGTCGCCGGCGTGGACGCATGATAGTCCGGCAGATACTTCGTTCCCTTGCCGGCCGCGATCACCTTGAATCCGCACGCCCGCGCCCAATCCACCAGCTCGCACACCAGCGCCGGCTGATCGCCATACGCCATCGTATACACAACGCCCGCCCGAGCCGCCTCGCGCGCCAGCAGTGGCCCGGCCAGCACATCCGCCTCCACATTCACCATCACGATGTGTTTGCCGTTGCGGATCGCGCCGCGTGCATGTCCGATCCCGGCCGGCGCGTGCCCGGTCGCCTCGACCACCACTTCGACATCATCCGCCGCCAGCAGCACCGACGCATCATCGGTGAAGCGCGTCGCCTCGATCCGCGCGGCGTCCCATCCCACACGCCGGCAGGTTTCCTTCGCGCGATCCGGCGCCAGGTCGGCGATCACCGCCACTTCGATCCCCGGCGTCGTCGGCACCTGCGACAGGAACATGGACCCGAACTTGCCCGCGCCAACCAGCCCCACGCACACCGGCCGCCCCGCCGCCCCGCGCTGCTGTAACTTCCTGAACAGGTTCATCCGACGCCCTTTCCTCGCCCGCCAATCCGTGGCCCGATAGCTAGAGGAAGCAGGGGAGCTTGGCGATGGCCGAGGTGGAATGGCGCCGCTCGCGCGCCGATCAGTTGCGGGCGCTGGCGCAGCAGGATGCGATCGTGATCCTCCCGGTCGCGTCGCTGGAACAGCACGGCCCGCATCTGCCGGTGGAGGTCGACTCACGTTTGGGTGAGGAAGTCGCTGCCCGCACCGCAGCCAAGGCGCAGGCACGCGGCCAGCCGACCATCGTGCTGCCAGTGCTGTGGACCGGTCTGTCGGAACACCACATGAGTTTCTCCGGCACCATTACGCTGGACTTCTCCGCGTTCAGTGCCGTGGTGGAGTGCGTGGTGCGCTCGGTGCTGCGCGATGGATTCAAACGCATCGTGCTGCTGAACGCGCATGGCGGGAACGAAAACGCCCTGCGCACCATCACCGACGAGCTCACCCCGAAATACCGCGTGCCGATCGTGCAGTTCACCTACTGGTATGCCGCCGCGGTGCCGATCGCGAAGATACTGGAGACGCAAGGCGGCCTGCAGCACGCCTGCGAGGCCGAGACCGCGATGATGATGGCGGTGCGGCCGGAGCTGGTGGCGGAGGATCGCATTCCGCTGGCAAAGGTGAACATGACGCCGGATGTCAGCGACGTGGCCGGCGGCGGCGTCTATCGCTGGCGTGCGATTGGCGCGCGCTCGGCGTCCGGCGTGATCGGCAACCCCGAAGCGGCCAGCAGCGAGAAGGGCGAACGCCTGTTCGAAGCGATTTCGAACTCGCTGGCCGACAAGCTGTGTAACACCGAGCTGTGGCAGCTGCCATGGGACGCAGGGAAGATGTGAACCGCGCGCAGAACCCTCATCACGTCATGCCGGGGTTTGGCCCGGCATGACGTTGGCGGCGCTGCCTAGTGTCTGGCACACTCCACCCAACGATGAGGCAATGGGGGAACGGATGGCAATCGACCTCGTGGTGAACGGGCAGGCACGTTCGGTCAGCGTGGCGGACACCACACCGCTGCTCGACGTCCTGCGCACCCAGCTCGATCTCAAAGGCTCGCGCTACGGCTGTGGCCTCGAGCAGTGCGGCAGTTGCATGGTGCTGGTCGACGGCACCCCGGTCTACGCCTGCTCGCGTGAGGTTGGCACCGTTGCCGGCAGATCGATCACCACCATCGAAGGCCTCGGCACTGCCGCCAAACCACATCCTCTCCAGCTTGCGTTCCTCGACGAGCAGGCCGGCCAATGCGGCTACTGCCTGTCCGGCATCATCATCGAGGCGAAGGCACTGCTCGACCGCAACCCCAGCCCGAGCCGTGCCGAGATCGCCACCGCGCTCGACAACCATCTGTGCCGCTGCGGCGCGCAGCCCCGCATCCTGCGTGCGGTCGAGAAAGCCGCCGCGATGATCCGTGCCACCTCAGGTATGAAAGGCGCCGCACAATGAGCGATCTGCCGCTGAGCCTGCAGACCAATCGCCGCATGGAGAAATGGCTCCGTTTCGATCCCGATCGCACGGTGCATCTGGCGGTGGGCAAGGTCGAACTCGGCCAGGGCAACGTCACCGCGCTGGCGCAGATCGCCGCCGAGGAGCTGGATGTCGACCTTGCATGCATCAAGGTGCTGTCCGGCGACACGCAGGACGCACCGGATGAAGGGCAGACCACGTCCAGCCAGTCGATCGAGGTGTCAGGCCGTTCCGTGCGGCTGGTCACCGCGGAACTGCGCGCGCGTGTGCTCGATCGGTTAGCGCAACGACTGAACTGCGCGCCGAGTGATATCACGGTGGACGACGGCACGTTCCGGCGCGGCGATGCGTCCGTCGGCCAGGATTACTGGAGCTTTGTGCAGGCCGAGGATTTCGCCGCCGAGATCACCGGCAGCGCGCCGCCGAAGCCACACACGGCCTATCGCGTCGTCGGCAAATCCACACCGCGCCGCGACCTGCCGGCGAAGGTGAGCGGTGCGGCATTCATCCACGACATGGTGCGCCCCGACATGCTGCACGCGCGTGTGCTGCGCCAGCCCAATCGCGGCGCCGTGCTGACCGCGTTAGATGAGGCGAAAGTGCGCCATGCCGCCGGCGGCGATGTCCGCGTGGTGCGCACCGGCAACTTCGTCGCCTTTGTCGGACGTGACGAGACGGTGGTACAGCGCGCAGCCGTTGCGGCCCCGATGCACGCGACCTGGGCCAAGGCGCGCAGCATTACACCGGATCAGCAGGAAGCGACCTGGTTGGTCGGCAAGCCGACCGATGAACGCGTGCACGGTGATCCGCCGATGGCGGACGCGCCGCAGACGGTGGTGGAGGCAACCTATTCGCGCCCCTACATCGCGCATGCCTCAATGGGTCCGTCCTGTGCGTTGGCGGAATATCGCCACGGCCATCTGTCCGTCTGGTCGCACACGCAGGGCCCGTATCCGCTGCAGGCCGCGCTGGCCAATTTGCTGGGCTTGCCCAAGGACCATATCACCGTCCGCCACGTGCAGGGTGCCGGCTGCTATGGCCACAACGGTGCCGATGACGTCGCGGTGGACGCCGCGGTAATCGCGCTCCAAGTCCCTGACCAGTGCATCCGCGTGCAGTGGCGGCGTGAGGAAGAGTTCGGTTTCGAACCGATCGGCTCGGCGATGAGCGTCACCGTGCGCGCCGCGCTGGACGACGCCGGCAAGCCGGTCGACTGGACGCAGGAGGTCTGGTCCGCAACCCACGTGCAGCGCCCCAGCACCGGTGGCAACATGCTGACGCACGAGGCGCTGCCCACCCCGCCACCCGACCCGAAACCCACCGATCCGCCCGAAGCCGGTGGTGGTGGCGGCACCCGCAATGCGGTACCGTTATATGACATCAAGGCGCGTCGCATCCTGCATCACCTGGTGTTGCAGGCGCCGGTCCGCACCAGTGCGCTGCGTGGCCTGGGCGCGCTGCCGAACGTGTTCGCCATCGAGTGTTTCATGGACGAGTTGGCAGAGCGCTCGGGAATAGATCCGATAACGTATCGGATGTCGATCCTCTCCGACCCGCGCGCCCGTCGGATCATCCGGGACGTCGCGGCGCGCTGCGACTGGGCGTCACGTGGTCCTGCCGGCAGCGGGCGGGGCCTGGGCCTCGGTTGGGCGCGCTACAAGAATAAGGCCGCTTATGCGGCCGTGGCGGTTGAGGTCGAGGTGGACCAGGAAGTGCGCCTGAAGCGCGTCTGGTGCACCGCCGATGCCGGCTTGGTCATCAACCCCGACGGCGGCAAGAACCAGCTCGACGGCGGCATCATCCAGGCCGCCAGCATGACGCTAAAGGAACAGGTGACGATGGCGGGGGAGGGGATCAGTTCGCTCGACTGGGAGCACTACCCGATCCTGAAGTTCTCTGAAGTGCCCGAGATTGATACGGTTCTGATCGAGGCGCCGGATCAGCCGACGCTCGGCATGGGCGAATGCACGATGGGTCCCACCGCCGCCGCGATCGGCAACGCGGTGGCGCATGCCCTTGGCGTGCGCATCCGCGACATGCCGTTCACACGGGAGCGGATCGCCAAGGTGCTGCTGGGATAACACTGGTCTGAACAGCGCCCACCAGGCGCTAATCACGGTCCAACGCACTCCCTGCACGTGGCACATAAAGCCGTTCGTAGGCACGTGTTGCTGACCCATCGGTCAACGCGGCGACATAATCGCTGACGCCGCGTGGTCTGCCGTGCTCATCGTCCGCTTGGCTGCATGCCGGAAGCCACACACGATCCAGCAACCGGCGCGGATCCATCGCGATTGACTCGAAGATTCGCCGAACAATGTGCTGGCCGCAGAACTCCAGCGTCTGGACGGTTGGCAACTCGATGATACCTTGCCGCACGACTCTCATCAAGGATCGCGGCAACTCACTGATGGCGGCTGGCAATCTAACCTGTGCGTCCGACCCTAGCGCGGCCTCACCCACCGGCATGGATAGAACTCGCAATGCGGGTTAAGACAACAGCGATGACGACCTGTGAACAACGCCAGGGCGATGGTCCATCGCCGCATTTCAGACGAAGGCAACACTGATTATGGATCTGGTCCCGGCTGCAAGCCAGATTTCGGCGGTCATGTCGCAGGCGACGGCACCGGCCTTCGTTCTCGGTGCGGTTGCTGCTTTCATCGCAATCTTGTTAGGGCGGCTGACCCTTGTCATTGACCGTATCCGCAGCCTGAACGAAATCTCTGATCAAGACACCGCGCGGGTCCACCTCAAGGCGGATATGTCACGCCTGCGGCGGCGCGCCAGACTGTTGAACAGCGCGACACACCTGGCGCTGATCAGCGGGATGTGCACCGCGTTTCTGCTGGTCCTTGGATTTCTCAGCGCGTTCTTTCGGCTGCCACATGAGTATGGCGCTGGCATTCTCTTCGTCGTTGCACTTTGTCTGCTGGGTGTGTCGCTGTTCAAGTTTGCGCAGGAGGTGAGGATGGGCATCAGCGAGGCCGATCATTACCGTTAGGTGCTCTGGAAACGCGCAGCGCCGAATAGCTGCGCCATCCCGCGCTACGAAGGCCGCAATAACCAGTGTGTCAGCGCCGACGCCTGCTGGCTCGACAGGCGCAGTCCCAACTTGCTCCGCCGCCACAGGATATCCTCGGCGCTGCGCGCCCATTCGTGATCACGTAGCCAGGTCACCTCGCGCGCCGTCAGGCCGGCGCCGAAATGCTGCCCGAGATCGTCGATCGTCCTTGCATCCCCCAATATCGCGGTGGCCAGCGTGCCGTATGCCCGCACAAGTCGATCGACCGTCGCCTCGGTGAGAAACGGATAGCGCTGCCGCAGTGCATCTTCGAGAACGCCGACACCGTCCCAGGGAAAATCCCCGCCCGGCAACGACCCTGTCGCCGTCCAGGCCGGCGGCATCCCGGGAAAATACGGTGCCAGCTTCGCCATCGCCGCCTCCGCCAGCTTGCGGTGCGTGGTGATCTTGCCCCCGAACACCGATAGCAGTGGCTGCATTCCCTCCAGCTCCAGCACGTAATCCCGCGTCGCCTCCTGCGCCTTGCTGGCACCGTCGTCACGCAATGGCCGCACGCCGGAATACCGCCAGACGATATCTGAGGCGGCGATCGGTTGCTTCAGGTATTCGCCGACGGCGCCGCGCAGATAATCCTCTTCCGCAGCGGTACTCACCACCTGCGCCGGATCGCCGGTGTAGTCCTCGTCGGTGGTGCCGATCAGGGTGAAATCCTGCTCGTACGGGATGGCGAAGCAGATGCGCCCATCGGTGTTCTGAAAGATGTAGCAGCGGTCATGCGAAAACAGCCGCGGCACCACGATGTGGCTGCCCCTCACCAGCCGCACGCGCGCCGGTGTGCTGTGCCCGGTCACATCCGCCAGCACCTGCGACACCCATGGCCCAGCCGCGTTCACCAGCGCCCGCGCCGCGCAGCTCGTACCATCCGCCAGCGTCAGCTCCCACGCATCGCCAACAACGCGCGCCCGTGTGCAGCGCGTGCGCGTGCGGATATCAGCGCCATGGTTCTGCGCGTCGCGCGCCAGCAGCACCACCAGCCGTGCGTCATCCACCCAGCAATCGGAATACTCGAACGCGCGCATATATTCGGCCCGTAGCGGCACCCCGACCGGATCGTGCCGCAGATCCACGCTGCGCGTCGGCGGCAGGATCTTCCGTCCACCGAGATGGTCGTACAGGACCAGCCCCAGCCGGATCAGCCAGCGCGGCCGCAATCCCCCATGATGCGGCAGCACGAATCGCAGCGGCCGCGTGATGTGCGGCGCCGCGCGCAGCAGCACCTCGCGTTCGGCCAGAGCCTCGTGTACCAGGCGGAATTCGTAGAACTCCAGATAGCGCAGCCCGCCATGGATCAGCTTGGTCGAGGCGGACGATGTGCCGCTGGCCAGATCATTCTGTTCCAGTAGCAGAACCTTCAGCCCACGTCCCGCCGCATCGCGCGCGATCCCGGCGCCGTTGACGCCGCCGCCGATAACCGCGAGGTCAAACACGTCAGTGACGGATGAGCCGCACACCTCTCCCGCCGTCACGGGTGAGGTCGCGGAGTGCAGCCACGCGGGTGAGGGTGGAGCACGCGGCAAGACCCTCACCCAGCATCGCTTCGCTCGCCGACCTCTCCCGCAAAGCGGGAGAGGGGTACCGCGACGGCGGCATTTATGTCTTATCCGGTTCGATCACGGTGCCGGAATACGGCTCGACATACACCAGATGGTCGTTGACCTGCTTCACGCCGAGGGTGTTCTCGGCGATCACGCAGATCGCCCGCCGCTCCTGCTCGTCGGAGATGGTCCCCCACACGTCGACCACGCCGGCCGACACAGTCACGTTCAACGTGCTGACCGGTGTCCACGCCTCCTTCTCCAGCGTGTCCAGCAGCTTGTTCCGGATCGCCCGATCGTCGCCCGATGCAGGCTGCGGCTGCCGCGCCGTCACGGCCAGCGCGCGCACCATGTCGGCGCGGCTTACCACACCTACCACGCGATCCTTGTCCGTGACCGGCACGCGCTTGATCCGATGCTTTTCCATCAGCTCCACGATATCGATCAGTGGCGCGTCGATATCGACTGCGAGCACCTCGGGCGTCATCACATCCGCCACCTTGCGGCCATGCGTGCGGATGAAATCGTCCGCCTGCTTGCCCGGCGACACCAGCAGCTTCAGCCACCACGACCGCTGCCGACCGGTGCCCAGTTCGCTGCGGCGCAGCAGGTCGCCCTCAGTCACCACCCCGGCCAGATGGCCATCCTTGTCGACCACGAAAATCCCGGAGATGCCGTGGTCCAGCATCAGCTTCACGGCATCCTCGAGCGGCGCATCGGGGGCGATCGAGATCACATGGCGGGTCATCACATCGGCAGCGTTCATGGCTTCGGTCCGTGTTGTTTGGCGATCAGGCGGTCCAGACGCAGGCGCTGACGATCGTCGGTCAGTCGCCACACAGCAAGATACACCACGGCAACGGCCGCGAGGCCACTTCCGCCTGACAGCAGGAACATCAGCAGGATTTGGTACTTCGCTGCCTCCAGCGGGTCCATCCCGGCCAGGATCTGGCCTGTCATGATGCCGGGGAGGGTGATGATCCCCGCCGCCGCCATCTGATTGATGGTCGGCAGCAGTCCACGGCGCACGGAGCTGCGGATCAGGCCGCGCATGGCGCGCATGAAGGGTGCGCCGAGGGCGAGCTGGGCTTCTACCGCCGCGCGCTCGCGCACCACGCCGCCCAGCACGGAGTCCAACGCCAAAGAACCGCCGTTCAGCACGCTGCCCAGCACGATGCCGGCCAGTGGGATGGCGTAATGTGGGTCGTACCAAGGATGCGGGCGGATCGCCGTGGTCAGGGCCAGCAGGGCCGTGATCAGCGTTGCCATTGCCACCGCGGCGCCGCCGACCAGGTGGTTGCCGAAATGGCGCAGCCGCTGCTCGGGGCGCGCCGCGACTTCACGGCCGGCGATCGCCACCATCACGACGATCACCAGCAGCGTCAGCCAAGGCAAGCCCAGCGCGAACACGGCGCGCAGCACGAAGCCGATCAGCACAAGCTGCAGCACCATGCGCGCCGCGGCGATGCCAAGCTGCCAGTGCAGGCGGAGCTGAAGGGCGACCGAGAGCGCGGCGTCCAGCAGGATCAGCGCGGAGGCGATGGCGATATCGCCAGGGTGCAACAGGATGGGGGTCATGCGGGATGCAGATGGCGGTCGCGCATGTGGAACTGCCGGTGGCCGAGGCGACATGCCTGCTCATGGCTGTGGCTGACCATGATGATCGCCATGCCGGTGGCCATTCGCTCGCCCAGGACGGTTTCGACCAGGGCGGTGGTGTCGGCGTCCAGCGCCCCAGTCGGTTCGTCGGCTAGCAGCACCGTCGGATCGTGGACGAGCGCACGCACCAGCGCCAATCTTTGGCGCTCCCCGGTGGACAGGCGCAGCACCGGCCCGTCAAGCAGGTCGGGTGGCAGGTCGAGGCGGGGCACCAGCGCACGCGCCGCCGCCAGCGTCGCGCGCTGGAAATGCGGGGCAACGTCTTCGTGCCACCAGCCAGTTTCGGCGGCGTTGTAGAGCACCTGGCGACGCCAAACGGGGGCAGGGATGCCGCACCGTGGCTGCTCGTCGAGCCAGACCTCGCCTTGATTCGGATCGAGGTCGGCGATCATGCGAAGCAGGAGGCTTTTGCCGGAGCCAGAGGGACCGGACACGGCGATGCATTCGCCAGCGTCGACGGATAGGTTGAAGGGTCCCGCCAGCGCGCTGTGCAGTCCGGTAAGGCGAAGACGGGGTGGTGCCATGTGTTATGACGATCGTAACGTGTGACGCACTGTCCCCTCCTCGTCATGCCGGGCGCCGGTCCGGCATCGACGACTTGCCCTCGTGCAGCACGCAAAGGCGTGCATGCCGTGGCCAAGCCACGGCATCACGAGGAGAGGACGGTGCGGCGCCCGCTGCACCCTGCCTTTACGCCCCAGCGAATTTCGCCAGCAACCTTGCGTGCGAGCGCATGCCTTTGTGGAAGCAGCGTTGCTCGAACTTCTCGTTCGGGCTGTGCACCTGATCGTCATCCAACCCGAAGCCCAGCAGCAACGTGTCGATCCCCAGCACGCGGTGCAATGAATTCACTACCGGAACGGATCCGCCACAGCCCATGAGGATCGCGGGCTTGCCGTATTCCTCGGTCATCACCGACAGTGCCGCCTGCACCCAGGGTTGGTCGGTGTTGACTTCGATGCCGCGTGACGACGAATGCGTCTGGAATGTCGCGCCCGCGCCCGGCGGCAGGCGGTCATTGATGAAGCGCTGGAACTGGGTCTCGACTTCCTTGGGATCCTGATCGGCAACCAGCCGGAACGAGACTTTTGCGCTCGCCTCCGATGCGATGACCGTCTTGCTGCCGTCGCCGGTATAGCCACCCCAGATACCATTGATGTCCGCGGTGGGTCGCGCCCAGAGCCGCTCGAGCGCCGAATAGCCACGCTCACCGATCGGCTTGGTCAGCCCGATCGAACCCAGGAATGCCGCTTCGTCGAAGTGCAACGCATCCCATTGCGCGCGCTGCGCGTTGCTGATCGGCTTCACCTGGTCATAGAACCCCGGCAACTGGATCCGCCCATTCGCGTCCTGCAGCTCCCCCAGGATCGTCGTCAGCACGTTGATCGGGTTCATCGCAGACCCACCGAACAGCCCCGAATGCAGGTCGCGGTTCGCGGCCGTCAGGGTCACCTCACAGTAGCACATGCCGCGCAGCCGCGTCGTCACCGCCGGCGTGTCGATGTCCCACATGTTGGTGTCGCTGATCACCGCGATGTCGCTCGCCAGCGTGTTCTTGTTCGTGACCAGAAACGGTTCCAGATTCCTGCTGCCAGTTTCCTCCTCGCCCTCGATCACCAGCGTCAGCTTTGCCGGAATGCCGCCGCCAGCATCGTGCCAGGCGCGCAAGGCTTCCATGATCATGGTCGACTGGCCCTTATCGTCCACCGCACCACGCGCGACGAAGCGCGGTCCGTGTGGCCCCTCCACCAGTTGCGGCTCGAACGGCGGTGTGTGCCACAACTCCAGCGGATCGACCGGCTGCACGTCGTAATGCCCGTAATACAGCACGTGCGGGCCAGTATAGCCCGCCGGCCCCGGATGCTGCGCCAACACCACCGGATGGCCTGGCGTCTGCTGGATGCTGGTGCTGAATCCCATCGCGTCATACTGCGTGCGCACCCACTCCGCCGCGCGCTGGCAATCCGCCTCGTGCGCCGGCTGCGCACTGACCGACGGGATGCGCAGCAGGTCGAACAGCCGCCCGCGCGACGCCGGAAGGCTCGCGTCGATGTGGTCCAGCACTGTGGCGATGGTCTGCGGCGAGGGCATGCGGATCTCCGAAGCTCAGAAAGCGGGCGCGCACCTTGCCACTTGCAGACAACGGGTCAACTTCGACGCTCGGCGTGCAAAGCAAGCAGCGTGGCGCCACGGCACCACACCGCGACAGGGAAGGGGGCCAATCCGCGTCGCGGCCACAGCGTTCCCAACCAGCGTGCCAGGATCTGCATGTCTCCCTCCTAACCCTGTCCCAGGGCGAGCTGCACGACGCGGACCAGCACCATGCCGACCGCGAGAATCAGATAGCCGCGCAACACGATCATCCAGACGCGCTTGGACAGCGTCAGGTGTAGCGGCGACAGTGTGGACAGCTTCGGCATGCGCCAGGCCGCGCGTGCGCGCGCCGTCCAGCGGATCTCGGGATGCCCGGCGGCCGCGCCGTTCTGCCGGCGCTGCAGCAGCAGCGTGACGGCGAAGGCCACGACGGCCAGCGAGATCCCCCCGGCCAGCACAAACAGGATCTGCCGGCCGGTGACGTCCGGATACAGCACCGAGGCCGTCAGGATGATCGACAACGTCACCAGCACGGCGATCACCGCGCCGGTGAACAGGTTGAGTGCCTTGCCATTGGTCCATGGCCCCAGCACCGCCTTGTCGTTGCACAACAACAACAGGAACACCGTGGCGCTGGGCAGCAGCACGCCGGCCAGGGTCTGCACCGCCAGCGTGATCAGGCCCAGCGGCGCGTCCGGGATCAGCACCAGCACCGAGGCCGCCGCGATCAGCCCGCAATAGACCAAGTAGAACCCCTTGGCATCGCGGGCCTTGCGATGCAGCGAATGGTTCAGCGACAGCACGTCACCGATCGCGTACGCGGTTGCCAGCGACACCGCCGAGGCACCGATGATCGCCGCGTCGATCAGTGCGATCGCGAACAGCACACCCATCGTCGGGCTGAGGTACTTGCCCAACGCGACAGCCACGCCGCCGGCATCGGTGAAATTGCCGAACTCCGGCTTGCCCTCGAAGATCACGGCGCAAAACACCATCATCGCGATCGCGCCGACCATCACCAAGACGATGCCGATCCAAAGATCCGCCTTCTCGTAGTTGATGAAGCGTGGCGTGATGCGCTTGTCGATCACGTAGCTCTGCTGGAAGAACAACTGCCACGGCGCGACGGTGGTGCCGACGATGCCGATGATCAGCAACAGGATGTCGGACAATCTGCCGTCGGGCAGCGAGGGCACGAACAGGTCGTGCGCGATCTGCCCGGCCGGCACATGCACCGACAGCACGATCGGCACCAGCAGCAGGCTGCCCAGGCACAGCATCAGCGCGAACCGCTCGAAGCGGCGGAAATCGCCGGTGCTGGCGGCGAGCATCGTCGCCGCCGCGGTCAGTGGCACGCCGACCAGCTTCGACACACCGAGATAATCCAGCGCCAGGCTGATGCCGATGAACTCCGTGACGATGGTCAGCCCATTCAGGATGAACAGGTCGATCACGCTGAACGCACCCCAGAACTTGCCGAAGCGTTCCAGGATCAGTCGCGCATGGCCGACACCGGTTACCGCGCCGAG
>Ga0210386_10003107_pt1 | contig 13998 bp, 8 predicted proteins | sample IncBWH32OmetaG_FD_160091 | JGI IMG/M metagenome (GOLD analysis project Ga0210386, IMG submission 160091) | Forest soil microbial communities from Barre Woods Harvard Forest LTER site, Petersham, Massachusetts, United States - Inc-BW-H-32-O ... | reverse complement strand
CCCGGCTCTGGTTGGCCGCGGACTTGCTGGCCTGGTACGACCGCCATCGACGCTCGCTGCCCTGGCGCGCCAGGCCGGGCGAGACCGCCGATCCGTACCGCGTCTGGCTCAGCGAGATCATGCTGCAACAGACCACGGTGGTTGCCACGATACCCTACTATGAAAGGTTCTTAACGCGCTTTCCGACGGTGGCCGCCTTGGCAGCGGCGCCGCTGGAGGACGTGCTCGCCGCCTGGGCAGGACTTGGGTATTACGCGCGGGCGCGCAACCTGCACGCCTGCGCCAAAGCGGTCGTGGCGGCTGGTGGTTTCCCGTGCGATCTGGCCGAATTGCGCGCGTTGCCTGGGATCGGCCCGTATACCGCCGCGGCGATCGGGGCGATCGCCTTCGGGCTGCCCGTCGTGCCGGTGGATGGTAATGTCGAGCGGGTGGTCAGCCGGCTGTTTGCCATCGCGACACCGCTGCCCACGGCCAAGCCCGAGATCCACGCCGGCGCCGCGATATTGGGCGCGGACCCCGATGCCATCGCCCGCCCATCCGACTTCGCCCAGGCCCTGTTTGACCTGGGGGCGACGCATTGCACGCCGACCCGCCCGGCCTGCGCGCTGTGCCCGTGGCGGGACTGCTGCGCGGGGCGCCAGGCGGGGATCGCGGCGGAGCTGCCGCGCAAGGCGGCGAAGAAGCTGCGGCCGCTGCGGTATGGCGCGCATTTCTGGCTGACCGATGCGGCTGATCATGTGCTGCTGCGGCGGCGTCCGCCGCACGGGCTGTTGGGCGGGATGACGGAGCTGCCGGGCACCGCGTGGCGTGATGCGGCGTGGGGCGAGGGAGAGACGTTGCATCACGTGCCGATGGCTGCGTCCTGGCGCCCGGTGGGCGAAGTGCGGCATGGCTTCACGCATTTCGAGTTGCAGCTGGCCATCTACGCCGCGCGGGTTGACCGGATCGAGGCCGATGGGTTCCGTCGGCCGGTTTCGGCGTTGGACGAGGAGGCGCTGCCGTCGGTCATGCGCAAATGCGTGCGGCTGGCGATGGCCGGGTAAGCCGTGCGTGGAAGCAGCTTGGGGGAGGCGCTGGACGATTGGCTGCCCTGGTCGTTCTATGTTCCGTAACACGATTGTTGCCCTCGCGAACTAGGGTGCGCCTGTTCGCGGCCGTGTAGCCTTCGCTACAAGAATGTGATTTGCGTGCGAGATACGGTCCCTCACGTGTTGTTGGGTTGGGGACCCTGTTGCGGCGCGATGAACTTTGCAGGGTTCGGTTATCTGGAGCCTTCACGACGTGACATGACGGAGGGGGTCGCGTGATGTCGGTTCGGTCAGGGTGCGAACGACGATACGGGCAACGTCTCGTCGCGGGCGGGATTGCGTGAGCGGCGCCGGCACGGCAAGCGCGCTTATCCTGGTGGTGGACGACGATGCCGGCCTGCGCGACACGATACATGAGATCCTGGTGAGTGAAGGCCACAGCGTGATTGACGCGGCGGACGGCGTCGAGGCCGCCGCGCTGTGCGACGCCACTGTGCCCTCACTGATCGTGGTCGATGCGCAGATGCCGCGGATGGATGGCTTCGCGCTCTGCCGCGAGCTGCGACGCCGCCCGGCCAGCGCGCATCTGCCGATCCTGATGATGACCGGTCTGAACGACCGCGAGTCGATTGCAGCTGCCTACGAGGCGGGGGCCACTGACTTCATCGCCAAGCCGTTCGACTGGCTGATCTTCTGTCATCGCATCCGTTACATGCTGCGCACACCGGAAATGGTCGAGGCGGTGCGGCGGAGCGAGGAGCGGCTGCGGGTCGCGAAGGAGGCGGCGGAGGCGGCCGGCCGGGCGAAGACCGACTTCCTGGCCAATATGAGCCATGAGCTGCGCACGCCGCTCAGCGCAGTCATCGGGTTTGCCGCGGTGATGCGTGACGGGCTGCATGGCAAACTGGATCCGCAGTACGCGGAATGCGCGCAGATCATCAACGACAGCGGCCTGCATCTGCTGGCGATGATTGATGACATCCTGGCCATGGCGCAGACCGCCAGCGCTGATCCGCTGTACGCGGAGGAGACGGTGCGGGTGGCCGACATCGTGGCCTTGAGCCTGGATATCGTGCGGCCCCTGGCGCAGCAGGGAGGCGTGGTTTGCCAGGCTGAGATCGCGCCCGGTGTCAAAACAATGCGTGGCGATCCCGCCAAGCTGCGACGGGTGCTGATCAACCTGCTGACGAACGCCATCAAGTTTACCGAGTCTGGTGGATTGGTCCGGCTGCGGGCACGGCGCGAGGCGGGCGGTGCGATTGCGCTAAGCGTCGCGGACACTGGGATCGGTATTCCGGCGGATAAGCTGGACCTGGTGATGCAGCCATTTGGTCAGGTCGATTCGAGCCTGTCGCGTAAGCACCAGGGAGTTGGGCTCGGACTGCCGTTGGCGCAGCGGTTGGTCGAGCTGCACGGCGGGACGATCGCGATCGTCAGCACGCCGGGGAAGGGTACGACGGTGACGGCTCGGTTCCCGGGTTAGGTGCGCGTTGCCAGCAGCGAAAACGCCAGTGGCAGCCAGGGTTTTTCTGGCCAGCGGTAGAGGTCATCGGGGCCTTTCACCAGGCAGGAGAACATTTGCCAAACCACCGCATCGTGCTCGTGCAGCCAGTCGAGCCGCATGCCGGAGTGGATCAGGCCAGTGATCAGTGCGCCGGTCGGATGTATCCAATTGTAGCTGCGCGTATTGGTCAGCCGGGCTTCGGGGTCACTGTAGTCAAGCGACGTGTCATTCGGAATCGGTTCGCGCGTAAAATATGCGGCGAACCAACCGGGGCGACCATCCGCGGCACGGGTTTCGTCGTCGAACACATACGCCGCGGGATGACCGTCGGCGAGATATAGTTGCCCACCGGGGCGCAGCAGAGCGGCAACGATGCGGGTCCAGGCGCTGATGTCAGGCAACCAGCACAGCGCGCCCCAGGTGACATAGACCAGGTCGAACTCGTGCGGCTGCGGAATGGCTTGTAGCGCATCGTAGACATTGGCTTCGACGAACTGAACACCATCGGTGAGGGCAAGGTCCGCGGCGAGTGCGCGGGCGGCGCTGATGCCGGCGGAGGAGAAATCGAGACCGATGACGGTGGCACCGCGCTGCGCCAATGTCAGCGTGTCGGCACCGAAATGGCATTGCAGATGCGCGATGCGCTTGCCCGTGACTGATGGCAGCTCGGCTTGCACGATCGGGTCGAGCCGACCCTTGCCGGCGCGCAGGTGCGACAGATCGTAGCCGCGCGGGCCGAGATGCACCCCGACGCGTTCATCCCAGTTCGCGCGATTGGCACGATACCAGTCCGGGTCAGGCATATTCGTACCCATTGTCATTGCGATTGGCGGAGCGACGAAGCAGTCTCGATGAGGAAGCGCACCGCCGGTAGGTCCACTCTGGAACGAGATTCGTCGCTCCGCCAATCGCAATGCTGATGAATGCGCGTGACAGACGAATTCGCTAATTCGCCGTTCCGTACCCACCCCCGCCGGGGGTTTCAATTACGAAAGCATCGCCTGGTGCCAATTCGGCGCTATCGGTGCCGGTGAGCAGTTCATGCCTACTGTTGGCGCGCTCGACCCATTGCCGACCGGCCGCACCGTCTTCACCACCTTCCAATCCGAACGGCGACACATTGCGGCGGGACGCGACGATCACCGCAGTCATCGGTTCCAAGAAGCGGATGCGCCGGATCGAGCCGTCGCCGCCATGCCACTTGCCGACGCCGCCGGAGCCGCGGCGGATGGAGAACTGTTCCAGGCGGACCGGATAGCGCAGCTCCAGGATCTCTGGATCGGTCATGCGCGTGTTGGTCATGTGCGAATGGATGGCCGAGGTGCCGTCGAAGCCGGGACCGGCGCCGGTGCCGCCGCAGATCGTTTCGTAATACTGACGGTGTGCATCACCGAAGATGAAGTTGTTCATCGTCGCCTGACTGCACGAAATCGCGCCCAGGGCGCCGAATAGTGCGTTGCAGGTGGCCTGCGAGACCTCGGTGTTGCCGGCGACCACCGCGGCACCGGGCTCGGGTGACAGGAAAGTACCCTGCGGGATCACCAGCTCGATCGGCTTCAGGCAACCATCGTTCAGCGGGATATCGGCGCCGACCAGGCAGCGGAAGACATACAGCACGGCCGCGCGCGTGACCGCGGGCGGCGAGTTGAAGTTCGCGCTGTCCTGTATGCCGGTGCCAGTGAAATCCACCACCGCACTGCGGGTCGCACGATCGACGCTGATGGCAACATGCAGGATGCGGCCGTTATCCATCTTGTAGTCAAACGAACCGTTGCCAATCCGGTCTAGCACGCGGCGGACGGATTCCTCGGCATTGTCCATCACGTGGCCCATATAGGCACGCACCGTTGGCCAGCCGAACTGAGACACGACGCGTTGCAGCTCCTGCACGCCTTTTTCATTGGCCGCGACTTGCGCCTTGATGTCGGCCACGTTCACGTCGGGGCTGCGCGCGGGGTATGTCGCGCCGGCCAACAGGGCGCGGAACGCGGTCTCGCGGAACTCGCCACCATCGACCAGCAGGAAGTCGTCGATGACGACGCCTTCCTCCTCCAGCGTTTTCGAGCCGGGCGGCGTCGAGCCGGGCGTGATGCCGCCGATATCGGCGTGGTGGCCGCGCGAGCCGACGAAAAACAGGATCGATTTTCCGTCGGCGTCGAACACCGGCGTGATCACTGTCACGTCTGGCAGATGCGTGCCGCCGTTGTAGGGGTTGTTCAGCGCCACGACGTCGCCGGGTTTCAACGTCGTGCGCCGGTTGTTCAGCACCGTGCGGACGCTTTCACCCATCGCGCCGAGATGTACCGGCACATGCGGCGCGTTCGCCACCAGCCCGCCCTCGGCATCGAAGATCGCACAGGAGAAATCCAGCCGCTCCTTGATGTTCACGCTCATCGAGGTGTTCTGCAGCACCGCGCCGGTTTGTTCCGCGACGTTCATGAACAGGTTGTTGAACAGCTCCAGCAGCACCGGATCGGGCCGGCCGCTGTCGGCGGCGACGCGGCTGGGTAGCGCCTCGGTGCGGCGCAAGGTCATGTGATCGAGCGCAGTGATTCCCGCGGTCCAGCCTTGTTCCACCACGGTGGTTGCATTGGCCTCGCGGATCAGCGCCGGGCCCTTGATCGTGTCACCTGCCAGCAGCGCCGTGCGATCGAACACCGGCGCCGCGCGTGATTTGTCACCGGAGAAGATCGTCACGTGGTCGATCGCGTCCGGGGCGCCGGTCCGGCGCGCGGCCAGGGTTTCTTCCTGCACCGACTCACCGGGCGAGGTCGCCTCGACGGATACGGTCTCAACCACCAACGGGCGGTCCGGCGTAGCGAAACCGAAGCGCGCACGATGCGCCTTGGTGAATTCGGCGACGATTTGATCCAGCTTGGTCAGCGGAATGATCAGCGCCGCCTCGGTGCCCGCGTAGCGCAGATGCAGTTTGCTCGCGGTGCTGATGCGCGACAGCTCGGCACCCTGGTTCGCCAAGGCCGCGCCGGCATCGACGGCAAGTCGATCGGCCAGCGCTTCCAGCTCCGGCATCGCATCCGCGGTCAAAGGCGTTTCCACCGCCTGTTCGCGCATCACAGTCTGGTCGGCGAGGCCCATGCCGTAGGCCGACAGCACGCCGGCGAAGGGGTGAATGAACACCGTCTCCATGCCCAGCGCATCGGCGACGAGACACGCATGCTGGCCGCCGGCGCCGCCGAAGCATTGCAGCGCGAAACGGGTGACATCGTGACCCTTCTGCACCGAGACCTGCTTGATCGCGTTCGCCATGTTGGCCACGGCGATCTGCAGGAAGCCCTCCGCGACCTGCTGCGGCGTCCGTGTCTGACCGGTCGCCTTGCTGATCTCTTCCGCTAGCGCAGCGAATTTCTCATGCACCACGTCGGCATCCAGCGGTTGATTGCCGCCAGGGCCGAAGATCGCCGGAAAATGCTTCGGTTGGATCTTGCCGACGCAGACATTCGCATCGGTCACCGCGAGCGGACCGCCGCGGCGATAGCACGCCGGGCCGGGATTGGCCCCCGCGCTGTCCGGCCCGACGCGCAACCGCGCGCCATCGAAATGCAGGATAGAACCACCGCCGGCGGCAACCGTGTTGATTGCCATCATCGGCGCGCGCATGCGCACACCGGCGACCTCGGTCTCGAACGCGCGCTCGAACCCGCCGGCGTACAGCGCAACGTCGGTCGACGTGCCGCCCATGTCGAAACCGATGATGTCGCGGAGGCCCGCCATGCCGGCCGTGCGCGCGGCACCGACGATGCCGCCGGCGGGGCCGGACAGGATCGCGTCCTTGCCCTGGAAAGCGTGCGCCTCAGCCAGCCCACCATTCGACTGCATGAAGTAGAGCCGGGTGCCGGACAGTTCGCTCGCCACCTGATCGACGTAGCGGCGCAGGATCGGCGACAGATAGGCATCTACGACCGTGGTGTCGCCGCGTGGCACCAGACGCAGCAGCGGGCTGACCACATGGCTGGCCGAGACCTGGGTGAATCCCGCCTCGCGTACCAGCTCCGCCAGACGCTGTTCGTGCGCGGGATATTTCCAGGCATGCAGCAGCACGATGGCGCAGGCACGGATGCCGGCATCATAAGCGTGGGCAAAGGCGCGGCGTGCGGCGGCTTCGTCCAGCGTTTCGATTTCCTCGCCGTCGATGCCGACGCGACCTTCGATCTCCACTACCTGTTCGTAGAGCATCGAGGGCAGAGTGATCGCGAGATCGAACAGCCGCGGCCGCGCCTGGTTGCCGATGCGCAGCGCGTCGGCGAAGCCCTTGTTCACCACCAGCAGCACACGCTCGCCCTTGCGCTCCAGCAGCGCGTTGGTGGCGACGGTCGTGCCCATCTTTACCGCCTCGATCAGTCCGGAGGGGATTGGCCGGTCGAGCGGGATGTTTAGCACGGACTTGATGCCGGCAATGGCGGCGTCGCGATAGCGGCCGGGGTTCTCGCTGAGCAGCTTGTGCGTGGTGAGGCGCCCCTCGGGGTCACGCGCGACGATATCGGTGAAGGTGCCGCCGCGGTCGACCCAGAACTGCCAGGTGCTCATGGCAGGGCCGCCCCGGTGAGGGGGTGCGATTCGGTGGCAAGCAGGTCGAGGAACAAGGCGCGTATCCCGTTGCAGATGGTGGTCGCAAGGAAGCCTAGCGGATGGTCCAGTGCAAGCCGCGACGCGCGGACGGGTCGATCGCGCCCTTGGCGCATTGAATGCCGCGCGTGCGGCGGCCTGACAGGATGCGGCTGCGCTGCGCGTCGCGCGAAACCGCGACGTTCAGTCCAACAGCCAGGGCGCGGCGGCGGCCTGGGCGATCTGGCGGACCTGGTTCAGCAGGCCGGGCCCGACCGGGATGCCGGTCTGCATCCGCTTTTCGGCGTTGTTCCATTGCGGATCGCCGGCGACCATCACCGGTTGCGCCGGGTCCATCGGCCTGGTGGCGCGCAGGTCGTTGCAGAGCTGTGTGACGTCCGCGGTGAAGTCGTCCTGATCGCGGAACAGCGTGGGATTGATGGCCATGAAGAAGTGGCCAATGTCCATGCCCTGCGGCTTCTTGGTGTGCATTGGATCGGTAATGAGCGTCGCACCCGACAGGCAGGACGACAGGATGTTCACCATCGTGGCCAGGCCATAGCCCTTGTAGCTAGAGTTCTCCGGTGAGCCGCCGAGCGAGGTGAGGAAGCCGCCCTTCTCACGCGCCACCAGCGGATCGTTGCTGGGACGGCCTTCGTTGTCGAGCACCCAGCCATCCGGCGTCGGTAGGCCCTCATTGGCTTTGTTCCGGATGCGTCCCGCCGCGACGGTGGTGGTGGCCATGTCGAGCAGGAAAGGTTTGCCATCCACGGTGGGTGCGGCGAAGGACCAGGGGTCGGTGCCAAGCTTGGCTTCCTTGCCGAACGTCGGCGCCACCTGGATGCCGGAAGCCGACGTGCCGGCCATACCGATCAGTCCGGACTTCGCGGCCATCAGCGTGTAGTAGCCGGTGGCGCCGAAATGCGCGGAGTTCTTCACCACGGCGATCGCCATCCCGGACTGCTTTGCTTTGTCGATCGCGTCGGACATCGCGAAATGCGCGGGCACGTGGCCGAGACCACCGCCACCATCGACCAACGCGGAGACTGGTGTCTGCTTCATGATCTTCGGGCGTGCGTCCATCTTCGCGCGTCCATTGCGGCGCAGCCGGTCATAGCCGGGGATCATCGAGATGCCGTGACTGTCGACACCATGCAGGTCGGCCCAGGAGAGGATGTCGGCGGTGATCTCGGCGTTGTCCTCCGGCATGCCCCAGCCCAGCAGGATGGCTTTGAGCTGCGCGCGATGCGATGCGTATGGTGCCGGCATGAATGGTTCCCTCCGTGAGCCACGGCAGCCTTGCGCGGTCGGGCGGTTCCGGCAAGGGTGGGAGACGCAGTTGAGATATTGCCGTCATAGCCGGGCTGGTCCCGGCCTTCTGCGCTTCCGCGCCGGTGCGTGAATGGCCGGGACCAGCCCGGCTATGACGGATGGTAACGGATGGTAATGGTGGGAGATGCCGCGAATGTCGGACACAAACCAATTGTTGCGTGCCCGCTACGGGCTGGAACTCGACGGTCCCGATGTGCCACAAGCGGTTGCCGCGCTGCTGGATCGCCGCGTCGGCCGGCGGTATCGCGACGAGGATGTGCCGGAGACATTGCTCGACATGCTGCTGGCCGCGGCGCAATCGGCGCCGACGAAATCGGATCTGCAACAATACTCCATCATCGTCATGCGCGACCGCGCGCGCATCACGCGTATCGCCGATTGGATCGGCACGATGGACTGGATTGCCGAGGCCCCGGTGTTCCTGGTGTGGTGTGGCGACATGCGGCGCGGGCAGCGTCTGTGTGACCTGCGCGGCATGACGCACGCGAACAACAACCTCGATACCTTCCTCAACACCGCGGTCGACTGCACGCTGGCGATGGGCCAGTTCATCACCGCGGCCGACGCGGTCGGATTGAGCACCTGCCCGATCAGCTACGTGCGCAGTCATATCGAGAAGGTGACACCGCTGCTGGGATTGCCGGATGGCGTGTACCCGGTGGCCGGCTTGAGCGTCGGCTGGCCGGTGTTCCGCCGGCCGGTGGCGATGCGATTGCCGCCATCGGTGGTGGTGCATCGCGAGCGCTATGATGACGCGACGCTGGAGACCGAGGTGCGGGCCTATGACGAACGCCGCACCGCGCGCGAGCCGATCGCGGCGGGTAGCCTGAAGAACAACGATGTCTATCCACCACGCGACGGCGTAGGTTGGAGCGAGAATGTCGCCCGCCAGCTCTCGGTGCCGGAGCGGTTCGGCTTCGCTAGCTATCTGAAGACGCGGGGATTTGCGCTTGCCTGATACCGCTATGCCGGGCGCACGTCTGGCGCCGATCCGTCCCGCGACCGTCCGCGCTCGCCACGCCGCCAGCCTGGTGGTGCTGCGCCGGCGGGCGTCGGGCGATTCCGAGTTGCTGATGGGGATGCGCGGCGCGCGGCATCGTTTCATGCCGAACCGGTTGGTGTTTCCCGGTGGTGCCGTCGACACCGCCGACCTGACCGCTGCGGTCGGCGCGCCCCTCGCGCCGCACACGCGAGCGTTGCTGGAGAGGAAGGCCAACCCGAGGCTGGCACACGGGCTGGGCATCGCCACGGCGCGGGAGCTGGCGGAGGAAACCGGGCTGACCTTGGGGGATCCGCCAGCGCTGGATGGGCTGGACTATCTTTGCCGGGCGGTGACACCGCCGCCCGGGCCCGTGCGCTTCAATGCACGGTTCCTGGTGGTGGAGGCCGATCGTGTGTCCGGCACGCTGGCGGGCTCCGGGGAGCTGGAGGACCTGCGGTTTATCGATCTCGACGTGGCGCTGGCACTTGACCTGGCCGCGCCGACACGGTTCGTCATTGGGCAGTTGCGGGCCTGGATGGCGATGAGCGCGGCCGAGCGACGGGCGCCGCGCCGGACGGCGCTCCTCACCCGGCAGGCGTGGCGACTGGAATAGGCCCGGCGGCGCGGCCCCGGGCTCAGGGACAGGCCGCTTCGGCCTCGTCCGGCCTCGTCCCGCCGCGTGTGACTTGGTCCTTGGGCGTGTCCCGATCCTGGGACGCAGCGCCCACATCCTGTCGCCCTAGCGGGCCAGGCTGTGGGCGATTCAGGAGGAAGCCCTGTGCCTCGTCGCAGCCCTGCGTCCGCAGGAAAGCCAGTTGTTCCTCGGTCTCGACGCCCTCGGCGGTCACGCCGAGTCCGAGCGCCTTGCCCATGGCAATGATCGCGCAGGTGATCGCATCCGCCTGGGGCGAGGTGCCGAGGTCCTGGATGAAGGACTTGTCGATCTTGAGCCGGTCCAACGGCAGCACACGCAGATAGGTCAGGTTGGAGTAGCCGGTGCCGAAATCGTCCAGCGCCAACCCGACGCCGAGGTGTTTGAGCGCGCGCAGCATGGTGAGCGCGCGGCTGGTGTCGTCGATCAGCACGCCTTCGGTGATTTCCAGCATCAGCCGGCTGGCGGGCAGGCCGTGGCGGGCGAGCACCGTACGCACGGTCTCCACCAGGTCGGTCTGACGGAACTGCACGGGCGAGAGATTGACGGCGAGGCGCCAGGGCTGGTCCCAGGTCACGGCCTCGGCGACCGCATGGTCGAGTACCCAGCGCCCGATCGCATCGATATCGCCGGAGCCCTCGGCCAATGGGATGAACTCGGAGGGCGGCACCTCGCCACGTTGGGGGTGGTGCCAGCGCAGCAGCGTTTCCTGCCCGAGGACCGCGCGCGTCTCGACGTTGAAGGTGCCTTGGTAGCACAGCGATAGCTGGTTGCGGCCGATTGCCTGGGCGAGGTCGCCTTGCAGTTTTAGATGCGCCGACTCGGCCGGCGGGCTGGCGCCGCGGGCCGCGGTCCTGCGGCGGGACGTGGTGGCTGAGCCGACGCGCAGCAAAGCGGCCTGGGCCAGCTTGCGTGCCAGCCACTCCACTTCCCAGGTCGGGTAATTGCCGAAATTGGCAACGCTGATCGGGCGCGCCGGCGACAGCAACGTCCCGAAGCGCGCGAACGACAGCCGATCGCCGGTCGGCCGGAACACCACCTCTACGGCACGATCACTCACCTCAAGGTCGGAGAAATCCGCCTCGCTCGCCATTGCTATTTTGCCCCAGTGCCGGACCTTGGCATTTTGCCAAGCGAGGTAACATCGTTAACCACGTATTGCTGCCCAATGGTAACCGGTTCTAGCAATGGCTAGCGTACCCGCCCAATATCACACAATTATGTTTCGCTCACTCTACCGTCACGGATTTGCGCGGATTGCGGCCTGTACCGCGCGTTGCACCCCAGCCGACCCGGCTGCGAACGTGGCGGCGATCCTGCGGCTTGCGCAGAGCTGTGCTTCCGATGGCGCAGTGCTTGCGGTGTTTCCGGAGCTGTCGGTCTCCGGTTACGCGATCGATGACCTGCTCTTGGCGGATTCGTTGCTGGATGCAACCGAACGCGCGCTGGTCGATCTGATCGCGCATTCGACGGAGGTTTTGCCGGTGCTGGTGGTGGGCGCGCCGCTGCGGCATGGGGCGCGTCTCTATAACTGTGCGGTCGCGATCCACCGGGGCCGATTGCTCGGTGTGGTGCCGAAGTTACATCTGCCGAACTATCGTGAATTTTATGAGAAACGGCATTTTGCGTCGGGTGGCGGCACCGAGGGCGGGTCGATTACGCTTGGGCCGCATGTCGCGCCGTTCGGGCCGGATGTGTTGTTCACAGCCGAAGATGTGGATGGGCTGACGATTCATCTGGAGATCTGCGAGGACGTGTGGGTGCCGATGCCGCCCAGCGGGATCGGCGCGCTGGCCGGCGCGACGGTGTTGGCCAATCTGTCTGCGTCCAACATCACGATCGGCAAGGCGGATACGCGGCGGCTGTTGGCGCAGTCGCAATCCGCGAGATGTCTTGCGGCGTATCTGTACGCGGCGGCAGGGACGGGGGAATCGACGACCGACCTGGCGTGGGATGGCCAAGCGTCGATCTTCGAGAATGGCGCAGTGCTGACCGAATCGCCGCGCTTCCCGGCGGAGGCGCAGCATGCGATCGCCGATGTCGACCTGGACATGCTGCGCCAGGAGCGCCTGCGGATGGGCAGCTTCGACGACAATCGGCGATATTTCGCCGAGGCCGTCGCGCGGTTTCGCCGGGTGACGTTCCGGCTTGACCCGCCGCGCACCGACCTTGGATTGAAGCGTCCGCTGGCGCGGCTCCCGTTCGTGCCCGTGGATCCCAAGGCGCTCGAGCAGGATTGCTACGAGGCCTACAACATCCAGGTGACCGGGTTGATCCAGCGGCTGCGTGCCACGGGGATCAAGCGCGTGGTGATCGGCGTGTCGGGTGGGCTGGATTCGACGCAGGCACTGATCGTCGCGGCACAGGCGATGGATCGGCTGGACCTGCCGCGGGGCAACATTCTCGCATACACGATGCTGGGGTTTGCCACCGGAGAACTGACCAAGACGAATGCGCTGGCGCTGATGAAAGCGCTGGGGGTGACCGGGCGGGAGCTGGATATACGGCCGACGGCGACGACGATGCTGAAGGAGCTAGGGCATCCGTTTGCTGCGGGCGAGCCGGTGTATGACGTGACGTTCGAGAATGTGCAGGCCGGGTTGCGCACGGATTACCTGTTCCGGCTAGCGAACCACAATTCAGCGTTTGTGCTGGGCACGGGTGATCTGTCTGAGGCGGCGCTGGGCTGGTGCACCTATGGCGTAGGCGATCACATGTCGCACTACAACGTGAACACCGGCGTGCCGAAGACGCTGATCCAGCATTTGATCCGCTGGGTGATCAGTTCGAAGCAGTTCGCGCCGGCGGTGTCGGCGACGCTGGACTCGATCCTGCTGACCGAGATTTCGCCGGAGTTGGTGCCGGTGAGGGACGGCGAGATGCCGCAGAGCACCGAAGCGAAAATCGGGCCCTATGCGCTGCAGGATTTCAATCTGTACTACACGCTGCGCTTCGGGTTCCGGCCGTCGAAGATAGCGTTCCTGGCGCTGATGGCATGGGAGGATGCGGCGCGCGGTGAGTGGCCGCCGGGGTTCCCGGCAGATCGGCGGAAGGCGTATACACTGAAAGAGATACGCCATTGGCTGGGTGTATTTCTGCAACGGTTCTTCGGGTTCAGTCAGTTCAAGCGCTCGGCGACGCCGAACGGTCCGAAGGTGGCGGCGGGCGGATCGCTGTCGCCGCGCGGAGATTGGCGCGCGCCGTCGGATGGCAATGCGCGGATTTGGCTAGAGGAGCTGGAACGCGAGGTGCCAGAGGCGTAGGCGGCGGGTGATCGGGGTTACCCATCGGGCTTGGGGCGATCATTCGTCCGCAAGCAAAATTCACCGCTGAGCCGCCGAGGATCTTGAGACCATGGCGCCGTTGGGGATGTGGAAGGCGCGGTTGTGGCGACCCGCGCGACGCGCATCACACATCATTGCCACACACCCCCACGGCGGGCCGTTCCCCCGCTCCTCAGCGTCTCTGTGGTGAATGTTTCGTGCGGAGGTGCGCTGCGCATGGTGCCGACGGAGGTTCCGATTTATCGAAGCCCTAACCAGAACGCACCGATCCCGATCGTCAGCACCGTCAGCGGCGCACCGACCCGGAAGTAGTCCCAGAAGCTGATCGTTACGCCACGGCGGGCGGCTTTGTCCACGACGATCAGATTGGCGATGGAGCCGAGTACCGTGAAGTTGCCGGCCAGCGTGGAAGCCATGGCGATGACGATCCAGGCTTTCACCTGATCCGGCAGCGCGCCGACGAAGGGGTGCAGCATCAACACAGCGGGAACGTTGCTGACCAGGTTCGATAGCGCGGCGGTGACCACGCTCAGCACCGGCACACTCGACAAATGCAGCGCCGCGACCTGGCTGATGATCGCCGGGGTCAGCAACTGGTGCTCGGCGCCGGCGACGATGATGAACAGGCCGGCGAACATCAACAGCAGCGACCA
>Ga0210386_10003106_pt1 | contig 13998 bp, 12 predicted proteins | sample IncBWH32OmetaG_FD_160091 | JGI IMG/M metagenome (GOLD analysis project Ga0210386, IMG submission 160091) | Forest soil microbial communities from Barre Woods Harvard Forest LTER site, Petersham, Massachusetts, United States - Inc-BW-H-32-O ... | reverse complement strand
TTCAACATCAACAGACAAGTTGGAGTGTTTGCCGACTTCGCGAATCTATACGGCAAGAACGAAAATGTCCATGTAGAGTTCTACGGCGTATTTCACGGATTCGGCAACAAAACGAGGGTGACGCCCTTCATCTTTACCGGCCCTGGTTACATCCGGGCCTCCAGCGCCGGAACCATAAATCATTCGTTGGGGTGGTGTGGAGGCGGTGGCTTGACGATCCCCTTAACTCGCCGGCTATCGTTTGAGGCCATACCCGTCGAATATGTCATCAATACTGCCGATGGAAGTGTTGGTAACAACATCGTCGCCAGAGCCGGGTTTGCGATCACATTTCCGAAAGGACGAAGATCAGACAAATAGTTCCATCCTTCGATGCACTCATCCTGTCGGGACCGGTAACGGACAAACGTCCGTCGAGTCTGCTTGAGATCCGGCGCTTAGGAGGGAAACTCCAGCGCAATTCTTCGCGCTTCATTGCGGACTTCGATGTCCATCGGCTCGACTGCCCCACTAGGCGGCAGCGATAAGAGCCGTCCCGGCATGAGAACGCCAATTGGCTCAACCTGTCCGGCGGGATGGGCGTCACCTCAAGCACAAGCCCTTCCGATCTAAGTGTATGACGAGCGATGCGGGTATCACGATCACCTATTCAGACCCGTTCGTCCGGTGGGCCGAGGATTGGAAACTACAATTGCCGGGCTTTGAGTTTTCGGTTGATATCGTGGGGTTCAACGAGAACAATGCCTTTCGCATGGCATCGGCACTTGAGGTCACCTATTTCACCGCTTGGAGTGGATTCGCCAACGGACGCTATTCTGTGAGGCAGATTTGAAGACGCGTTCGGCAAGCTTTGCGAACGGACTGCCAGAGCGACTCCGGTGTGATCTGGAATTCATTCCTGTCTTCGGAGTATTGGCATGGCGTCGGACATACTCCGACACGTGGATGCTCCCGATAGATATGGATTATCGATAATCGTCCGGCGATTACTCGGTTCGGTCGTAACCATTCCAGGAATATTGCTGCCCCTGAACGGCAATTCATTTACGAAACCCTCGCAGTAAGTACTTAGGCAGAGCCGGCTCACCATTTCATCACGGTGTCCCAACCACGACGATTGACTGCCTTCGGAGCTATGCGGTTCACACGCAAGCCGCTCATGGGCTGCGGAGTCATTAGTCCCCGCTGTCAACGAAGAAACTTGGCGGAGGGATCGATCCAAGAACACAGTTATGGACACGCATTAGTCACCTGTTGGCTGTACAAATAAAAAGGGTCGGACATGCCGATCCATGGAAGTTGGCACAAGGCTTTAGGTACAAGGGGTCTCATTGCCCGGCACTAAAATCTAGCGCGTGTACCATCGTCCGTCTCTGATCGACCCACATCCAGTGATCGCATCGCATGAGAAAGCCACACACAAGACTGGTCTTTATATCGCAAACAAGAAGTCCCAGGAGTCCGAATATGAATGGTGCCTTTCTTGACAATCTTGACTCAACGGATGGAACGACAGCGGCAGTTTACGATGTCGTCTCGGCGGCACAGGCTGGCTCGCCTGAAGCGTTTCGAAAGCTACATGTGCTCTATTCGAGGCGCCTCTATAGAACCATCGTGGCCATTATGAAGAATCCTCAAGACGCTGAAGACGCTCTACAGGACACGTTTCTGCGAGCCTATCTGGCTATACACAAATTCGAGGGCAGATCCAACATCTACACCTGGCTAACACGGATTGCCATCAACTCCGCGATTATGATCCTCCGCAAACGGAATGCTCGTGACGAGGTATTGTTTGATCCTCAGCCTGATCCTCAGCTTGAGACGCCCTTCCCTGAAGTCAGGGACTCTGCCCCGAATCCCGAAGAGGCCTACAACCTGGATCAGCGGCGACTCGAGACTCAACGCGCCATTGGCCACCTTGATCCCCATCTGCGAGCACCACTTTGGATGCAACTAACGCACGGGTGGTCGATCAGGGAAATCAGCGAGGCACTGAATATCTCCGAAGCAGCCGTCAAGGCTCGCCTATATAGGGGGCGTCAACGACTTTCCGCGGCACATCGCCTTAACCGTTCGGAACGACCGCTGACGTGGAGCGTCTGAGAGCGGCAGTTCCAAGACCTAGCCTGTCGCCGAAAGTTCGTTACCAACCTGGGGCGGATCCGCTGTGGTGATGCACGCGATCCGATCGAAAATGGCGGACGCCTAGGGTCATTGGGTAGTAACACATTCAGAGAGACAGGCCACAAGTATCACTCTGCTTCCGGGCTGGCCAGCCGCACTCACGTCCACTGAACGTAAGAGGAGGTTGTCATGAATCGTCGAGATTTCACATCGTATGGATTAGGCGCCGCATTCGCCGCATTTTTGCCCGCGGCGACAGGCGCGCAGTCTAAATCTCCCGCAAGCCCATCCGATCTTGCGCAAGAACTCCCCAGCGCCCAGCCAGTACCTGGGGCTTGTGCCAGCCTAAGCGAACTCCCTGAACCTCCCTCTGCGGATACGTCGCAGAAACTCCTTCCCGGCTTCCAAGCCAGGAGAATTCGGACATCCGGCGCTGAAATCAACGTTCTCACGAAAGGAAATGGCTGGCCGCTACTGCTTATTCACGGCCATCCAGAAACACACTTGACATGGCACAAAATCGCGCCTGCGCTCGCCGAGGAATACACGGTCGTCCTTCCGGATTTGCGAGGCTACGGTGATTCGAGCAAACCGGGATACAGCGACGACCACAGCAACTATTCCTTTCATGCCATGGCCCTCGATCAGGTTGAAGTTATGCGACAACTCGGGCACGAGCGCTTCCTGGTAGCCGGGCACGATCGCGGCGGGCGAGTTGCCCATCGCCTCTGTCTGGACCACCCCAACGCGGTCGAGAAAGTGGCGCTGCTCGACGTAGCGCCCACTCTGACAATGTACGAGCAGACGACAAAAGAGTTTGCGACTAAATATGTATGGTGGTTCCTTCAGATTCAGCCGGCACCGATGCCCGAACACCTGATCGGCCTCGATCCTGCTTACTACCTGCGGGATCATCTTGCCGTTCAAGGCAAGACACCTGGCGCAATCTCACCGGAGGTGATGGCGGAGTACATTCGCTGCTACTGTTGCCTTGGTACCATCCGCGCCGTATGCGAAGACTATCGCGCTGCTGCAGGACTGGACCTCGAAGACGATCGTGAGGATGAGAGTAGGAACAAGTACATTCAAGCTCCCCTTCTCGCCCTATGGGGGGCAAAAGGAACCGTTGGCCACCTCTGGGATGTCCTCGCGACGTGGAGAGCGAAAAGCAATAATGCCGTGTCTGGCAAACCTCTCCCATGCGGCCATCTGCTTCCGGAAGAGGATCCAGAGGGCGTACTTGCTGAGTTTCGAGAGTTCTTTAGGTTATGAAACGGTGCCGCCGTTGAGGACTGCTGTCTCTGCTTTCCAACTGATGGCCTGTACAGCCTTCGCACAGGCACACCCTTCCTCCGAGGGCACTAACCGTAGCGCTTGGCTTAACCAAGATTTTTGCTGGGTGAGTCAAGCCAAACAGACCATACGGACGGATAAATTCCCGCAGCTTCATGCACGCGCATCGTTGCGGCGAGGTATGAGATAGAAGGGAGAAGATCTGGTTAGCCGTTCCAATGACGCGGCACTCTGACTCGCATGGTCCTTATCTGAAATTCGAAAGCGCAACCTCAACTGTTTCTGCTTGGCCTGGTTAATGAACAAGGAGTGGAGTTATGAAGATTGAGCAAATAGAGTATGGCGCATCGCAACGGGGCTCATTATTTCGCGTGAGCCACGCAGTTGGCTCGGCCGCAATTCTGGCGATTGCCTGCCTCCTTAGCTATTGGTTAATCACCACGGTCCTGACTCGTGAATACAGCGTTTCACGAGAGGACGATTTGCTTGGTGGCATGTGGGCGGTGGTTGCCACCATCTTTGTCTACCGCACAAGCCACCAGAAGAGTACTCGCGCCGCAGTGGCGCGTACAGTTGCAACGCTGGTAAGCTTTGTCGCCTGTTTCGCTTACCTTCTTTTCTTTCCGTCTAACGTCGTTGGAATGGTCACGTTGATCGGGATCATCGCTATTATTTTGGCGTTGGTTCGCCGATCCGACGACATCGTCACGGCGGCCATTACAACTGCTGTCGTCTTGGGCATCGCCGCCATTAGCCCGAAGAATGCCTGGATACAGCCCATTTTGCGCAGCGCCGACACGGCTGTCGGGATTCTGGTTGGAATCGCAGCCTCATGGATCAGCCTCGAATTGGGACTGAGTTCGAGTCTGGAGCACCGTGGCGCATAACAACTGACCGTGCCGCGATGAGGGCTGGATAGATGGCGCGGCTTGGTCACCTGTCGGAAAGACTGAATACGCTGGCCCACGGTATCCTCACAGTCCTTCTTTCCAAGAGGGATGCATTGATTGAATTTGTCGTGCTGATCACCGCGGTCGCCTGCCTGATTCCTGACCAGGACCGCCGCTCTTTCAGGCTCCCAAGCGACAGGGCCCCCGCGAAGGACAAGCACACGTGAAGGCGATCCTCAGAACGGTATCAATGATTCTGAGCGCCGCAACATAACCTGATCACGATTGCCACTATTTCATGGCGGCAATTGCGCGAGGTGCTTACTCCTTGGTGACGAGCCCGATCTGCTCAATGAAGTCACACAAGATCGTTATCCAACCAAGGAGCCTGCGACAGTTTCGCAAAAAGATCGATCCAACGCCGAAGTTCTGGATACGCACTAGTTGCCTGTCCCCTGTAGAACAAGAAAGGTCAGACATATAGACCTACGGAACGTGCCGCATGGTCGAGTCTGAGATCACTCGCAGCAATGCACTTGGCGCGTTCTTAACGGGCCGAATCGAATATTTGAAATGACGCCTTTCCGATGACTACAAAGGGGGCGGCAGCAGAAAGGTATCAAGAACCGTGTGGATCATTAAACTGGCTCTAAATCGGCCATACACTTTCATCATCCTGGCATTGCTCATTTTGATCTTGAGCCCTCTCATGATCCTTCGCACGCCAACCGATATCTTTCCTAACATCAACATTCCTGTTGTGGCGGTTGCCTGGCAGTACACTGGTTTGAATCCTGAAGAGGTGGAAGGGCGGCTCACGACTCCATTCGAGAAGAATCTCACCACTCTGGTCGACAACATCGAGCACATTGAGTCGACAACCTATAACGGTGAGTCGGTGGTCAAGGTCTTCCTGCAGCCGGGCGCCAGCCTCGATACTGCCAACGCGCAGATTACCGCGCTCTCGCAATATGAATTGCGCCAACTCCCCCCGGGTACGCTTCCGCCAGAGATTATCAACTTTAGCGCCGGCAGCGTACCCATTCTTCAACTGGGCATCTCGGGCAAAGGACTGAATGAGCAACAATTAGCCGATCTGAGCACTAACGCCGTGCGCCCCCAGTTGGCGACTGTGCCGGGAGCCGTGCTGCCGTCACCCTATGGAGGCCAGAGCCCGCAAATCACCGTCAGTATGGATCAGAACAGGATGCAGTCGAAAGGCGTTTCGCCGGGCGACCTGTTGACGGCCATGAACGCTCAAAACGTTGTCGCGCCAGCTGGAACAGCGAAAATAGGCGCTGAGGAATATGACGTCCGCACCAACGCGGCCCCTCATACCATTGACGAACTCGGCATGATGCCGATCAAGGAGGTCAACGGCGCAGTCGTCTATATCCGCGATGTTGCCACCGTCAGCAATGGCGCGGCATTTCAGACCAACATCGTACGGCAGGACGGCCACCGAGGCGTGCTGATCAGCGTGCTCAAAGCCGGAAATGCATCGACCGTGAACGTTGTGAAGGGTATACGGGCTTTGCTTCCCCGCGTAGCGCAAATCGTTCCTCCCGACCTCAAGATCACTCCATTAAGCGATCAGAGCGTATTTGTCCGCGCGGCGGTCTCCGGTGTCATCCGGGAATGTGTGATTGCCGCCGCACTTACTGCCCTAATGATCCTTCTGTTTCTGGGCAGTTGGCGATCTACTCTTATCATTGCTGTCTCCATTCCCCTCTCCATTCTCAGCTCTGTGATCGTCCTTGGTCTGCTTGGAGAGACAATCAACACGATGACCCTCGGCGGACTCGCTCTGGCTGTCGGTATCCTGGTCGACAACGCAACCGTGACGATCGAGAACATCGAGAGATTCCTGGAAGAAGGTCAGGGCTTGCGCGAAGCGATCCTGGATGGCGCCGGTCAGGTTGCCGTGCCGACGCTTGTCTCCACCCTCTGCATCTGCATCGTTTTCCTCCCGATGTTCTTCCTTCAGGGTGTCTCCCGCTTTCTATTTGCGCCGTTAGCGGAATCGGTAATGTTCGCAGTAATCGCCTCCTATATTCTGTCGCTTACACTCGTGCCGACGCTCGCCATGTACTTGCTGAAGGCCAAGCAGAGCGGAACAAGCAGAAATCCTCTCGTTCGCTTCCAGCGCGGTTTCGAGAATCTGTTTGAACGCTTGCGCTCCGCGTATCACCTCCTGCTGACGAAACTTGTCATCTCGCGCAAGTTCTTTATTCCAGTGTTCCTCTGCGCTTGCCTCTGTGCCTTCCTCCTGCTTCCGTTTCTCGGGCAGGACTTCTTTCCAAACGCTGACTCCGGCGAGTTCATTTTGCACGTTCGCGCCAGAACAGGAACGCGCATCGAAGAGACTGCACGTTTGGCCGACCAGGTCGAAGCTTCGATCCGGAATAAGATTCCGGCCAAGGAACTCAACAACGTTCTCGACAATCTCGGTCTTCCCTACAGCCCATACAATACGATGCATTCCACCTCAGGTCTCGTCGGTGCAGAGGACGGCGACATCATGGTCAGTCTGAATGAGGGGCATCGACCAACCGCAGACTATGTGCGAGAGTTACGGAGCGAGCTTCCTCGGGAATTTCCCGGAACTCACTTTTATTTTCTGCCGGCCGATATCACGACGCAGACCTTGAACTTTGGCCTGCCGGCTCCCATTGACATTCAGTTCCAAAGCGACGATGTCGAGGCAAGCACCCAAGAAGCAACTTCAATGCTTGAAGACCTAAGGCAAGTTGCGGGTCTCGCCGACGTGCGAATACAGCAGCCCACGGACTATCCAACCCTCGATGTGTATATGGATCGGACCAAGGCAAAGCAAGGCGGGTATACGCCTCGCGATGTTTCGGACAGCATGCTGAACACCTTGAGTGGAAGCTTTCAGATCACGCCCATGTTCTTCCTCAACTACAAAAACGGCGTAACCTACAATCTCGTCGCGCAAACTCCGCAGTACCACATGGATTCCCTTCAGGATATTCAGAATATTCCGATCACATCATCGATTGCAACGTCGCGCGCAACCCCAGAAGTACTCGGAGATTTGGCATCGATTCAACGCGGCAACGAAATGGCCATCGTATCTCACTACAACATCCGTCGCGTAATCGACATTTATGGCGCGGTTCAGGACCGCGATCTTGGCGCTGTGGCAAAGGATGTGGAAACCATCGTTCATCGACACGAGAAGACTTTGCCGCGCGGCATGTTCGTTTCCTTGGCCGGCCAGGTACAGACAATGCGAACGTCCTACACATGGCTATTGGGCGGCCTGATATTCGCCATCATCCTTGTTTACATGCTCATTGTGGTGAACTTCCAATCATGGTTGGATCCGTTCATCATCATTACCGCGCTTCCCGCGGCGCTGGCCGGAATCGTCGTTTTTCTCTTCTTCACCCGCACGACACTCAGCGTACCGGCCCTGATGGGTGCCATCATGTGCATGGGCGTGGCCACCGCGAACAGCATTTTGGTCGTGTCGTTCGCCAAGTCACGGTTTGCAGAGCATAGGGACGCGATCCTCGCGGCCATCGAATCCGGCACGGCTCGTTTTCGCCCAGTATGCATGACTGCACTCGCCATGATCATCGGCATGATCCCGATGGCTATGGGGCTTGGCGATGGCGGCGAACAGAATGCGCCCCTCGGGCGCGCCGTGATCGGCGGCCTGCTCTGTGCAACGGCGGCCACGCTGATCTTTGTTCCAGCTGTCTTCGCCTTGCTGCATGGCGCAGGAAGGAAACCAGCGGATTCTGTCGAGCTCGAACACGCTCAACATCCACAGCACGCATAAGAGCCGGGAGATTACAAATCGCCGAAGGTCTGAACTGACGGCAACAGACAGGGAGCTAAAGTCGATGCAACAACAAAATGGACACGAAGATTCACTGAATCGAGTACGAGAGGGCGATGTTCCTGAACAAGATGACCTTCGCGGCCACGCAGCCGAGACCGCACAACCTAACATTGTCGACCGCAAGCGGAAACTCGGGAGGAGCCCAGCCATCGTTGGCATTCTCGCGGCTCTTCTGCTCGGCGTCTTCATTGCTAAGGGCATCCGCACGCGCGTTCATGCCGAAGAGACATTGACAACGACTACCCGTCAGGATGCTGTCCTCGCAGTTGCCGTCACCTCTCCGGTCCAGGGAGCGGCGGCGCAGGAGATCACGCTGCCCGCGAACACGCAAGCCTTCATCGACACGCCTATCTATGCTCGCACCAGTGGATATTTGGGTAAGTGGTATGCCGACATCGGCACCCGCGTCCGTGCGGGACAATTACTGGCCGAGATCGAAACGCCAGAGCTCGACCAGCAGGTGCAGCAGGCGCAATCAGACCTGGCAGCGGCACAGGCAAACCAGCAACTTGCCCAGATTACTGCCGATCGCTGGACGAAGCTGCTGGCCAAGAATGCAGTGTCAAAACAAGAGACTGATCAGGCGACGCAAGACCTGATTGCTCGTCAGTCTGTTTTGTCGGCAGCTCAGGCCAATGTGCGCCGATTGCAGCAACTTCAGGGATTTGAAAAGGTATATGCGCCGTTCGATGGCGTAATCACCACCCGCAACGTCGATATCGGAGCGCTGATTCAGGCCGGAGACATCAACTCCCCGAAGCTCGAGCTGTTTCATATGGCCTCGACGGACAAGCTCCGTCTCTTCGTTCCCGTTCCTGAGGTATATGCCAACGAGGTGCACAACGGCGACCAGGTGGCAGTCACATCAGACGCGATTCCGGATGCGAAGTTCACGGGAACTATCGTTCGCAATTCAGATGCGATCGACATCTCCAGTCGGACCCTGAAAGTTGAGGTCGATATCATCAATGCGGAACACAAGCTGTTTCCGGGCCAGTATGCGTTCATTCATCTGCCCATTCCGCCTTCGACTTCGTCCATGACGCTGCCGTCAAACGCTTTGCTGTTTCGCAAGGAAGGATTGCGTGTAGGAGTAGTGCGTGACGGCCGTGTACAACTGGCTCCGGTGCAGATAGGGCACGACTATGGGGCCAAGGTTGAAATCATTTCGGGCCTTGTTCCTCAAGATCAGGTCATCCTCAATCCGCCGGACTCGCTCGCACAGGGGGAGCGCGTGAATGTCGAGAAGGGTGACGCGGAATGAAAGAGACACTTACATTAACGATAGCGATGGCACTTCTGCTCCTGGCCGGCTGCAAGGTGGGACCGAATTACAAGACGCCGGCCGCCATTACGGCGCCGTCGTTCAAGGAGACGCCGCCTGCATCCTTTGCCGCAAACGATGGATGGAAGGCTGGCAAACCTAGCGACGTCGGGCTCAAGGATGATTGGTGGACTTTATTTCACGATGCACAATTGAATGAACTGGAGGCTAAGGTCGATAGTGCAAACCAAACGCTAAAGGTGGCGGAGGCCGACTTTCGCGCGGCGCGTGCGCAGATTGGCTACGCGCGCTCAAATGAAGCACCTACTGTCGACGTTGCGCCGTCAATCTCCGCGGTTCGAGATTCTGCGAATGAACCATACTTCTCCAGCACGCTCGCGAATAAAGGCGAAGGCAACTTTGCCCTACCAGTCGATTTGGACTACGAAATCGATCTGTGGGGCCGAATTCGCCGCGGAGTGACCTCGGCCCGGGAACAGGCTCAAGCCAGCGACGCCGATCTTAAAAGCGCCCGACTCAGCTTGCACGCTGAACTCGCAATAGACTACTACGGATTGCGCTCAGCTGACGCGCAGGAAAAGCTGCTCAACGATACGGTGACGGCCTACGAGAGCGCGGTGGAACTTACCCAAGACCGATTCGAAGGCGGTGCCGCGCCTCAATCCGACGTGGCGCAGGCGAAGACGCAGCTCGACCAGGCCCGCGTCCAACGTACCGACATCGAAGTACATCGTACGCAGTACGAGCACGCCATCGCTGTGCTGATCGGTGTGCCTCCCGCGGATTTCACACTGCCTCTTCTTCCCCTTGACTCGGATTCCCAGGGCATGCCGGATATTCCCGCAGTGATGCCGTCCGCCTTGCTGGAGCGTCGCCCCGATATCGCCGCAGACGAACGCAGAATGGCTTCCGCGAATGAACAGATAGGTATCGCCCAAGCGGCCTTCTATCCCACACTCTCGTTGAGCGCTGTCGCCGGTTTTCAGGGGACGTCAGCACTTAACTGGTTCAACTGGCCAAGCCGGTTTTGGGCTGTCGGGCCAGCGCTGTCTCAAACTATTTTCGACGCTGGTCGCCGCCGCGCCACGAAGAATATCACCGTCTCCCAGTACGATGCTACGGTAGCAAATTATCGGCAGACAGTCCTGACGGCATTTCAGCAAGTGGAGGACAATCTGGCGGCTTTGCGCGTGCTCGAAAATGAAGCGCAACAGCAGCATGAGGCCACGGCTTCGGCGGAGCAGTCGCTTGATCTCTTTCAGACACGTTATGAAGGTGGAGTGGATACATATCTGCAGGTCGTGACCTGGCAAACCGCAGCGCTCAACAATCAACGCAATGACATCGATATCCTTCAGCGTCGCCTGGACGCGAGCGTGCTTCTGATCAAGGCGCTGGGTGGCGGGTGGGACATAACCAAACTGCCGAAGAGTTGAGATGCCAGGCTTACCATGCCCTGCGGAGAGAATAGGGACTACTCCGCCATCCCTAATTTTATTTGGGGCGCGCCGGGGCTTAGCGCTTTTTGCGTGGCGCGAATTTGGCCGGAGCCTGCGGTTAGGCTATGGGTAAGGTTGCCATCGAGCATTTTCGCGTTCCATGTCAGGCACAGAGATGAATCGATTCTGCATTGCCCAACAACATCGTGCTTCTCGTCCAACTGTCTCTTTCACTTCATCGAATCGAGATCGGCGAGGCGCAGAGCATATCTAAGCGAGCTCTCGCCGATAGCAAGGGTCTTTACCTGTGGGAATCCCTTCTTTGCAAGTTCACTGAGAACATGGCCCGGGGGCATCTCAAGGAAGAGACCACAGCGCAACTCTTCCAATACGGATGTCATGTCATGCCAGCGAACTCCATGGGAGATGTTGTCCGCTAGATCCGTCGCGACGGCGACGCGGAGCGTACAGCTCGTCCGTTCACATTCGCGATGTAGGGAAATTTTGGCGCCTTTAGCTGCATAGAACTTAGCTGGAGTCGAAGTGAGTCAGCAACGGATGAAAGTAGAGGACAATGAGACGGCACTGAAACGTTCAGAAGCTCAGCTTTCCTGGCACCGCGCAGACGCGCCTCTTCTAAAACCTTCTGCATCCCTTCTATGGAGCCTGCAATTACGATCTGCCTCGGTGCGTTGATATTTCCTACGAACACAGGAGTCTCGGCCGTATGTACTGAACCGACAATAGCCGTAACCTGTCGCTCGTTAAGGCCGACGATGGCAGCCAATCCGTATCCGACCGGATAGAGCTGTTCCATTTTCTCTGCGCGGGAGCGAACCAGTATTACCGCATCCTCTAATGTGATCGCCTCAGCAACCACGGCGGCTGCAAAGGCGCCCACAGATAAACCTGCAACTGCGCAACAGGTGACACCACGTCTCTGTAGAGCTCTAGCTGTAGCGACTCCGGAAGCGAGAAGAGCCAGTTGAACTGATCCAGCGGAATTCAATGCCTCAGGCGAATCCAGCAGACGAATATCTGATTTCAACACTTCGCTAATCTCGGCGAGCGTCCATTCGACAACAGGATCATCAACGAGCTGACGAAGCATTCCAGGTTTCTGTGCACCTTGTCCGGGAAACAAAAATGCCGTATTCACGTTAGCTATCCTTGCCGCAAGATAAATTCCAAGGATTGGAACCAAAAATGCGGCCGTCACTTGTGCGAAGCAGAATCTCACGAGGCGAGGTTGTCACGAATTCCTCTAAGGAAAAACCACTGAAAGGTGTCTCTACCAATGTATCGACCTTTCCCCGGGCGCTGCTGACCACTCTCCACAAATCCTGTGCCGCTGCAATATCGAGTTTTCTGTGCGAAACGATGATGAGGTCTAAATCACTGTCAACGCGAACAGCCGGCACTCCCGAAGCCAGTTCATAACCCACACTTCCACCCGGCCCCCAGCTCATATCTAATCCTACGAGGTGGTTTTCCAGATAGGACAATGATTGGAACGCCTGTAGTTCCCGACGCGAATCCTCCGCGAGCGGCAGCCGCAACTGATCTGGACGCCGAATCTCCACCACTTCACTGAATCTTGTGTATCCTGCGCAGCGTTCGTGCCTTTGTGATCCACGCACTCCCACTGGGATCAATCCATCTGAGATGAAGCCTCTCCGCACAACCACCCATGGGCGATGGTTGGGATTGAGGTTTGGGCACGCCGGATCACCCTGAGTTGAGATGACCGCCGACACTGTTCTCAGAAGAATGAGATCGTGGACATGCATCGTGCCAACCATTGCATTCCTTCAAAAGTACTTCGCGAGTACGAGCATCCAGCCAGCCAGGGAAAATGCCCCGACGCAATACGAAGCAATCAGCCCAGAACTGGCGGTTTCGGGAGTTGAATTGAAGCTTTCTCCGAAAACGAGCCCGAAGAACCCACCTGGTATCGCGCTGATGAGCGTTATGTCACGGATTTCAGCATTACTCATATGAAAGAGTTCAGTAATGCCGAGAGCAAACAAGGGCTGAATCAGCACGATCGCGGCAATTGTCCAGGCGACTTTCTTGTCAAAGCGAAAAGTCTGGGAAGAGACAACGAGGCCGGTCAGAATCAAGGCCGACCCAGATGCGGCGCTCCCAAGAATCGTTAGTGACCTATCAACATAGGATGGTAAATGCAAACCGAAGTAAACACTCAACAAAGCCAACACAGGAGCCCACACCACAGGACGGGTGAATGCCCGCAGAAATTTGATTGCAACCGCCTGAATAGAGACGCCCTTTCCATCGGACAGTTTGTCGGACTCGAGCAGCGCAACGGTTAAAGGCGAGATAGTGATAGCTCCGACTGCGATTGATATGGCAGCCGGGACGCTTGAACAGGGGCCATACGCGGTGGTTAGCAACGGCAAAGCTACTGCGGCACAATTTGGGAAGCCCACTGTCAGTGCAAGTACAGAAGCATCGGAGATGGACATTTTGAGACTTTTTCTTGCCCAGATATAGCTAGCAGCATACGAGGCTACAAATACCACGGCAATCATCAGTGCCGATTCCCACTGTTCCCGGAGCACAGGCCAGGATGTGCTTCTAATCGTGGAAAACAGAGCACAGGGGATCGCGAAGTCCATTACGAGCACGATCAGATCTCGAACATTCACCTTATCCATGACTCCGCGCCGGCCCGCTATGTATCCCAAAAGCAGGCCGACAAAGATCGGGAGCAACGCATTGAGAAGAATCAGAGTCATTTGTGCCTCTTACTCGCTGAACCACTGCTCTTCAAGAGCAGTTCGTACCGCGACGGTGCCTTTCCGCGTTGTGTTTGCGGCGTCTGACTCCCACCTCTTGCTCAGATCGAGCTTGCCTCTACGTGCATCGGCAATCGCTTCCGTGATTGCTTTCGTTACTTCGGCAACCTCATTCGAGGTCGGGCGTTGTGGGTCGTCGGCGTGTAACAGCTTGAACAGGAGACCGAGTTTGGCATAGTCCCGGACGTCATACGACATCGGAGCGATCTCGTGTCCCAGTTTTTCAAGGTCCGCAACGGACCTTCTCGTAATCCTGGCCGCCGCTTCTTTA
>Ga0210386_10003105_pt1 | contig 13998 bp, 13 predicted proteins | sample IncBWH32OmetaG_FD_160091 | JGI IMG/M metagenome (GOLD analysis project Ga0210386, IMG submission 160091) | Forest soil microbial communities from Barre Woods Harvard Forest LTER site, Petersham, Massachusetts, United States - Inc-BW-H-32-O ... | reverse complement strand
GGTGAGACCCTCGATGCGGCCGAGATTGCGCCGGATGGTCAGCGCGTCGAGCAGCGCCTGGGTCGGGTGCTCGTGTGCACCGTCGCCGGCATTGACCACGGAGCAATCGACTTTGCGGGCCAGGAAATGCACCGCGCCCGCGTGATGATGCCTCACCACCAGAATGTCGGGCCGCATGGCGTTGAGCGTCATGGCCGTGTCGATCAGCGTCTCGCCCTTTTTGACGCTCGACGCCCCGACCGCCATGCTCATCACGTCAGCGCCAAGCCGCTTGCCGGCAAGCTCGAAGGACGACTGGGTGCGGGTCGACGCCTCGAAGAACAGATTGATCTGCGTGCGGCCGCGCAAGGTGGCGCGCTTCTTCTCGACCTGCCGCGAGATCGTCACCGCCTCATCGGCGAGGTCGAGCAATGCTGCAATTTCCTCGCGCGATAGATGCTCGATGCCAAGGAGATGGCGCTGGGCGAAGACGGGCGGCGGCGGGATGTTCATCGTGGCGGAGTAAGTCTCAGGGGAACGAATGATTGCGCCAAAACCCTAAAGTCTTGCAAGCGTAATCGGGTCGGGGCTGCCGGCGAAATATTTGTCCAGGCAGCGCTCGAACACCTCTTCATCCGGCGCAGCCCGAGCGAACAGGGTCATAGACGAACGGAATTTCATCTGATCGATCGACCCGAAGATGTCGCGTGAGGTCCTGCCCTCGATATTGAGCGCCAGCGTCGCGCACTCCCTAAGCCTCGGGCCGAGAACGGGGTGCGCCAGATAAGCTTTCGCCTCGTCCAGCGAGGCGATCGCGAAACGGATCGACATGGCGCTTTCTCCAAGGCCCTTGATCTGCGGAAAGATGAACCAGATCCAGTGGCTCTCCTTCCGTCCAGCCTCAAGCTCCCGGCGCACCTGCTCGTAAGGCCGCGCCTGTGCGTCGACGAACCGCTCGAGGTGGAACCGGTCCGCCATCCGCGCCTCCCGCAAGGATCTTGTTGGGCGCCAGTGTCCACGCCGGAGCGCCTATTTTCGGAAGCCTGCACGAGGCTCGGCGCTCAGCTGGCCTTCGGATAGTCCGCGCCGCGAGCCACCGCTTCAAGCGAAGCGTGTTCCTTGCGCACGGCCTCGATCTCTGCCCCCATCACCTCATAGGCGAAGCCGCCAAGCGGAAGCCTCAAGGGGGGCTTGTCCCGTTCGACCGTGTCGATGATCGCCTCGGCCGCCCGCACGGGGTCGCCAGCCTGAGTCCCGCTGTAAGACTGGATCTGCTTCCGGCGCGCGACCGCCGTCTCGGCGTAGGCGTCGATGGGTTTCTTCGGCGTCTTCAGAGAGCGACCCGCCCAGTGAGTGCGGAAGGGGCCGGGCTCGACAATGATCACCTTGATCCCCAACGGCCCGACCTCCTTGGAGAGCGCCTCGGACAGGCCCTCAACGGCGAACTTCGTCGCCGCGTAATAGCCGGAGCCAGGAAAGCCGATGAAGCCGCCCATCGAGGAGACGTTGACGATCGCGCCTGACTTCTGAGCGCGCATGATCGGCAGGATCGAGCGCGTCATGGCGGCGAGGCCGAAAAAATTGGTCTCGAACATCGCGCGCACGTCCGCATCGTCGCCTTCCTCGACAGCCGCGAGATAGCCGTAGCCGGCGTTGTTGACGAGGACGTCGATGCGCCCGAAGCGGTCCTCGGCCGCCTTGACCGCTGCTTCGATCTGATCGTGCTTGTCGACGTCGAGCGCGAGCGCAAGGCCGTTCTTTTCGTGGCCGGCGACAATGTCGTCGATCTTCGTTTTGTCGCGCGCCGTCACCACGACACGATAGCCGCGCCTAAGTAGGATGACCGACAGCTCGCGACCGAATCCGGTCGAGCAGCCAGTGATGAACCAGACTGGTTTGGAATGGGCGTCCGCCATGCCGGCCTCTGATCATGAAGGGGGAGGGAAGGATGGATCCTTCGCACGGACCGGCGGATACCGCAATGTTTGGATGCGTTCGGAAGCGTTCCGAAGAGCGAAATGCGCAGCTCGTTTCGCGAATTGCCGCCGGATCACAGGGGATCGCGTGCGGGTGCCGAGGCCCCGTTTGAAACACGCGCAAGGGCCAGCCCCGCGGGATCGACAATTTGACAGTCGCCCTCGGCGTCTCCATATCCCGCGACCGAACGGCCGAGGACAATCGGGACCGCGTCGCCGGCCGCTGAAGGAAACTTCCTGAATGAAAGTCGTGATCGTCGAGTCGCCCGCCAAGGCGAAGACCATCAACAAATACCTGGGCAAAGACTACGGGGTCTACGCCTCGTTCGGCCATGTGCGGGACCTGGCGGCCAAAGACGGTTCGGTCGACCCGGACGACGATTTCGCGATGCGTTGGGAGGTCGACGCCAAGGCCGCCAAGCGCCTGAGCGACATCGGCGGAGCGGTGAAGACCGCCGACCGCGTGATCCTGGCGACCGACCCGGACCGGGAGGGCGAGGCCATCTCCTGGCACATTCGTGAAATTCTCAAGAGCAAGAAGCTGCTCAAGGACAAGCGGGTCGATCGCGTGGTGTTCAACGCGGTGACCAAGGACGCGGTCCAGGAGGCGATGCGCAATCCGCGCGAGATCGATGAGGCCCTCGTCGACGCCTATCGGGCGCGGCGCGCGCTCGATTATCTGGTTGGCTTCACCTTGTCCCCGGTCTTATGGCGCAAGCTGCCGGGCGCGCGCTCGGCGGGACGGGTGCAGTCGGTCGCCTTGCGCGTCGTCTGCGACCGAGAGGTCGAGATCGAGCGGTTTGTTGCGCGGGAATATTGGTCGATCATCGCACATTTGCGGACCGAGGCGAAGGCGCCCTTCACCGCCCGTCTGGTCGGCGCGGACGGCAAGAAGATCAGCCGCCTCGACATCGGCTCGGGCGTCGAGGCCGAAGCATTCAAGACCGCGCTGGAGCAGGCGCTCTTCTCGGTCGCCGCAATCGAATCGAAGCCGGTCAAACGCCATCCATACCCGCCGTTCACCACATCGACCCTGCAGCAGGAGGCTTCGCGCAAGCTCGGCCTCGCGCCGGCGCGCACCATGCAGATCGCCCAGCGCCTCTACGAAGGGGTCGACGTCGGCGACGGCGCGGCCGGCCTTATCACCTATATGCGCACCGACGGCGTCGATCTCGCGCCCGAGGCGGTCTCGGCGGCGCGGCGCGTCATCGCCAAGGATTTCGGTGACGCCTATGTACCGACCGCGCCACGCAAATACACCGCCAAGGCCAAGAACGCCCAGGAGGCGCACGAAGCGATCCGTCCGACCGAGATGACGCGGCGCCCGCGAGACGTCGCCCGCCACCTCGAGCCCGAACAGGCGAAGCTCTATGAACTCATCTGGACGCGCACGATCGCCTGCCAGATGGAGAGCGCGGACCTCGAGCGCACGACCGTCGACATTCTAGCTCAAGCCGGCGCGCGCAAGCTTGAATTTCGCGCCAGCGGCCAGGTCGTGCGCTTTCCGGGTTTCCTCGCGCTCTACCAGGAAGGCCGTGACGACGAGGAGGACGAGGAGTCGGGCCGTCTACCGACGATGCGCCAAGGTGAGAAGCTCGCCAAGGAGCGGATCGAAGCAAGCCAGCACTTCACCGAGCCGCCGCCCCGCTACACCGAGGCGACGCTGGTCAAGCGGATGGAAGAGCTCGGCATCGGCCGCCCCTCGACCTACGCCTCGACCATCGCCGTGCTCAAGGATCGCGCCTATGTGCGGCTGGACAAGAAGCGCTTGTTTCCTGAGGACAAGGGGCGGATCGTGACCGCCTTCCTCGAATCCTTCTTCGCTAAATATGTCGGTTACGATTTTACCGCCGATCTCGAGGAGAAGCTCGATCAGGTGTCGAACAGCGAGATCGACTGGAAGGCGCTGTTGCGCGATTTCTGGAACGATTTCTCCGGCGCGGTCGACGACATCAAAGACCTGGGCACCCGCCAGGTGCTCGACAGCCTCAACGAGCTTCTGGGGCCGCACATTTTTCCCGACCGCGGCGACGGCGTCGATCCGCGCCTCTGCCCGCTCTGCGGCCAGGGGCAATTGTCGCTGAAACTCGGCAAATACGGCGCCTTCATCGGCTGCTCGCGCTATCCCGACTGTAAGTTCTCACGCGTTCTGGCGCCGACCGGGGCGGAGAGCGCAGAGGGCGACCGGCCGGGCATGCGCGTGCTCGGTCAGGACCCGTCAACGGGCGAGGAGATCACGTTACGCAACGGGCGCTTTGGCGAGTACATTCAGCAGGGTGAAGGCGAGAAGCCTAAACGCTCCTCGCTGCCGAAAGGCCTGAGCGCGGACGATGTGACGCTCGAGAAGGCACTGGCGCTGCTTGCCTTGCCGCGGGAGGTGGCGCGCCATCCGACGAGCGGAGAGGCGATCCTCGCGGGAATCGGCCGCTACGGCGCCTATGTGCAGCACGGCAAGACCTACGCCAATCTCGGCCGCGACGATGACGTGCTCGAGATCGGCGGCAACCGGGCGATCGACCTCATCGTCGCCAAGGAGAGCGGCACCGGCGGCTCCCGCTTCGGCGCCGGCGCGGGGCGCGAGCTAGGCGAGCATCCGGAGGGTGGCAAGGTTAGCGTGAAGTCGGGCCGATTCGGCTCCTACGTCAATCACGGCAAGATCAACGCGACCATCGCCAAGGGGACCGACCCCGCAAGCCTCACGCTCGAGGATGCAATCGAACTTCTCAAAGCCAAGGCCGCGGGTGGCGGCGTGATCGGGCGCCTGGTTGGCGAACATCCCGATGGCGGGCCAGTCACCGTGCGCGACGGCCGCTACGGCGCTTATGTCAATTGGGGCAAGGTCAACGCGACGATTTCAAAGGGAACCGCACCGGACTCCATTACCCTCTCCGACGCCTTGGAGCTGATCGCCGAGCGCGAGGGCAGGCCTGTCGCTCGGCCGCGCAAGGCCGCGAAAAGTGCGCCGGCAAGGGGCAAGGCTCAGAAGACTAAGGCTGGCGCTGCCGACGGTCCGAAGGCCAGAGCCAAATCCGCCCCGGCGAAAAAAGCGGCCGCCAAAAAGGCTCCTCCCGCCAAGCCGAAGTCCGCGGCGTCAGGCAAGCGCGGATAATCCGCGTGTATTACGCCGGCCGGCGGCAGACGGCTTCAATGTTGTTGCCGTCAGGATCGAGGACGAAGGCGCCGTAGTGGTTCGGGTGGTAGTGAGGCCTTAACCCAGGCGGCCCATTGTCCCGTCCACCGGCGGCCAAAGCGGCGCGGTAAAAAGAATCGACATCGGCGCGTGTTGGGGCTGTAAACGCAACGTGTGTCCCACCTTTGGGCTTTCCGCCCCCGCCGATCCAGAAGAACGCTTTGTTATCTTTGCCGAATCCGGCGTGGGCCTCGGCCCCCGTCTGCTCCGCCGTCACTTCCATCACCATGCCAATGCCGAGCGGCTTGAGGGCGTCGACGTAGAAGGTCTTCGACCGCTCCACATTGGAGACAGCAAAGCCGATATGGTCAATCACGTGTGGACCTCCCTAATGGCTCGCCGGGGCGGCACAAGTTCATGCTATAGTGCGTTGACCCAGTCAGGGCGAGGGGCGAGTGGGCGCGAGCCTGTCGGAAGGGCCCGACAATGAATCCGATCAACGCGACGCAAGCCTACGCCGGGCATAGTGCGGAAGCGGCCTACAGCCGCTGGGCGCCGATCTACGATCTCATCTTCGATTTGCCCTTCCATCCCGGCCGGGCCGCGGCGGCGCGCGCGGCGGCCCAAGCGGCAGGGCCTGGCGGCGAGATCCTCGTGGTCGGCGTCGGCACCGGGCTCGAACTGCCGCTTCTGCCGGGCAACGTGCTGGTGACGGGCATCGATATCTCGGCGCCAATGCTGCGCGCGGCGCGCACGCGGGTCGATCGAAAAGGGCTGGCGCAGGTCAAGGGCCTCCACGTGATGGACGCCGGCGCGCTCGAATTTCCCGACGCGGCGTTTGACGTCGCGCTTGCGCCTTATGTGATGAGCGTCGTTCCGAGCCCAGATCGGGCGCTCGCCGAGGCCTGGCGGGTGCTTCGGCCGGGGGGGACCCTGATCGTCATGAATCACTTTGCCGCAACGGGCGGGCTTCGCGCGGGCATCGAGCGCCGGATGGAGACGGCCGCCGCCTGGCTCGGCTGGCATCCGAACTTTCCCTATTCCGCTCTCGGAAACTGGATCGCGTCTCGCCCCGACGCCCGCATTGTCGAGCGCAGCGAGCTTGCGCCGATGAAACTGTTCACGCTGCTCCGGATCGAAAAGGCCGGCCAACGCTGAACAGTGTGACTTCCCCGGCGTCGACGAGCGCGCCGCTTGTTTCCGCCGGCCATCGAACTTACCTTCGCCACGGGACGCTTCCGCGGCCCTTGAGAAGTGGAAGCCTTGCAGAATCAAAAAATCCATCGGCGCGCGCCGGGGGCCATCCACGGCGCGGAGGAGCCGAGAGCCGCTGGGCTTCCTTCGCGCGAGGAGGTCATGGCCTTTATCGGCGGAGCCCCGGCGCGAGTCACCAACCGCGACATCGCGCGCGCCTTCGGCGTGAAGGGTGAAGCGAAAGCGGAGTTGAAGCTCCTGATCAAGGATTTGCAGGCCGCGGGCGCCATCGCGCGCGGCCGTAAGGCGCTGACTGTCCAGGGCCGCCTGCCCTCGCTCATCGTCGCCGATGTCACGGAACTCGACCGCGACGGTGAACTGATCGCCAAGCCCGCGGAATGGAGCGGCGATGGCGCGGCGCCCCGCATTCTGGTGCGCCGCTCCCGCGCCAAGCGCGATCGCGCCCCGACTCCGGGCCGGGGGGCCCGGGTGTTGATGCGGGTCGAGTTCGACGCCAACGCGGGTCCTAAAGCGCCCGCCTATTCCGGCCGGGTGGTCAAGATCCTCGACAAGGTCAAGGCGCGCACGTTCGCCGTGTACCGCGCCGCGGCGGACGACTCAGGTCGTGCGCTTCCCGTCGAGAAGCGCGCGGCGGGGCGTGAATATGTCGTGCCCGCTGGGATGGCGGGCGAAGCGCGGGACGGCGACCTCGTCGCCATCGAGCCGTTGCGGGAGGGCCGCCTTGGGTTACCGCCCGCGCGGGTGGTCGAGACGATCGGTTCGGTCAAGTCCGAGCGTGCGGTGAGCCTGATCGCGCTCGAGACGCATCATATCCCGCATGTCTTTTCGACTGCGGCGCTGAAAGAGGCCGAAACCGGGCGGCCCGTTCGGGTTAGCCCCCCGCGGGAGGACTGGCGGGCGCTGCCGCTGGTCACGATCGATCCGCCCGACGCCAAGGATCACGACGACGCCGTCCATTCCGTCCTCGATTCCGATCCCGAAAACCGCGGCGGGTTCGTCGTCACCGTCGCCATCGCCGACGTCGCAGCCTACGTTCAACCGGGAATGGCGATGGATCGGGAGGCGCTCGAGCGCGGCAATTCGGTTTATTTCCCCGACCGGGTCGTGCCGATGCTGCCCGAGCGCATCTCCAACGACCTCTGTTCGCTGCGCCCGCAAGAAGACCGGCCGGCGCTGGCGGTGCGCATGGTCCTTGGCGCCGACGGGCGCAAACGATCGCACAAGTTTCACCGCATCATGATGCGCTCCGCCGCCAAGCTCAGCTATGAGCAGGCCCAGGCGGCGACCGACGGGCGGACGGACGAGACGACGGAGCCGCTGGTCGACAGCGTCCTCAAGCCGCTCTACGCCGCCCATTCGGTCATCAAGATCGAGCGCGAGCGCCGCGATCCGCTCGATCTCGATCTGCCCGAGCGCAAGCTCGTTCTCGACCCCGAGGGGCGCCTCAAGGACGTCCGGTGGCCGGAGCGGCTCGAGGCGCATCGGCTGATCGAAGAGTTCATGATCCTCGCCAATGTCGCCGCCGCCGAGGCGCTCGAAGCCGCGCATTCACCTCTCCTCTATCGCGCCCATGACGCGCCGAACGCGGAGAAGCTCGACGATCTGATCGATTTCCTGCGCACGATCGGCGTCAAGCTGGCTAAGGGCGAGCGGGTGCGCCCGTCGCATTTCAACAGCGTCTTGAGCCGCGTGCGCGGCCATGCGGTCGAGGCCCTGGTCAACGAGGTGGTTTTGCGCGCGCAGGCGCAGGCCGAATACAGCCATGCGAACTACGGCCATTTCGGTCTCAACTTGCGCCGGTACGCTCATTTCACCTCGCCGATCCGCCGCTACGCTGATCTCATCGTCCATCGCGCGCTGATCCGCGCTCTTAACCTCGGTCCGGACGGCCTCAACGACATGCGCTCAGGCGAATTGGCGCAGATCGCCGAGCACATATCCGCCGCCGAACGGCGAGCGATGGCGGCCGAACGGGAAACCGTCGACCGCGTGATCGCGGCCCACCTGGCCGATCGAGTCGGCGCCATTTTTACTGGCCGCATCGCAGGCGTGACCCGCGCCGGCCTATTCGTGAAACTGAGCGAAACCGGCGCCGACGGCTTCGTGCCCGCGGCGACCTTAGGCGACGACTATTTCCGCTTCGAGGAGGCGACCCGCGCCCTGGTCGGGACGCGAACCAAGGAAACGTTCCGGCTGGGCGGCGCGGTCCAGGTCCGTCTGGTCGAAGCCGCGAAATTTGCCGGGGCGCTCAGGTTCGAGATCGTGCGTCCCGGGTCCGAGGCGCGCGCGGGAAGTGGAGGCGCTCCAGCGCCGCGTAAGTCACTCTACAAGGGCAAGCGTCGATGAACGACATGTCCCGCATTTGGCGTTTTCCAACACCGCCGCCAGACCGTTCACTGTACGAAGCGATGGCGCGCGGATTCATGGGGCGCTGTCCATCCTGCGGACGAGGCCGTCTGTTTCGCTCCTATCTCAAGGTCGTCAACACCTGCGAGGTTTGCGGCGAAGATCTCACTGGCCATCGCGCGGACGACGCGCCGGCCTATGTGACTTTGTTGATCGTCGCCCACATCGTCGGCGCCGGCATCCTGATGTCGGATGAAATCTGGCCGCATTCGTCAATGCTCTGGGTCGCTCTGATTTGGCTGGCGGTGACGGTCGTCGCGAGTGTCATCATCTTGCCTCGGGCAAAAGGCGCGATTGTCGGTCAGCAATGGGCCCTGGGCATGCACGGGTTCGGATCGCATCTCAGCAACAAGACTTGACCGAGCCCGCCCCCCAAGCTCGCGCTCCCCGTCCCCGCGACGCCGCCACGCTCATTCTCGTCGATCATCGCGAGAGCGCGCGGGCGCGGGTGCTCATGGGCAAGCGACACGCCGGCCATCGGTTCATGCCGGGCAAATTCGTCTTTCCCGGCGGCCGGGTCGAGCCTGAAGACCGGCGCATGGCCGCGGCGGGGGCGCTCGACGCGCATGTTGAGGAGAAGCTCAACGCACGCGTACGCCGGCCCTCGCCGAGCTTCGCGCGGGGCCTGGCGCTGGCGGCGATCCGCGAGACCTTCGAGGAAACGGGTCTCGCCGTCGGAGTCCCCAACTATGGCGCGCCGGAAAATCCGCCGCCCGGCGCCTGGACACGCTTCGCGGCGACCGGCGTCCATCCCGCGCTCGACGCCATCGACTTCCTCGCCCGGGCAATCACCCCGCCCGGACGCCCGAGGCGCTTCGACGCCCGCTTTCTCATCGTCGACGCAGCGTTCATCGCCGGGCGCATCGACGGCGCCGTTCATCCCGAAGCGGAGTTGGTCGAACTCGTCTGGACGCCGCTCGACGAAGCGCGGAAGCTCGATCTGCCCGCGATCACCCACGCAGCACTAGACGACCTCGTGCATGCGCTGGAAGGCGGCCTGGACAAGCGCCGGCCGCGACCCTTCTATCGTGAGATCAGGGGAAAGCGCCTGCGAGAAGAGCTTTAGACGAAGGCCCGGCGCTCGCCGCGGGGTGAGAAAAGTTCGGGAGCCATGCATGCGCAGACACAGATTTGCGAGTTCGCTGCCCATTTTAGCGACGCTCGCGCTGGCGGGATTTCTCTGCTCGGCAGACGCGGCCGTGCTTATCAAGACGTTTCAGGTTTCAATTTGCGTGACCGGGACGAAACATCCTGACGCCTGCAAAAATGCCGGCGCCGACGCCCAACTCGTCGTCAGCGAAGATCAAATGGAAAGTTTGGACAGGCAGGTCGGCCAAGCGGCGTCAATCATGACGTTTCCGCCCAAGGGCGGCTCAACGCCCGCCGGCCGCCAGGAACGTCGTCAGCATCATCGCCAAGACCAGGACTCGCAATGAACTCAGCTTTCACGCGGCCAGCCGCGGCGGCCGCAAGCGGCCAGCTAGCTCCATCAGGGCGAGATGATAGACGCGGGCCGTCCGATGCGAGCTTTTGTAGCGGGCCATCACCACATCGAGCAGCTCGATCATGATCTCGCCGTCGACTTCCGCCAAATGGTCGAGCGTCAGACTGCAGGGCTCGAGCGCGCCAACCAGGCTCTCGCGCAATTCCTCGAAGCCCTCCATGTCGCCGCCGATGAGGGCGCGCCAGACGCGGGCGTGCAGGCGCGTCAGGCTGCGGGCAAGCTCACGGTCGCTGATGAGTTTGAAGTAGGCGGCGATCAGCCGATCGTAAATGACCGGCTCGGACCATTGCTTGAGGCCCGAGAAGCCTTCGGATAGGTCAGCCGATGGCATGGCGGAGACTCCCCGGCGACAGGTTTCGCGTCGCGAATCAGGAGGTTACGTCTCGCGACGCGGCGAGAACAGTGATTGGCGATGGTTAACGCGGAGTAAACCGCCCGCAGCATCTTATCCACAGGAGCTTCGTAGCAAATCCGCATTTCGACTTGACGCAGCGGAAATGCTTAAGTTTGGCCGACAGCAGCCCGCGGCGGAGGACCAACCAGCTCGCCAGTCTTTCGGGCCGTTGTCTTCAAGTGCGGGTTTGGCGCCGCGAAACGGCGACCCGGAGCATGGGCCACAGACGAGGAAAGCCCCGATGCGACAACCCGCAGACAAGAGTCTGATCAACCTCCCCTCTCGACCGCGCCTTCTCTCTTGACCGCGAACATAAGAGACTACTCATGTCGTTCTAGGCGGCGCGACGAGGGAGCCGGTCTTTTTCATCCATGAACAACTGGCGCCAGAGCAGCATCAATATTCGCGCGGCTCGCCCCCGCGATCTCGATGCGATTGCAAGGCTCGAGAACGAATCGTTCGAGACCGATCGGGTTTCGCGCCGGTCATTGCGCGAATTCCTGCGCGCGCCCCATCGGCCGGTGATCGCGGCCACCATCGACGGTCAACTGGCGGGCTACGTCCTGGTCGCCCTGCGCAAGGGCGCGCGGACTTTACGCATCTACTCGCTCGCGGTCGGCGCGCGATTCGCCCGCCGCGGGGTCGGCCGGGCGTTGCTGCAGGCCTGCGAGGCTTACGCGCGCCGTCATCGCCGCGAGACTCTCATCCTCGAGGTGCGCTATGATAACGCCTCCGCGATCGCACTCTACGAGAGCTCCGGCTTCCGCCAGTTCGGGGAGCATCCGCATTACTACGCGGATGGGGCGACCGCGTTACGCTATGAGAAGCCGTTGCTCCCCGCTCCGCAATACGAAACCGGGAACAATCCGCCGCCCGAGCGCGTTCGACCGTTGCGCGGCGCATGGCGCCCGCGCTAGGGGAGAGGCGAAAGAAGCGCGGAATTGAGTCGCGCCTGTCATTGCCGAAGCCCCTTGCGCCGAACCTCAGGGATCTTTCCGCCCTCAATCATGCAACCGACGTCGCGACTTTCTGCGCCGCCCGAATGGCGCGTGTCATGAACGGCTGGGTCATCCTGGTCGATCAGGCGCGCGACTTTCCTAACGCCGACACGCCACACAAGGTCATTACGACGGACGACTATCTGGCGCGGCCAAAACTTTTCGCCGGCCTCGGACGAGCAAAGATCATCAATCTGTCCCGCTCGTATAACTACCAGTCCAAGGGCTATTACGCCTCGCTGCTTGCCGAAGCACGCGGTCATCGGGTGATCCCGACCGTCGAGACCATGCTCGATCTGCGCGAACTGAAACTCTACGAGCAATCGCTGCCAGAATTGCAGGAGGCGCTGACCGGGGCGGCGATCAAGGCGCGGGCGACCGAGGGCACAACCTTCGACCTTCTGTTCTGCTTCGGCTTCGCTCAGGATCCGCGTTTCGAGGCCTTCGGCCGGCTCCTGTTCGACTGGTACCGCTGCCCGGCGATCGAAGTGACCATCACGCCCGGGAAACGATGGAAGATCGACCGACTGCGCGCCCGCCCACTGGCCAGGCTCGGACCGGAAGAGACGGAATTCTTCCGGTTAAGCCTACACCGGCACACTCAGCGCGATTGGCGCAACCCGCGCGGTCGCCCGATCGCCCGCTATTCGCTGGCCGTGCTGCACGATCCGCAGGAATCGCTGCCGCCGTCCTCCGCCGAGACGCTCCGGCATTTCCAGCGGATCGCCGAAAAGCAGTCGGTGGCGGTCGAGCTCATCACCCGCAGGCAGCTCGCGGAACTGGCCGAATTCGATGGCCTGTTCATCCGCGCGACCACCTCCATCGACAATTTCACCTATCGCTTCGCCCAGCGCGCCCGAACCGAAGGCATGCCTGTCATCGACGACCCGCGAGCGATGATCCGCTGCACCAACAAGGTCTACCTGCACGAGCTTCTGGCGGCGCAGGGCGTGCCCGTGCCGCCGACGGTGATGCTGGCTGACGACGACGACCTCATCAAGGCCGAACGTCTGCTCGGCTGGCCAATGGTGGTCAAGATTCCCGACGGCTCCTTTTCGCGCGGCGTGCACAAGGTTGAGACCGCCGAGGCTTTGAAGAAGCTCTCCGACGAACTGTTCGAGGACACCGACCTCTTGTTGGCGCAGAAATTCATGCCGACCAAGTTCGACTGGCGGGTCGGCGTTCTCGATGGCGAGCCGCTCTTTGTCTGCCAGTACCAGATGGCGCGCGGCCACTGGCAGATCATCAAACACGGGCCGAACGGGGCGCGGGAGGGCGGGTCGAAAACGCTCGCCATCGGCGACGCGCCCCCGCCGGTTATCGACGCGGCACTTAGGGCGACGCGTGCGATCGGTCCTGGTCTTTATGGCGTCGACATCAAGGAAACCGACGGCGCGATCGTCGTCATCGAGGTCAACGACAACCCCAACCTCGAACACGGGGTCGAGGATCTGATCGGCAAGGACGAGATCTGGGCGCGAATCCTCAACTGGTTCATCAAGCGGATCGATGCGTGAGACGCGCGCGGCGCGTCGGAGACTGTCGCGGCGAGCGGCCAAAGTCATAAGGCCTACTGGATTTTTGCCCGAGCCGGCGGCTCTGTTAAAGCCGCCGTCCCGCGAAGAGCGCATTGATCGCCGCGCGACGGACGGCTGGGAGGAAATCCATGAATCCGAATCAGGCCCTCTGGGAAAAGGGCGACTTCACCCGCATTGCCGAGAGCATGAGCGAAAGCGGGGAGGAACTCGCCCGGAAACTCGGCGTCACCAAAGGTCTCAAGGTCCTCGATCTTGGCTGCGGCGATGGAACGACCGCGTTGCCGGAAGCTCGGCTGGGCGCGCATGTACTCGGAGTCGATATCGCCAGGAACCTTGTCGAGGCCGGAAATAAGCGCGCGAAAGAAGCAGGGCTTGCGAACTGCAAGTTTCAGGAAGGCGAGGCCACAGACCTCAGCGATCTTAAGGACGCCACGTTCGATCTCGTCGTCAGCATCTTAGGGGCCATGTTCGCGCCGAAGCCGTTCGACGTCGCCAGGGGAATGACCCGCGTCACACGGCCAGGCGGCCGGATCGTCATGGGGAACTGGATCCCGAACGATCCGACGCTGGTGGCGCAAATCCTGAAGATCAGTTCCGCCGCCTCGCCGCCTCCGCCCGAGGGCTTCGTCAGTCCAATGACCTGGGGATCGAGAGAAATGTGATCGAGCGGTTTGGCGCCGTCGGCATCGAAAGAGAGCATCTCGTTCGTCAGAGACACTTATGCATTCCGCTTTGCCTCGCCGCCGGCGCAGCTGGTTGACACCTTCAGAAAATACTACGGGCCAACGATGAATGCCTTCGAGGCTGCGGAGAAGAGCGGCCGCAGCTCCGAGCTGAAGACCGAGCTCGACGATTTGT
>Ga0210386_10003103_pt1 | contig 14004 bp, 11 predicted proteins | sample IncBWH32OmetaG_FD_160091 | JGI IMG/M metagenome (GOLD analysis project Ga0210386, IMG submission 160091) | Forest soil microbial communities from Barre Woods Harvard Forest LTER site, Petersham, Massachusetts, United States - Inc-BW-H-32-O ... | reverse complement strand
TGCTCCAGACATACGACGCTCACGCCAGCCGAGGCCAAGTGCTTGGCGGCAACCGACCCGGAAGCACCGGCGCCGATAATCAAAACGTCGGCAATTTTCGGATTGCGGCGAACCTGCGCCACGACACTCTCCTCCCCGCGCAGATCATCTGCCAGGGAGACGTTTGCGGTCTCATCCCTTGGGCGTCTGCTGCAGATCCAATAACCGCATAACGAAAAGACGTCAATAAAATTGTCGACATTTCGGTCGACGCGGACGCTGCGGCGGCTAATCGCCCAATGAAAATCCGAATAAGCGCTGCGGATTATCGACCAGAATACGGTCGCGTGGCTCTTGGTCCGGCACCCAATCCGCGAGCAGATCGAGCAAATCGCCCACGCCCATCATCGCGCCCCAGTTCGCGACGTGCGGCCAGTCCGACCCCCATACGCAGCGATCCGGTCCGGCTTCTACTAACAAGTGCGCGAACGCAATCGTATCGCGCCATGGCGACCCTTCGGTTGTGTTGCGATAAGGACCGGACAGTCGAACCCACGCGCCGCCGCGCACAAGCGAGAGAAGTGCTTGGAATCCGTTGTCCTCGACGCCGCGGCTCGTCGGAAAGTGCCCCATATGATCAATCAAAAAGGGAACGGGCAGCCTCTCGAGGAGCTGCCGGAGTTCGGGAAGATCTTTGGCGTCGACCAGAAACTGCAGATGCCACCCCATCTCCTTACAAAGTGCGGCATAGTTCTCAAGTTGCGCAAATCCGACGCCGCCGCCGTAGAGAACGTTGATGCGCAATCCAACCACACCAGCATCCTTCAATACCACGCACTCGCGTTCCGGACAGTCGAGGTTGATAACCGCGATTCCGCGTAAGCGCCGTTTGCTCGTCCGCAGGGTCTCAACCAATAGACGGTTGTCTGTTCCGTGCACACTGACCTGGGTGAGAACGCCGTAGGTCATGCCCATGGCGTCGAGCATCGCAAAGTATTCACGCGGTGCCGCTGCCGGCGGGGTGTAGCTACGCTCGCTCACAAACGGAAAGTGCGGCGGAAGACCGATGACGTGGGAGTGGGTGTCGACAGCGCCACGAGGAACCCTAAAGCGCGTCGGCCCATGTTGAATTGACGGAGGAGCAGGACAAGCTGGGATGTCTCTCACGCTGGAGGCCTTGCAAGGATAATTTCCCGTCTAGGAATTCAGTATTTCCCTTCGGCCTCATCGTCAACATAATTGTCGACATTTTCGTTGATCCGACGAGACGAAATTATTCTCGGCTCAGCTCCTCCCAAATTTCACGCAGACCGATAAAAGCGGAGTCGCCAACGCGGAGCTCTGACGCGGCACAATAATGCCGGCTATGGTGTCCCACGCTCCGCCAACAAAACTCGCCTTAGAGATCGCTTTACGTCTTTGTCACAGACTGAGTTTCGCATGTGCAGTGTATGGTACATGATAAGCGGGTAGTGGTCCGTTCGGTGCCGGTTCGCGAAGCTAGCGAAGTCTGTAGGCGCGGGGAGCGTCGAAGCTCCGCCGCTGCTGGAGGGCCCCGCTGTGGCCGTTCACCTCCGGTTTCCAGCCTCCGTTGAACGGTCAAGTAGAAGCAACCTTATCCTTCAAGCTCTTCTGCATCATCAACATGATGCTCGAATAGTCGCTCTTCCCGTATCCAGCGTCGCAGTGCAGGGCAAACAAGTTGCAGGCGATCGTGCCGAGCGTGGAAAGCGTCTTCGACTCGGCAGCAAGCTGGACAGCAAGGAGCATATCCTTCAGCTGAAACTCCGTACGAAAGCCACCGGCGTAGCCGCGCGCTGAGGGAACGCCTTCCATCGTACCCGGAAAGGGATTGAGCCGCTGCAAGGCAAAATTCGTTCCAGAACTGGTACGCATGATGTCGGATAGCACCTTAGGATCGAGACCGTTGGCAACGCCTAAGGCGAGCGCCTCCGTTGTGCCGACCATGCAAATGCCCGAAAGCATGTTGTTGCAAATCTTGGCCGTCTGGCCGGCGCCGTTCGGACCGGCGTGGACGATATTCTGTCCCATTGCCTCAAGAATCGGCCGCGCGCGCTCTAGGTCCTCGAGATCTCCGCCCACCATAAATGTCAGGGTTGCGGCTTCCGCCCCCGCCGTCCCGCCAGAGACTGGCGCGTCGATCATTTTGCAACCTCGCTGCTTGACCTCATTGGCCAAATCGCGCGTAACCGAAATTGCGATTGTGCTGGAGTCTACGAACAGCGTGCCTTTGGTCGCGTGGTCAAGCAGCCTGCCTTGGCCGACGTACATGTCGCGCACGTGCTCGCTGGTCGGCAGCATCGTCATCACGACCTGCGCGCCATCTATAGCCTCCAGTGCGGTCGATGCGCATTTGCCGCCATGTTCCACCAAATAAGCCATCGCCTCCTTCTGCAGGTCGAAGCCAGTTACGCTATGGCCGGCCTTGATCATATTGCGCCCCATGGGCTTACCCATGTTACCAATGCCTATGAGAGCTACACGCATTTCGGTAATCCCTCCTCTTTCTTGTTTTCAAATCGCAGGCGTGCCGTAGTTGATGATAACGGTCTTGGACCAAGTGAAATGCTCCAGCATGCTTTCCCGGGATAGTTCACGCCCGATGCCGCTGATCTTGGTACCGCCGTATTCAACACTCGCTTCCGCCACCGAAAACTGGTTTACCTGCACGAAGCCCGCTTGAATCTCGTCGATGAACTGCATTGAGCGCGCCAGGTCACGCGTCCAGATCACAGCTGCGAGCCCGTAACGGGTATCATTGGCTTCCGCGAGCACCGCGTCGAAGTCGTTCCAGCGGGAGACCGTCGCGACCGGACCAAAAATTTCATCGCGGCAGACCGGAGAGTCCGCCGGAACGCCTTCCAACAAAGTAGGCACGTAGAAGTAGCCGCGGCGTAGGCTCTCGTCCTTTGGCCGTTCGCCACCGCATATGACGCGGGCACCAGGCGTTTCTCTAGCCATCTGAACGTATCGCTCGACGCGAGCTAGTTGCTCGGCGGAGATGATGGAGCCAACTTCGGTAGCGTCGTCGAGCGGATTGCCCATACGACCTTTGTTGAGAGCGGGAACGACGCGCCCTAGTACCTGATCGTAGATGTCGTCGTGGATGTAGACTCGTGTGCCAGCGGTGCAGGACTGGCCCTGCCGGAACAGTCTCAATCCTTGGACGATGCCAGCGACTGCCAAATCGAGGTCGGCGTCGGGCATGATGATGTTCGGATTTTTTCCACCCAATTCGGCGGTGACGGAAATAAATTTGTCGGCGGCATAATGCATGATCTGTGCGCCGACAGCACTCGACCCCGTGAAGGTGATTTTACGGACCAGTGGATGTTCGCACAGTGACTTACCTGCCTCTTCACCGAATCCTGAGATTACGTTGGCGACGCCGGAAGGCAGAACATCCTGAATGATCTCGAACAGCCGCAACACTGCGAGCGGCGCTTGTTCGGCGGTCTTCAGCACGATCGTGTTGCCGGCAGCGAGCGCCGGACCAATCTTGCAAGAAGTCTGCATCAGAGGCGCATTCCAAGGAATGATGCCGCCCACTACGCCGACCGGCACACGTTTCGTGTAAAGGAATCGGTTTTGCGTCCAGGGAACCGTCTGCCCTTTCATTTCACTGGCTAACCCCGCATAGAAACGCAGGATATCGACCATCGTTTTGGCCTCGCCGCGCGTCTGAGTTGCTAACGCGTTGCCGGTTTCAAGCGCGGAGAGCTGGGCTAGAGCTTCGCTCTCTTGTTCGAGTCGCTGCGCAGCATCAAGAATAAGTGCGCTGCGCTGCCGCGCCGGAAGGACCGACCAAGCAGCAAAGGCCGACCGGGCTGTCGTAACCGCCCACTCAACGTCCTCTGCGCCGCACCTCGGTGCATGGCCAATCACTTCGGCGGTCGCAGGATTTTCTACGGGGAAGCTCCCGCGCGCGACCGCGTTTACCAGCTTGCCGCCGACTAAAATCTTATTCGATAGGCGTGCTGCCATCGCCTTGGCCGCCCGTTCACGGTCGGCAGTCACGGTCGCCGCCGCTAAGTGCGTCGTCGTCATTGCCGTTTCCTTCCCTTGCCCGGTCCGGGCTCTGAAAGGCCACCTGACCAAGGGCTTGCATTCGAATGCACATGCGATAGCCTTTCCGGCTGGCATGGGTCAATAGCAGTAAAAGAATGCCCGGCCCGCATCTGGTGAGGAAACAGGATGTCAGCAACCCGCATCGGCCTTCTTCTTGGTGACCCCGCAGGTGTCGGACCGGAAATCGTAGCGAAACTCCTGGAGCGGCATAAAGATCGCGACGATCTTGAGTTTTCGGTCTTCGGCACCGAGGCTGTTGTGTCCGCGGGCGCGCGCGTCGCGGACGTTGAGCTGAAGCTGCCTGTCGCCGAAGCCGGTCAGACGATCACAAAAAACGCGCCTCGGCAGATGCTATTTGCCGTCGACGATAGCGGCTTAAGCGATATCGAACCGGGCAAAGTCAGCCGAGCTGCCGGGCTGTATGCGTTGCGCAGCTTGGATGTCGCAGTGGCCGCCGCCAAAGCTGCTCAAATCGATGCAATCGTTTATGCGCCGCTCAACAAGCACGCGATGAGCCTCGCCGGCTTCAATGACATCGATGAGATGCATTATCTGGCCCAGAAATTCGGCTGCAATCATTTCTGCTCGGAACTCAACGTGCTCGATCGGCTGTGGACGGTACGCGTCACGTCCCACGTACCCCTCGTCGACGTCGCGGCAAACGTCAACACAGCGCGCGTCATGGAGGCGACGCGGCTTGGAATTGCCACGATGAAGCGTGCCGGTGTCCACAATCCGCGCGTCGCTATCGCTGGCCTTAATCCCCACGCTGGCGACGGCGGCACCATCGGCAGCGAGGACAATGATGTCATTCTCCCGGCCGTCGAGGCTCTAAAAAAGGAAGGCATCGATATTTGCGGTCCTTCATCGCCCGATACGGTTTTCGTGATGGCTTATCGTGGCGCCTATGACCTTGTGGTCTCGATGTATCACGACCAGGGGCAGATTGCGCTCAAATCGCTGGGGTTCGAACGGTTGGTCACCTTGCTCGGGGGATTACCGGTTCCGGCGATCACGGCCTCCTCGGGAAGCGCTTATGATATCACCGGCAAGAACAGGGCAAGTCCTGACGGGCTGATTGCAGCCACCGAATTAGCGTGCCGCCTTGTTGGCAACGCCGCTTAGTTTCATCCAAGCCGGGCCGAAGAGCGCACGATCAGCTCGCCAGGTACACGCACCGAGACCGGATCGGCATCTGCCCGCGCGATCTGGTCCAGCAATATATTGATGGCTTCCATGGCCATTTGCTCGACGGGCTGACGCACGGTCGTGAGATCATAGCCAGGCCACGCCGCAAGCGCGATATCATCGAAGCCGACGATAGAAACGTCGCCCGGGACTGAAAGTGACATCTCCCGTCGCGCAGCGTCGAGCGCCCCGAGTGCCATGATGTCACTAATGCAGAACAATGCCTCTGGAGGGTTCGCTGCCGAAAGGAGCAGCTTGGCGGCATTAAACCCGCCCTCATAGGTGTTTTCACCGGAGACTTCGGGCATTTCTATGATGCCATGGCGGCGCAACTCCTTGGAAAAAGCGCGTCTGCGCTCGATATGCGTTGAGGTGCTCGCCATACCCCCGATCAGACCGAAACGCTTATGTCCGGCCTGCAGTAACCGAAGCGCTACCAATCGCGCTGCTTCCTCATTCGCACAACAAACCGAATTCACCGCATGGCCGCGCACAGTGCGGTTGAAAAGCACCACCGGCGTACCGCCGCGCCTGACGGTCTCGGCCATGCGAGAAGAAAGCGTGGCGGACGTAATCACCACGCCTGCCACCTGATACTGCATAAGTTGCGGCAAGACCTCGTCCACATCGCGACCAGCCGGCACGCTGAGCAGCATTACCCGACGGCCCAAGCGCTGGAGGCTGAATGTGAACGTGTGCAGCACGGCGGGATAGAAGGGGTTAAGAATATCTCCCATCACAATGCCAATGACGTTCGATTTACGGGAGATCAGTGAGCGCGCCACCTCGTTGGGCCAATAGCCCATTTTGGTAGCAACTTCTTGGATGCGTTCCAGAGTTTCCGGCGAGACCGCATTCTCTCGGTTGAATGCGCGCGATACGGTCGATTGAGATACCCCTGCTAAGCGCGCAATATCATAAGAAGTGACCTTTTTCACTTTGCCCTGAAACCCCACAAAAACTCCATATTCTGCAAACTCGGCCGGACGGCACACGCCTAGTCCATCTAGCTAGCGCAACCGACGACGATTTGACCACAGCCTGCTGGCGATGGCGAGGCACCGAGCTTAATCAGGTCTCGACATTTACGCTTCTTCGTGGGCACTACGGGCCTGCGAGTAGACTGCCACTGCGCCAAGCGTAAGACCTCCGATAAACCAATACTGCCACGCCTGGGAAAGCCCGAGGAAGGTCGTGGCCGAATTGATTTCCTGGATGAGCATTGCCCCAAGCAGCACGCCGATAAAGGAGCCGCGGCCCCCGAACAGGCTCGCTCCACCGAGTACGACCGCGGCGACGCTTGCGAGCGTGTACTCGATTCCCTGATTTGGGTCGCCGATGCCGAGCTGTGCCATGACCATGATGCCACCAGCGATCGTCAACATGCTGCAAGCGAAGAAGGCGCCGATCGCGGCCCAGTCTACTGGCACGCCAACACGCCAAGACGACTCCTCATTTGAGCCTATCGCACGGATGCTGAGTCCCCAGCGCGTATAGCGCAGGGCCAGTTCGAGGCATATGCAGAACACAACGGCGATAATAAACGCGACGGGGATACCGCCGAGGCGAGCTTGCAAGATGTCAATGACGTCGGTGTCAATATTGCCGCCCGGTTGCGGGCGGAGCAACACCGAGCATCCTTGGATGATAATGTAGGTGCCCAGGGTTGCCGCCACGGATGTGAAATTTCCGAAACGCACGAGCAAGCCGTTCGCTATACCGACCGCAGCTCCCGCTGCAGCCATGGCGACCAAGCCAAGCATCATAAGCCCAATGTTGCTATCGCTGACAAAAAAGAAGGAAGAGATGACTACGGCTAGGCCGACCAGCGGCCCCACCGAGAGATCAATTGCTCCCGTAAGAATGCAACACATCTGACCGAAGGCCACAAACGACAACGCTGTCGTCAACAACAAAAGCTTTTCGATGTTGAAGGCCGAAATGAAACGACCATTGACGCTACTGACATAGGCGCCGAGCAGCAAAATAAGGGTTGCAAGGACCAGGCTAGGTACATAGTCGCCAGCCAGAAACTTTCGGAAACGTTTGCGCTGCACCGTCGCGCGGGATGCGGCTTCGCTCGCTTTGGTAAGTCGATGCGCCGTCGCTGTTACCATAGTGCGGCCGATCTTCTCTTCAGTCACTTCTGCGCCTGAGAGTTCGCCGACGACTTGGCCGCGCGAAAAGACGACGACTCGATCACAAAGTCCCTCGAGTTCGACGATATCGGACGAGACGATAACTATCGGGGTGCCGCTGGATGCCACCTCCCGCAGAATGCGATAGATTTCGGATCGCGCACCGACATCCACGCCGGCGGTCGGCTCTTCTGCCAGGACTAAGTTGGCACGCGCCAGCAACGCGCGGGAGAGAATAACTTTTTGCTGGTTGCCGCCCGAGAGGGCTGACACAGCCGTTTCAATTGAAGGGGTGCGGATGGCGAGGCGCGAGCGCTGCTCCTCTACCCGCGCACGCTCGATGCGGGATTGCACAATACCGAAGTGCGCGAAGCGTGACAACGCGGACAGAGCGGCGTTCTCGCGCACGGACATGTGTATGAACAGCCCTTCTTTGTGTCGGTCGGCCGACATGAAGGTGACGCCCGCCTGTGACGCGGCGTCGGGGCGCCCATGACGCAGCGGTTTCCCGCACAGCATTGCCTCGCCGTTCGCTTCGACCAACCCAGCGAGCGCTCGCAAGAATTCGCTCTGCCCGTTTCCGGTAATGCCGGCAATACCGACAATCTCACCGCCGTGCGCCGTCATTGTAATATCGTGAAAGCGTTCGCCCGAGAGCCCCTTCACCATGAGTACCTCGCCGCCATGACTTATGCTTCGGCTTTTTTTCGGATAGACGCTTGTGACGGTGCGGCCGACGATCAGACGCACCATCTCGTCATCAGACATGTCGCTGATCGGCCCCGCGCCCTTGACGACGCCGTCACGCATCACCGTGGCATACTGCGCGACCCGCCGAACCTCCTGGAGCCGATGGGAAATGTATACGACTGCCGCACCGCGAGCGGCGGCCCCTCGGACCTTTTCAAAAAGTAACTCGACCAGATCGGCGGTCAGTGGCGCTGTCGGCTCGTCGAGAATAAGAAGCTTGGGTTCGATAGCGAGAGCCTTGGCAAGTTCGATAAGCTGGCGTTGAGCGATACCAACATCGATCATGCGAGTTGCCGGATGCTCAGAACATCCAACGCGACGTAGCTGCTCCGCGACCCAATCCTTGGCGCGACCATCGTTGCCGCGTACGCGTGGAGGAACGGCGAGGATGAGATTCTCGGCTACGGTCAGATCGGGCAGCACCGCGGGGTGTTGGTGTACGATGGCAAGTCCCAGCCGCTGGGCTTGGGCCGAGGAGAGCTGACCGACGACTGGCACACCACCAATCTCAATGGTGCCGGTATCAGGATGTACGTCACCGGACGCTATTCCCATCAGAGTCGATTTGCCGGCGCCATTTTCCCCCAGCAACGCATGAACCTCTCCCGCTCGGGCCGTGAACGCGACGTCCCTGACGGCCTCAACCGCTCCGAAACGCTTGGAAACGCCGGTCAATTGCAACACAGCCGCAGCTGCCTTTAGCGGATGGTCGGCCAAGGGTGAACGGTCAACAATCGTCACAATGTACTCCCGTGCCGGAGAATTAGCCGCGGATGACTTGGACGGTTTGAAAAACCAAAGGAAGGGCCCGCTCAACTGCCGACCCTTCCTCTTATGTTTCCGCCGGGATCAGAGACCGCCCTTCAACGATGCGAGCGTTTGTTCGATCGTCAGGCTCGTGCCGTTGCCGGCAGACTCCGGCAACTCTTTCAGGCAATAAATTTCGCTCTTCAGAGAGTCGTCCATCGTGAAGTTCTTCACGATCTTGTCGCCGGGGTTGGCGACCGTATGCTTAAGGCCTTTTGTGTCTGTGATAACCAAGGGCTGATCCAACTTACCATCGGCCGCAGAGGCAATGGCCCATTGGATTGCCAGGCGGATATTCCACTGCTCGGCCGAACTGGTCGTGAACTGGAACGAACTCTTTGGGTCTTCCTTATGCAACTTCTCCCAAGTGCAGCCGAAGACGTTGGCATCTTCGCCGCCGATGAGGGGCAATGGACGACTGGCACGCGGGAAAGCGCCTGACGTCAGCACCGGGCCAGAGAGGTCGGCAAAAATGCCGTCGATCTGCGGATACTTCGCAATCAGAGCACTCATCACAGTGGCCATCTTGCTCGGATCCCAATTCGTAACCTCAAACGGCTGCTGACCAATCCACTTTATTTCAGTGCCAGCGAAGGCTTCCTTGAGACCTTCGGCTTTTTCGAGGCTCTCGCTGGTTCCAGGCGGGCCGCCGAGATAGGCGATATTGCCCTTGCCATTGAGGGCTTTCACCATCCACTTGCCCCATTCATAGCCGTCGTTTTTGAAATCGGTGCCGACGAATACGGTGTAGTCCTTACCTTCCGTTCCTCCGACCCTCGCCCGATAGGGAACGACCGCACTGCCCTGCTTAAATGCGTCGCGGATAGCGGGCAGCATGGCCGGGCCGGCGTCCGGAAATACGACGATGGCGTTGACGCCCTTGGCGGCAAGGCCCTGGAGGTCTGAAATTGATTTCTGCGTGTTGCCCTGGCCGTCGGTGTGTGTCCAGGACGTCACGTTGGGGCATCGACTGGCTTCGTTGATACCGGCAGCTGTCGTCTGCTGACGCCAGCCGTTGTCGGCAAAGCCGTCAGCCAATGCGACCGATATTTTTTTTGTGCCGCAAAAATGCGGCACTTCGGATTCCGGGGCCGCGCAGTAAATCCCGTTTTGGATGCTCTTGCACCATTCTGGCGCATCCGCCAGAGCGGACGTGCCCGTTCCGGCAATCAGGGCGGCTGTTATGACGGCGCCCGAAAGAAGCTCTACATCGCGCTTCGACCTCATCTTAGACGTCCTCCCGTTGTTTTTTAATGAACACATATTGAGACCGCGAGCGTGGCGACGCCCCCGGGAATCCATCATGCATTCGAGTCGCCTGTACGCTCCGGGCCCAAGCCAAGACCGAACGTGCGGACGAACTCCGCCAATCTGCCGAAATCCAAACTGTAGACGCCGACGCCGACGATAATCGCAGCGCCCTGAAACAGAAACTGCACGCCGACGCCGGCATCGGTCGTCAAAACCAATTGCTGAAGCTGAGTCAAAAACAAAGCCGCAATGACCGTGGCGGCCAGATTTCCGGTCCCGCCCAAAAGTGAGGTTCCACCCAGAACAACCGCGGCGATTGACGGCAGCAGATAACCGTTGCCTTGGAAAGCGCTCGGCAAATGCATCAAGCCCGCGAGGAAAATGCCGCCTGAACAATAGAGAAGCGAGGCCGCCACATAGGCGCAGATCTGATATCGGCCAGCCACCACACCTGTCGCCCGTGCCGAACGCGCATTAGCGCCGACAGCTTCGAAGGTGCGCCCAAATACGGTCTTCTTGACAAGAAAGGTGAGGGCAAATGTAGCGCCGACCGCAATGTAAGCGAGCGACGATATTCCAAGTATTTTGTAGTCGACGAATAGTGAGAGGCTCTCTGGAACTTGTACTGGCGTACCGCCCGATACGTTGACGTCGAAGCCGTAGAGGATTGCGTTCATTCCGAGCGTCGCAACGATGGGCGCAACCCGCGCGTAGGCAACAAGCATCCCGTTGAGCAAGCCTGATACCAGCGCCGCGACGACCGCATAGAAGATTGCCAGTCCCAGGGTCGATCCGCCCATGCCGGGCTCGCCGCTCGAATAGTAGGAAACAATCACCCCACTCAGCGACACGACGCCGGGGACCGACAGGTCGATACCGCCCTGCTGAATGACCAGCGTTTGGCCAAGCGCAATTAGCGCCAGTACGCAAGCGAACGGGATCAAGCCGGCGAACGCACTGCTGCTCAGACTCGCGGGTTGGACGATGGCGCTCAATAAAAACAGCAGAATCGTCGCACTTAGAATGCCACGACTTGTGCGGAGCGGCGCCAAAAACGCCAATAGACGCGGGCGTGAATTCGAATGCATAAAAAGCTGGAACCAAGGCATTGCTTACCCATGCTCCCTTTGTCGTGGTGCCTAGAGTGCCCGCGCGAACCGTTTTCCAGGAAGCATTACGACGCCGGCGCAAGGCGCGGTTTGCCACCACGCCGTTTCCACCCCTTCCGCCAGCAGGAATGAACACCGAAGCTTATCGGTTTCCGCGTTCCATCCCACATTCCGGCGGACCGATTTTGGCCCATTGTGGGCTCGTCGGTCATTCATTAAAGTGCCGCCTCGTTTCCGAGAACGTTCTCGACCATTATACCGTACGGTTCTGTATTCGCGTCTGTCAAGACACTGGGACACGCCGCGAGCGTTATCGGCCAGCAGCTGGATCGCGACGGCGTTGCTATCAAATCATTGCCTTCGCCAGACCAGCCAATTTTGGCGGACGTTTCCGCGCCGCGCGGCGCACCATCAGTTCTCCGAAACGTGGATCACGCACAGTCTCCGAGTTAGCAACGTGCTCACCGCGTTACGCGCCGCATCAATAACGCTAGCACCGCGACACCGTTGGCGCCAAAAAATCGCGCCGGAACGCAGCCGCGATAGAATTTTTAAAGATCTTGCGCCAAGTCACGCAGCGTCGGCCGCGGTTCTGGTCTCGATATTTTTCCACCGAAGCCCATCGTCATGAAAATCTTTATCCGAGTGAATTGGTTATGGCGTTGTTGAAGGGTCTTCTTTTTTTGATCACGTTTGCACGTGTCGGTCCGCTCCCTTGACACGAGCGCAGATCGGACAATAAGCTTTTCTGTAAACGTTCACAGAGAATGTTACCAAGAACAGTGACGACGCGACGCACCTCGTTCACAGGGCGCCGCTGGAGGCTAAAACGCTTCGACCGCGTACGGAAAGGGAGCGAGCCGGCATGACGTACCTTGCCTCCGAAGCGCTCGACCATTTCTTTCTCCCGACCAGATACTTGCCACGTGTTGTCTGCCGCCGTTCCAGCCGCGACATACCTATGCTCGATCGATCGAAATGGAAATCGACACCGAAAGAACGGCGGGGGAAGACGCTGTGATGTTGCTCGAGGATAAGGTTGCTATTGTCACGGGCGCAGCGTCCGCGCGCGGCATTGGAAAGCAAACCGCCAGACGCTTTTCCGAAGCCGGCTGTCGAATCGCCATCGTCGACCTCGATAGCGAGGCCAGTATAGCCGCGGCAAATGACATTGGATCAGAGCATCGCGGTTATGGCTGCGACGTTGCCAGTCCTACCGCCTGTCAGGGTCTCGCCAGGCAGGTGCTAGATGATTTCGGTAAGATTGACATTCTGGTCAATTACGCCGGCATCAGCCAGCCGGACCGGATCATGGAAGTAACGCAAGAACGGTATGACGCCGTAATGAACGTTAATGTACGAGGCACGTTGAACATGTGCCAGGCGGTGATCCCGCATATGCGGTCGCGCAAGCAAGGAAACATTGTCACCATCGGCTCGGTTGCGGCACAACGCGGCGGCGGTTTGTTCGGGGGGCCTCACTACGCCGCGTCGAAGGGCGCAGTTCAGAGCATGGCAAAATCGCTCGCACGCGAGTTAGCCCCCGATGGAATTCGGGTTAATGCGATCGCACCCGGAACGATCGATACCGACATCTTCCAGGGCAAATTGACCGACGAGAAGAAAAAGGCAATTGCCATCGACGTCCCGCTCGGACGCCTCGGCACCGCGGACGACATTGCAAAAGCTTGTCTGTTTTTGGTTTGCGATCTGTCAGGCTACATCACCGGTACGGTGCTTGATGTCAATGGCGGGCTGTTGATTCATCATTGAGCCAAGCTAAGGTAAAGGCGCTATGACCGCTCCGCGAGCATCGGTCGCTGAGAGTTTCCGGCTCGAAGGGAAACGCGCGCTGGTGACCGGCGCGGGGCGCGGCATCGGACTTGCCGCGGCAGGCGCGCTCGCAGAAATGGGCGCATCGGTCACCTTGGCGGCGCGTACCATCACCCAGATCGAGTCCGCCGCGGAGGCAATCCGGCAAAAGGGCGGGAACGCCGATTGTTTGGCGATCGATGTTACCGACTTGGCAGCCGTCTCGGCCGCAATCGAGACGCGCGCCCCCTTTCACATCCTGATCAACAACGCCGGCACTAATCGGACCGCACCTTTTCTTGAAGTGAAACTCGAGGATTTCGATCTGATCATGGGGCTGAACGTCCGTGCTGCCTTCTTCGTGGCGCAGGCGATGGCACGCCAACTGGCATCAAGCGGAGAAGGCGGATCGATCGTCAACATATCCTCACAGATGGGCTTGGTTGGCGCCGCGACGCGAAGTGTCTACTGCGCCTCGAAATGGGCCATGGAGGGCATGACCCGCGCTATGGCCGTAGACTTGGCTCCCTATCATATCCGCGTCAACACGATCTGCCCGACCTTCGTCGAAACACCGCTGGCCAATAGCTTCCTGACGAACCCGGCGTTCAAAGCCGACGTTCTATCGAAGATTAAACTTGGGCGGGTCGGCAGTGTTGCCGACTTGTTAGGCGCGATTGTCCTGCTCGCGTCCGACGCCTCATCGCTGATGACAGGATCGTCCTTGGTGATCGACGGCGGCTGGACTGCCGATTGATATCGCGCCCGTGGAGCCACCGTTATGACCGATGCCCCTCTGACGACCCCACCGGTCGCTACGCCCGGGAGCAGAACAGCAACCGGCTTCGTGCTTGAACATTCGATGACCGCCTGGAAGGCCC
>Ga0210386_10003102_pt1 | contig 14004 bp, 11 predicted proteins | sample IncBWH32OmetaG_FD_160091 | JGI IMG/M metagenome (GOLD analysis project Ga0210386, IMG submission 160091) | Forest soil microbial communities from Barre Woods Harvard Forest LTER site, Petersham, Massachusetts, United States - Inc-BW-H-32-O ... | reverse complement strand
CCCGTCATCGATCTTTTGCGCAACGCCCTTGGCGAGGACGCCATTCCTCAAATCCTGACCTCGATCCGGCAGAAGACCGAGCGCGAGCGCGAAATCACCAGCCTGTTCCGCGCCGGCAAAGCCGCCGAAGCGCTTGAGATGAAGCAGCAGGACGGCACCGCTGAATTGGTCGCCGGCGGGCGGCAATCAACGGTGCAGCGCGTGGCCCAGCTGTGGTGCGAGCGCATCGAGGTCAACCACGCGGATCCCACGTTCACGCTCACGGTCTCGGCGCCGACGAATGCCGACGCGCGGGAGATCGGTGCCGCTATTCGTGCCGAGTTGCGTCGTGCTGGCCGGCTTGGACCGGACACGACCGTCCTGGATGCGACCGACCGCATCGGCGAGACCTACAAACTGCCTCTCGCGGCCGGGGACCGCGTGCGCCTCTTCGATCGCGTGCACGATGCCACCGTGCCCGGCCGCAAGAGCGTCCTCGGCAGCAATGGCGATGTCGTGACAATTCGCGAACTGACCGATCAGGGCATGATCGTGCGCAACCATACCGGTGCCGAGGGCCTGGTCGCATGGCGGAAGATACAAGCCCATCAAGGGGCCCCCGTACGCCTGACCTACGGCTATGCGACGACCGTCGACACCGCGCAAGGCAGCACCGCAACCGAGCACATCCATGCCATGCCGGCCGGATCGCAAGCGGTCCACGGCTTCACAGCCTATACCGCTGCCAGCCGCCACGAGCGCACCACCTGGATCGTCGTCGACGACGCCTCGGAGAGACGCCAGCTCGCCAGCCGCTCAATGCTGGGCCAGATGCCGAACATCCGCGAGGCGAATGTGTGGCGCAATATCGGCGAAAATCTCAGCCGCCAGCCACAGAAGGCCAGTGCGCTCGATATGCTGCACCAAATGGCAGAGACACGGCGCGCGACACCGCGGCACGCTCTACGGCCGCACGCTTAACAATGCTTACGAGGCCAAAATGACCCGCCTGCTTCATTAGGGCCCGGAAGCGGAAAGCGGTCCTGGCAAAGCTCGATCCGCAGCTGCCTCCGCCCGAGCCGTTGCCGCCGCTGCGGCCGGGCCTGGCGCCGCCCCATGGGCGCGGGAGGGGCGGTGACGATCGATCTCGGCACCATCATCGCGAGGTTGCTCGACAGTGAGATCAATGGCGCGGTGGGAGGGACGGCGGCAGTTGCCGCTGGTGCAACAAAAGTCTCGGATTTTGAAACAAACCACAGAACGCCCGCGCGCCAGGGACTTGCGCCGGGCGTAAATTGAACGGGCTGAAAAGTCGAGGTCGAGACCCGGTCGAGGGCAGACCGTCGTAACCTGCGAAAGAGAAAACCCCGCCGGGGGGAGCCGGGGTTTTCGGGAAAGGCGATCGCATTGGGGGAAGAAGCCGATCGCCACGGTTATCAAAACACGAGAGCAGAATAATCGTTAACGTTGATTATCTATGTCGCCAGCAAACGCAATTATGCAACCGCAATCGGCTCGATCGGTGCCGGCGCGCTATACTCTACTATACCAAATTCCCCCACTCCTTCGACCCGCGCTGTCACGACGGAGCCTGCGCCACTGAAGGGCCGTGGCGCGATAACGCGTGCTGAAGGACCGCCCTCGACCCAACTGCGACATTGGCCACACGCGTCCGGGGCGTCCGCTACCTGATGCGACAGCGGACCTTTGGACCTTGAGCGCGCTCGCAAAAGAAGCAAGCCGTCCTTGCCCCTAAAGAGGAAGCCTCGTCCCTGAGGGACTCACCGGGAAAATCGAAGGTCGATAACGCCGCGTGATACGGCGTTGGCTTAACACCTTCAGCGGCATGCCCACGAGCTAGCGTGCCGGGGGTAAGGGAACCTGGGTGCCGGCGGGGCCCTGAGGACGAGCGCGGCCCAATCCAGGATGCTCCGGTAGCTTGGTGAGCGTCCGTTCGACCATATCTTTCGACGGATCGAATGAGCAGCCGACCCGTCTGCCCAATTCGGCCGGCGAGGCGTGGTCGGGCGTGGAGACCGCGACGGCGGTTTCTACCGACATGCCGGGACGGGCGAGGGCGGCGTCGGTGTCGCGGCGATTGAAGCGGATGCGCACCACGAAGCGGCGCACGATCTTCGTGAAATTGCCCGTCGCGTTGTCGGGTGGGATGAGCGCAAATTCCGATCCGGCCGCCGGCAGGATTGCTTCAACATAGCCGCAAATCGGCCGACGCGGATAGGTATCGATGTCGATGCGGACCGGATCGCCGATTTTCATGCGGCCGATCTGGGTTTCGCGGTAATTGGCCTCGACCCAAAGATTTTTGATCGGAACGATCGAGAGCATCGGCGTGCCCGCGGCGACGTATTCGCCGACGCGCACCTTGCGGTTGGCGACGATGCCGTCGATCGGCGCCCAGACTGCGGTATCGGCGAGCGCAAACTTGGCCGAGAGCAGGGCCGCTTCGGCGGAGTCGACCCGCGCCTTGGCGACGCCTACATTCGCGTCGATCACCACGAGCTGCTGGTTCTCGTAGGCGAGGTCCGCGGTCGCCTGATCGACCCCCGAATGAGCCTTCACCCCTGCCGCCTGAGCGTCGTCGAGCGCCGCCTCGGTCCCGAATCTGTCCTTGTACAGAGCCGCCGCGCGCATCAGGATGCTGTCGGAGTTCTTCGCCTGAGCCTCCGCGGAACGAAGAGCCGCTTCCGCTACGGCGACCTTGGATTTTCCCAGCTCCCGGCTGGCGACCACTGCGGTCAAATCGGCCTTGGCCTGATTGAGCGCTGCTTCAGCCTTTTCGACCGCCATGCGGAAATCGCGCGGGTCGATCGCCACGACGACGTCGGTCGCTTTGACCGGCATGCCGTCATCGAACAGCAGATCCACCGCGTAGCCGCTGACGCGGGAGCTGAGATCGGTGATCTCACCTCGCACATAGGCGTCGTTGGTGGTTTGCACGTCGCGCGAACGATCATACCAACGCCACACAAAGAAGCCGGCCGGAGCCAATACCAGGACGGCCACGAGCACCACCGCGATGCGTTTCAATCCGGCCATCATGGCGGGTTCCCCGAATTTACCATAGCTGGCGCGCCCGCGGTTGGGGTGCTGGTGCGAGCGCTTTTCGGATGCAACTGCGGCAGCATCAATACCAGCAGCGCCGACACACCCAGCACCGCTGCGATAATCACGAATGCATCCGCAAAGGCCAACACGTAGGCCTGATTGGACAGAGTCGCCGACAACGATGCCCACGCCTGCTTGGTCGCGATCGTGGCATTGCCATTCGTCGCTAGGAACCTTTCAACCATCTCGTGAAGGCGCTCGGCGACGGCGGAATTGGCATTGTTGACGCTATCGACCAATTGGGCGGAATGGAAATCCTCGCGATCCCTGATCAGCGCGGCGACCATCCCAGTCCCGAAGGTTTGTCCGACGATGCGGCTGAGGTTGAACAGCGCCGCCGCGGTGGGCCCTTGCTCCGGCTTCACATCGCGCGTCGCGTAGAACACCGTCGGCACCAGGAACAGGCCTTCGCCGAGCCCGACCAAAATCATCGCCAGGCGAAAGTCGTTCGCCTGCCATTGCGCGGTCAGCCAGGTCGCAACAAAGGCTCCGGCCGCGAAAAGACCCAGTCCGACCGACAAAGGCTGGCGCGCATCGCCGCGCGACGCCCAGAGCCAAGCGAGCGGAAAGCTGACGCATTGGGCCCAAAACGACCAGATGTTGGCCTCGGCGATCTCCGGCATCCGGAAGGCCTGCAGGCGCATCAGCGTCTGCGGTACGACAAACGCGGTCATCACGAGACCGAACCGGTAGAAAGTCGCGAGGGCGATCGCCCAGCCAAAGGTCGGGCTCGCCATCAGACCCAAATCCAACAGCGGCCGACGGCTGAACAGCAACAGCGCGAGCGCCAGCGGGAGGGCAATTGCGGCGATAAATCCGGCATGGCGGATAACCGGATTGTCGAGCCAGAAGAACCGGTCGCCCTGTTTCACAAACAAGATGAAGCCGGCGAGCCCGACCGCGAGGATGGCGTAGCCGAGCCAATCGATTTCCGCCAACCGCATCGCGCGCGGCGTCGGGCGCAGAAACCGCCAGGTCAGCAGGAAAAATGTCAGGCCCCAGGTGATGTCGAAGTAATAGAGACCCTGCCAGCCCCAACGCTCGGTGACAAAGGCGCCGGCCGAGGCGTTGAGCGCGCTCGGCGCGGTCGAGGCGAAGCAGAAGAGGGCGAGCCCGATCGTGCGCGCAAAACCGGGTGGCAATGTCGCCATAACCGAGACAAACATCAGGACCGAGATCGTGCCGCTGCAAAAACTTTGCATCGCGCGCAGCACGATCAGTCCATCCTCGCCGGAGACAAGGAGGCTCATGCAGGCGCAGACGAGGTAAACCAAGGCGCTGTAGATCGCCACCCTGCGCAGCGACAAAGCGCGCACCAGGATAGCGGCGATCGGAATGCTGACGACCTCCGCCATCGTCGCTATGCACGCGATCCACGACGCGTCATCCGCGGACACCGAAAAGCCGCCGCCCACGTCAGCGATGTCGAGATCGACGAGTTGCGAAGAGATTGTCGAACCTATCATCCCGACCGCCATCACGCCGATCGTCGTGATCGCGACCGAGAGCGGCGGGTGAGCGGCGACAGTCTGTGCCGCGCTTGCGCCGGCGACTCGCTCACTCATTACCGGTTTCTCATCCTGTAGCCCCGAAATCGAGGACGAAGAGCAACAGGAGCCCGCCGACGATTGCCACATGCTCCAAGCTGGTCGTCAATTCGTGCCGGAACTCCGCTCCGCGGCGGAGCCAAAAGCGGTGCCCGAGCACCGTGGCAGCAACCGTAAAGCCGGCGAGCAGCAGCGCGCCCAGCCATGCGAAGAAGCCCGTGGCCACCAGGCATCCGCCGACGAGTTGGGTAAAGACAGTCGCGCCGACGAAGGCCGCCGCGAAGGGCAGTCCGTCGCCTCTGACCTCTTCGATGCTCGCGCTCCAATGCCGCAACTTATCGATGCCGCTGTAAAGAAACACGATCGCGAGACAAAGCCTGGCAATCGGCAACCCATATCCGATCATCCGTTTGCGCTCCCTTGTGCCGCTATCAAATGCCTGATCGCCGGCGTGCCTTGCGCTTGGAAACGATCCACAGCGTCCTGCAGGACCCGGTCGGCATTGGTCACGCGTTGATGCTGTCGCATGTGGTCGAGCCAGGAATCGACGCAGAATGTCTCGACGAACACGCCCTCTTTTGAGGCGTCTTCGTAGATGCCCCAGTCAAAAGCGCCATCACGCCGGCGCTCGCCCGCCAGCTTCGCCATCGCTGTGAGAAATGCCGCGCGATCAACCGCGGCGACGACGTATTCGATGGTCACCAGCACCGGACCTCGGTCGGGCTCAATGTCGTGTGAGAACAACGGAGCGGGCCAATGCATCGACGGCGCGAGATCGAGACCGGCGGCGGTCTGTAGCTTCCAGCGCCGCAGTAGTGGGACCGAGGCGACCAGCGCGATCGCCGCGATGATGTGAACGGCCGGGAGCCCGATCATCTGCGCCGCCTGTCCCCAGACGAGGCTGCCGACGGCCAAGCCCGCGAATTGCACGGTTGCGAACATCGCCATCCCCCGCCCGCGGACCCAGCCCGGCAGTGCAAATTGGGCCGATACGTTCAAGGTGGCGATCGCGCCAACCCAGGAAATTCCGGCAAGCACGCAGGCGATCAAGCCGGTTGCGGGCTCACGAGCGATGGCGAACAGGACGAGCGCAAGTGCCGTCGCGACCGTCGCCCCGGTCATGACGCGATCCGCACCCAGCTTTGCCGCTGCCGGCAATACGAATGCGCCGCAAACAGCGCCGGCGCCGAGTGCGCCGAGGAGTATGCCGTATGTCTCCGGGCCGCCCGCGATTCGCGCGCGCACCAGAAGCGGCAAAAGCGCCCAATAGACGCTCGCGAGCGGAAAGAAGCCGGCGGACCGGATCAGCGTCGCGCGCAAATCCGGATTAGAACGAGCGTAGCGCAAACCGCTGCGAATCGCGTTGACGAAGCGCTCGGCGGGCAGAGATTGTGCGATCGGTTGGGGAGGGCGCCACCAGATCAGCGCGGCGATGACGGCGAACGTGCTCAAGGCATTGATCCAATAGGGCGCAGCCATCCCGAGTGCGCCAATCGCCAGGCCGGCCAACGCCGGACCGATGGCACGGCTGATATTCAAGCCCACACCGTTGAGGGCGACTGCAGAACGGAGCTCTTCCTTTGGCACGAGCTGCGGCACGATAGACTGCCACGACGGCATCGCCAGAACCGTCGCGATCCCCGACAGGAAAATAAATGTCAGCAGCCAGTTGGGTGTGATCCACTCCAGCCATACGAAGATCGCGAACAGGGCGGCGACTGCCACCGCCGCGATTTGCACCACGATAAGAAGGCGGCGGCGGCCGATGATGTCGGCCAATGCTCCGGCAGGGAGGCTGAACAGGAACATGGGCAGGGTCGCCGCCGCCTGGACAAGGGCCACGTTGAGTGGTTCCGGGCTGAGGGTGGTCATGAGCCACCCCGCCGCGGCGCTCTGCATCCAGCTGCCGATATTGGAGACGACCGTCGCTACCCAGAGCACGGTAAAAACTGTGTGACGGAACGGGCTCCACGCCGAACTTCCCGCCTCGGCCTTGGCAGAGGCAGAGGATGGGGATTTTGTCGCTTCGCTCATCGGTCGGTGGGCACAGGCTTTGAGTTCCGAGACCGAAATGCCCGTGTCAGAACGCGAAGCAGCTGCAGCCGAGAGCACCCCAGAAAGACCTCAGGTCGCTGACCGGCAGCCGCGCGGACCCGGCAGTCGCGTGGTCGTGGCCGTGGATGCCGCAATGGTTCGCACAGCCGCACGCGGCGGCCAGCGAACGTCGTACCGCGGCCTGCTCAGAACTGTTGCGGTCGCCCCAGGCGGCATAGCCGCCGAAACGCCGAACCGGCGACCAGTCAGGCATCGCCGGCGGCGGCAGCGTATCGTCAAGGGCGGCGAATTCGCCCGCGCCATAGACTACTTTGCCGGCGACGATCGTCAGCTCAGCCGCGATGTCGGCGATCTCGTCTTCGGAACACGCGAAGTAGTCGCGGTCGGGGATGACTAGATCGGCGAATTGGCCAACCTCAATGCGACCCTTCTTGCCCTCCTCGTTCGAGAACCAGGTGACGTTTTCGGTCCACATCCTGAGCGCCGTCTCGCGGTCGAGGCGGTTGCGGGTCGGGTAGAGGCGCAAGCCGCCGACCGTCTTGCCGGTGACCAGCCACGCCAGCGAGACCCATGGATTGTACGAGGCGACGCGGGTGGCGTCGGTGCCAGCCGAGACCGGGAGGCCCGCCTCCAGCATCCGGGCAATCGGGGGTGTGGCTTCGGCCGCGCCGATGCCGTAGCGCTCGACAAAGTATTCGCCCTGGTAGGCCATGCGGTGCTGCACGGCGATGCCGCCCCCGAGCGCCGCGATGCGGTCGATCGACCGGTCCGAAATCGTCTCGGCGTGGTCGAAGAACCAGTGCAGCCTGTCGATCGGGATATCCTGGTTGACCCGCTCGAATGCGTCGAGCGCCCGCGAAATCGTCTCATCATAGGTTGCGTGCAACCGCCAGGGCCAATTATTCGCGGCGAGTATGCGAACCACCGCTTCGAGCTCTCCCTCCATTTCCGCCGGCATGTCGGGGCGGGGCTGGCGGAAATCCTCGAAATCGGCAGCGGAGAAGACCAGCATCTCGCCGCCGCCGTTGTGGCGGAAGTAATCCGTGCCTTGCTGATATTTCGATGTTTTCGTCCAGTTGAGGAAATCGTCCTTCTCGCCCTTTGGTTTCTGCGTGAACAGGTTGTAGGCGATGCGGACGGTGAGCTGGCCTTCGGCGGCGAGCTTTTCGACAACCGCATAGTCTTCCGGGTAGTTCTGGAAGCCCCCGCCGGCGTCGATCGCCCCGGTGACGCCTAGGCGGTTCAGCTCGCGCATGAAATGCCGCGTCGAGTTCACCTGATAGTCGAACGGCAATTTCGGACCGCGGGCGAGGGTCGCGTAGAGGATACCGGCGTTCGGCTTCGCCAGCAGCAAGCCGGTAGGGTTGCCTCTGCTGTCGCGAACGATTTCGCCGGCCGGCGGATCCGGCGTGTCTTTGGTGTAACCGACCGCTCGCAAGGCAGCTCCATTGAGCAGCGCACGATCGTATAGGTGCAACAAGAAAACCGGCGTATCCGGAGCAACCGCGTTCAACTCCTCGATGGTGGGCAGACGTTTCTCGTCGAACTGGTGCTCGGTAAAGCCGCCCACCACCCGCACCCATTGCGGCGGCGGTGTCACGGCCACTTGGCGCTTCAGCATCGCCATCGCATCGGCCAGCGAGCGCACGCCGTCCCAGCGCAATTCCATGTTGAAGTTGAGCCCGCCGCGAATGATGTGCAGGTGATTGTCGATCAGGCCGGGCAGCACGCGCCGGCCCTTGAGGTCGATAATCCGGGTCCGCTCGCCGGCGAGCGGCATCACCTCATGGTCGCGGCCGACTGTGGAGAATTTGCCGTCCGTGATCGCGACCGCAGTGGTGGTCGGATTGGCGCGGTCGAGTGTCGTGAACAGGCCGCGATGGAGGATAATGTCGGGTGTCGTGTTTGAGCTGTTCATGATCGTGCGCCCTGTGGAATGGTTAGTGCGTGCGGCTTTGGTGCGATCTGCAGCCCCGCCATTCGCGCAGCAGCAGAGCTGCAGAGCTGGCCGGCCAACGGTTTAGCGTCTGGGCGCCGGACCGGCCTCCGAAGCGTGTTCGCCCAGTGCCCATTTGGAGAACCGTACCTGCTGACCATAGGGCGTATGCGTCCTCAGGATGTCCATAACGCCTTCGTAAGTTTCGGAGCGCGCCCAATCCTGCTGCAGCTCGAAGACGTATTGCAGCGACGTGATGGGCACCGCGCCGGCTTGGACAAGCCGATCCATTGCGCGCTGATGTGCTTCGGGCGAGACGTCGGCGCAGGCATCTGCCGGGACATAGAGCTCGAAGCCTTCCTTTAGGAGTTCGAGCCCCGCAAACATCACGCAGGCCTCGGTCCACAGGCCGGCGACGGCGATCTTCTTTCGACCGGTCGAATTGACGGCTTCACGAAATTTCGCGTCGAGCCAGGCATTCATCGACGTGCGGTCGATGACGGTATGCTCTGGGAACAGGCTGGTGATCTCCGGCATGAACGGGCCAGAGAACGTATCCTTCGCGATCGTCGAGATCAGGGTGGGGACGCCAAAGAGCTTGGCCGCCTTCGCCAGGATTTGCACATTGTTGAACGTCACCAGACGATCGTGCGATTGCACGCCCTGGTACATCGCCGGCTGATAATCCACGAGAGCGATCGCGTGATTCTCTGGGCTCAGCATTTCGAGCTTGGACATGGTCATCTCCTCGGTAATTGGCCATCCGGTCTAGGGCCTCGAAGGCGGGCAGATGGTACTCGACCCATGCCCCAAAAACAGAAAAAATGGAAAGACACGCTTTCCATTTTTGGGGATGAGCATGCCCGTTCCGGATCTCCAGAGCTGGGCGATCTTCGCCAAAGTTGCCGAAACCGGCTCTTTCGCCAGCGCCGCCGGCGAGTTCGGCATTTCCGGCGCGACCGTGTCCAAGGCATTGCAACGCCTCGAGGCGCGCATCGGCGAGCGCCTGATCCACCGCACTTCGCGCCGCTTCGCGCTGACCGAAACCGGCCGAGTATTGGCGGTGCGCGCCGCCCGGATCCTCGCCGAGAGCGAGGCAGCCGAGGCGGAAGCGCAGGACAAATCGGCGGCGCCGCGCGGCCGCGTCCGACTGGCAGCGCCGATGTCGTTCGGCCTGCGTCGTGTAGCGCCGGCACTGCCCGCCTTCCTTGCCGCCTACCCCGAGGTTTCGGTCGACCTGCAACTCGACGACCGCATCGTCGATCTCGTCGCCCAAGGCATCGACATCGCAGTGCGCATCGCCGATCTGCCGGATTCGAGCCTGGTGGCCCGCCGCCTCTGCCCGGTTCGGCGCTGGGTCGTCGGCGCGCCCGCCTATTTTGCGCGGCACGGCGCGCCGCAGCGGCCGCGCGACCTCGAACGCCATGCCTGTCTCGGCTACAGCTACCTCGCCACCGGCGAGCGGTGGCATTTCACGAACGCGGAGGGTGTCGAAGAGGCGGTCACGGTCAGGGGGCCGCTCAGCGCCACCAACGCGGAGGCGCTCGAAGGTGCCCTGTTGGCCGGTATCGGGATCGCGCTGCAGCCCGATTTCCTCGCCTGGGAGGCGCTGCGCGCCGGCCGCCTGGTTGCCGTGCTCGTTGGCTGGAACCCGCCGCCGGCGGCGCTCAATGTTCTGATGCCGCCGGGTCGCCCGCGCGCCTCCCGCGTCGCCGTCCTGCTGGATTTCCTGATACGCCACTTCGCAGAGGGTTCGGCGCCATGGACGGCCGGTCTGCCGCTAGCGGCCCAATGATCGGGGCTGCGGGGCACGGAATACGGCCCGGCACGGTTTGGCGAGCCGGAGGTTTAATCCTGGCCGATCTTCGATCTCTGGGAGGTGTTCCCGACCGAGGACCGGCGAGCGTTAAACGCGCGCGCCTTCCCCAACTTCATCGAGTCGCAGATTTCGGGTGAAGGAACCCGGTAAGGACGAAATGACGGTGGAGATTTGCGGCATAGCCAACGATGTGCTCGTCGGGTCGAACGTCCGCTATGTGTCGAACTCCTCTGCGCCAAGCTACCTCGACGAGCGTCCGTTTACGGCGCGACCTCGCCGTTGGCGGTCGTTGCGGGGAGGGTCCGGAATCCACCCCGAGCCGACCTCTGGCCCAGGTACCAAGCGTCAGATTTTATCCACCTGGTGAACATCTAACGCTTGATACCGGGTTCTGAGGACGCCTCACGACCCGAAGCGGTCACTTGTTGGAGGCAACGGCAACGGGGAGAAATGCCCCGAAGCGGGCGCTCGGGTGCCCGCCTTGGCGAGAAGTGGAGCATGCTCGTCGTGATGCTGTTGCGGTGGCCGCGCCGGTTCAACGACATCAAGCGGAATACTGGTGGAATCTCGCAGCAGATGTTGACTCGCAGCCTGCGCGGTCTCGAACGGGACGGGATGCTCCCTCGAACGATCCACCCGACCAGCCCGCCGCAAGTGGAATATCAACTGTCGGAAATGGGGCTCTCGCTATCCGAAGCAGCGTTTGGTCAGTAGGTACACGAGCATTTGGCGAAAATAGATGCAGCGCGAGATCAGTTCGATCAGCGCGCAATATCCGAAAAAGCGGCGGAGTAACCACGCCATTCGCGACAGCACCGCATCTAGCCTCGACGGACGTCATCGAAATTACGAGCAGATAGACGCGGACGTGCCTAGCCTGATTTAAGTCGAATCGGCATTTGAAAATGCGAACGCGAAAACGCCGCAATCTCGTCGTCGGTTAGATGAGCGGTGGCCCTATTCCGTCCGCCCATCCGCCGGAAAGGACAAGCCAATGGCCTCCCCCGTCGTTCTGATCACCGGCGCGCTGACCGGTATCGGCCGCGCCACGGCCTTTGCCTTTGCCCGCGACGGCGCGCAGCTCGTCGTCTCCGGCCGCCACGCCGCCGCCGGAAGCGCCCTCGCCGGCGAGCTTCGCGATACCGGCGCGCAGGCGGAGTTCGTCCGCGCCGATGTTCGCCATGAAGACGATGTGCGCAATCTTGTCGATCGTGCGGTCGCGCGTTTCGGGCGGCTCGACATCGCAGTCAACAATGCCGGCACGGAAGGCCGGCCCGGCATGCTGACCGAGCAAAGCGCCGAGGACTACCGGGCGATTTTCGACACCAACGTGCTGGGCACAATGCTGAGCCTCAAGCACGAGTTGCGGGTGATGCGTCCGCAGGCAGGCGGTGCCATTGTCAACCTGTCCTCGATCGTCGGCCACAAGGCGCTGCCCGGCGCGCCGCTCTACGTGGCAAGTAAGCACGCAGTCGAGGGGCTGACCAAGGCGGCCGCGCTGGAAGCGGCGGCGTTTGGCGTCCGGGTCACCGCGGTCGCGCCCGGACCGATCGCGACCGGCATGCTCGACCGCTTTGCCGGCAGCGACGACGCGAAGGCGGGCCTCCTCGCCAGCCTGCCGCTGCGGCGCGCCGGAACGCCCGACGAGATCGCCCGCGTGATCATGTTCGCGGCATCGGAGGCGGCCTCCTATATGACGGGCTGCGTTCTCGCGGTCGATGGCGGGATGACCGCGGACTGACGCAACCAGCGGCGGCAGGCCGGGGCCGGCAAACGATTGGTTACGCCGGAGCCGCTCTGAGGAATTTTGTCCGGTATCGGCGCGGACCTTGCCACTCCCCGGAGCTTCGGCGAAGGTCGGCTTACCACCCACAGCCGACGTAGTGCCTCGGTCGGGACCAAGCGCTAAGATCGGTGTCAGGAGGCCTTTCAGGCAACCATTTTTCTCCACGAAAAACCATGTGGGATTGGCGAATAGTGCGGAAACCCGACCAGTGAGGTTTTCCGGCAGATAGCGGGGCGCCTTGTGCTACAAAAATGGACCGTTCGTTACTTCTGGCCGGACTGGAAAAGATTTTCCGACTCTCGACCGAAAACTTCGGTCATGGACGCCGCGAGCGCGCGCAGAAAGATGGGGCGGCGGGGTACGTCGCCGCGCAGAGGAGATTGGCTTCAGATCAGGCGTAAATCGGCCGCCTCCGGACCCTTCCTGCCGTCGACCACGTCGACCGCGACGCGCTGGCCCTCGGCCAGGTCTGCGATGCCCGCACGGTTGAGCACCGAAGCATGCACGAAGATATCCTTGCCGCCCCGATCTGATCCGATGAAGCCAAATCCCTTCTCGGGGTTGTACCACTTGACCGTGCCGGCCTCCTCGACGGCGGCTTGGTCGGCCGACGGATAGATAGGTCGCTCCGGTCGTCGGCGTCGGGGCATCTCTTGCTGCGCGGTGCCGCTGTCGACACTCAGGATTTCGGTTACCTGCGGCCCCTTAGGACCGGGACCGGCGCGGACCTCGAGCGTCGCGCCCGGCGGCACGCTATCGTGGCCGCTGCGCTCGACCACACTCACATGCAGGAAGGCATCGCCGGACCCATCGGCGAGCTGCACGAAGCCGAAACCCTTGTCGGGATTGTACCATTTGACGACGGCTTGGATCGGGGGGCCGGAGGGCGCTTCAAACCTCTGGGCACTAAACTCCGGTGCAGATCCGAAACTGCGTCGGGGTGCTTCGAAGTTGTCGTCGTCGAAGCCGCGGCGACGGGTCGGGCGAAAATCTCTGTCTCTGCTGCTCACGTCAGTGCCTGGGGCCGGGTGGAACGCTCTCACTCTGAAATGAGACGGATTGATCGTCAACGAATTCCAGCCGCCGCTGGCGGTTTGCGGCGGCCGACCGCTCCGATGCGATCAGGTAGCAAGGGTCTGGGTTTCTCGCGTCAACCCTGGAAGCGTCGGCTGACCGACGTTGTCGCTGCGGGCGACGGCGCGGTGCGTGTCACCGGCACGTTCGGCTTGGGAGACGCGCGCGGCGGCGCCGATCGAGCCTGCGGTTCCGCCGGGACCGGTACACGCACCCGGCGCAACTCCTCCATGCGCGCGCGGATCATCGCGAAATCGTCGGCGGCGCGGGGGGCGGATCATGGGTTCCTCCCTTTTGCTTTGTTTGCAAGCCTGTCCTTCGAGCGGCGCTCAACTATATGGAAAATCGGCCTGATTTGGCGGATAACGGATGTTATGGGAAATGCCCCCGTCGCGGGCACCGGCTAGGCCGAAACGCAGCTCTTTCCCTCCCAGCTATCCCACAATTTGGGGGCGGATCGGCACGCGAACCGCCCGATAGATCAACAGCGTGGGCCCGCCGCCCGGCTCGACCTGGCGGGCATACTCAATCTACTTGAAAATCGGACGGGCTGAGGTCTAATGGATGCTGGACCGATTGCGTGACACGCCTTCAGAGCGGTCCCGCACCGCGCTAATCTGTCATATAATCAGTCACCCTGTCTATGTTCTGAAAACCGACGTGCCCCGAGAATACGTGAGTT
>Ga0210386_10003098_pt1 | contig 14013 bp, 9 predicted proteins | sample IncBWH32OmetaG_FD_160091 | JGI IMG/M metagenome (GOLD analysis project Ga0210386, IMG submission 160091) | Forest soil microbial communities from Barre Woods Harvard Forest LTER site, Petersham, Massachusetts, United States - Inc-BW-H-32-O ... | reverse complement strand
CAGTGGTAGAAACGTTTGCAATTGAGTAGTTAATAGAATCATTATTGGTTATACTTCCTGCACTTAAAGTACCTCCTCCTGTAAATGTAATATTGCCATTGTTTAATATAGCTCCTGTAGCGGAACTAAGCGTTAAAGTACCTGAACTAAAAGAAACCACACCTCCACTGTTCACTGTAAGTGCTGTACCACCACTTCCTGCTATAAGTAGTTTTCCAGTTGTAAATGATAACAAACCACTATTAGTTGCTGTATTAGTAACACTAACTATTGTAGTAATGGCGTTCAATGTGTCATTGTTGGTTAAGCTACCCGCATTCATAGCGCCTAATCCGCTATATGTAATATTTCCATTATTCAATACTGTACCTGTTGCTGTCAGAGTACCTGTGCTCACTGTAATTAAGCTTCCGCTATTAACAGTTAAGCCATTCATTGTCAGTGTTTTTGTGCTTATGTTTAATGTGCCACTATTAACTACAACATTATTAGTAGCTGTTTCATTATCTATAGTTGAAGTAACAGAATTGCCTGTTCCAGGATCAAAAGTTATATTATAGAATGTGGTTAGCATAGTACCGTTAATAGTGGTTGAGTTTAACCCGCTACCAAAGTCAACTGTTCCATTTTCTCCATTAAATGCTGTAGTGGCATCATTATTTGTGAAGGTTCCGTTAATATTAACCTGGTAGTTGGATACTGATACATCAAGAATACCTTTGGTAAGTATTAGGGTTCCGTTAACAGTTAAAGTATTACCCAAAATCACACTGGTATTGGTGGTTCCAAGGTTATCTATTGTAAGACTATAAAATGGAGTTGCAGAACTTAATGTTTGATTGTGGTTAAGCGTTGCAGGGGCAGTAAACTGCACTAATGAAGTACCACAAATAAACCCTGTAGAAGAGTTATTGTTAATAAAGTTTCCTTGTATAGCAAAAGTAGAGGAGCCTGCCGAAAGGCTACCGTCAGAACCAATATTTACATTACCGGCAACGGAAACAGCATTGCTGGTTAAAGCCAAAGTTACACCTGAAGAACTTCCATTACCTATAGTTAAATTACCAAATAGATTAAAAGCAGCTGTAGATGAGAAAACGTCCGTTGGATTGCTCGTCCCTGCATAAATATTCAAATTACCATAACTTCTTACTGGTATAGTTTGTATCGTATCAGATTGGAATGTCACTGTACTAGACGCACTTATGGAAACTGTTTTAAATGTAGGGAATAAAACGAAGTGAACACTGCTTGTTGACCCTAAAACAAGTGTTCCACCGTTTCCAATAGTAATGGTACCTACAGTGGCACCAGGTCCTGTAATATTATTAGCAAGAGTGCTTAAAACACCCGTAGTTATGGTTAAATTATTTTTTATGGTAATTGAGATACCTAAAGTTATGGTATTATTTGTTGCACCTAAATTATTAACTGAAAGGTTATAAAAGGTAACAGGTGAAGTGCTACTGATGCTCTGGTTACTATTCTGTACACTGCTTCCATCAAAATTTACTGTGCCTGTACCATAAGTAAATGTCCCGTTAGTTGTAAAGTTACCACCTACATTTAATGTGCCGGAAGTAAATGAAGTGGTTCCGTTATTGGTAAAGAATGTTGTAACTGTAAGTGTTTGGGCTACAATTGCAAGTGTGCCACCACTATTAACAGTAACTGAATTTGCTGTTTCAGCAGCAGTTAAAGTAACTGTTTTGCCTGAAGGTATTACGAAGTCATCAGCACTTGATGGTGCTGTGCCTCCCCATGTGGCTGCAGAACTCCATGCACCATTAGTAGTTGCTGTTAATGTTACTGCAAAGCTATTGATTGAGAATAAAATGCATATAGCAAGAATAATTCTTTTCATATTACTTGTTTTGATTAATGGATTTATAGGGAAAATTGAATTTGCTTTGTAATGTATATTCATCTGTATATTTTATTAAACGTTTCTACTCAACTAATTTTAAATAGTTACAAAAAATTTAACCATTTTCTTTAACGTATCCGTTTTTGATAATAAAACAAATGATGATTGCTGAAAAATGTCCTCCTCATCATCAAACAGGGAGCATTAATTATTATCCTTTCCTGTAAAAAATAACTCCCCCAGTCTTAGAATCCCCGCAAATATAGGTTTTTTCCCGAAGCTGACTTCTTTTTCTGTTATTATATACCAATAACTGATTTTTATCAGTTTTTTTGAAAAACGTGTTAATTAAGGGTTTTAAGACTAGGAACAAAATATTTATTCCCTAAAAGTGATTAGAATTATTTGCCGATAAAGGGCCGGTTACAAGTCAAGCGTATGCTTATAATGTGTTTTGGTGAAGCATAAGGGGAATGCCAAATCACAAGTTTAAAACATCATATATATATTGAAATCGTTGGCGTATACTAATTCTGGATTTTTTTAATAGAAATCACTCTGCTTCTACATTTGATTTGTGCCCGTTAATCGAATAGTTAAAGAAGGTATAGGCTTCCACATCTAGTTTTGTTTCAGATTAGTTATATAAAATGAGTAAACAAAATGTTAAAATAAAAAGGTATGGTTAAAAACTAGATTATAACTATTAAGGGTAAAGTAAAACAATAGCCCTTCATTTAACAATAACAATTTTAAATATTAATGCTATGAAAACACTAAAGAAAATATCAAAAGCAGTAATTTCGGCTAAATCATTAATTATACCGGCAGTTATGTTTTTTCTGTTTCTTTCGAACCAAGGAATATCTCAGACTTTTACAACTGGTATTACAGCAGGTGTATCTACCGAATCTGTTAAACTTTCTGACATAGGTAATTCATTTACCAATACAATTAAAGGAAATAATATAATGGGTTTCGAAGGCGGGTTATTTGAGAGAATTAATTTAGGCCCCATTTTTATTAAGCCAATGCTTTTGGCAAGTTACCAGGGCGGAACTGCTACCTATTATAATAACGATGGTAGTTTTAATAATGCTAAGTTCGATTATGGAGATATCGAAGTTCCTGTTTTATTAGGATTAAAAATACTGGGCCCTTTGCGTATTGAAGCTGGTCCGGTTTATAATTGGGTATATACTGCCAATTATAATAACGATAATTCAATAAAAATGAATCCATCTGGTTTAGGTTATCGCGCCGGTGCTAATATAGAATTAGGAATAATAAACTTAGGTGTGGCATATCAGGGGCTTACCAACAAATCTGATAATAGTACAACAACAACGTTTTCAGCACCCAATGAATTGATTTTCAGTGCTGCTCTGTGCTTTGGTAATTGAAGTAAATAGGTGGTTGTTTTTACTTTCAATTAAGGAGAAACACCCTGCATTATTGCGGGGTGTTTTTTAATAATACTATAATGCTTAATAAAGGCTTTTAATGAAAATAGTTTGTATTGGTGATATACATGGACGTATATGTTGGAAGCAAATAATGCAATCAAATACTTGTGATAAAGTAGTGTTTATGGGAGATTATTTTGATTCGCACGATTCGATAACGGCCACGCAGCAGATAAATAACTTTAAAGACATTGTAGAATATAAAAAAACAAATCTGGGAAAAGTTATTTTGTTAGTGGGCAATCATGACCAGCATTACATAAAAGGGATTGATGAAAAATATAAGGGGTATCAATACCAGCATGCAGACGAGATCCAGGAGCTTATAAATAATGCAATGGAAATTGAGCTGCTACAAATGAGTTATATATATGGCGATATAGTATTCACACATGCGGGAATAACAAAAACATGGGCGAGGAATAATGGTATCAGGCTAGCCCATTTAGAGTTTGATATTAATAGGTTGTTTAAATTGAAACCTGGAGCATTTTCATTTACACCTGATAAAGCTAATGACATCAACGGAGATTCTTATACTCAACCTCCAACGTGGATCCGCCCATGGTCATTAAAAAAAGATAAACTGGATGGTTTTATTTTTATAGTAGGACATACAGTACAGGAAAAACTAATAATAGACCCGCATGAAAGTATTATTTGCATTGATGCATTAGGAACTTCTGGCGAATACTTGGTAATAGAAGATGAAAAGCTCTACGTGAAGAAAGCCTCAATTACTTAAGCTCTTATCTTTTTTCCTGCTCCTTTATTATGTTGCCATTTTCATCAGCGCATTCACCTTCCTGTATTGTGGTTTTACTACCGTCTTTTCTAACAATAGTACCATCAATCATTATTTCAACTCCATTCGCTAATATAATTACGGAGGTAATTGGCTTTTCTCCATCCATAACAACTAATTTTCCATCCTTAAATCTGGTGCAGTATTTATGTGGCGCCATACCCGGGTTTCCAGCCAATACATGCAAAGACAAAAGTGATGCTGCAATTAATGTGATCGTTTTCATGATGTTTTTAATTATTGTACTTACTTACTACTCAAATTAAACCATTTACAAAATTATTTGACAACCCTATGCTACTTAAAAAAAGTAGGCGAATAGTGTAAAGGAGTAGTTTTATGATGGTTTTATTGAGGACCAAGATACTTATAGTACTATCTGGAAGTAAAACTGGCAAACCCAAGCGGGATAGAAAGCCCGATTGTAATATGTACTGAACTTAAATTTATATGGTTAGGTAACTGAGCATACTCTGATTGCCCAATAATGCCTCCGTTAGTAGGGATATAAGTAATAGAATTGAAATTGAGATATTTATAACTTAATTCAATGAATAACCATTTGTTAATGGATTGCCCAATATAAAGTTCAGGACTCAGAGCAGTTTCTGAGGAGTACTTAATGGGAAGAGGATTAATAGGATTACCAATAGTAGCTGTTGCACCGGAAATTGTAAATAACCCGAGGGTGCAGCCAATTGAAGCACCGGAAAGAAAGTTGTAAAATGCACCTGCATAGAAACCACTTACTGGCGAATCAGAATTGGAGCTATCTATTTTAACATGGCATAAAGCAAAGTTTTCATAGCCAATGGATATGGCAAAATGATTTTGCAGCCGTCTTTCTCTTTCTCCAATGCGTTTCAGAATAACTTTCTTCTCATCATTATCAACTATTAGTAATGTATATGTCCGGCTTAATTTATGAGTGCCGCTTTTAATAGTATCTGTAACAGGCATTAGGGTGCTTGCATATAATCTACCTCCCACCTGTATTGTATCGCCTTCGGTATTAGTTGTATCAGAAAGACTTGTAGGAGTAATAGATAAACCCACACCAAACCTTAGTATGTTATTGTAATTCGAACCTTCTCCATCAGCACCCCAAATAACAACACGTGTAACATTCTTTAAAAGAGGAGTTACTATATCGGGCACCTGTGCTGAAACCACTGAGCAAAAAAGGAGCAATAAAATAACACCGGCAGCAGGGCCCCTTTTTTTCTTGGCAATTAAAAAAGAATTACGCAAATAATCGTAAACCATGTATAGGTAATTAACTGTAGTACTAACAACTAGAATGATAATCTCTGCTATCCATATAAAAAAAACAACTCTTTTTTTATAGCTGAACTTTAGTTTTATTTTGCGACTATTTTAGTGAGTCAACTTTAGGATGCGGAGGCTTTGGCTTGCTTGAAGTCGTTTTTTTCTTAACAATATGAGAAGTGTCTTTTTTAACGGGTTGAGGCTGAGAAGTGTAACTTTTTGTTTTGGTTTTGTCAACCGGCATTTTAGTATGCGAAGTATCAATTTGTGTATATCCAATAATGGCAAACACACATCCTGCAACTAAGAGAATTGATTTTTTTTGTTCCATAGGTATTTTGTTTTTAAGAATTGTTTTAGAAGTGCAAAATAAATTTCAATAGTGAGATTTTGCTTTAGAATTTCGGCGAACAAACCATTCAACCGGTCGAAAATGAATTGAGCTGACGCAAATGCAATGCGCTTGTATAACAAATGACAATCAATTAATATGGTGACTTATCATTTACGGAATATTGCGTTAAGGGACGAGCATCTTTAGCCATATTTTCCTAGTCTTAAACTAATAAACTATAACGATTACCGAATATCTGAGTCCCCACACATTGTGTAAAATAGTTTTGTGTCAATTAACTAAACCTATTTTAATGAATGAACTTTATTAATAACACTAAAAATATAAATCATGGAAACACAAAAAATTGTTTTGTTCGGAGCGGTAACACATGAGGGTCAACGTATACTTAATGAAGCACTCGACCGCGGTCACTACGTAACAGTAATTGTGACTAATCCTCAGAAAATTAAGATAATTCACCCTAACCTGAAGGTAGAAGCAGGTGATATCAGCAATAGAAATATGACCCAGAGTATAAAAGGACATGATGTTGTAATAAGCACCTATCAGGTGAATAAAGCCCCTCAGGAACATCTTGATTCAACTCTGTCCCTTATTGATGCTGTGAAAACATCTGGCATTAAGCGTTTAATTACGCTTGGCCATCCGGGTGGCAATGAAGTTGAACTGGCGGTTCCAACCCCGACAACTACAGAAGCATGGAAAGCAATTGCGGAAACCCAGTATGAAGTTCTCGATACTTTCGAGAATGAGAAAGATATTCAATGGAGTTATATTCATTATCCTGAAATACAAGAAGCTGTAAACAAAAATAATAGGCCTATGATCGGTCCGCAAATGTTTGTTGCTTCATCTGATGGAAATCATTGGTTTCATGGTGAAAAGTGTGCGGAAAATGTGCTTAACGAAATTGAGTGTGTAGCTGAAAAACAAGGTGGAAATTGAGTGGCAATAGCCTAAAGCTATTTTATTCGAAATAGAGAGGTTTTGCTATTCTATTAAGTCGAGTAAATAAGATGTAAGCTATTTTGTTTGTTATTGTAATGCCTGTTTTGAGTGATTTTCTCATTCAACTAAAGAATAATAGTTTCTACCAATGCCTTTCCTGACTCTCATCGAAAAGTGAAAGTATATGGCCCATTCGCGTAGTAATTTCAAGCCGATACAAGTGAGTAAAATGTAGATTAAAACGATTGAACAACCTGATTATCATTTATAGTTATGAATATTCTTTTTAATAAGGAACAATTATCAGATCATAAATTTTCGTTGGAAAAGGAAATTATACTTGCGAACAATAAAGATACATATTGCAATACAAGCATAATTGGTTGTAATACAAGAAAATATCATGGTTTGTTAGTGGCTCCGCAAACTCTTATGGATCCTGCAAAATATGTTATGTTATCATCAATTGATGAAACAGTTATTCAGGGAGGAAACCAGGTAAAGTTAAGTACACATAAATATCCCAATACTTTTTATCCTTCGGGTTACATGTATATAGATCAGTTTTCTTATATACAAACGCCCGAGTGGATTTTCAGAATAAATGATATTGTATTAAAAAAGGAAATGGCCCTTGTTCAAAATGAAGAAAGGGTTTTAATGCGGTATACAGTAATGGAAAGTGCTCAACCATTCGAAATATGGTTTGAGCCATTATTAGCCTTCAGGAATATGCATGAGCTTACCAGGTCTAATCTGTCTGTTAATAAAAAATTTGAAAGAGCAGATAACGGAATAGGGTACCGTTTATATTATGGCTTCACAAATCTTTTTGTTCAATTCTCAAGAAAGGTTGAATACGTAGCTAGCCCTGATTGGTTTTATAATGTGGAATATCCTTGTGAAAATGAAAGAGGATATAATTTTCACGAAGATCTATACCGACCAGGCTATTTCAAATTAAAACTTGCAAAAGGTAATTCTGTAATTGTATCCTCAGGCCTTGAGGAAGTAAATTCACAAAAACTTAGTGTGCTCTTCAACAAAACAATTAAAAACAATTTGTTGATGAATTCGGTTGATAATTACCTTGAAAATGCTGCGCAACAGTTCCTGGTTTCTGATTCCTCGGGAGCTTCTGTAGTCGCTGGATTCCCTTGGTTCGGACAATGGGGTAGGGATACTTTTATTTCTTTACCAGGCCTTACGCTTTCAAGGGAATGCCCTGAGGTGTTCACAAGTGTGATGAAAAAGGCCTTGCGAAAATTAAAAAACGGCCTGTTTCCCAATACCGGGGTTGGTGATAATGCAGCATATAACTCAGCCGATGCTGCGCTTTGGTTCTTTTGGGCGCTGCAACAATATGCAATATATACTAAGTCCCCTGAAAAAATATGGGTGGAATATGGTGTTAAAATGAAATCGATCCTTGAAAATTACAGGAAAGGAACTTTTTATAACATTCATTCCGTAGATAACGGACTTTTGTTTGCCGGAGAACAAGGACAAGCAATTACCTGGATGGATGCAGTGGTAAATGGAAAAGCTATAACGCCGCGTATTGGTTTTGCTGTTGAACTCAATGCACTTTGGTACAATGCTATTTGCTTTTCATTGGAATGTGCAAAGGCTAATAATGATAAAAAATTTGTTTTGGAGTGGGAACAATTACCGGAGAGAATAAAATCTGCCTTCAACAAAGAATTTTGGAATGAAGAAAAAGGTTACTTAGCTGATTATGTAAATGAAAGCTATTATGATTGGTCACTTCGCCCCAATCAGATAATTGCTGCTTCACTGCCATATTCTCCTATTAGTTACGAGATGATGGAAGAAATACTTGAGGCAATAAAAAGCAAACTTCTTACTCCGCGCGGATTAAGAACTCTTTCACCCGATGATGAATCATATATAGGAATTTATGCCGGCGATCATGCTTCCCGCGATCGTGCATATCACCAGGGAACGGTATGGCCCTGGCTGCTTGGCCACTTTGCTGAAGCATATATAAAAATACATGGAGAAGAAGGGATGGCCTTAGTGCAAACACTGTACGATGGCTTTCTTCCGGCTTATACAGAATATGGTATTGGCACTATTGCAGAAATTTATGATGGAGATGCTCCACACAAAGCAAAAGGTGCTGTTTCACAAGCATGGAGCGTTGCGGAATTATTAAGAATAAGGAATATGTTAAATGGACGGTACAAAATTCCGTCTGTTGAAAGAGAAAAAAGCTATGGGCTTGTTGCACTTTAAATATTATGCAGTTAAAATGAAAATACTCATGTTTGGCTGGGAATTTCCGCCACATATATCGGGAGGGCTGGGTACAGCCTGTTACGGGTTAACATCGGCTTTGCTGCAACAGGGTGAAAATGTAACATTTGTTGTTCCACGACTATTTGGTGATGAAGATAAAACCAAGTTCCGTTTTATTAATGCATCAGAAATTGAAATGAATTTTAACACTCCTATGTTCCGCAAACAGTTGGAACAACTTAAATATATAGAGGTGTCTTCAGGCCTTGTTCCTTATTTTTCACCTGAAGAATATATATACCGTTCTACCACAAGTACCGAACGTTATGTTTTTTCGGGGGAGCATAAGTATTCTGCGCAATTTGAATTTTCGGGCTTGTATGGAAAGGATCTGATGAAAGAAGTGGGAGAGTATGCACTTGTAGCAGGAAGTATTGCTTCGCAAAACGATTTTGATGCTGTACATGCACATGATTGGTTAACATATCCTGCCGGTATTGTTGCCAGCCGTTTAAGGCGTAAGCCATTAATTATTCATGTTCATGCTACTGAGTTCGATCGCTCGGGAGATAACATTAATCAAAACGTATATGATATTGAAAGGGAAGGTATGGAGAAAGCCGACTCTATAATAACTGTCAGCGGATTTACTAAACAAATACTGATAGACAGATATGGGATACCTGAAAATAAGATAACCGTAGTTCATAATGGTGTTTTGCCAGGAAAAGCCCATACCGAAAGGAAACCTAGTAAACGTAAATATAAAATAGTCACTTTTTTGGGCCGGGTTACATTTCAAAAGGGCCCTGATTATTTTGTAGAGTCGGCAAAAAAAGTACTTGAGAGATTTCCCGACACTCATTTTGTAATGGCAGGAAGCGGTGACATGCTTACCCGAATGATAAAAAGAGTAGCCCAGCTTCGCATTGGTTCAAGGTTTCATTTTACCGGTTTTTTAAAAGGACAGGAAACTGATCACATGTTTTCTATAACTGATGCATTTGTAATGCCTTCGGTTTCAGAACCGTTTGGTATATCGCCGCTTGAAGCAATACAATCAGGCGTACCTGTAATAATTTCGAAACAATCGGGGGTATCTGAAGTGCTTAAAAATGCTGTAAAGATTGATTTTTGGGATACTGATGCACTTGCCAATGCAATTTGCAGTTTGTTGCAGTACAAATCCCTTTCCGACACTATTATTCGTGAAACAAGTAAGGAAGTGGAAAGTTTAACATGGGAAAGAGCCGCTGCAAAAGTGAAAGGGGTCTATAACAAACTTCATTTAAATTAATTCATTATGAAAAACATTTGTTTTTATTTCCAGGTTCATCAGCCCTTCAGAATGAGGCCTTATCATTTTTTCGACATTGGCAATAATGATAATTATTTTGATGAAACCAAGAATGGAGATATTGCGCGCAAAGTAGCCAATAAGTGTTATCTACCCGCTAACCAGGTTCTGCTTGAACTGATCCGTGAATATGGTACACGCTTTAAAATAAGTTTTTCAATTTCAGGTACTGCCCTGGAGCAGTTTGAAAAATATACCCCGGAAGTGTTGAATAGCTTTAAAGAATTGGCATCGACTGGTTGTGTTGAATTTCTGGGAGAAACCTACTATCATTCTCTTTCATCGCTTATAAGTGCAGATGAATTTCGTGAACAAGTGAAAGAACATACCCGAAAAATAGAATCTCTGTTCGGGCAAACCCCCAAAGTATTCAGAAATACAGAATTAATATATTCTGATAAAATTGGAGATGTGATAAGTAATATGGGGTTTAAGGCTATGCTTGCAGAGGGCGCTGACAGAGTTCTCGGTTGGAAAAGCCCAAATTACTTATACTGTAGCGCTTCATCTCCCCAGTTAAAATTGTTTCTGAAAAATTACAGACTTAGTGACGATATAGCTTTTCGTTTTTCTAATAGTTCATGGGGAGAATGGCCACTTACAGTTGAAAAATATGTAAACTGGCTTAATGACCTTCCGGCGCAAGATGAAATTGTAAACCTTTTTATGGATTACGAAACATTTGGTGAACATCAATGGGAAGAGTCGGGTATTTTCCGTTTCCTGAGGTCATTACCAAACCAGGTCTACTCTCACTCGCAGTTCAATTTTGTAACCCCGTCAGAGGCCATTGAACAACATGCACCCGTAGCATCGATAAGTATGCCTGATCATGTTTCATGGGCCGATGAAGAAAGAAATCTTTCAGCGTGGTTAGGTAACGACCTGCAAGATAATGCCTTTGAGGTACTTTATGGTATCGAAAAGAAAGTGAAGGCGACAGGAGATAGTAAATTATTAAAAGAATGGAGGTGCATGCAGACAAGTGACCATTTCTATTATATGTGTACTAAGTTTTTTGCCGATGGTGATGTACATAAATATTTTAATCCGTACAATTCCCCATATGATGCATTCATAACATATATGAATGTCTTCAGTGACTTTGAAGCCAGGGTTAACGCTTTTCTTTTAATTAAAGAACAACACAAAAAGCAAAAGCAACAGAATACCAGTTCAGCATTTAACTGAAAATAAAGTACTATGGAAGAGCATTTAGAGTCGCCCGATTATATATTTGAAATTAGTTGGGAAATATGTAATAAGGTTGGTGGAATACATACGGTTTTATCGACCAAGGCATTGACAATGGTTAATGAGTGGGATCAGCATTATATAATGATCGGTCCTGATATATGGAAAGGCAATGGTGAACATCCTGAATTTGCTGAAGACAAAAACCTGTTAAGCGGCTGGAGGCATCATGCTAATTTATTAGGGCTGAAAATAAAAACGGGAAGATGGAAAATTACCGGGAGCCCTATTGTTATATTAGTTGACTTCACCCCATTTTATACAAAACGAGACGAGATTTTCCGTGATATATGGCTTACGTGTAAGGTCGATTCCATTAGTGGGCAATGGGACTATGTGGAGCCGGCCTTGTTTGGTTACGCGGCAGCAAAAGTAATAGAGTGTTTTTACCATTATCACCTCACTTTCAGCGATAAAATTGTGGCGCATTTTCATGAGTGGCTTACCGGTATAGGTGTTCATTATTTAGAAGAACATGTTCCTCAAATAGGAACCATATTCACCACGCATGCCACAACTGTTGGCCGTTCAATAGCGGGTAATGGTTTGCCGTTGTATAGCAAATTCAGTTCTTATCATGGCGACCAGGAAGCTAAAAATTTTAATGTGATCGCCAAGCACTCGCTTGAAAAGACGACGGCTGCACATGCAGATTGTTTTTCAACCGTTAGTGAAATTACAGCAAAGGAATGTAAGCAATTCCTCGACAAAGAACCGGATATTATAACACCTAATGGATTTGAAGACTTTATTGTTCCCGATACACTTTTTTTTAAAGAAAAAAGAATTCTTGCAAGAAAAAAGCTTCTTACAATAGCTGGTGCTCTTACAGGCCAGACATACCCGGATGATACTTTGCTTATGCTGAAAAGCGGTAGGTATGAATTTCATAATAAAGGCATTGATATTTCTATTGATGCTCTGGGTAAATTGAATAAAGAAGCTGGATTCAACAAAGATATTATTGCCTTTATATTTATTCCGGCTAATCAAACAGGGCCACGAAAAGACTTGCTTGACCATATCGGGAATAATAACCCTTCGGCTGAATTAAAAGGGGATAAAGTATTAACACATTATTTACAGGGGGCCGATTCGGACCCTATTTTAAACAGAATAAAACAAAATGAATTATATAATAACAAGGAGAATAAGGTAAAGATTGTTTTTGCTCCGGTTTATCTTGATGGAAAGGATGGCATATTTAATATACCATACTATGACCTGCTGGTGGGGTTTGATATTTCGGCATTCCCTTCTTATTACGAACCATGGGGGTATACACCACTTGAAAGTATCGCATTCCATATTCCTACAATTACTACTAACGTTACTGGGTTTGGCATAATGCTGCATTCTAACGACTTAAATATTGGCAAAGGAATGTCAGTAATTGAACGAACTGATACAAATGATCAGGAAGCAGCTGATAAAATAAAATCGGTTGTACAGGAGTTCTCGCAAAAGACACCTGCAGAAATAGAGAGTGCCCGTGAAGCAGCTTCACAATTATCTAAAACAGCCTTGTGGAAAAATTATATTATAAATTACAAAAAGGCATATGACATTGCGTTAAAAAAAACCGAAGGTCGTGCAAAGACATTTGTGCATGAAGGTGGAATACCATTCCACAAGTTAGAGACGAGGGAACTGAACAAAGTCTCAATACCTATATGGAGAGAGTTATTTGTACAATCGGAATTACCTGAAAGTTTAAAGACACTGAACAAGCTTGCACGGAACCTATGGTGGACATGGAATACAGAGGCTCAAGAGCTTTTTGAAGCATGTGATAAGGAGCTGTGGAAGTCATGCGATAATAACCCTATTATACTTCTTGAGTCACTGTCATATAACAAATTACAGAAACTTGAAAAGGATAAAGAATTTATTGAGCGGGTGAACTCAGTAGATAAATTATTTGAAGAGTATATGAACCGGCCTTTTAATAAGACACCAAAAGTTGTTTATTTCTGTATGGAATATGGTATATACAAACACCTTAAAATATATTCTGGGGGGCTTGGTATACTTGCAGGCGATTATCTCAAACAAGCCAGTGATTCTGCAACAAACATAACCGGCATTGGTTTACTTTATAAAGAGGGGTATTTTAAGCAGGTTATATCAGCTCATAATGAGCAAATGGAATTGGAAGATACCAATACATTAACTAACCTTCCTATAGAACATGTTTATGATGCTAATGGAAACTGGCTTCGTATAAGCCTCGCATTTCCCGGAAGAACCCTTTATGCCAAGGTGTGGAAGGTAAATGTAGGTAAGGTATCTCTTTACTTGCTGGATACTGACATACCTCAAAACCAGGCTGAAGACCGCTTGATAACAGCGCGTTTGTATGGTGGTGATACCGAAAACCGCCTGAAACAGGAATTGCTTTTGGGCATAGGTGGCGTCAGGCTTATA